>Ga0182742_1001041_pt1 | contig 38038 bp, 41 predicted proteins | sample eDN5th37CBELigMG_FD_128880 | JGI IMG/M metagenome (GOLD analysis project Ga0182742, IMG submission 128880) | Enriched Miracle-Growth compost microbial communities from Emeryville, California, USA - eDNA 5th pass 37_C BE-Lig MG (version 2)... ... | reverse complement strand
GAGCTCGACGAGATCGGTCGCCCCACCTACGCGGGCCTCGGCACTCGGCTCGAGCAGACGCTGCGGGTCGCCGAGGAGCAGGCTGCTCGGCTCATCGGCCAGGCCGAGGTCGACGCTGAGCGCACCCGGACCGAGGCGGCCGAGGCGGCCGAGCAACTGCGGCAGGAAGCCGAGGCACACGCCGCCGCCACCGTCCAGGGCGGGGATGCGCGCGCCGCGACCACCCTCGAGATCGCCGGGGCCGACTCCGAACGGATGATCGCCCGCGCCACCACGGAGGCGCGCGCGCTCGTCGAGGCGGCCGAGCAGGCAAGTGCCATGCACCGCTCCGCCGCCGAGACGGAGGCCGCCGAACTGCGCGCCGACGCGGTATCCGAGGCCGCGGCACTGCGGGCCGCCGCGGCGCGGGACGCCGCCGAGCTCCGCGCCACCGCGCACGAGGAGCACCAGGCCACCCTCGCGGAGATACGGACGGCCCTGACCGCTGCCGAGGCACAGCTCACGGCGGCGACGCAGCGTACGGCCGAGCTCCGGGCGGAGTCCGGCCGGCTCGAGGACGAGCTCGCCGCGACCGCACGCGAGTCGCGCCAGGCCGCCGACGCGGTCGCCGCCGAGGTGCTGTCGAATGCGGAGGCACGCGCCCGCTCGATCCTCACCGAGGCGCAGCAGCGGGCCACTGACCTCATCGCTGACGCCGAGACGCGGCTCGCCGCGCTCCGCGACGAACGCGACGCTGTCGCGGAGTACCTGGAGACTCTCCGCAGCGTGCTCAGCAAGTCGGAGACCCTCACGGCAGACTGAGCACCGTGCGCATTCATAACGCCTTCGGCCTCGGACTCTTCGGCGGGCTCGGGGTCCTCGTCGCGATCGCGATCGGCGGCGCCGTCACCTCGCTCTCGCAGGTCCTCACCTACGTTGGCGCCGCGCTGTTCATCGCGCTCGGGCTCGACCCGATCATCAGCTGGCTCGAGGCACGCAAAGTCCCAAGGTGGGCTGCGATCCTCATCGTGCTCGTCGCATTTGCCGGCATCATCACGGGGCTCGTCTTCGCCATCCTGCCGATCGTCGTCGACCAGATCGCGAAAGCCTCGGAGGCGATCCCGCCGCTCGTCCAGCAGATCATCAACGGCGAGGCGAGGCAGTGGCTCATCGAGCGCCTCCCCTCCGTCCCGGTCGGCGACATCCTCGACGGCGTCATCAAGTGGTTCGAGACCCTCGATTACGCGTCCATCGCCGGTGGCGCGCTCAACGTCGGCCTGTCGATCCTCACGGGCGTGACCGGCGCCATCATCGTCGTCATCCTCACGCTCTACTTCACCTCCTCGATCAAGGGCCTCAAGCGCGCGCTGTACAAGCTCGTCCCCGCGAGCAAGCGTCCGGTCTTCATCGACCTCGCGGAGCAGATCAGCCACTCGATCGGCCGGTTCGTCATCGGGCAGGCGACGCTCGGCGTCGCCAACGGCATCCTCTCGTCGCTGTACTTCTTGCTGCTGGCGGCCTTCGGGGTCGAGGTCTCCTACTGGCCGCTCCTCGCCTTCCTCGCGATGCTCGGCTCGATGATCCCGCTCGTCGGTACGATCACCGCGACGGTGATCAACACGGCGCTCGTCCTCATGTTCGACGGTCCCGGCAGCGCGATCGCCGTCGTCATCTTCTACCTCGTGTACATGCAGCTCGAGGCATACGTGCTGAGCCCACGCATCATGGCGCAGGCCGTGCAGGTCCCCGGCGCGGTCGTCGTCATCGCCGCAATCGCCGGTGGCACGCTCCTCGGCCTGCTCGGCGCCCTCGTCGCGATCCCGACCGCGGCGGCGATCATCCTCATCTTCAACAAGGTGATCGTGCCGAAACAGGACGCCGCGTAGCGTCGCGGCGCACCGGCTACTCCTCCCAGACCTCCGGCAGCGGGAGCGCGGCAGGGTTGACAGCGCAGACGATCTCGGTGAGGACCTGACGTACCTGCGTTTCGCCGACCCAGAGGTGCTTCGCCCCGTCAACGCCGGTGACCTCGATGCGCGGGGCGAGCGCCCCGAACCGCGCCACCGCCTCGGGCGGCTGCAGGAAGTCATCGTGCTCCGGCACGAGCGCGAGCACGGGGAAGGTCACGTCGGCCCAGCGGGCCAGTTCCGCGTCGCTCGTGCGCCGCAGCGGCGGCGACAGCAGGATCGCCCCGACCGCGCCCACGTCGCGCCCATGCTTGAGGAGCACCTCGGTGCCGAACGACCAGCCGAGGAGCCACGGTGCCGGCAGCCGACGCTGTCGGACGAACGCCATCGCCGCGTCGAGGTCATGCCGCTCGGCGACCCCATCGTCGAATGCCCCCTCTGAGGTCCCGCGCGGCGAGGTCACCCCGCGGAGGTTAAATCGCAGCACCGCGAGATCGGCGAGCGCGGGCAGCCGGGCCGCCGCCTTGCGCAGCACATGCGAGTCCATGAAGCCGCCCTGTGTCGGCAGCGGGTGCAGGGTCACCAGCGTCGCCACCGCGGGCCGCTCGAGCGGGCTCGCGAGCTCACCCACCAGCGTGAGCCCGTCCGCCGTGCGCAGCTCAATGTCTTCGCGCCGAGCCGGCAGCTCGACGCCGCCACGAATCTCAGTCGTCATGCGAGTGCGCTCCCACGCATTCCTGCCCTCCGCGTCATGCCCTGATCTCCCAGCATCGCCGATGCCAGTGCCGTCGGCCAGCCAGGTCGTCCTCGGCGCCAAGAATGCCGTCGGCACGCCACGCGACGAGGTGCGGCGTGCCGGGGGTGACCTCGCCGCCGCAGCCCGGGCAGGTGTAGACCTTCACGGCCCGCTCCCCGCTGATCGGCTGCACGTGCCACTGCCCGTCACGCTTCGTGACCACGCGGCGCCACCCGGCGCGCAGCCGTTCGGTATCGAGCGGCACGTGCTCCTCGCGGCGGTGACGGCGATTGCGAGGCATCCCCCCATCCTGCCGTGTCGACGCTGGGGTCAGTACCAGCCGTTGCGGTTGGAGAAGTCCCAGGCGCCGCACGGGCTGCCATAGCGCCCACCGATGTACGAGAGCCCCCAGGAGATCTGCGTCGCCGGATTCGTCTGCCAATCCGCGCCGTGCGAGGCCATCTTGTCCCCGGGGAGCGCCTGCGGGATGCCATACGCGCCGCTCGAGGCGTTGAAGGCGTAGACGTCCCAGCGGGACTCCCGGTCCCAGAGCGCCGCGAGACAGTCGAACTCGCTCGCGGGCCAGCCCCGGTCCAGCGTCATCTGCAGCCCGATGGCCCTCGCGGTGCCGGGGTCGGGGATGCCGGCGGCAGGCGCGGTGCGGACCTGGACGGGCGGCGGCGGGGGCGGTGCGGCCTCACTCGTGAAGTGCTCGCGGGCCCCGGCGATGCTCGCGAGCCCCGCAAGGCCGCCGACGTCCTGCGTGACCGCGGCGCCGGAGGTGACGGCGGCGGCCGACGAGGACATCGTCGTCGACGGGGCGATCGCGGCTGCGCTGACGAGACCGGCGACCGCGAGCGTCGCGAACAGCGGCAGCACCCGCAGGCCGTGTCGGCCCCGGGGCTCGCGCGCGGGTTGGCTGGTCATAGAAGGTTCAAGCTTAGATTCATGCTTGGGAAACCACCAAGCGATCACCGGACCGCCAGCATGATCTCGATGACGGCATCCAGCAGCGCGTCGACCTGCGACTCGTGATAGCCACCACGCACGACCCGGAACGAGACCGTCCGGATCTCCTCCGGGGTGAGGGCGCGGCCGAACTGCAGATACTCGACAATGCGCTCGCAGAAGGCGTCGACCTCCTTCGGCTGATAACCGAGCGTGAAGCCGCTCACCCGCTTGAACTTGTGGCGTTTGCTCCGTGCGACGCGGGCCAGGATCTCCTGCGCGCGCGCGCGCACGTCCGCGGCGAACGCCTCGGGGCCGGTCACCTGGAGCCGTGCGGCACGCTCGCGCTCCGCGAACGCGTCCTCGAGCCGCTCAAGCGCCGCATCGACCGCTTCCGTCGCGTAGCCGCCGCGGCGCAGGTTGAACCCCGTGCGACGGATATCGCTCGAGCTCAGCACCGCCGGAGTCCCCGCGGGGGCCGCGTAGGCGCGCTTGGCATCCTCGAGGAAGTCCTCCACCTGCAGGATGTCGTACCCCTTCGCGGAGCGACGGGCGCGCGGGAACGTGTTCGTGCTCACCAGGGCATCGTACTGGCGGTAGCTCAGTGCACGATGAGGTACAGCACATACGCGGCCGGTGCGGACAGGATGATGCCGTCGATCCGGTCGAGCACCCCGCCGTGCCCCGGCAGCCACGAGCTCATGTCCTTCACCCCGAGGTCGCGCTTGACGAGCGACTCCGCGAGGTCACCGATCGTCGCAGTGGCCAGGAGCACGACGCCGAAGATCAGGCCGAACCACCACGGCTGCCCGAGCAGGAATGCGCAGACGACGACGCCCGCGATGAGCGCGCCCGCCGCCGCGCCGCCAAAGCCCTCCCACGATTTCGAGGGGCTCACCTTTGGCGCCATCGGGTGGCGGCCGAGACTCACCCCGACCGCAAAGGCCGCGATGTCGACCACGACGACGACGACGAGGAAGCTGAGCACCCACGCGGGACCGTCAGGCTGGCCCAACAGCAGGGTGATGAAACTCGCGAGGAATGCGACGTACCCGAGGACGAACACCGCAGCGCCAATGTCAGCCGCGACCACGCGCGCCGTGCCCCGCAGCCGCGGCGCGAGCAACTCGGCGAGGCGCCACAGCAGGAGGAGGCCGCAGCCGGCGAGGAACACGACCCAGTGCCACCACGCGCCGAGCCAGTACGAGGCGGCGACCGTGGCGGCGGTCAGCACGACGAGTGGGATGCGCGGCACCCGCCGACCCGACTCCCGCAGCGCGGTCGCGAGCTCGAAGGCGGCGAGCGCGATGAGCAGGATGCCGAATACGGCGAGGACCGGCGGGATGAACAGTCCCACGATCACGATGGCGCCGAGCACGAGACCCGTCAGGATCGCGGACAGCAGCGGCCGCTTCGCGCGCCGATTGAGCTCCTCGTTCGCCTCACGGAAATGCTCGCCTGCCTCCCGGAGCTGCCCCTCAATGAGCTCGCCGGCCTCGCGCAGGCCAGCCTCGAACTGCTCGCGGTCGTGCTGAAACCCGGCCATCAGACCTCGAGCAGCTCGGCTTCCTTGAGCTTGAGCGCCGAGTCGATGGCATCGATGCTCGCCGAGGTGATCGTGTCGAGCTCCTTCTCGGCGCGCTTGATGTCGTCCTCGCCGACGGCGTCGATCCGGTCGAGGGCCTCGCGGCTCGTGCGGCGCAGGTTACGCACGACGACGCGCGCCGCCTCCGCCTTATCGCGCACGAGCTTCGCGTAGTCCTTCCGGCGCTCCTCGGTGAGCTCCGGGATGGTCGCCCGGAGCACGCTGCCGTCGTTGCCGACCGTCGCCCCGAGGTGCTGCGCGGCGACGATGGCCTTCTCGATGTCTTTGAGCGCCGACTTGTCAAAGGGGGTGATGAGCAGGACGCGGGCTTCCTGATTCTGCAGCGAGGCGAGCTGCTCCAGCGGCGTCGGCGTGCCGTAGTACTCGACGGGGATCTTCTGGAACAGCGCCGGGTTCGCCCGCCCCGCGGTCACGGTCGCAAAGTCCTCCTTGGCGACCTCGATCGCCTTGTGCATCTTTTCCTTGGCGTCAGCCAGGACCTCGGCAATAGTCACGTGGGGCTCCTTTACGTCGGAGCAATCCTATTGGGCCCGACCGGGCGGACGCGGCGCTCTGCGATCCTGCGCTGTCCTATGCGGTGAGCGAGGTGCCGATGCGCTCGCCGCGGAGGGCGGCGGTGAGGTTGCCCTCGGGGGCCATCCCGAAGACGAGCATCGGCATCCGGTTGTCCATGCAGAGGCTGAATGCGGTCGAGTCGACGACCTTGAGCCCTTGGACGAGCGCCTCCTGGTAGGTCACGCGGTCGAGCTTCACCGCGCTCGGGTCCTGCTTCGGGTCCGCCGTGTAGACGCCGTCGACGCCGTGCTTGGCGACGAGCACTTCGGCCGCGCGGATCTCGAGCGCACGCTGCGCCGCGACGGTGTCCGTGGAGAAGTACGGCAGGCCGGCGCCCGCGCCGAAGATGACGACGCGGCCCTTCTCGAGGTGCCGGACCGCTCGGAGGGGGATGTAGGACTCCGCGACCTGCGTCATCGTGATCGCACTTTGCACGCGCGTCTGGGCGCCGGCCTGCTCGAGGAAGTCCTGCAGCGCCAGCGCATTCATGACCGTGCCGAGCATGCCCATGTAGTCGGCCCGACCCCGGTCCATGCCGCGCTGGCTCAGCTCGGCGCCGCGGAAGAAGTTACCGCCGCCGACGACGATCGCGATCTCGATGCCCTCCCCGTTCGCGGTCGCGATCTCCCGCGCGATGGCACTGACGACGTCGGGGTTGACCCCGAGCTGTCCGCCGCCGAAGGCCTCCCCGGAGAGTTTGAGCAGGACGCGGCGGCGCTGGTCAGTCACGGCTCCCACCCTACTCTGCGTGCCACCGTCCACCCCGGGCACCACCCCCACCCGGACGCCCCACCCCTGCCCCACCCCTGGCACCTCCCGCGCCGCCCCCTGTGCACGTTTTCACCCGATGTGCCCGAATATTCATGCGTACCGGGTGAAAACGTGCACAGGGGGCGGGATGGAGGGGCGACTTGCAGCGCTTATTCTAGATAGATAGTATTGAGGAATGCGCGGGCTGACGAGAGTGACCGAGCCGACGATCGAGGTGCTCCAGGTGCTGCTCGGCAGCCACGGCGCCGTGTGGGGCTTACGGATCGCAAAGGAGACGGGACGGCCCACCGGCACCGTCTACCCGATCCTCGCGCGGCTCGAGTCGCTCGGTTGGGTGCAGGGTGACTGGGAGGACGCACCAGAGCGCAGCGGGCCGCGCCGACGGCTCTACCGGCTCACCGACGGTGCTGTCGAGCTCGCTGCCGAGGCGATCGAGGCCCGGCGCCGCGCCGCAGCGACGACGGCCCCCCGGCCAGCCGCCGCGGGCGGCACTCTGTGAGCCTCGGCGAGCGACTCGTCCGGCTCGCCGCCGCCGTGCTCCCGAAGGAGCAGCGCGAGATCCGGCTCGAGGAGTGGTCCGCCGATCTCGCCCACTGCGGGGAGCTCGGCATCACGAGGCGCCAGGTCGTGCTCGGCGCGCTCCACGCCGGATTCATCGACGGGCTTGGCTGGCGCACCCCGCTCGGCCGTTCCAGGTGGCTCGCCACCGGCTCGATCATCGTCGCCCTCGCGGTGCTGAGCGTGCCCGTCGGCATCGTCATCGCATTCATGACCACACAGCTCCGCGGCGTCGTCACGGTCGAGACCGGCGCCGACGGCGCGGCGCACGAGGTGCATTGGAAGGGCTACCCGGGCAAGGTGCAGCACGAGTTCGACGGCTACCGTGAGCTCGACCCCGACGCGGTCCTCGCCGGACCGAGCGCCGAGCAGGGCTGGGAAGGGGCGCAGGCGCTGCTCACGGAGATCGAGACGGCGCTCACCGCGGAGTTCGGGCTCACGTGGCCCGCGAACCCGAACGGGACGAGCTGGGACTACCACGAGCACCCGACCTCGAACGGCTACGGCGGGCAGTCGCTGCTCGTCGTGCTCAACAGCCCCGGCTCGCAGAGCACCACCGTGCCGGACGGCTGGCCCGCGCAGCAGCGCGTGATCGAGATCGTTGCCGCCGTCGCGGCCGGGCACGGGTACGGGTCGCCGATCCTCGATTTCGAGCGGCCGTGGTTCGACGCCGACGAGGCGGCCGCCTACGGCGGGGACCGCCCCGAGACCGCAGCACTGATTCCAGGCACGATCGAAGGGCCCCATGGCCAGTGGCTCATGTTCTCGATCGAGGACCCGTCGAAAGCCGCCGGAGGTACGGGAGACGGCGACTGGTCACCCGGCATCTCGCTCAGTTGGGGCGCGACGCTGCTCCCCCACGGCGCCCGCGACGAATTCCGTGCGCGGCTCAGCGCATTCGAGGGCTATCCACGGCCGGAGCCGCTCGTCAGCGACTGACCGTGCTCCCCGCGCCGCAATCGCCGCGCTCCCTGTGCATGTTTTCACCCGGTGTGCCCGAATATTCATGCGCACCGGGTGAAAATGTGCACATCGAACGGGGGTGGCGGGGTGGGAAAGGCGCCAGAGCGCAGCGGGCCAGCACGCCGAAAAGCGGGAGGCCCCGGACCTCGTGGTCCGGGGCCTCCCGCGATCAATCGCGTGCGGCTCAGGCGCCGACCTTGAAGCGGGCGAAGCCCGCCACGGTGAGGCCGGTCTCCTTCAGCACCTGGGCAACCGACTTCGAGTTGTCCCGCGCGTAGTCCTGCTCGCCGAGCACGACCTGCTTGTAGAAGGCACCGATGCGACCCTCGACGATCTTCGGCAGGGCGGCCTCCGGCTTGCCCTCGTTCCGCGTGATCTCCTCGACGATGCGGCGCTCGTTGTCGACGACATCGGCGGGCACGTCCTCGCGGGCGAGGTACTGCGGGTCGGCGAACGAGATGTGCTGCGCGATCGAGCGAGCCGTCTCCGCGTCATCGCCTGCGTAGGCGACGACGACGCCGATCTGCGGCGGGAGGTCCTTCGAGGTCTGGTGCAGGTACACCGCGAAGTGCTCACCGGCGAGCCGGGCCACCCGGCGCAGCTCGAGCTTCTCGCCGATCGTGGCCGCCTGGCCGTCGATGAGCGAGCCGACCGTGCCGCCGTCAGCGGGCGCCGCGAGCGCGGCCTCGACGGTGTCGGCGCCAGCGGCGGCAACCGCCTGCGCCACCTGCTCGGCGAGGGCGACGAACTTCTCGTTCTTCGCGACAAAGTCCGTCTCGCAGGCGAGCTCGATCATCGTCGCGGCACCCGTGGACTCGACGACGGCGACGAGGCCCTCGCTCGTCGCGCGGTCGGCGCGCTTCGCGTTGCCCTTCGCCCCCTTGAGCCGCAGGATCTCGACGGCCTTCTCGACGTCGCCGCCCGCCTCGACGAGCGCGTTCTTCGTGTCGACCATGCCGGTGCCGAGACGCTCCCGGAGCGCCTTGATGTCGGCGAGGCTCACATCAGCCATGTCTGGACTTCCTTTGATTCGGTGTGCGGGTCGAGGCGGCGCCGATCACTCGGCGGCCGGGGCCTCGGTCTTCTCAGTGTCGGCGGCGGGCTCAGCCGGAGCCTCGACCGCGGGAGCCTCGGCGGGCGCCTCGGACTCAGGGGCCTCCGCGGGTGCGGCGGCGGCAGGGGCTTCGGCGCCGCCCTGCTCGAGGAGCTCACGCTCCCACTCGGCGAGGGGCTCGACGTCGGTCACCGCGGACACGTTGCCGGCAGCCTCGGGCGCCTGGTGGCGGGCGATGAGGCCCTCCGCGATCCCGTCGGCGATGATGCGGGTGAGCAGCGCCACGGAGCGGATCGCGTCGTCGTTGCCCGGAATGGGGTACTCGAGCTCGTCCGGGTCGGCGTTCGTGTCGAGGATGCCGATGACCGGGATGCCGAGCTTGCGCGCCTCGTCGATCGCGAGGTGCTCGCGCTTCGGGTCGATGACCCAGAGGGCCGACGGGGTACGGGTGAGGTTGCGGACGCCGCCGAGCGACTTGTGCAGCTTGTCGAGCTCGCGCTTCTTGAGCAGGAGCTCCTTCTTCGTGAACACGCTGCCGGCGACGTCGTCGAAGTCGATCTCCTCGAGCTCCTTCATCCGGGCCAGGCGCTTCGCGATCGTCTGGAAGTTGGTGAGCAGGCCACCGAGCCAGCGCTCGTTGACGTAGGGCTGGCCGACACGCTGTGCCTGCTCGGCCACGACCTCCTGCGCCTGCTTCTTCGTGCCGACGAAGAGGATCGTGCCGCCGCGGGCGACGGTCTCCTTGGCGAAGTCATACGCCTTGTCGATGTACAGCAGCGACTGCTGGAGGTCGATGATGTGGTTGCCACCGCGCTCGGCGAGGATGAACCGCTTGACCTTCGGGTTCCACCGACTCGTGCGGTGTCCGAAATGCACGCCGCTGTCGAGCAGCTGGCGGATGGTGACGACGGCCATGACCGTGCTCCTATTCTCTGCACAACCCGGTGACCGGCGGGGCCGGGCCTTCGTGTGCGGTTCTCGGTTGTGTCGGTCCTCGGCGGAGTGCCGTGGAACCCCTGGCGTCCTGGCCCTTCCCCGCCGACACGCTGCTCCTGACAGAGCCGCGTGTGGACCGATGGGGTCGATACCGCGCTGGACGCGCGTAGTCACCTCCTGGTGGCCGGATGACTCCGACCGAGAGGAAGTGCGACGAGCAGTCTAGCAGTTCGATGCCGGGCCAGCCCGTGCAGGCGAGGGTGCAGCTCGTACCCAATCGCGTCGGCGTGCGAGTTGTCCACAGTCTGCCGCCGTCGGCGGGCAGACCGCGCGCACGACCGGCAGGCTGGCCGGATGCATCGATCCTGGTGGGCTGCAGCAGTGGTGATCTCCGGCGGCCTGCTCGGCCTCGCCGGGAGCGCGGCGGCGCATTCGCAGGAATGGGGTGCGCCCGCGGTCCCCGATGCGACCAAGGCGACGACGCGCGTCGAGCAGGGGCGCTGGCGCTGGCCGCTGTCGGGCGAGCAGCTCGTGCTGCGGGCGTTCGCCGCGCCAGTGCAGCCGTGGTCGGCCGGACATCGCGGCGTCGACCTCCGCGCGTGGGAGGCGGAGGTGGTCGCGCCCGCGGACGGGGTCGTCCGGTACGCGGGCTGGGTGGTCGATCGGCCGGTGCTGTCGATCGAGCACGATGGCGTGATCTCGAGCTTTGAGCCGGTGACGGCGAGCGTCACCGCGGGCGACTCGGTCACCGCCGGGCAGGCCGTCGGACGGGTCGAGCCTGGACACTGCGCCGTGCGCTGTGTGCACATGGGCGTGCGGGTCGCGGGCGAGTACCGGAACCCGCTGCTGTGGCTCGGTGGTGTGCCGCGCGCGGTGCTGCTGCCGACGCGGTCACTCGAGTGAGTGAGCGGGTGCCGTGCGGGCGGGAGCGCAGCGACTGGGGAGGGCGGCGCCGAGCAGTTCAGCGCGGTGGCTCAGCGGCACGCGGGTGCGCCTGCGCGTAGCTGGCACGGAGCCGCTCGATGGAGACGTGCGTGTAGAGCTGCGTTGTGCTGAGGCTTGCATGGCCGAGCAATTCCTGGACGACCCTGAGGTCCGCACCGCCGTCGAGCAGGTGGGTCGCCGCCGCGTGACGGAAGGTGTGTGGCCCGTGGGGCCCCGCGGCCTCGCCGAGGAGCCGCGTCGCGAGCGAGTGGACGGCGCGAGCGCCAAGCCGACCCCCACGGGCACCAAGGAATACCGCGGCACCCGAGTCCGGGGTGGCCAGCGCCGGCCGCCCGTCCGCAAGCCATCGCTCGAGGGCCGCTGCGGCGGGCACGCCGTATGGCAGGACCCGCTCTTTCGCGCCCTTCCCGAGGACACGCACCGTGTGGCGGGGGCGATCGAGGTCATCGATGTCGAGGCCGACGAGCTCACTCACGCGGAGCCCAGCCGCGTAGAGCAACTCAACCACCGCAAGATCCCGGATGGCCACGGGATCCCCCGAATCGGCCGCGGCGTGGAGGCCGCCGAGGAGGGCGGCGACCTGCTGCCGGCTCGGCACCTTGGGGAGCCGCCGGTCCGGACGTGGTGAGCGCAGCCGAGCTGCCGGGTCGACGTCCACGCCACCGGTGCGCCGCAGGTCCGAGTAAAAACCACGTACGGCAGCCGCGCGGCGAGCCAGCGTGGACTTCGCAATGCCCTCATCAGCGAGGAGACCGAGCCAATCACGCAGCAGCTCGAGGTCGACGTCGGCGGGCGAGGCAGCGCCGCGGGCGAACGCGTAGGCGGCGAGGCGGCTGACATCGTCACGGTAGGCCCGAATCGTGTGCGAGCTCCGGCCGCGGGCGACATCGAGCCGATTGACCCAGTCGTCGATCTCCGCCGACCAGGCCGGTGGCACCACTGTCTCGGTCACGACCCCATGGTCTCCCGGTCAGCCACGATGCTCGGGGTGACTCGCCCGAGTAGCTGCCTCGGTCAGTGCGGCCGCCACCGCCGCTTCCGCGACAGTGGCCGTCGCGACCGGGTCGGCGAGGAGCGCGGCGGCCTGGAATGCGGAGTCTTTCCGTGAGAACAGCTCGCGACGCAGCTCCGGCGGGATCGCCGCGATGCGCTCGAGGGCCTCGGCCGGGTGGCCGGAGACCAGCTCGGCCGTATCGACCGGGACGGTTGTGTGAACAACCCGGTCGGGATAGACGTGCAGCACGTCAAACGCCTGGTGGCGGTCGACGCCCGCGAGGATGCGGTCGGGTACCCCGAGCGCGAGCGTGTAGCAGCTCGCGGAGGCGACCGAGACCGGGATGCCTGCGATCGTCGAGTGCGCCGAGTAGTGCAGATGCCCCGCGAGGATCCCCCGCACATCGGTGCCGACAAGCACAGTGGCAAGCGCGTCCTGGTCCTCGAGTTCGAGGACCGCCATCGCCTCCGTGAGCGGGCTCGGCATCGGCGGATGGTGGAGCGCGAGCAGCGTGCCGTGCTCCGCTGGCTCGGCGAGCCGGGCACGCAGCCAGTCGAGCTGCTCGGGATCGAGCGCGCCGTGGTGGTAGCCGGGGACCGTCGTGTCGAGGGCGATGATCCGCAAACCGTGAACGTCGACCACACGATCCTGCGGGGCGATGCCGTGCGAGCCGTCACCGGTGTGCTCTGGCTCGTCGAACAGCTCCCGTGCGTAGGGCGCCCGCTCGTCGTGGTTGCCCATGCACCACACGATCTCGGCGCCGAGGCGTGCGGCGACCGGCTCGACGAGGCTGCGGAGCCGTCGGTACGCCGCAGCCTCCCCGAGGTCCACGAGATCGCCCGTGACCACGATCGCGTCCGGCTGAATGCCGGAGTGCTCGAGCCGCTCGAGGGCCGAGATGAGCCGAACCGTCGAGTCGACTCGCCCGTAGAGCTGGACACCGCCGTCGAGCAGGTGGGTGTCGGAAAGGTGAACGACGGTGTGCGAGGGCGCAGGGTGCTGCCCGAGCTGGACCATGCGCCCAAGGCTAACCGCCCGCCCGTACCCAGCCGGAGACGCCCCGCGCGGTGACCCCCTCGAGCTCGAGGCGGCCGAGCACGACGCGCGCCTCGCCCTCGGCGAGACCGCTCAGGCGGGCCACCTCGGTCGTGTCCCGCCCCTGTCGCGGACGGAGCGCGTCAAGCACACGCAACTCCTCGAGGCTGCGCCGATCGAATCCGGTGGCCGGTGTCTCGCCCTCGGGCCGATGCAGGGCAAGCACGTCGGCCACGCTCGTGACGCAGACCGCCGGGAACTCCCGGAGCAGCCGATGGCACCCGGCCGACGCCGCGCTCGTGATCGGACCGGGCACCGCGCCGATCGGGCGGCCGATCTCCGCGGCATGCCCGGCCGTGTTGAGCGACCCGGAGCGATACCCAGCCTCGATGACCACGACCGAGGCGGCGATCGCCGCGATGACGCGGTTGCGCTGCAGGAACCGGTAGCGCGTGGGCGGGGTGCCACATGGCACCTCGGCGAGCAGCACCCCACTCGTGGCAACGCGCCGCAGGAGCGCCGCATGGCCGGCGGGATAGAGGCGATCCAGCCCGCCAGCAAGCACCGCGGCCGTCACACCGCCACCGGCCAGGGCGCCGCGATGGGCGGCCCCGTCGACGCCATACGCCCCTCCTGAGACCACGACGACCTCTCGGTCCGCGAGCCCGGCCGCGAACTCGGTCGCGACATGCTCGCCGTACCCGGTCGCCGCGCGCGCGCCGACGAGCGCGACCGCTTCGCCGCGGTGCGGCGCCGCACCATCAGCAGTGGGCTCCCCGGTGCCGAGGAGTCCGCCGCGGCCTCGCGCCCAGAGCGCGTACGGTGCGCGGTCACCGAGATCGCTGAGGCCGGACGGCCACGAGGCGTCACGAGGGAGCACGAGGCGACAGTCAAAGGCTGCCGCCTGCTCGATCGCCCGCACGGCACTGCGCGCGGAGAGCCGCGGCTGCCACCGTGCCCAGCCTCGCCGCAGCTGCTCGATCGCGAGCGTCCCGGTCCCCGCCACCGCGTTGACCGCCGCCGCGACCTCCTCCATGGGCCGATTCGCGATGAGGGCCTCGAGCGCTGCCGCCGCGCCGAGCTGCGTGATGAGCTGGCTCGCAACCTCGTCCGCAGGCTCGGCGATGACCGTCCAGCTCGCGAGCGCGAAGGCGTCGGCGACCTCGGCCGCGCCGAGCCCGTCCGGGGGCACAGTTCGCACGCTGCCAACAAGCGCGCGGATGTCCGCTTCCGGCAACCCCAGCATGCTCATGCCGCCACCGCCATCCGGTAGCCAGCCGCCTCGTCGACCTGGTCCCGACCGGGGCGCCCCAGCCCGTCGAGGTCGGCGAGCGTCCAGGCGATGCGAAGCACCCGATCGTAGCCGCGCATCGTGATGGCGCCGCGCTCGAGCGCCTGATCGAGGCCGACCGTCACGGCTCGCGGCAGCCGGAGACCACCCTCGACGCCGCGAAGTCGGTTGCCGGGCACCTCCGCGTTGCGTCGCCAGGGAGTGCCGGCCCATCGCTCCAGCGCGGTCTGCCGGGCAGCGGCGACCTGCTGGCGGCCCTCGGCAGTGGTGAGTCCGGGCCGCGCCCGCCGATCGGAGTGGTCGAGCGCCAGCCGCAACTGCGTCGCCGTGATGCGACGCAACTGGACCTGGAGATCGACCCGGTCGAGCAACGGCCCGGACAGCTTGCCGAGATAGCGTCGCTTCGCCATCGGGGTGCAGGTGCAGCTCGCGTCCGACTCACGGCCGCACGGGCACGGGTTCGCCGCGAGCACGAGCTGAAAGTCGGCGGGGAAACGCGCGGTCGCATTCGCCCGCTGCACCGTGATCACGCGCTCCTCGAGCGGCTGGCGCAGTGCATCGAGGGCGATGCGAGAGAACTCCGGAGCTTCGTCAAGGAACAGCACGCCGTGGGCGGCCCGCGCGATCGCGCCGGGCCGAATCACCCCGCTGCCGCCGCCAATGATTGCCGCCGGGGAGGCCGTGTGATGTGGCGCTTCGAAGGGTGGCGCGCTGCTCAGCCGGGTGACCGGCAGACCGCTCAGCGAGCGGATCGAGGCGGCCTCGATCGCCTGCTCGGGGTCCAGGTCCGGCAGCAGACCCGGCAATCGGGTGGCGAGCATCGTCTTGCCCGCGCCTGGCGGTCCGAGCATGAAGAGGTGGTGGCCACCGGCCGCCGCCACGAGCAGGGCGCGGATCGCGTCGGGATTCCCGACGACCTCGGCGAGGTCCGGAGCTGGGCCAGTGCGCTCGAGCGGGTCGGCGAGCAGCGGCGGCTCCGGCGCGAGGGGCTCCCCCGGATCGAGCTCGGCGCCGTGCCAGATGAGCGCGGTCCGCAACGACGCGACCGGCACGATCCGGATGCCATCGACGAGCTCCGCCTCACGCGCACTCGGCTCGGGGACCATCACCGTCTCGCACCCCGCTCGCTTCGCGGCGACGACGGCGGGCAGCACGCCTGGCACGCTCCGCACGCGCCCGTCAAGGCCGAGCTCACCGATGTGGACGACCCGGGCCACCGACTCCGCCGGCACGCTCCCGGCGGCGGCGAGCATCGCCATCGCGATGCCGAGATCGAAGCCCGAGCCCTGCTTCGGGAGCGCCGCTGGTGAGAGGTTCACCGTCACCCGGCGGTTCGGCAGCTCGCAGCCGCTGTTCGCCGCAGCCGAGCGGACCCGCTCGCGGGCCTCACCGAGTGCCGCGTCGGGAAGTCCGATGAGGATGAATGCGGGCATCCCCGCCGCGAGGTCGGCCTCGACCTCGACGAGCTCGCCGCGCAGTCCGGTCAGCGCGACGGATCTCGTGCGCCCGATCGACATCAGCGCACCCCCTCGAGGTGCTCGATGACGGCGGGCCCGCCATGCGGCAGCAGCACCGCGACGGCGTCGACGCGGTCGAGGACGTGCCCGCCCCGCCGGCACCAGGCCCAGCCGAGCCGGTACAGGCGCTCAAGTTTCCTCGTGTCGATCGCCTCGAAGGGGTGCCCGTAGTCGAGCGAGGACCGGGTCTTCACCTCGACGACCACGATCCGGTCGCGGTCGAGGGTGACGAGGTCGAGCTCACCGCGGCCGTGCGGTGCGCGCCAGTTCCGGTCGAGGATGACGTGACCCCGGCGTCGGAGGAAGTCGGCGGCGAGGGCTTCGCCGGCGGCGCCGAGCTCGTCCTTCGGGTGTCGGTGGGTCGGGGTCGTCGGGGACGGTGCAGCAGTCATGTGGCGAGCATGCCGACCGGGTCGGACATCCCGCCGACACCGTCGTCAAACCCGTGGATAACCCCGCCTGGGGCACACCGGTGGAGAAGTCAACACCCGCCGGGGCGGCAGCTACTCGTCGAGCGCAAGCTCCTTCGGCAGCTCGAGCTCGCGGGCGGAGAGCTCCTCGATGTTGACGTCCTTGAAGGTGAGCACGCGCACGGACTTCACGAAGCGGTCGTTGCGATAGACGTCCCACACCCAGACGTCGTCCATCGTCAGCTCGAAGTAGAAGTCGTGGTCCGTGTCGATCCGCCGGTAGTCGACCGAGTTCGCAAGGTAGAAGCGGCGCTCCGTCTCGATGACGTAGCGGAACTGCCCGACGACGTCCCGGTACTCCCGGTAGAGCGCGAGCTCGACCTCGCGGTCATAGTCCTCGTAGTCGTCGTCATCCATGCTGGCAGTCTAGGCCGAGGCGACCCACGCATTCATCCCGCCTCGGCAAGGCCTCGCAACCAACTGCGCCGGTGCAGCGGGGTGGCCCCGAGCTCCCGGATGGCGGCGAAATGACCGGCCGAGCCGTAGCCCTTGTTGCCGGCCCAGCCATAGCCGGGGTGGCGCGCATCCGCCTCGGTCATGAATGCGTCGCGGTCGAGCTTCGCCAGCACGCTCGCGGTCGCGACCACCGCGCAGTCGCGATCGGCCTTCACCCGCGTCACGATGCTCGGGCGGCGGCGCAGCGCGGGCGACAGCCAATCATGCGCGCCGTCGAGCAGCACCGTCGACTCGAGCACCGGGATCCCGTCGCCGTGCAGCGCGAGCAGCGCGCGCCGCGCCGCGAGGCCCAGCCCCACGATGATGCCGAGCTCGTCGACCTCGGCTGCGTCGGCAATCCCGACCGCGCGCGCCGCTCCCCAGCACCGCACGCCCTCGGCGAGTGCCTCCCGTCGGCGCTGGGTGAGCAGTTTCGAGTCCCGCACCCCCGGCAGCGGCTCGACGGCCCAGACGTCCGCGGCCACCGCGCCGACCGCGACCGGCCCGGCGATCGCCCCGCGACCCACCTCGTCGAGTCCGATGACGAGCCGACCCGGCGTCACGAGCGACCGCTCGAGCGCGAGCGTCGGGGCCTCAGCCGCCATGCCCGTCCCGCGCCTCGGCCACGCCTGCGAAGGTCGCCGGATGGTTGTCCAGCACGGTCCACCGATTGATCGGCATCGAGATGACGAGCGCCTTGCCGACGACCCGGTCCAGCGGCACGAAGCCCCCGCCTGGCTCATGCAGGTGCGCGAGGGAGTCCTGTGAGTTGAAACGGTTGTCGCCCATGACCCAGAGCGAGCCCTCCGGCACCGTCACCTCGAACTCAGAGCGTGCCGCGGCCAGCTGCCCGTCCGGGATGACCGTGTACGGCTCCGCGAGCGGCACGCCATTGACCTCGAGCTGCCCCGAGGCCGAGCAGCACATGACCGTGTCGCCGGGCAGGCCGATGACCCGTTTGACGAGATGGTCCTCGCTGTCCGGCGCGGCGAGCCCGACCATCGACAGCACCCACTCGACCCCGTCAGCGAACCAGCCGCGGTCCGGCTTCGGCTGCTGCAGCAGCCAGCCGCCCGGGTCCTGGAAGACGACGACGTCACCGTAGTCGACCGGCATGACCTGCGGCACGAGCTGATTGACGATGAGCTGGTCCCCGATCTGCAGCGTCTGCTGCATCGAGGCCGACGGGATATAAAAGGAGCGGATGAGGAACGTCTTCAGCGCCCACGACACGAGGATCGCGATGAGCAGAATGATGACGAGATCACGCAGGAACCCGAGCACCCCGCCACGACGGGGGCGCTGCCGGGCCGATCGGGGCTGGGCGTGACTCACGGCACGAGCCTGTCAGACGCGCCGAAGCACGGGCCTCAGCCCTCGCGCTTCTCGCGGATCTTCGCCTTCTTGCCCTGGAGACCGCGCAGGTAGTAGAGCTTCGCCCGGCGGACATCACCGCGGGTGACGATCTCGACGCGGTCGACGGTCGGCGAGTGCACCGGGAAGGTCCGCTCGACACCGACCTGGAAGGACACCTTGCGCACCGTGAAGGTCTCGCGCACGCCTTCACCCTGGCGCGCGATGACGACGCCCTGGAAGACCTGGATCCGGGAGCGGCTGCCCTCGATGATGTTCACGTGCACCTTGACGGTATCGCCGGGGCGGAAGTCCGGGAGATCGGACTTGAGCGAGGCGGCGTCGATGCCATCGAGAATGTGAGACATGGGGGTGTCGCTTCCTGCGCCAGCCGCGGGTCGGACGCAATCGAAAAGAATGGGGTGAATGCGCCTCACCAAACCTGGCTCCCCTGCGGCAGAGCGCGCGAGGCACGATCGACTATTCTGCCACAGTTCGCCCGGACGCCGCGACCGCGCCCTCGGCCGGATCATCGATCGGGCGGAGCTCGCCGAGATCGATGGGACCACTGGGGCGGCGTACGCCCGTCGCCGACTCGAACCGGGCAGTGAAGTCGCGTGTCGCAGTCCTGATCCGCCGCGCGCCATCGGTGACGAACTGCCACACGGCGCCCCAGAATGCCAGGAGCGCGAGCGCGACAACGGCCACGGCGAGCCAGGCCGACGGCGTCACGCACAGCCAGATGATCGCGGCGTGCCAGGCCGACATCACCGCCATGTCGAACCAGCTCACCGCACGCGAGACCAGCACACTCGGCCGCACCAGAATGACGAGCGCCACCACGAGCAGTGCGATGCCGAGCACCGGCGCCGTGAGCGCGGCCACGAGGAGGTCCCAGCCGAGTCGCTCGCCGAAGACGCCGCGCGAGAAGAAGACCGCGGTCGGCAGCACGAGGACGGCGGCGAACTGCCACCAGAGGAATGCGCGCCGCAGGCTCATGGGGGCAAGCGTACTCGCGCAACCCCCTGACGAAACTGGGGATCTACGTCATACTGGAAGTCACGAATGCGAGGAATGCTCAGATCGAGTCACCGCTGACTCGGTTGATCATTCGGACGGAAGGAGCTTCGATGGCGGCCGACCGTGACGTCAGCTACGGCGCCCGGGCGATCCCGGTCCAGCAGCGCGGCGCCGAGCGCGTCGACAAGCTCCTCGACGCCGCGGCCGCCATCATCGACGAGGTCGGCGTGGCCGCCCTGACGACGAGCGCCGTGGCGGAGCGATCCGGCTCGTCCGTCGGCGTCGTCTACCGCTATTTCCCGAACGCGAGCGTGCTCGTCCTCGCGCTCGCCGAACGCAACCGTGAGCGGTTCAGCGCCGAGCTCGCCGGACGCATCGAAGCCGGCGAAGCGCCCGACTGGCAGTCCTACGCGCGCATCTGCGTCGCCGCCTACGCGACCCTGGCCCGCCAGGAGCCCGGGTTCGCGACCGTCCGCTTCGGTGACGTCATCGCGATGCGCCTCAATCCGAAGAATGCGAACCGGAACGACGAGCTGGGCCTCAGCCTCATGCAGTTCCTGGTCACGCAGTTCGGCTTCACGCCGACGCCGGAGCTCGAGTTCACGACGACGGTCGCGATGGAGACCACCGACGCGATGATCCGGCGGGCCTTCCAGGAGGATGTTGACGGCGACCAGCGGTTCATCGAGGCGGCGAATTCGCTCATCATGCAGCTGCTCACCCCGCACGCGCCGGCTCAGTAGCTGGGCGCAGACCCCTGGGGAAAGCCCATAGGCTGGTCGCCGTGATCGAACTGCGCACCCCAGCCGAGCTCGAGGCCATGCGGCCGGCCGGCGCATTCGTCGCATCCGTGCTGCGCGCGACCTCCGAGGCCGCCGCGGTCGGCGTCAACCTGCTCGAGCTCGACGCGCTCGCGCACGCCATGATCCGGGATGCGGGAGCGCAGTCGTGCTACATCGACTATCACCCCTCCTTTGGGGCCTCACCGTTCGGCAAAGTCATCTGCACCTCGGTCAACGACGCGGCACTGCACGGCCTCCCCCACGACTATGTGCTGCAGGACGGCGACTTACTCACCCTCGACTTCGCAGCCGCCGTCGACGGCTGGGTCTGCGACGCCGCGACCTCCGTCATTGTCGGCACCCCGCGCCCGGAGGACGTGCGACTCATCGAGATCACCGAGGCGGCGCTCACGGCCGCGATCCAGGCGGCACAGGTCGGCGGCAAGACCGGTGACGTCAGCCACGCCATCGGCGAGGTCGCCAAACGTAATCGGCTGAAGATCAACCTCGACTTCGGCGGGCATGGTGTCGGGCGCATCATGCACGGCGATCCTCACATCCCGAACGACGGACGGCCGGGGCGCGGCTACCCACTCAAGCCCGGTCTGGTCTTTGCGATCGAGCCGTGGTTCTGCCAGAGCACCGCGCGGATCTACACCGACGACGATGGCTGGACGCTGCGGTCGAAGGACGGCTCGCGGGCCGCGCACGTCGAGCACACGGTCGCGATCACGGAGGATGGGCCGCTCGTGCTCACCCGTGGCGCCAACCCGGTCTGGGCCTGAGCGCTCAGTCCGCCAGCAGGTCGGGGCGCACCCGATGCGTCCGCTCGAGCTGCTGCTGACGCCGCCAGGCCTGAATGCGGGCGTGATGCCCGGAGAGCAGGGTCTCGGGGACCGCAAGGCCGCGCCACTGAGCAGGCTTCGTGTAGCTCGGCGCCTCGAGGAGCCCCTCCTCGTGCGACTCGATCGTCAGCGAGTCCGGATTGCCGACGACGCCCGGGACGAGCCGCCCGACCGCCTCGATCATCGCCATCGCGGCGACCTCGCCGCCATTGAGCACGTAATCGCCGAGGCTGAGCTCGCGCACGCGAGCCCGCGTCGCGGTGTGCTCGATCACCCGCTGGTCGATGCCCTCGTATCGCCCGCAGGCGAAGATGAGCCGGGGCTCCTGGGCGAGCTCCCGCGCGATCGACTGGGTGAAGGGCTCCCCCGCCGGGCTCGTGAAGATCACGACGGGCGGCAGCGCGTCCCCGGTCGACTCCGGTAGCAGCGCGTCGAAGGCCTCGCCCCACGGCTCGGGCCGCATGACCATGCCGGCGCCGCCGCCATACGGGGTGTCGTCGACCGTGCGATGCCGATCGTGTGTCCACTGCCGAAGATCGTGCGCCTCGACTTCGAGCGTCCCGGCCGTGCGGGCCCGACCGATCAGGGAGACGTCGAGCACCGAGAAGAACTCGGGGAAGATCGTGACGACGTCGATCCGCATTGCACCAGGCTATGCCTCGGGGGCGTCGAAGAGCCCGCCGGGCGGGTCGACCTCGACGGTGCCCGCCTCCGGGTCGACGGCGGTGACAATCGCCTTGACGAATGGGACGAGCACCTCGCCGGTCGACGTCGCGACCGCGAGCAGGTCCTGTGCTGGCAGGTGGTCGACCCGCGCGATGCGGCCGAGCTCGACGCCATCGCGCAGTACGCGGAGGCCAACGAGCTGGTGGTCGTACCAGGCGTCCTCCTCCGCCGACTCGTCCGGGTCGGCCTCAATCCACAACACCGCCTTGACGAGGGTCTCCGCGGTCGTGCGGTCCTCGACGCCGGCAAAGAAGCCGACCGGCTGTCCGTTGAACCACTTGAGTTCGGTGAGCTCGAGCCGTTTGCCGTGCCACGGGCTCTCCGACGGCACCTGGAGCGCGAACGACGCACCCGGCACGAAGCGTCGCACGGGGTCATCCGTGTAGAGATCGATCTTCAGCGCACCCTTGAGCCCGTGCGCCTTCGTCAGCCGCCCGACACGAAGCTCGACGTGCGGTGGGCGCTCGGGACGGGCAGTGCGCCCGCTCGGCGCGCTCATTCCGAGATGTCGACGCGGACGCGCTGCCCATCGGCGAGCGCGGCGACGAGCGTGCGCAGCGCCTTCGCGGTCCGCCCGCCGCGGCCGATGACGCGGCCGAGGTCGTCGGGGTGCACACGCACCTCGAGCACCTCGCCGCGGGCGGTGTCCGCCGAACTGACGGCGACGTCAGCCGGGTGGTCGACGATGCCCTTGACGAGGTGCTCGAGTGCGTCTGCCAGTCGCGTCAACTTACTCGGCGGCTTCCTCGGTCGGTGCCTCAGTGGCGGGAGCCTCCTCAGCAGCCGGAGCTTCCTCAGCAGCCGGGGCTTCCTCGGCAGCCGGAGCCTCCTCGGCCTTCGCCTCGACCTTCGTCTCCTTCTTGGGGACGAGGACCGGCTTCTTCTTCTCGTCGACCTTGAACTCGGCCTTCGGCTCCGCGGTGCGCACCGTCGACACGGCGTTCGCGTCGCCCTTGAACTTGCCCCAGTCACCCGTGAGCTTGAGCAGCGCCGTGACCTGCTCGGTCGGCTGCGCGCCGACGGAGAGCCAGTACTGCGCGCGCTCCGAGTTCACCTCGATGAACGACGGCTCCTCGGTCGGGTGGTACTTGCCGATCTCCTCGATGACGCGGCCGTCACGCTTGGTACGCGCGTCGGCGACGACGATGCGGTAGTACGGGGCACGGATCTTGCCGAGCCGCTTGAGTCGGATCTTGACTGCCACGATTCTCCTGAATGTCTGGCTCGCGCGGACGGCGAACCGGTCGGTAGTGTGTGTCCCTGCTCACGCGACTGTGGGGTGCACATCACGCAGCGAAGTCTGATGATCGCCCGCGAGGTCAGATTAGAGGGTCGGATCTCTTTGGGCCGAGGACATATTCTGCCAGATCCAGGGACCCGCCACCAATCCTGTCGCTCGTACGCCGTGCGTTACCGGGCAATACTCGCGATCAGACCACGAGGAAGCTGAGCAGCCGGTCCACGTCCGCCCGGACCTCCGCGGCCGGCAGATCGAGCTCCAGCCGCCCCTTCGCCATCGCGAGCACCCGGTCGGCGTAGTCGACGAGCGGATCGGGACTCTGGTCCACCAGCAGCACCGTTACACCGCTGTCGGCGAGCACGCGGAATGCCTCGAGCACACCGTGGACGATCGACGGCTGGAGTCCCTGGGAGAACTCGTCGACAAGGATCACCCGCTCACCGGCGAGGATCGCCCTCGCCAGCCCCACCTGCTGCTTCTGCCCGCCCGACAGGTCCCCGGCCGCGACACTCGAGCGCTCGGTGATGACCGGGAAGATCGCCGCGAGGTCGACGGGCGGCTCCCAGCCTCGGCGCCGGGCGAGCCGCAGATTCTCCTCGACGGTGAGCCTCGGGAAGACCCCCCTGTCGTCGGGCAGGAAGGACAGCCCGGCGCGGGCGGTCAGGTCCGCCCGGCCGGGACGCTGCGCGATCCCGTCGATGAGGACCTCGCCGCCGAGCCGAGGCAGCCCGCCCGCGATCGTGCGCAGCAGCGTCGTCTTGCCCATGCCGTTCTTGCCGAGCAGTGCGACGAGCTGCCCCGTCGGGATCTCGAGGTCAAGGCCGGGGACGACGGGGACGCCGTCGTAACCGGCGGACAGCGCTTCGGTCCGGATCATGTCACCGCTCCCAGGTAGGCGCGCTTCACATCGTCGCGCGCGGCGATCTCGTCGAGGCTGCCCTCGGCGAGGAACCGCCCGTCCGCGAGCACGACGACGCGGTCCGCCAACTCGCGGACGATCTCCATGTCGTGCTCGATGACGATGAGCGTCGCACCAGTCTCCTCGGCCAGGCCACGCAGCAGTCGGGCGAGCGCGACCGACTCCTCGTGCGAGAGGCCCGCCGCAGGCTCGTCGAGGATGATGATCCGGGGTCCCCACGCGAGCACCATGGCGAGCTCGAGGGCACGGCGATCCGCGAGCGGGAGCGCCGATGCCGGGCGATCCCGGTCCTCCTCGAAGCGGTCGAGCCCTCGCGGCAGCGTCCTTGCCTCGAGCGCCTCGCTCCTGGCGAGCGCGAGGTTGTCGGCCGGCGAGAGCTCGGTGAACACGCTCGGGATCTGGAAGACCTTGCCGACCCCGGCGAGTGCCCGGCGGTGGATGCGCCACCGCGTCGCGTCCTCGCCGACGACCGCGACCCGCCCTGCGGTCGCATCGATGTCGCCCGCGACGATGTTGAGCAGCGTCGTCTTGCCGGCGCCGTTGGGCCCGATGATGCACAGGCTCTCCCCCACCGGGACGGTGAGGTCGATGCCATCGAGCACGACGGTCGCGCCGAAGGCCTTGCGGATGCCCGTGACCTGGAGCGCGGGCGCGTCGCTGACAACCGCACGGGCGCGCCGGGTGGGGGCCGCCACCCGCAGGTGCGCGTCCTGGGTCGCCGCTGCATGCTCGGGGAGCCGGACGAGTCGCCGGATGATGCCGACGAGGCCACCCGGGGCGAATCGCACGACGAGGACGAAGATGATCCCAAGCACGAGGAGATACCAGGCGCCGATCGCCTCGCCGAGATACTGCTGCCCGATCGTCACGAGGATCGCACCGATGAATGCGCCGACGAGCGAGCCGCGGCCGCCGACGGCGAGCCAGACGAGCACCTGGGTCGAGAGCATGATGCCGCCCGCGGACGGCGAGACCAGCCCCATGACGGGGGCGGCGATGGCACCGGCGACGGCCGCAACCGCGGCGCTCAGCGCAAAGGCGACGATGCGGGTACCACGGACGTCGATCCCGAAGTGGGCCGCCCGATCCGGGTTGAGGTTGATCGCCAGGAAGCGGCGACCGAGTCGGCCGCGGAGCACGAACCACCAGACCGCTGCGACGACGAGCACGACGATGATGAGCGAGATATAGAAGTCTGGGATGAGGCCGCGCGAGCGCACGACGATGCCATTGCTCCCGTTCGTCACGTCGGCCCAGGTCCGGGCGACCTGCTCGAAGAGGAGGGTGACGGCGAGCGTGAGGATCGCCATGGTCGACGCCGACGCTCGGCGTCCGAGGCCGGCGTAGCCGACGGCGGCGGCGATGACCGCCGCAAGGAGGATGCCGATGACCCCGCCGAGCTCACCGGGGAGCCCGACCCGGGCGGCGACGGCCCAGCCGTAGGCACCGAGCCCGAAGAAGGCCGCGTGACCGATGCTCACGACACCCGCGCGCCCCCAGGCGATGTCGAGACCGAACGCGAACAGCCCGTAGACGAGCGCGAGGGTCAGCAGCGCGAGCGGGTAGGGCGGCAGCACGAACGGCGCGAACGCGAGGAGCGCCGCGGCCGCGACGAACCAGATGGCTCGCCGCGGCCGCAGACGCGATACCAGGTGCATCAGGCGCAAGCCCTCGGGGTCGCGTCGTCGATGACGTCGAGGATCTCGAGCGCCGTGTAGACGCCGCCCTCGTCGATCTGGACGAGCACCATGTTGCTCTGCACATAGTGGTTGTCACCACGGAAGCCGAGGTCGCCGAGCACGCCGTCGAGCCGGATCTGCGACATCTGCGCGCTGATCGCGTCGGCGTCGTAGCTCCCGGCGGCGTTGACCGCCGCCGCGATGAACCGGACCGCCTCGTAGGAGGTCGCGGCGATCGCCGAGATCGAGTCGGTCCCGCCGTTCGCCGCCCGGTATGCCTTGACGAAGGCCTCATTCGCCGCACCCGGGATCTGGTCCGAGTACTGCAGCACGGTGTTGCGGCCCTCGAGGATCTCGCCGAGCGCCGGCGCGAACTCCTGCTGCGAGGCGGTCCCGGTGACGCCGCGGCCATCGAGCAGGCCGAACTGCGAGGCCTGGTTCATGAATGCGACCGCGTCGCCGCCGACGACGGCGTTGAGGATCCAGTCGGGGTTCGCCGTCTCAAGCTTGCCGATGACCGGCTGCCAGTCGGCGGTCCCCAGCGGGCTGTACTCTTCCGCGACGACCTCGCCGCCGGCCGCGAGGATGACCTCGGTCGCGACCGCGTGGTACGTGTGCGGGAAGATGTAGTCGTTGCCGACGAGACCGACGCGAGGACCGTATTCCTCAATCATGAGCGGCACGAGGTCCTGGACCATCATGAGTTCGCTCGCGCCGAACGGCCAGAAGTGCGGGCTGCAGAACTCGACGGTGCCGTTGACGACGGTCGAGAACGGCACCCCGGCCTCAGCGGCGACGGAGCCCGCCGCCACGGAGGTGTCGCCGGCGATCGTGCCGAGCATGAAGTCGACCTCGTCCTGGCGGACGAGTTGCTGCGCGACCTGCGTCGAGGTCGCGGCATCCGACTTGTCATCGACGATAACGACCTCGATGTCCATGCCGAGGATGCCGCCAGCGGCGTTCACGGCCTCGACGCCGAGCTTCGCGCCCGCGACGAGGGAGTTGCCCTCGAGCGAGGCGACACCGGTCGTCGGGGCGATGATGCCGAGGCGGAAGGCACGCTCCTCGGTCGGGGCGCCCTCGCCTTCCTGGGAGAACGAGCCGCCCGCGCACGCGGTGAGCGCGAGCGTCGCCGCGGCGATGGCCGCGGTCGAGGCGAGCGCGCGCCTGCCGGTCAGGCGGCGCGTCGTTGAAGCGGTTTCCATGCTGTGAACCTCCAGTTCGGGCCTTGCGGCTGTAGTGCGATGAGGACGATGAGTGCGATGAAGAAGAGGACGCCGGCGACCGTCTCCGGCAGGATCGTGCGCAGCCCGATGTCGAGGACCGCGACGACGAACGCCCCGAAGATGGGGCCGCCGAGACTGCCGGGGCGACCGAGCAGCACGGCGAAGAACGTCGGGGCGAGGAACGACAGGCCCACCTGCGGGGTGACGCCGAGCATGGGGCTCTGCAGCGCACCGGCGAGGACGGCCAGTGCCGTGCCGACCGCAAAGGTGCCCGTGATCATCGCCCCGGTCGGGATGCCGAACCCGGCGGCCATCGAGCGATTGTCGATCGAGGCCCGCAGCCGGAGCCCCAGACTCGTCCGGTACATGACGACGATGAGGACCGCGACGATGAGGAGCGAGACCGCGGCGCTGACGAGGCGGTACGTCGGATAGTTGACGCCGAGGACCTCGACCGTGCCGGTCACCACTGGCGCGACCGTCCGGGGCGTCGGACCGAACACGGCCTCCATGGACTGCCGCATGACGATGGCCGCACCCCACATCGCGAGCAGGGTCGCGAGCATGCCGTGTCGGTACAGCCCACTGAGCAGGAGCCGCTCGATGATGACGCCGAGCAGCAGCCCGGCCACGATCGCGATGAGCAGCCGCAGCACAAAGGGCACCTCGGGGAACGCGAACATGATGAACGCGCCGATCATCGCCATGTCGCCGTGCGCGACGTTGACGACGCCGAGCTGGCCGAAGATGAGACCCAGCCCCCAGGCCAGCAGCGCATAGAAGCCGAATGCGGAGAAGACCGAGAGCAGAAAGAGGACGAGTGGCTCCATACTCACCGACCCGGGGTCGGGACGGGGAGGCGCGCCTGCAGGGCAATCGCGATCGCGAGGAGCTGCTCGTCGGCATCGCCCGGTCCGATCAGCGAGACGCCGACGGGCAGCCCGCTGTGGCTGCCGATCGTCGCCGGGAGCGCAGCGACCGGGAAGCCCGTCACGTTCCAGGTCGCTGTGAAGGCGGTGAGCGGGTCCGTGCCGCCGACGGCCTTGCCGGCGTCATACCCGTGACCGCGCTCCGGGGCGGTCGTCGCGGCGGACGGCTCGAGGATCGCGGCGACGTCGTGCTCCGCGAACCACGACTGCCAGCGCGCCGTCGTCGCGAGGCGGCGCTGCTGCGCCCCGAGGTAGGCATCGACGGGGAGCGGCCCCGCGCCGGGCGCGAGGAACTCGCGGGTGCTCGGCCGGTACCGCTCGGCACGATCGACGAACTGCGCGTGATAGCTGCGCGACTCGGCGAGCAGAATGGTGTCAAAGTCCGCCTTGTCGAGGTCGGGCGCGGCCGGGAGCTTGACGAGGACGGCACCAAGCGCCTCGAGCTCGGCGCGGGCGCGCTCGTAGCCCTCCCGCACGTCGGCGGTGAGCTCCACGGCCTCGGGGCGGTCGGTCACCGCGATGCGGACGCCGCGCAGGTCCGCCGCGGCCGGCACCGCGATTGCGGCGCGCGACCCGACGCCGAACGGGTCGCGATGTCGCACTGCGCCGCTGAGCACCGCGGTCGCGATCGCGCAGTCATCGATCGTGCGGGCGATCGCCCCCGAGTGGTCCAGCGTCGCGGACAGGGGGAGGACGCCGTCCGTCGGGATCCGGCCGTACGAGGCCTTGAAGGACGACACCCCGTTGAGCGCCGCGGGGATCCGCAGGGAGCCCGCGGTGTCGGTCCCGAGGGTGAGCGGGACCATGCCCGCGGCCACCGCGGCGCCAGAGCCACCACTCGAGCCGCCGGCGCTGTGCGCGAGGTTCCAGGGGTTGCCGACCTGGTCCGTTGTGCCGCCGGCCGCGAACTCGTGCGTGTGCGTGTGGCCGATATACGCGGCACCGGCCTCGGCGAGTGCGCGCCACGCAGCACTGTCGCTCGTCGCGGTCTGCCCATCGAGGACCCGGCTCGAGGCCGTGAGCGGCTGACCCTGCACGGCGAAGAGCGCCTTGACGCCGACCGGGATGCCCAGCAGTGGCGAGGTATCGCCCGCCGCGAGCCGACGCGCCGCCGCCGCCGCACCCGCCGCCGCTGCATCACGGTCGAGGCTGCTCCAGGCGTTGATCGCATCGGGCGCGCCGTCGAAGCTCGGCTCGCCGCCATTGCGCTCCGCAATGCGCTCGAAGACGGCATCGACGAGCTGCATCGGCTGGAACTCGCCACGGCGCAGACCCGCGCTCAGCTCACGGAGGCTCAGATCAAGTGGGTGGACGGCATTGTTCGACACGCGGTCATTGTCGTCAGCGCCGCGCACGGCGGCGAATAACTGAGACGATCCGGCACCCGATGTCTCAGTTCGGGTACCGAACACCCCAATCACGACCTGGCGCGCCGGAGCATCCCGTCAATGTCACTGTCCGGCGCGGCGATGCCGCTCAGCACGGTCGCCAGCATGGGCAGGCGCCGCTCCTGGTTGCGGATCGCCCACACGAGCTCCATCGTGTCGACGGGATCTGCCCAGGACCGGATCTCGCCCTGGCTGCGCGCTCTCGCCCACAGCTCGCTCAGCCGCTCGTCGAAGAGGCGTCGCACGGGACCGATCGCCGTCGGGGTGCGCCCCACCTGCAACCCCGCCGCGGAGATGAACTGCGCATCACTGCTGACCATGCGCGAGAAGCGGTCGAAGACGGTGACGATCTCCTGCAGCGCAGGCCTCGCCACATCATCACGCACCCAGCCGGTCGCCCGGCGCCAGCGATCAACGGAGATCTCGTCGACGAGCGCCTGCTTGCTCGTGAAGTGCCGGTACAGCGTCGCCGTGCTCACCCCGGCGTAGTCCGCGATATCACGGGCACTCACCTCATCGCTGCCCACCTCGGCGATCAACCGGCAGGCAGACTCGATGAGCTGCGAGCGGTTGCGGCTGGCATCGCTGCGGAGCACGGCACTCCCTCCGAGGTGGAGCATCGAGAATAGCAAGGAAACCCCAGGTCAGCATGGACCCAGTGGCCTGCCGCCCGCGCGCGAGCCGTGCGGCCGTTAGCGGCCGAGGAACTTCTGCAGGGCCGCGAGCTCCTCCTCGCTGGGCGCGCCCTTGCCCCCGAGCGCGCCACCGGCACCGAATGCCGCGCCGCCACCCGCGCCCTGCGCGGGCTTCACACCGGAGGCGAGCGCCGCATTCTCCGCAGCTCGTTTGGCCGGATTCCCCGATCTCGAGCCCTTCTTGCCCTTCGCCTTCGCCTTGGCGGCGCCCGGGCGGCCCATCCCGGGCATCGGCCCCATGCCGGGGAGCTGCGGCACGCCGCCCTTCGCGACCGTCTTCATCATCTTCGCGGCCTGATCGAACCGGGTCATGAGCTGGTTCACCTCGGTGACCGTCACCCCGGAGCCCTTCGCGATCCGCAGCCGGCGGGAGCCGTTGAGCACCTTCGGCTGGCGCCGCTCCTGCGGGGTCATCGACTGGATGATCGCCTCGGTGCGGGTGAGCTCACGCTCATCGAAGTTCTCGATCGCCTCGCTCATGCCCTTCGCGCCCGGCAGCATGCCGAGCATCTGCTTGAAGGAGCCCATCTTCTTCATCTGCTGCAACTGCCCGAGGAAGTCCTCCAGCGTGAAGGTCTCACTCGCGAGCTTTTCCGCGACCTCACGCGCCTCGTCCTCGTCGAAGGCCTTCTGCGCCTGCTCGATGAGGGTGAGGATGTCGCCGAGATCAAGAATGCGGCTCGCCATCCGGTCGGGATGGAACGGCTCGAAGTCCTCGAGCTTCTCCCCCGTCGAGGCGAACATGATCGGGCGGCCCGTCACGCTCGCGACGCTGAGCGCCGCGCCGCCCTTCGCGTCGCCGTCGAGCTTCGTGAGGACGACGCCCGTGAAGTCGACGCCGTCCTGGAACGCCTTCGCCGTCGCGACCGCGTCCTGACCGATCATCGCGTCGATGACAAAGAGGACCTCGTCGGGATCGACCGCCTTGCGAATGTTGGCGGCCTGCCGCATGAGCTCGGCGTCAATGCCGAGACGACCCGCCGTGTCGACGATGACCGTGTCATAGAGCTTGCGCTCCGCCTCCTTGACGCCGTCCTTCGCGACCTTGACCGGGTCACCGACCCCGTTCCCGGGCTCCGGCGCGTAGACGGGGACACCAGCCTGCTCGCCGACGACCTGGAGCTGGTTCACCGCATTCGGTCGCTGCAGGTCGCTCGCGACCAGAAGCGGGGTGTGACCCTGGGCCTTCAGCCAGAGCGCGAGCTTGCCCGCGAGCGTCGTCTTCCCCGCGCCCTGGAGGCCGGCAAGCATGATGACGGTCGGCGGCTGCTTCGCGAATTCGAGCCGGCGCTGCTGGCCGCCGAGGATCGCAACGAGCTCCTCGTTGACGATCTGCACGACCTGCTGCGCGGGGTTGAGCGCCCGGTTCACCTCGTCGCCGAGCGCACGCTCCCGGACCGTCGCGGCAAAGGACTTGACGACATCGAGCGCGACATCCGCCTCGAGCAGCGCCCGCCGAATCTCGCGGACCGTCGCGTCGACATCGGCCGGGGACAGCTTCCCCTTGGTACGCAGGTGCCGGAAGGTCTCCGAGAGTCGACCGGTGAGATCGCCGAACATCGCCATGGTCAGGCGATTCTACCGGGGCGTGCGCTCAGGGCCGACGGAGCTCAGCGTAGAGCGCCGACCACAGCTCGGGGTCGACCGGGTACGGGGCACTGAACGACAGTCGCGTCACGATGTCCCCGTACCGCGCCTTGAGGCCCGCGGCGACCTGCGTCGGGGTGCCGACGACCGCGAACTCCCGGACGATCTCTTCGGTGACGACCTCCCCCATCGCCTCCCAGTCGCCGCGGCGGCTGGCCGCATTGAGCTGCTCGTGGACACCGGCCCAGCCATGCAGGTCGAGCACCGGCAGGTAGGCCGGCGTCGAGCCGTAAAACGCGATCTGCTTGGCGACCGCGATCGCCGCGCGCTCGATGGCGTCGGGCTCCGCCCCCATCGCGATGAATGCGGGAACCGCCACCCCCGGCCGCGCCCGGCCCGCCGAGGCCGCACCCCGGTCGAGCGCCGGCAGCGTCACCTCGTCAAGGTAGCGCCGCGTCGTGAAGGAATGGGCGACGAGGCCGTCCGCGACCGCGCCCGCCGTCGCCGTCATCCGCTCCCCGACGCCGGCGAGCCAGATTTCCGGGGAGCCGTACGGATTCCGCCCCGGCGAAAAGAACGGTGACATGAGGGTGTGCTGGTAGAACTCGCCGCGGTGGTTGAGTCGCTCGCCCGTCTCCCACGCCGACCAGATCGCGCGGACCGCCTCGATGAAGTCCCGCATTCGTGCCGCCGGTCGCGACCATGGCATCGAGAAGCGACGCTCGATGTGCTGCTGCACCTGCGAACCGAGGCCGAGGACGAGGCGGCCGCCGGAGGCCTCGTGGAGATCGTTCGCGGCGCTCGCGACGGTCATCGGGTTGCGGGCGAAGGCCACCGCGATCGCGCTGAACAGCTGGACGCGGCTCGTCGCCTGGGCGGCGAGGCCGAGGGCGACGAAGATGTCGTGCTTCGTCTCCGAAAGGAGCACGCCGTCAGCGCCGAGCGCCTCGGCCGCGGACGCGCCGACCGCAATCTCCGACAGACTCGCTGCCGTGTCACCGCCCGCGTCGATGAGGAAGGTCATGGGCTCAGGCTACTGCGTGCCTCATGAAGGAGGATTCGCGTCCTCAAGTGCAATATCCCGATCCGACCGCGGATTCTCCTGAGTTCCGGACACCGGTCCCGATAGCGTGGGGCCATGGCCCTCATCGTGACGTTCGACGGGAAGACCCCGCGCATTCATCCCGACGCCTGGATCGCGCCGAACGCGACGCTCATCGGCGACGTCGAGATCGAGGCGGGCGCCTCCGTCTGGTACGGCGCGGTCCTCCGCGGCGACATGGACCGGATCGTGCTCGGCGAGGGCTCGAACCTGCAGGACGGCGTCATCGTCCACACCGACCCGGGCCGCTCGACCCTCATCGGCCGCAACGTCGGCGTCGGCCACGCGGCGATCGTGCACGGCGCGGTCGTCGGCGACGGGGTGCTCATCGGCATGGGTGCGCGCCTGCTCAACCACTCGGTCATGGGCGACGGGTCGTTTCTCGCCGCGGGAGGGTTGTTGTTGGAGGGTCAAGAGCTGCCCGCCGGCCACCTCGCCGCCGGCGTCCCCGCGAAGGACCGCGGGCCGATGGATGCCGCGATGGCTGAGCGCGTCCGGATGAATGCGGGGGCCTACCAGGAGCTCTCGGCCCGCTATCGGGCGCAGGGCCTGTAGCCCGCACCTCGTGGCGGTCCGGGCTCAGCCTGAGCTCAGCCCGAAGAATCGCTCGAAGAACTCGCTGAGCCGCGCGAGCACGCGTTGCTTCTGCTCGCCGTGACCGCCGTCCGGCGAGAAGCGTGAGACGGGTGGGAGCACCTTGGTGATCGCCGTGCCTGCGGCGTGGACGCGGCCGTCACGGAAGGCGTTCTCGATGAATGCGCGGGTCGCGTCCGGGCGGAGCCCCTCCGCTTCGATGATCGCCGTCAGCTCGGCGTCGCGACGGGCGAGCACGTAGGCCGCCCACTCCTCGTCGACGTCGCCGGTGGCCGACACCCGGTCGACGAAGGCCTCGATGAGGTCCTTCTTGTTGCGCAGGGAGGGCGAGGCGTCGATCGCCCGACCGATCTCGGCGCGGATCTCCGTGTCCTTGACCGCGCCGTCGCCCGTCTCGCTCCGGGCCCGCTGCACGAGCATGAGGATGTAGTCGACGTTGATCTCGACCTGCTTGATCAGCTCGATCTCGAAGACGACGTCGTCGGTGATCTGCTCCTTCTCGGCGTCGTCGACGCGCCGGAACTCGGCGTACAGGTCGAGGTAGACGCTGCGATAGTCCTGGCTCTGCCGGTCGGTCAGGAGCGCGTCGACCGCGAAGTCGTCGAACGAGGTGAGGATGTTCTCCAGCCGCAGGATGCCGCCGAACAGCCCGATGAAGGCCTTTTGGTCGCCCTCGCCGACGATCGGCGTCCCGAGCGGGAATCGCTGCAGCAGCTCCGCCACCTGCTCCCGATATTCGGCGTAGTACTCGCCGTAGGGCCGGAGCAGCACGACACCGCCGGCGTCCTTGTTGCCGAACAGGGCGATCGCGTCGTTGGTCTGCTGCTCGAGGTCGCGGAAGCTGACGATGTTGCCGTAGGTCTTGACGGAGTTGAGGATCCGGTTGGTCCGGGAGTACGCCTGGATGAGGCCGTGGGAGCGCAGGTTCTTGTCGACGAACAGCGTGTTCAGGGTCGTCGCGTCGAAGCCCGTCAAGAACATGTTGACCACGATGACGAGGTCGATCTCGCGGTTCTTGAGCCGGAGCGAGAGGTCTTTGTAGTAGTTCTGGAACTTCTCCGAGCTCGTGTCGAAGTTGGTGCCGTAGAGCTCGTTGTAGTCCTGGATCGCGCTGTCGAGAAACGCTCGGGACGAGTCGTCCAGCGCGTAGGTGTCGAAGCCCTCATCGTCGAGGTAGTCCTCGACCGCCTCGTTGGCGGCGTACGAGTAGATCAGCCCCACCTTGAGTCGACGGTCTGACGGCAGGTCCTGCTGCTGGATCGCGAACTGGTTGTAGTAGCGCTTCGCCGCGTCGATCGATGCGGTCGCAAACAGGGCGTTGAAGCCGCGCACGCGCCGCTGGCCGAGCGTGTAGTGCTCACTGCGTCGGGTCTTCTGGTCGAAATGCTCGAGCACGTAGGCGACGATCTGGCGCAGTCGCTCCGGCGCGAGCAGCGCCTGCTCGGTGTCGATCGCCGAGACCTGCTTGTCGGCGACGTCGCCGACTTTGACCGTGTTGACGTAGTCGATGCGAAACGGCAGGACGTTCTTGTCGTTGATCGCGTCGACGATCGTGTACGTGTGGAGCTTCTCGCCGAACGCCTGCTCGGTGGTCCGCAGCTGCGGGTTGCCGCCCGTCCCCGCATTCTCGGCGAAGATCGGCGTGCCGGTGAAGCCGAAGAGGTTGTACCGCTTGAACGCGGTCGTGATCGCGGCGTGCATGTCCCCGAACTGCGACCGGTGGCATTCGTCGAAGATGATGACGACGTGCCCGCCGAAGATGGCATGTCCCTTGTTGGCCGGCGCGCTGATGAAGTTCGCGAGCTTCTGGATGGTCGTGATGATGATGCGCGCGCCTGGGTCTTCGAGCTGCCGCTTCAGCACGGCGGTCGAGGTGTTCGAGTTCGCCGCGCCCTTCTCGAAGCGGTCGTACTCCCGCATCGTCTGGTAGTCGAGGTCTTTGCGGTCCACGACGAAGAGCACCTTGTCGACGCTCGGCAGCCGCGACGCGAGCTGCGCCGTCTTGAATGATGTGAGCGTCTTGCCCGAGCCGGTCGTATGCCATACGTAGCCGCCGGCGGCGACGGTGCCGAGCGTCCGGTAGTTGGTCGAGATGTCGATCTTCTGCAGAATGCGCTCGGTCGCGACGATCTGGTACGGCCGCATCGCGAGGAGCATGCGGTCCGCGGTGAGCACGCAGTACTTCGTCAGGAGGTTGAGCAGGGTGTGCTTGGCGAAGAACGTCTTCGTGAATCCGACCAGGTCCTGGATGGGCTTGTTCGTGGCGTCGGCCCACCACGAGGTGAACTCGAAGGAGTTCGAGGTCGTCTTCGCGCGCTTGCGCTTCGCGGCCTCGTCGAGGTGCTCCCGGCGGGTGGTGTTCGAGTAGTACTTCGTCAGCGTGCCGTTGCTGATCACGAAGAGCTGCACGTACTCGAAGAGCCCGGAGCCGGCCCAGAAGCTGTCCCGCTGATAGCGGTCGATCTGGTTGAAGGCCTCGCGGATGTCGACCCCGCGACGCTTGAGCTCGATGTGCACGAGCGGCAGCCCGTTGACGAGCACGGTCACGTCGTAGCGGCTCCCGTACGTCGTGCCGCCGTCACCCTCGGCCAGTTCGTACTGGTTGATGACCTGCAGCCGGTTGTTGTGCACGTTCGTCTTGTCGAGCAGCGTGACGTTCTTCGTCGAGCCGTCGTCTCGCTTGAGCAGCTGGACGTGGTCCTCCTGGATGCGGACCGTCTTCGCCTCGATCGTGTCGTTGGTCGCGGCGATCTGCTCCCGGAAGAACCGCTCCCACTCCGCGTCGGAGAACGTGATCGCGTTGAGCGTCTCCAGCTGGGCGCGCAGGTTGGCGATGAGCTGCTGCTCGCTCGCGATCGGGAGGTACTCATAGGCCTGTGCCTGCAGCAGTCGGATGAATGCGCGCTCGAGGTCCGCCTCGGACTGGTACGCGGTCTCCGTGGCCGCGTCGCGGACGAACTCTGCGACGACCGTCGACTCGACGGAGACCGCGATCGGCTCGTACTTTCGGGGAGAGGCGTCACTCATGCAACGGCCTCCTCGAAGGTCAACAGCTTGTCGCGGTAGTACTCGTACTGCTTGCGACGTGCAGCAAGCTCGGCAGGAAGACCGACACTCAGGTCGTTCACGAGAGCGTCGAAACTGTCAAGGGTCGAGGAGATGCGTTTCTGCTCTGAGAGCGGTGGTAATGGGATTGAGTACTCCAGGAACATCGGACGCCTCAGGGACGTCACCGACGCATGAACCGAGGTTCGTTCGAGATACCGCGCGAAGTCGGCGAGGAGGAAGTGGAAGAGAAATCGTGCATCGACACGTTCGTCGGGAACGATGCGATATGCACGTTGGTGTAGAGCGTATTTTCCGTCTGCGAAGTGGAAAACCTTCCCGACACCTACGCCGTCACCAGCGGTGATGATCGCGCGCTCATCAAAGTCGTACGAGTCAAGGCGGAACGGTTCCCGCCCGCGTGCATAAAAAATGTAGTCACCGTCTGGAACTGCGTCCTTGCTGTCGTGGCTTCCGGTTCCGACCGTCGCAATGTCGCCGAGGGGAACCCGCTCGACGTCATCGGCGAACGACAGGAGGCTGCCCCGGTAGTGCTCGTATTGGCGGCGGCGGGCTTCCAGCTCCGCTTCCAGCTCCGCTTCCAGCTGTGTGAACTGATCCAATATTCTCACGATCTCCCGCTGCACCTCGAGAGGCGGCACGGGGATTCTTAGCTTTGCAAGAGATGATCCCGAGATTCGACGGACCTTTGTTCCTGTGATGTGGCGAATCTTCTGGGCTTGGAAATGTTCAGACTGGAAAAAGTAGGAAATATACCGCGGGTCGAGTGAATGACGAAAGATGTAGGCGTCACCACTCAAGGCGACATCGCCATCGCCGAGCCACGCCGTCGCCTTTGCTACGGCCGCATCATCTTCGCTAGTGGTCACAATCAGCAGATCCCCCGGCTTTGCGCGACGAAGTCTGGCAGCAAGCTCTGGGGACGTGAAGGACTTGGTCGTATCGGCCCAGACACCGTAATGGGTATGGATCTGCCCATAGTGGATTGCTGGCACGCCGACATCGGCGAGATCAGACTTCTGAAGCCCGTTGCCTCGAATTAGCTCACCAACATCACCAAGAGCTTTGAATTCCACCCCATCCGGGCAGAGCTCCGCAATCAACTCATCGATCCGGCTCACGTCGCCTCCCCCGCGAGCATTGTCGTGACGAGGGCAACCATGAGGTCCTTCTCCTTGGGGTCACTCATCGCGACCATGAGGGTGATGGCGGCGAGCGCGTTGTTGGAGATCCGCGGCACACCGTCGGTGCCGAGCAGTGCGTTGTTGCGCGCGAGGAAGTGGACGAAGAGCGCGGCGGCGCTGCGCTTGTTGCCGTCGGACAGCGGGTGGTCCTTCACGACGAGATAGAGCAGGTTCGCGGCCTTCGCCTCGACGGTCGGGTAGATCTCCTGGCCCGCGAACCCCTGGTAGATGGCCTCCACGACGCCGCGGAAGGCGCCGCCCCGCTCGCCGCCGAACAGCGTGTCCTCGGGGAACTCCGCCCGCACCTGGTCGACGACCGCGCGCGCCTCCTCATAGGTGAGCGTCCAGATCGGTGTACTGCCGGGCGGCGGGGTGATCGACCCCTCGTCGTAGTCGCGAAGGGTCTGCAGCCCGGGGAGATACCGCCCGACGACATCGGCGACACCTGCGACGAGCTCGTCCGTCGAGCGGGACAGGATCTGCACGATGGACTCGAGCTCATCAAGCCGACGCTGGTTGATCGCGACACCGGCCACGAGGTACTCACGGAGCACACCAGTCGCCCACACCCGGAATTGCGTCGCCACCTTGCTCTTGACCCGATAGCCGACCGAGATGATCAGGTCGAGGTTGTAGAAGGGAAGCTCGCGAGCGACCTGGCGCGAGCCCTCGGTCCGAACCTGTCGGAAATTCCGACAGGTTGCCGACTCGTCGAGTTCGCCCTCCTCGTAGACGTGCTGGATGTGTTCGACAATGTTGGTACGAGACGACCCGAACAGCTCTGCGATCTGCTGCTGGCTCAGCCACACCGTGTCCGCTTCGAACCGCACCTCAATAGCGGGGGTGCCATCCTCATGCTGAAAGAGGATCAGCTCGCCCGACGGCTGCTCGCTCATGCGAAGAAGTCTTCGTCGATCTCAACGACCCTGTAGGTCTCGCGAACCTGGACACCGACCCCATAACGGATCATCAAGTCAGTCAGTCGCTTCCCGTCGATCAGGAT
>Ga0182742_1001040_pt1 | contig 38042 bp, 37 predicted proteins | sample eDN5th37CBELigMG_FD_128880 | JGI IMG/M metagenome (GOLD analysis project Ga0182742, IMG submission 128880) | Enriched Miracle-Growth compost microbial communities from Emeryville, California, USA - eDNA 5th pass 37_C BE-Lig MG (version 2)... ... | reverse complement strand
CTGGTGGGGGCCCCGATCGAGTTGGGAAGTTGATATGTGCTCTGCACCCAAGCAAGGGCTGACGTTGCCGGCCGGCGTTGACCTGGAGAAGGAAACCGTGATCACCGGTCGTGTGGTCGACGGCTCCGGCCAGGCGGTCGGCGGCGCGTTCGTCCGCCTGCTGGACGGCAGCGACGAGTTCACCGCCGAGGTGGTGGCATCGGCGACCGGTGATTTCCGGTTCTTCGCCGCGCCCGGCACCTGGACCGTGCGCGCCCTGTCGTCCGCGGGCAACGGCAACGTGACCGTCGCGCCGACCGGTGCGGGGATCCACGAAGTCGACGTGAAGGTCGCCTGAGTCGAGGTCGCCTGAGTCAAGGTCGCCTGACCGGCGTCAACAGCGATGCCCGCAGCGTCTCATCGAGGCGCTGCGGGCATCGCTGTTCGCGTTACGGGCCTGCGCCGTCGGTTGACCCGGGCCAGGGCGAAAGCCTCGGCACCCTGCGGTTACACTGCTTGACGTGGTGCTCTTCTTCGAGATCCTGCTTGTCGCGGCCGTGCTGGTCATCACGTGGTTCGCGGTGTACGCGCTGTACCGTCTGGTCACCGACGAGTCGTGACGTCCGCCGGGGACACTCCTGAACGCGGCTCGGGCGACCGCGCGGTAGCTGAGGCTGCCGAACGCGCGAAAGCCACCGGTGCGCGCAACATCCCGGTCTTCGACGACCTTCCGCTGCCTGCCGACACCGCCAATCTGCGTGACGGCGTGAGCCTGAGCGATTCGCTGCTCGCACTGCTGCCGCTGGTCGGTGTGTGGCGCGGCGAGGGTGAGGGCCGTGACGCCGACGGCGACTACCGCTTCGGCCAGCAGATCGTGGTCTCCCACGACGGCGGCGACTACCTGAACTGGGAATCCCGTTCGTGGCGCCTCGACGAGTCCGGCGAGTACCACTCCCCCGCGCTGCGTGAGACGGGCTACTGGCGGTTCGTCAGTGATCCCGCGGATCCGCACGAGACCCAGGCGATCGAGCTGCTGCTCGCACATTCGTCGGGCTACATCGAACTGTTCTACGGCAGGCCGCTCAACCAGTCCTCGTGGGAACTGGTCACCGATGCGCTGGCCCGCAGCAAGTCCGGGACGCTGGTCGGCGGTGCCAAACGGCTGTACGGCATCGTCGAAGGCGGCGATCTCGGTTATGTCGAGGAACGAGTGGACGCCGACGGCGGGCTGGTCCCGCATCTGTCGGCCCGATTGTCGAGGTACGTCGGCTAGTGCCCAATATGCGCCATGCGGCGGCGATCTTCGCCGTGGCCGCTGCCCTGTTGTCCGCGTGTGGTTCGAACGATTCCGAGCCCACCACCACCACCGAGACCGGCGGCTCGCAGAGCGAGACCCCGACCGGTCACGGCTCGTATGCCCACTGCCTGTCCGAGCACGGCGTCTCTGCGCCTCCCGGACCGGTGGCCGGCCCGCCGCCCGGGGTTGACCAGCAGAAGTGGCAGGAGGCCATGGACGCGTGCGCGACGCTGGCGCCCGGCCCCGCAGAGGCTCCGCAGGGCTGACGTCTCGGCGGGCGTCTCACAGCCGGCGCATAGCGGGCAAAAAGTTGCTGCTCAGCGCGCCTTCCTACCGTCACAGGCGTGATACAGACAGTTCTGCGTTCGACGCTCGCCGGCCTGGCCGCGGCCGCACTCGTCGGTTCCGTCGCGGCATGTTCGTCGTCGGAAGATCCGGCCGCGTCGGCGTCCACCGGTGCCGTCACGTCCGCTGAAACCACCGCCTTCGATGCGTACGGGCAGTGCCTCATCGAACACGGCATGCCCGCACCACCTGCGGGATTCGGGCCCCCGCCGGGACATCCGGACGGGCCGCCACCTCCGCCGCCCGGCGGCACGCCTCCCGGCGGGCCTCCTGGTGATGGTCAGGCTCCGCCTCCGCCGCCAGGCGTGGAACAGGCCGACTGGGACGACGCACGCGCGGCGTGCGAATCGCTCGCGCCCGCTTCGCCGCCCCGGTAGGGCCACGCGGTAACCGCCCCCAGATATGGGGCGGCCCCCGAGCCGTTGTTCCTGGTTGGACTGACCAAGGGGCTCGGGGGCCGGGTGGCTGCGGGGAATTCGCCAGCGCGCGCGGGCTATTCTCCCGGCGCTGCTAGCGGGCAGCCACCTCACATGTCCATAAGTCACTCAATTTGTCGGACCACCTCCTTCCCTGTGTAAAGGCGAAGGTACCCGCGTGAGCTGCGCCCTTCAAGCTATTTTCTCCAATGCTCAGCGATCACCGAGGATCGCGGTGTCGACCAGGCCCGCGATGTCGGGTGCCGAGGCCGAGGTGCGCAGCCGCGTGCCGTCGAGGGTGTGCACGCGGGCGGCCAGCGTGATGCTCGAGATCAGCCAGATCCCTTGTGCGGTAAGGAGATCCGCAGGGCGTAGGGCGCGGTAGTCGCAGTCGATGCCCTTGTTGCGCGCCGTTTCGAACAGGGCCTGCTGGGTGGTGCCGCGCAAGATCGGGTACCACGGCGGCGGCGTGAGCAGCAGTGGCTGCCCGTCGTCGCCGCGCGTGGCGATCACCACGGTGGAGCGCGGCCCCTCGAGCAGGAACCCGTCGGAGCTCACGAAGATCACGTCTCCCGCGCCGTTGCGTGCGGCGTGACGCAGCGCGGCCATGTTCACCGCGTACGACAACGTCTTGGCGCCCGCGGCCAGCCAGGGCATCTCGCTGGCGCCGACCGGAAGGCCACGGTCGAGCGTGATCGCGGCGACGCCGTGCCGTCGTGCACCGGCCACCCGGTCGGCGAGCGCGCCGATCGTGGCGAACGCCGTCGGCGGCCCGCCACCTTCGCGGCCCCGGCTGTACACGAGCCGCAGCACACCCTCCTCACCGTTCGCGGAGTGCTCGCTCGTCCACCGCTTCACACCGAGGGCCACCGCGGCCCGCCACGCGTCCAGGTCCGGCTCGGGCAGATCCAGCATCCTGGCGGATTGGGTGAGCCGCGCGAGGTGTGCCTCGAGCAGGCAGGGCTGCCCGTCGCGCACCAGCAGCGTCTCGAACACACCGTCGCCGCGGACCGCCGCCAGGTCGTCGGCGCACAGCAGCGGCGCGTCCGGATCGTGCAGTTGACCGTCGAGGGTGACCAGCACCGCTGGATGGCTTGCCATGGGGCCAAAGCGTAGCCCCGGTCCTCAGTGAGTGGTGCCGCCGCGAGCGGTGGGGACGACGCGGGTTCCCTAGAGTTGATGTATGTCAGCAGTTCCTACGCCCGAGGGCAGTCCCGATGCCGGTGCCGTGTGGCACTACGGCGACCCACTCGGCGAGCAGCGCAGCGCGGCCACCGACGCGGTCGTGATCGACCGGTCCCACCGGGCGGTGCTCGCGTTGACCGGCAAGGACCGCCAGGGATGGCTGCACAACATCTCGAGTCAGCACGTCAGCGCACAGCCCGACGGCACCGTCACCGAGAACCTGAGCCTGGACATGCAGGGCCGGGTCGAGGACCACTGGGTGCAGACCGAGCTGGACGGGACGACGTACCTGGACACCGAGTCGTGGCGGGGCGAACCGCTCGCGGCGTATCTGCGCAAGATGGTGTTCTGGTCCGACGTGCAGATCGAACCCGCCGATCTCGGGGTCCTGTCGCTTCTCGGTCCGGCTCTCGCCGGTGACGCCGTCCTGTCGGCCCTTGGTCTGAGCGCGCTGCCGGAGGAGGCCACGGCACAACCGCTGCCCGGCGGGGGTTTCGTCCGCCGCGTGCCTTCCGAGGGCCTGGAACTCGACGTGCTGGTCGCCCGGGAGACGCTCGACGACTGGAAGCAACGCCTCGTCTCCGCGGGTGTACGCCCCGCCGGGATGTGGGCGTACGAGGCGCACCGCGTGGCCGCCCAGCGGCCACGCCTGGGCGTGGACACCGACGAGCGGACGATCCCGCACGAGGTCGGCTGGATCGGCGGCCCCGGCGTCGGCGCCGTCCACTTGGACAAGGGCTGCTACCGGGGCCAGGAGACCGTCGCACGCGTGCATAACCTGGGCCGTCCGCCGCGGATGCTGGTGCTGCTGCACCTCGACGGCTCCTCGGACCGTCCGGCCACGGGCGATCCGGTGCTCGCGGGCGGCCGCACCGTCGGGCGGCTCGGCACGGTCGTCGACCACGTCGACGACGGCCCCATCGCGCTCGCACTCGTCAAACGGGGCCTGCCCGCCGAGACCGAACTGGTGACCGGTGGCAGCGTCGAGGTGCCCGCGAGCATCGACCCGGACTCACTGCCTCCGCCGGACAGCGTGGGTGCCGGCCGGCTCGCCATCGAGCGCCTGCGTCACGGTTAGCGTCACCGACGGGCCCGGGAACGGGCCCGCCCACGCGAAGTCGAAGGTGAATCCTGTCACGTCGAAATCGGCCTGCAACCTGCCTCGATGCTGGTGACGCTGAGGTAAACGAGGCGTGCGGTGTCCCGGAGGCGGGATTCTGGGGCAGGGCCTGCCAGCGCCAGACTCGCGGGCACGGTAAAGTGTCGGCAGGACAAAAATGACACTCAGATCGGAGCCGCCTAATAATTGGGCCGCTCCGTTATTGCGCGAGGGGGTCCCCCCATGGGCCGCGGCCGGGCGAAGGCAAAGCAGACCAAGGTTGCACGTGAGCTCAAGTACAGCTCACCTCAAACCGATTTTGAACGGCTCCAGCGCGAGCTGTCGGGCGGTTCCGCCTCCGACGGTGTCAACGACGCCGACGACGACTGGGCGGCTGAGGACGACTGGCGGCGCTGAGCCCGCCGCCGTCCTCACCACCCCCGCTTCCTAGAACCGTGGGTGCTGGCCGACCAACTGGGCGCGCACACTGTCCTTGCCGCCCTTCTTGACCGTGCCCAGCGTCCAGCAATTCAGATGCCGAGCGGTCAGTATGGCCAGCGCACGATCGGTGTCCTCGGGAGCGACGACGGCGACCATGCCGACACCCATGTTGAACGTCTTCTCCATCTCGGCGCGTTCGATCCGTCCGCGCTGAGCGATCATGCCGAACACCGGTGCCGGGGTCCACGTGCCGCGGTCCAGTTCGGCGGTGAGGCCGTGCGGGATGACGCGTTCGAGGTTGCCCGCAAGGCCGCCACCGGTGACGTGGCAGAAGGTGCGCACCTGGGTCTCGGCGGCGAGCGCCAGGCAGTCCTTGGCGTAGATCAGGGTGGGTTCGAGCAGCTCCTCACCGAGCGTGCGGCCGAACTCCTCGACGTGGCCGGCGAGGTTCATCCGGTCGATCTCCAGCAGGACCTTGCGGGCCAGCGAGTAGCCGTTGGAGTGCAGACCGCTCGAAGCCATGGCGATGATGACGTCGCCCGGCCTGACCCGGTCGGGGCCCAGCACGTCGTCGGCCTCCACGATGCCCACACCGGTCGCGGAGATGTCGTAGTGGTCCGGTTCCATCAGACCTGGGTGCTCGGCGGTCTCGCCGCCCAGCAGCGCGCATCCGGCCCGCACACAGCCCTCGGCGATGCCTGCCACGATGGCGCTCACACGCTCGGGCACGGTGCGCCCGACGGCGATGTAGTCCTGCAGGAACAACGGTTCGGCGCCGCACACCACGAGGTCGTCGACCACCATCGCGACCAGGTCGAGGCCGACGGTGTCGTGCTTGTCCATCGCCTGCGCTATCGCCAGTTTGGTGCCGACACCGTCTGTGGACGAGGCCAGCACCGGCTCTCGATAGTCACGCTTGAGGGCGAACAGGCCCGCGAAACCGCCGAGGCCGCCACGGACCTCAGGGCGGGTGGCCTTGGCGGCCAGAGGCTTGAACAACTCCACGGCGCGATCGCCAGCTTCGATGTCGACCCCGGCCGACGCGTAGGAGATTGCATCACTGGAAACGGAGTCTTCGCGATCGGTCATCGCGCCTAAATCTACCGGTCGTCCCCGCGCAACGGCAGCCGGACCGTGACCTCGCGGCGGTGGGGGCGGTTTCGATCCGAGTGTTTCGGGCAAATCCGTGGCGGACCCACTGCCTCCGCACCGACCCGGAAGGAGACCGTTCTGGCGCGCTGTCTGGTTACCGGAGCCACCGGCTACGTCGGGGGCCGTTTGACGCCGCTGCTCGTCGCCGCGGGTCACGACGTGCGGGTGCTGGCCCGCACCCCAGAGAAACTTTCCGGCGTACCGTGGCGCGACGACGTCGAGGTGGCCCGTGGCGACCTCTCCGACCTGGACTCGCTGCGCAGCGCCTTCACCGGCATCGACGTCCTCTACTACCTGGTGCATTCGATGGGCACGGCCACCGACTTCGCCGACTCCGAACGCGAGGCGGCCGCCAATGTCGCCGAGGTCGCCAAGGACGCGGGTGTGCGGCGCATCGTCTATCTCGGTGGTCTGCACCCCGACGACGCGCAGCTGTCCCCGCACCTGGCCTCGCGGACGCTGGTGGGCGAGACGCTCATGGCCTCGGGCGTGGAGACGGTCGTGCTGCAGGCCGGCGTCGTGGTGGGTTCGGGGTCGGCGTCGTTCGAGATGATCCGGCACCTGACCGATCGCCTGCCCGTCATGACGACGCCGAAGTGGGTGCACAACCGGATCCAGCCGATCGCGGTGCGCGACATCCTGCACTATCTCGTGCAGTCCGCGAGCGTGCCGTTCCCGACGACGCGTGCCTGGGACGTCGGCGGGCCCGACGTGCTCAAGTACGGGGACATGATGCAGGTCTACGCCGAGGAGGCCGGCCTGCGCCGACGCCGGATGGTGGTACTGCCGTGGCTGACGCCCACGATCGCGAGCTGGTGGGTCGGGTTGGTCACGCCGATCCCCTCCGGCCTGGCGCGTCCGCTCGTGGAGTCACTGCATTGCGACGCGATCTGCGGTGAGCACGACATCGATGCGGTGATCCCGCCACCCGAGGGCGGGTTGACGTCCTACCGCGACGCCGTCGCGCTGGCGCTGGCATGCCAGTCACGCCCGGACACCGGGGCGGCGTGGTTCAACGAGCCCGCCGACTCGTTGCCCTCGGACCCGGACTGGTCGGGCGCCCCGGCCGAGGTCGCCGAGTTCAGGACGCCTTCGCGCGGTGCCGATCCGACGGCGACGCTGCGGAACGTGGCCGAGGCAGCGTGGGAGCGTCAGGGTTGGCGTGTGCTGCCCGACGATCCCTCCGGACCGTTGACGCTGACCAAAGATGCTCGCCTGGGTCGCGCGTGGCTGCAGTTCACGGCCGAGGGTGACGGGGCTGTGGTCCACCGCAGCGTGCTGCGCCCACGTGGACTGCTCGGACAGGTCTATGCCGCGACCGTGTGGCCACTGCGGCGCCGCATGCTGCACCGCCGGGCCGACGCACTGTTCTCGGGGTGAGCCCGTATCAGGGCCTGCGCAACGCCGAGGCGTTGTCGTTCTGCGCCACGGGGATGCCGCTGCGGGCCGCCGAGGCGAGCATGTGCTCGATGACGTTCTTGCCCAGGGCGGTCTCGCCGGGCAGCTCGATCGGGTACTTGCCGTCGAAGCACGCCGAGCACAACCGCGACGCGGGCTGCTCGGTGGCCGCGATCATGCCCTGCTGGGAGATGTAGCCGAGGCTGTCGGCGCCGATCGCGTGGCGGACCGCTTCGAGCATCTCGCCTTCGTGTTCCTGCGAGGCCGCGTTGGCGATCAGTTCGGCCGGGGTGGCGAAATCGATGCCGTAGAAACACGGCCACCTGACGGGCGGGGACGCGATGCGCACGTGCACCTCGAGGGCGCCGGCCTCGCGCAGCATCCGCACGAGGGCGCGCTGGGTGTTGCCGCGCACGATCGAGTCGTCGACGACGATCAGCCGCTTGCCGCGGATCACCTCGCGCAGCGGGTTGAGCTTGAGCCGGATGCCCAGCTGACGGATCGTCTGCGACGGCTGGATGAAGGTGCGGCCCACGTAGGCGTTCTTCATCAGGCCCTGCCCGAACGGGATGCCCGATTCCTGCGCGTACCCCACCGCGGCGGGCGTGCCCGATTCCGGGACACCGATCACCAGATCGGCCTCGACGGGATGTTCGCGGGCCAGGCGGCGGCCGATGTCGACGCGGGTGGCGTGCACCGAGCGGCCGACCAATGTGCTGTCGGGGCGGGCCAGGTAGACGTATTCGAAGACGCACCCCTTGGGCTCGGGGTTCGCGAACCGCGTGGAGCGCACGCCGTCGGCGTCGATCGCGAGCAGTTCGCCGGGTTCGATGTCGCGGACGAACGAGGCGCCGACGATGTCGAGCGCCGCGGTCTCCGACGCGACCACCCAGCCACGGTCCAGCCGGCCCAGCGACAGCGGCCGCACACCGTGCGGGTCGCGCGCGGCGTAGAGGGTGTTCTCGTCCATGAACGTCAGGCAGAACGCGCCGCGGACGGTGGGAAGCAGTTCGAGGGCGGCCTGTTCGAGCGTCGCGTCGGCCGCGCCGTGCGCGAGCAGCGCACCGAGGATGTCGGAGTCGGTGGTGGCCGCCGGGCCACCCTTGAGTTCGATCAGGCCGTTGTCGCGGGCACGGGCGGCGAGTTCGGCCGTGTTGACGAGGTTTCCGTTGTGTCCGAGGGCGACGCCGGTGCCTGCCGCGGTGTTGCGGAACACGGGTTGCGCGTTCTCCCAGGTCGTGGACCCGGTGGTGGAGTACCGGCAGTGGCCGACGGCGACGTGACCCGGCATCGCGGCCAGGGTCTGCTCGTCGAACACCTGACTGACCAGGCCCAGATCCTTGAAGACCAGCACCTGGGAGCCATCGGCGACCGCGATACCCGCGGCTTCCTGCCCGCGGTGCTGCAGGGCGTAGAGGCCGTAGTAGGTCAGCTTGGCAACTTCTTCGCCCGGGGCCCAGACGCCGAAGACGCCACATTCCTCACGGGGTTCATTTTCGGACTCGTTGTCGTCGTGGCCGATCACGATATGGCTGCTCCCGGATGGGCTGTGGGTGACTGGTTCAGTCTACGGGCCATATCCCGGGTTACGTGAATCCGCGACGTGTCATGGAACACGTCTGCGTCGCCGTTGGCTGTGTTCTGCGACACGCCACAGCACCGACGGCCGGAACAGCCGGGTGGGCGGGTCCAGCATGCTCATCACACGCAGGAACTGTTCGGCGACGCCGTCGTCGACAGCGGCCGTGGCGAGGACTTGACCGGTGAGCCAGTTGGACAGCCTGACACCGGCCGTGCGGCGGCCGGGCACCTGGGGCAGGGCGAGGTCGCTGTTGACGGCCATGCGCCACGCCTGGTCGACGTACTCGGCGGCGGCCCGGAAGAAGCGTCGCGCGAGGTCGCGGTCGCCCTCGCGCAGCAGGTCGCGCAGAGCATGGGCCTCGTACGCCGCGACGGACATGCCCTGCCCGTAGATCGGGTTGAAGCTGCAGATCGCGTCGCCGAGCACGAGCAGTCCGGCCGGGAACCGGCGCATCGCCTCGTATCTGCGACGACGGCTGTTGGGCAACCGGTGGCGGTGCGGTTCGGTGAGTGGTGTGCCGTCGCGCAGTGCGGCGTCCAACTGCGGCACCCCGAGCTCGGCGACGAAACGCTGCCGCCCCGCCAGATCGGCGGGTGGCTCCGTCCCGGCGATCCCTGCCACCGTCAGCATCCAGGTGTCGTTCTCGTAGGCGAACAGGGACGCACCGGTGGGACGCTCGGGTGTCGCACCGACCAGGATCATCGCTTCGTCGACGAGCCCTGCGGGCAGCCTGAGCATCTGGCTCACGTAATTGACGTTCACCGTGAGGCTGTCCTCGGCCGGTCTGCCGTAACCCAGTGACTCCAGCAGCGCAGGTGTGCGTCCGCCGCGTCCCAGGGCGTCGAGAACCAGATCGGCCTCGATCATATGTTCTTCACCGCCGTGGCGGTTGGTCACCCGTACCCCGGTGATGCGCTCGGGTGTCGCGGCGAGGATGTCCACGGCGTCGTGCGCGTCGAGGACCTTGACGTTCGGGATGCCGAAAACCCTTCTTCTGATCGTCATTTCGAGGAACGGCCGGCTCACCGAATAGATGGTCACCGGACGGTTCATGACGCCAGAGGTCTTCAGCCAGTGCCCCTGCAGACACAGCTTGACCCGCGACAGCCCGCCGTTCTCCAGCACGATCGCCCCGGATGCGGACAGTTCGGCGAGCAGGCCCGGGAACAGCCGGTCCAACACCTCCGCGCCACCGCTCTGCAACGCGTGGCCGTGCCGCGCCTGCGGCGCACCGCGTCTCGGCATCGCGTCGACCGTGAGGGTGTCGCGCTCGACGACGACCACCTCGTCGTAGTACTCCGACAACACCCGCGCGCCGAGCAGCCCGCTGATACTGGCTCCGAGAACGACTGCGCGCGCACCGATTCGGCTCACTGTGCACCTCTCCGCTTGTGCCATCACCGTCTCCGTGGAAGATTCCGGTCTTTTCTGTGAGGACGCCGGATCCGCCGAAACCATTCGTTCGGCTCGTCTCGTAAGGCTCGCCGTGGCGAACGGTGCGGTCCCGCATGACGTTTGAACCCGGTGAAATCCACTGCGAGACCGGAGGACGTTGCATGGCACGACTCACTGACAAGACGGCGCTGGTGATCGGCGGTGCGCGCGGGCTCGGCCACGCGATCGCCGAGCGCTTCACCGACGAGGGCGCCGAGACCTACGTGACGAGCCGCAGCCGAACGGACCTCGAAGAGGCGGTCGAGGTCATCGGGGCGGGCGCGCACGCCGTCGTGGCCGACCCGAATCGACGCGCGGATCTCGTGGCGGCGGTCGAGGTGATCCGTGCCCGGTCAGGACACCTGGATGTGCTGGTCGTGAACGCGGGGACCGGCGAACCGGCCGGACTCGACAAGATCACCGAGGACCACGTCGACCGCATCGTCGGACTCAACGTCCGGTCGCTGCTGTTCGCGGTGCAGTCGGCGTTGCCGTTGATGGGGCCGGGCGGATCGATCATCCTCATCGGATCGGCCGCCGGTGACATGGGCTTTCCCGGGTTCAGCGTCTACGCGGCGACCAAGGCGGCCGTGCGTTCCTTCGCCCGCACATGGACCCTCGAGCTCGCCCCGCGGGCCATCCGGGTCAACGTGATCAGCCCGGGCCCCATCGACACCGCCATGCATCGCCGTGCTTCCGAAGAGGTTCGGCAGTGGCTGGTCTCGCATGTACCGCTCGGGCGGGCCGGGCGTCCGGAGGAGGTCGCGGCCGCCGCACTGTTCCTGGCGGCCGACGAGAGCAGTTTCGTCGCCGGCGTCGATCTGGGCGTCGACGGCGGCATGGCGCAGGTGTGATCACCGCTCGACGGCGAAGCAAGCCGGGGGTGTTGCCATTTGGCAAGCTGGACGGCACAGCCGTCGGCATGTGAGGAGAGACCGTGATCGGGAAACGGCCCCGTGCACGCGCCGCCGCGGATGCGCGGCGGGTGCGCGCCGTCAAGCGATGGATGGGGATCGACGTCACGATCGACGACGGACGCCTGCTCATCGCCGACACGACCGCCGAACGGGAGGCGGCGTTCGAGGCCTACGACCATGCCATCGCGATGGAGGCACGAGGACACGTGCTGTCCAACGGATGGACGTGGAACCAGCGGTGGCTGAACACGATCCGCAACATCCGATCCAGCACCGAGAACCCGGGCCCCCGAATCGACCACATCGTCACGCGTCGGCGGCAGGCAGGTCTGCCCGAGCTGGTCGACGGCGAGCCCGAGTCCGAGCGCGGGCGCGCATGAGCGCCGCGCTCCCCGGCGTCGAGGTGGTCACCTACGACGGGCTGCCCGCCGCGTCCGGCGGTGCGCATGCCCTGCGGGTGAAAAGGCCACGCCCGGCGTGGCAGGCCGTGCAGTCGTTCGCGCACGCCTGCGTCGACCCCGTCGCGGACCCGACACTGACGCTGCACCTCTGGAAGGGCGGCCCACCCGATGTGTCGGAGTCGCTTCGGGAGTTCGCGTCCACGAACCTGGGCGGCCCACGCACGCAGAGCCGGACGAGTACGGAGTGGCGGGTGCGTGTCGACGCGGTCGACGGCGTGCTCGGAGCGCTCGAGGACGCCGGTGCCACGGCGGTGACCGAGCACGGGCATCCGCTGGCGTCGCTGGTCTGGGACGCCGAGGTCCGCATCCTCGATGCACAGACCCGCGAGCCGTACGAGGGGGTCTGTCCGGAGGCCTTCGGTCGTTTCGCCGTCGACGGCTACGGCCGGCTGCTCGGGGCGTCCGGGATGCGGGCGTCGATCGGCACGACGGCGTCGTCGCTGTCGTTGTGGTTCAGCCTGCCCGGCGACGAACGTCTGGCAGACGCGGTGCGACACCTCCAACAGCACCTGCCCGTGCGCATGTCGGCCAAGCACTGGCGTCGCTGGCGGTTGACCGGGGACCGGTCCTCCTACCGGTCCACGAAGATCCCGTCACCTCTCATGGGGTGAACCGCGCCGGCGACGTCACCGTCACCCACACGTCGTCGCCCACTGTGACGATCGCGCGATCGCCGGAAGGTATTTCCCCGATCCGTCGCACTGGGGGCTCGGAAGCGCACGGTGAGTCCGGTTTCGATCACGGCGATCCGTAACCTGTGCCGCGCTCGGCTGGATCCCTACGTTCATCTCCGTTGCTCAATACATACGGCGCAGCCGCATTGTGTTGCGAACCAGACCATTTCATTCCGCGACGTCGATGCCGCATGGGAACGGAGGCCGATCATCCAGTGCCTGATCGATGTTGGCCCGGGGATCGGTCCGCGCGGCGATGTCAATGCCGACTGCGTCGCGCACTGTCACGTTCTTACACATCGGAGAAGTGCATGATCGAGATCGAGAATCTCACCAAGCGGTTCGGTGATCGCACCGTGCTCGACGAGGTGTCGCTGTCGGTCGCGGCCGGCGAGATCCTGGCCGTCGTGGGTCCCAGCGGCGCAGGTAAGAGCACCCTGTCCCGCTGCGTCAGCGCGCTGGAGAGACCCACCAGCGGCACCGTCCGCGTCGACGGCAAGGACTTCAGCCGCCTCGACGGCACCGAACTGATCGCCGCGCGCCGCGGTGTGGGTGTCATCTTCCAGTCGGCTCCGCTGCTGCGTCGCCGGACCGTGGCGCGAAACATCGCGCTGCCGCTGGAGTACCTGGGCGCCACGCAGTCCTCGATCGACAAGCGCGTCTCCGAACTGCTCGAGCGCGTCGGCCTGACCGACCGCGCGAGCTACCTGCCTGCGCAACTGTCGGGTGGGCAGAAACAGCGCGTCGGCATCGCACGCGCGCTGGCACTGGGCCCCTCGAACCTGCTCTCCGACGAGGCCACTTCCGGCCTGGACCCGGCAACCACCAAGTCCATCCTGGAACTGCTCAGCCACCTGCGCGACGAGTACGCGCTGTCCATCATCCTGATCACTCACGAGATGGAGGTCGTGCGCGAGATCGCCGATTCCGTAGCCCGCCTCGACGGCGGCCGGATCATCGAGAGCGGCCGGGTCGACGACATCATCCTCGATCCCGACTCCACGCTGGCGCGCGAACTGCTGCCGGACCGCCCCGGCGCGCTCGCTCCCGGCGCGGGGGAAGTGTGGGAGGTGTCCTACGCGTCGCGTGAGGTGCCGCTGGACTGGCTCACCTCGATCCAGTCGGCACCGGGCCTGGGCGATGCGAAGATCAGTGTGCTGAGCGCCAGCATCGAGGCCATCCGCGGGGTCGCGGTGGGCCGCGCGACGCTGTCGATCGAACCGGCCGCCCCACCCGGCTTCGCCGAGCACCTGCGTGACCGCGGATTGCACGTGCGTTCCGACGCTGTGACGGCGCAGGAGCAGGCCGCGTGAATCTGCTTGCCCAACAGGACTTCAGCACGCCGTGGAGCGAGGTCCACACGCTGCTGCTGCCGGCCTACGGCGAAACCTGGATCATGGTGGGCGTCACCATGACGCTGGTGGTGCTGGCAGGCATCCCGCTCGGCGTGGTCCTGCACAACACCTCCGAGTTCGGGCTGCGCCCCAACCCGTCGGTGTTCCGTGTCCTCAACACCATGGTCAACATCGGCCGCTCGCTGCCGTTTCTGATCCTGATGGCCGCGATCATCCCCGTGACGCGCTTTCTGGTCGGCACCACCGTCGGTATCCCCGCCGCGATCGTGCCGATGACGCTTGCCGGTGTCCCGTTCTTCGCCCGTCTGGTGCAGAACGCACTGCGGGAGGTGAACTCCGACGTCGCCGACATGGGACTGGTGTCCGGCGGCAACCTGCTGCAGGTGGTGCGCACGGTGCAGTTGTCCGAGGCGCTGCCCGCACTGGCCGGTGCGCTCACGGTCAACGTCATCGCGATGATCGAATACTCGGCCATCGCCGGGTCGATCGGTGCCGGTGGTGTGGGAAACCTCGCAATCACCTACGGCTACAACCGATTCGACGACAACATCATGATCGCCACAGCAGTCTCTCTGATCATCACCATCCAGGTCGTCCAGTTCGCGGGCGACCGGCTGGTCAAAGCCCTCACCCGTTGAGCCGAAGGAATCCCAGTGACCGACCAGATCACCCCCACGTCCGCTCTCGACATCGAGATCGAGAAGAAAAGACGCTGGCCGTGGATCGCCGGCGCCGCGACCGCCGTCGCGGCGATCGTCGGCGGCGTCGTCTACGCCAACCTCGCCAACCAGGACAAGGCATTCGGCACCCAGCTCGAGGTCGCCACCTGGAGCACCGACATCGCGGCCGAGACGCTGCTCGACCACATCGCCACCGAGATCGCGCCCGACCACGGCATCACCATCAAGCCGGTCAAGATCGACAACCTGGTGGAGATCAACCGCGCCGTCGACGCCGGCGTCGTCGCGGGCAACTTCTTCGAGCACCAGCCGTTCCTCAACGACGCGATCGCCGCCAACGGTTTCGAATTGACCCTGGCGGCACCGACGTTCACGTGGGACCAGGCCACCTACTCCGATAAGTACGACAGCTGGGATGAGATCCCCAACGGCGCGAAGATCGCCCTGCGCGACGATCCCGCCGGACAGGCCATCGCCCTGCTGGATCTGGCCGAGGCCAGCCAGATAACGCTGAAGCCCGGTAAGGACACCGTCGAGGGCCTGCCGCAGCTGTCCGACATCGCGTCGAACCCCAAGAACTACACGTTCGTCCAGGTGCCCATCGGCCAGCTGGCCCGCAGCCTGCCCGACGTCGACGCCGTCGTCGTCCACATCTCCGACGTCTACGCCGCGGGCCTGACCGAGGATCAGATCATCGACCGTCACGAGGCCCCCAAGGGCAGCGAGGGCGGGCTGGTGGTGAGCAACAAGCACCTCGACGACGAAAACGTGCAGAAGTTGATCGCCACCTTTCAGGATCCCCGCATCGGCGAGTACCTGGAGACCACCGACAACGCCCTGATCCGTGACACCCTGGGGCCGGTGTCCAGGTGAGCAAGCGTCCACTGTACTTTTCGGCGTTCGTCATGAACACCGCATCCCATGTGCTGCACGGCTTGTGGCGGGCGCCCGAGGCGCAGAACCACCGATTCAACGAGCTCAAGCACTGGACGTCGGTGGCCACCTCGGTCGAGAACGCCGGCTTCGACCTGCTGTTCTTCGCCGACGTGTTCGGACTGCGGTCGCCGTGGAACGGCAACTGGCGCAAGGCCGTCGAGGGCGGTATCCAGATCCCGGTCAACGACCCCTCGGTGCTGGCCTCGGCGCTGGCCGCGGCGACCGACAACCTGGGCATCGTATTCACCAGTTCGATCGTGCAGGATCATCCCTTCAACTTCGCCCGTCGGATGTCTTCGCTCGATCACTACACCGACGGCCGTCTCGGCTGGAACATCGTGACCAGCTTCAACGCCAACGTCTATCGCAGCTTCGGCCATGAAGACGTCCTCGCTCACGATCAGCGCTACGAGTGGGCGAACGAGTACGTCGAGGTGGCGTACAAGCTGTGGGAGGGGTCCTGGGACGAGGACGGCCTGGTGCAGGACAAGGAGCGCAGCATCCACGCCGATCCGACGAAGATCCACAAGATCAATCACGTCGGCAAGCGGTTCAAGGTGGAGGGGCCGCACTTCGTCTCGCCGTCGCCACAGCGTACCCCGGTGCTGTTCCAGGCGGGATCTTCACCTGCGGGGCAGTTGTTCTCGGCTCGCCACGCCGAGGGCGTCTACATCAGCAGTCCCAGCCCCGAGGCGGCGCACGGTCTGACCACCGAGAGCCGCGCGCTCGCGGCGGCCAACGGCCGCGATCCCGAGGACATCACGTTCGCGCAGGGCCTGTCGTTCGTGATCGGCGAGACGCACCGTGACGCCGTCAAGCGCGAGGACGAGATCAAGCGGTACCTCGACCTGGAAGGTGTGGCCCTGCACGCGCTCGGGGATGCCGGTGTCGACGCCGGGCACCTGTCACTGGACACCCCCATCAGCCAGCTCGGTGAGTTCAAGGGTGTTCAGAGCTTCAAACGTTGGGCCGCTGAGCATTCCGGCAACGACGATCCCACGATCCGGGACATGGCGTGGGTGCTCGAAGGGGCAAACCGCGTGGTGGGCACCGCAGAGGAGATTGCGGATCGCCTCGAAGAATGGCGTGAGGCCGGCGTGGACGGCGTCAACGTGTACCACGCCACGGTGCCGGGTTCGTTCCTGGAGGTGTCGCAGCGATTGTTCCCGACGCTGCGGGAGCGGGGCCTGATCTCGAACGACAAGTCTGGGACGCTGCGGCACAAGCTCTTCGGTCGCGGCGACCGGCTTCCCGGCACCCATCCCGCGGCCCGGTACCGCGGGGCCTTCGGCGACAACGATCTGCTCGACGGAGTGGAAGAACCGATCGCGGCGCGGAGTTGACCTGGCTTCGTTGATTCTCCGCGGTGGCCGTCAGTTGCGATGCCGGCGGGCCGGTGACCTTCGACGCCGTTCCCCGGGACGCGCATTGCCCGCGGCTTCATATCCGGTGGTGAGCCAATAGACCGTGCGGTCCAGAATGGGAACGATGTCGGTCACCGCGATCTCGCCCGCCGCGAAGCGTCCGAGCAGTCCGTACACGACGGTGGACACGATGGTGTCGAGGTCCGCCACGAACTCGTCGTCCACGTCGGCGAGCAACTCAAGGCCCGCCGGGGCGACGATATCGAAACCGAAGCGAAACAGCTTCTGGCCGCTGCGAGAAGACCTCACCCTGAAATAGGCCTCGAGCATCGCCGGGTGCCGCTCCCATGGTTCGAAGATGGTCCGCAGGAGTCCGGTCAACGCCGCATACAGTGACACACCCGGCGTCCTACGGCGCGGCGTAACCCCCGAGTACCGGTTCTTTTGCATCCAGTACTCGAGCGCGGCGAGTATCAGGTCATCACGAGTGGCGAAGCGCTTGTAGATGGTGGCCAGCGATGTGCGCGCACGGCGGGCGACCTCGCGCAGCTGAACCGCCTCATAGCCTTCTGTCTCGAGGATCTCGGTGACGACGTCGAGGAGTCGATCGTCGCGCTCCTCGATGTCCTCACCCACTCCGTCGTTCGGAACCGTCATTTCTCAGCCACCCTTGCCGCCAGCGAGTATCTCGGTTACCGTACGCGCTGTAACACGGTTACTGGCATCACACGCGATCGCCGATGTGGCTTGCGCAACGAAGCGAGGGTTCATGGTCTCTCTGGACGGCAAAGTCGCCTTCATCACCGGAGCGGCGCGTGGCCAAGGCCGCAGCCATGCGGTCCGATTGGCAAGCGAGGGCGCCGACATCATCGGCGTGGACATCTGCGCCGACATCGCGTCGGCCGGTTATCCGATGGCCGGCCGCGAGGAGCTCGACGAGACGGTCGCGCTGGTGGAGGCCCATGGCGGCAAGATGATGAGTGCGGTCGCCGATGTGCGTGACTACGGCGCGCTGAAGACGGCTCTGGACGCCGGAGTCGACCACTTCGGCCGACTGGACATCGTATGCGCGAACGCAGGCATCGCGGCAATGGCCTTCCGCGAGTTGACCATCGAGGAAGATCTGCAGATGTGGGCCGACGTGGTCGACGTCAATCTGGTCGGATCGTTCCACACCGCCAAGGCAGCGATCCCCCATCTGATCGCAGGCGAGCGTGGCGGATCGATCGTGTTCACGAGCTCGACCGCGGGCCTGCGCGGCTTCGGCGGGATGCAGGGCGGCGGGTTGGGCTACGCGGCGTCGAAGCACGGCATCGTCGGGTTGATGCGGACACTCGCCAATGCCCTCGCCCCGCACCGGATCCGCGTGAACACGGTGCATCCCACGGCGGTCAACACGATGATGGCGGTCAATCCGGCGATGACGGCGTTTCTGGAGAACTACCCGGACGGCGGGCCGCATCTGCAGAACCCGATGCCCGTCGAGCTGTTGGAGCCAGAAGACATAAGCGCGGCAATCGCGTATCTGGTGTCCGATGCCGCCGAGTACGTCACCGGGGTGACCTTTCCCGTCGACGCCGGATTCTGCAACAAGCTATGAGCGGGCGCGTAGCCGGAAAACGCGTACTCGTCACCGGCGCGGCACGGGGAATGGGTCGCAGCCACGCGGTACGGCTCGCCGAGGAAGGTGCCGACCTCATCCTGGTCGACATCTGTGAGTCGATACCCGAGATCGAGTATCCGCTGGCCACCGAGGACGAACTCGCCGAGACCGTGCGGCTCGTCGAGGAGCACGGTCGGCATGCTCTGGCACACGTTGTCGACGTTCGGGACGGAGAGGCGTTGTCGGCCGCGGTCACAGATGCGGTGGCCCAACTCGGTGGTCTGGACGCTTCGGTCGCCAACGCCGGTGTGCTGACCGCTGGAACATGGGACACGACGACGTCTGAGCAGTGGCGAACCGTTGTCGACGTCAACCTGATCGGCACGTGGAACACCTGTGCCGCGGCGCTGCCGCACCTGGTCGAGCGCGGCGGCAGTGTGATCAACATCAGCTCCGCCGCCGGGGTGAAAGGTTCTCCACTGCACACGCCGTACACCGCCTCCAAACACGGCGTGGTCGGGCTGAGCCGCGCACTGGCCAACGAGCTGGCGGCCGTTGGTGTTCGGGTCAACACGGTTCATCCCACCGGCGTCGAGACCGGTATGCGACCCGATTCCCTGCACACCCTGCTGGTCGAGAAGCGACCGGACCTGGCACCGATATTCGCCAACGCGATGCCGATCGTGATGGCCGAGGCCATCGACATCAGCAACGCGGTCTTGTATCTGGTGTCCGACGAATCGAGGTACGTCACCGGCCTTGAGTTCAAGGTCGACGCCGGCGTCACCCTGCGGTGAGCCGAGATTGGAGGAAGTTCCAGTGACCACACCTGACACCGAGCGGCTCGAACGCGGCAAGCGTGCCTTCGCCGACGTGATGACCTTTCCCGCCCCGGATGATTTCTCGCCCGCCATGACACATCTGCTCGATTTCGTGTTCGCCGAGGTCTGGCAACGCCCCGCGCTGACTCGACGTCAGCGTCGCTTCGTCACACTGCCCTGCGTTGCGGCAGCCGACGCCGAGGGTCCACTGCGCGACCACGTCTATGCCGCCCTCAACAGCGGCGACATCAGCATCGTCGAAATGCGAGAAACCGTACTGCATTTCGCGGTGTACGGTGGGTGGCCGAAAGCATCCCGGTTCAACTCGGCCGTGGACGAGCAGTGGGCGCGGATACACGATGAACGCGGGCTGGCTGTTCCTGCTCCCGAGCCGTTGCTGCCCCTGACTACGCCAAGCGATCCGGAAGAGCGTCTCGCGGTCGGTGAGCAGTCGTTCAAGGACATCAACTGCCTGCCGTACGCGCCTATGCGGGACAACCCCTTCCAGGGCGCGGGAATCCTGAACTTCGTGTTCGGTGAGATGTGGCTGCGCCCAGGGCTCGGCATGAAGGAACGCAGGCTCATCACCGTGGCCTGCGTGGCATTTCAGGACGCCCCCTACCCGATTCTGAGCCACGTGTACGCGGCACTGAAGAGCCGCGACGTATCGTTCGCGGAAATGGACGAGCTGGCACTGCATTTCGCCGCGCACTACGGGTGGCCCAAGGCGTCTCACCTCAACCAGGTCATCGACGACCAGAAAAGGCGCGTGTCCGACGAGTGGGCCGCCGAACCGCAGGTCGCATCGTGACATCTGTGGTGCTGCCGGGTGATCCGATCGGCTCGCTCATCGGGGATCGACGCGTGACCGCCTCATCGGGAGGGTTACACGCGCACGTCTATCCCGCGACCGGCCTGCCCAACGCAACAGTCGCCCTGGCGGGAGCCGCCGAAGTCGACGCTGCGGTTTCGGCCGCGTGGGAAGCACACCGAGAGTGGGTCGCGCACCCGGCCGACCGGCGCCGCGACATGCTCGTCGGTCTGGCCGACGTGGTGCACGAGCACCTCGACGAGTTGGCCGGCCTCAATGTTCACGACTATGCGGTGCCGATCTCCAATGCGGGCACCGCGCTGCTGCTGGAGCGCTTCCTGCGGCACTTCGCCGGCTACGCCGACAAACCTCATGGAACGAGTTCACCGGTCAGCGGCTCGTTCGACGTCAACATCATCGAGCGTGAGCCGTACGGCGTGGTGGGTGTCATCGCCCCGTGGAACGGCGCTCTCGCGGTGGCTGCGTCGTGTGTGGCGCCTGCGCTCGCCGCCGGGAACGCCGTGGTCTTCAAGCCATCGGAGCTGGCGCCGCTGGCAGCGCTGCGCTTCGGTGAACTGTGTCTTGTCGCCGGCCTGCCGCCGGGGCTGGTCAACATCCTCCCGGCCGCCTCCGACGGGGGCGACGCGCTGGTCCGCCATCCCGGTATCCGAAAGATCCACTTCACCGGGGGCGGTACGACCGCGCGCGCGGTCTTGAGAGCAGCCACCGACAACCTGACACCGGTCGTCACCGAACTCGGTGGCAAGTCGGCCAACATCATCTTCCCTGACGCCGACCTCGGCAGAGCCGCCGCGCTGGCGGCCCATCAGGGCCCGCTCATGCAGTCGGGACAAAGCTGCGCATGCGCGAGCCGCATTCTCGTCCACGAATCCGTCTACGACGCGTTCACCGAGCAGTTCCTCGCCGTCATCGGTGCGGCGCGGGTGGGCGATCCGTTCGATCCCGAGGTCAACTTCGGACCGGTGATCAGTGCCGGTTCGCTCGACCGCTTGCTCAACGTCGTCCACCGAGCTGTCGAGGAGCGTGCCGGCGAATTGCTCGTCGGAGGTGAACGACTCGTCGACGGCGCACTGGCGGGCGGCTTCTACATGCAACCCACCGTGTTCGGTGGTGTCGACAACCGGTCCAGGCTCGCGCAAGTCGAGACGTTCGGGCCTGTCGTTTCCCTCATCAGATTCGTCGATGACGACGAGGCCGTGCGGCTCGCCAACGACACGCCCTACGGCCTCAACGCCTTCGTCCACACAGCTGATCTCACCCGCGCCCACACGGTGTCGCGCCAGTTGGAGGCCGGGTCGGTGTGGGTGAACCAGTTCAGCCAGATCTCGCCCCAAGGACCATACGGCGGCTACAAGCAGAGCGGATCCGGCCGAACGGGAGGCCTCGACGGCCTACATGAATTCCAGCAGATCAAGAACATTCGCATCGGCATGGGCTGACCGAACCGCCGCGTTGGCGTGACACGCGGCAGCGTCCACGGACCCGAAGAGATCCGTCACGGGAATTGTCGGGAAGGTTCCGCTCGGGTGACCCGGCGACCCCGCGGTATCGGCGCGTCCATCGACGCCGCACGCGCCGAATCCTCCGCCCGAAGGGAACTCGCTTGCCCGGCATCGGCACATGCCTGTACCAGTAGAGGTCGGCCCGCGGCAGGATCGAGAGGAGACCCCAGTCAGGTGACGAGCGAACCCCCCGAGCGACCGACGACCGACCGTCGGCAGCCATGGTCGATGGCGACGAAGATCGCTTTCCGTTTCTGCTTCGTGTATTTCGGCCTGTTCTGCCTGGTGTTCGCGCAGATCCTGTTCGTGTTCACCGGTTTCGTGGGGCGCTGGTTGCCCGACCGGGCGATCCTGTGGCAGATGGTGTTGCTCGACCCGCTGCTGAGCTGGGTGGGACGCACGGTGTTCGGTGTCGACGCCGCGCTGAGACTCGACTCGGGCAGCGGTGATCAACTGGTCATCTGGCTGCTGGTGTTCTGCCTGTTCACGCTGGCGGTCGTCGCCACCGTCATCTGGTCGGTACTCGACCGCGCCAGGGCCGACTACACGCGGCTGTGGGCATCGTTCCTGACGTTTCTGCGCCTGTGCGTGGCCGGGCAGATGCTGTTCTACGGGATCGCCAAGCTCATCCCCACGCAGATGCCCGCGCCCGGCCTGGCGACGCTGCTGCGGCCCTACGGCGAGTTCAGCCCCGCGTCGGTGCTGTGGCTGCAGGTGGGCAGCTCCTACCCCTACGAGATGGCGCTGGGGGCCGTCGAGGTGCTGGCCGGGATCCTGCTGTTCGTGCCGAGGACCGCGACGTTGGGCGCGCTCGTCGGCCTGGTCAGCATGGCGCAGGTGTTCCTGCTGAACATGACGTTCGACGTGCCCGTCAAGATCCTGTCGGGACACCTGCTGCTGATGAGTTTCGTGCTGCTCGCACCGCAGGTGCGGCGCCTGGTGGACCTGTTCGTGCTGCAGCGTCCCGTGGGCCCGCTGAGCCAGCCGGAACTGTTCGACGATCCCCGGTCACGCAGGATCTCGACGCGGGTTCAGGCCGTGCTCGGCGTGTGGGCGTTGATCGGCTGTGTCGTGATCACCGGCAGCGGGTGGTTCGAGTACGGCGGCGGGCGCGACAAGCATGAGCTGTACGGCATCTGGGCGGTAAGCGAGTTCGTCGTCGACGGCAAGCCGCTGCCGCCGTTGACCACGGACCAAACGCGCTGGAAGCACGTTGTTTTCGACGAGCCGGGCGTACTGACCTATCAACGCATGGACGGTGCACTGGTGCCCGCTCCTGCCGAGTTCGACGATGGCACCATCGCGGTGTCCGATGACCAGGGGGGCACGGTCGCCGAGTTCCGTGTGTCACGGCCCGATCCGCAGCACCTCGAACTCGATGGCCGCCTGGCGGGCCGCCCGGCGCACATCACCCTGGAGGAGGTCGACCCGAACGGGTTCACGCTGCGCAACCGCGGTTTCCACTGGGTGCAGGAGTACCCGTACTTCCGCTGAACCCAACGGCTACGGGTCGATACGCACCACGGGCAACCAGTGCGCCACCTCGGCCGCGCGCGAACCGGACATCTGCACCGAAGCGCCCGCATCGGCGATGTCGAGCAACCCGGTAGCGAGCAGGAGCCAGGTTCGCGCATCGGTCTCGACGACGTTGGGTGGTGTGCCGCGCGTGTGCTTGGGCCCCGATATGCACTGCACAGCAACGAACGGCGGAACCCGCACCTCGACGCTCGCACCGGGGGCGACGGCCGCCAGCGTCCTGGCGGTGAGCCGCACGGCTTCGGCGAGTTGCGCGCGGGCGGGCGACTCGCGCTGCGGGTCACGCAGCCAATCGGCAACGGCGGACACCGCTTCGAGCGTCTTCGCCGGATCGGCACTACGGCGGCTGGCCATACCCTAGTGTCTCAAAGTGTCTGTCGAGCGCCGCAAACCGCCGTACAGAACAGCCGGGCTCGCCGCGCTGGCGATCATGGCGCTGCTGCTCGTGCTCGTCGGCCAGTCGTTCCGCGGCGCGTTCGACCCCAAGGTCCGGCTGACGCTGTTGACCGCGCGCGCCGGACTGGTTCTCGACCCCGGCGCGAAGGTGACCTACAACGGTGTGCCGGTCGGCCGCGTGGCCGAGGTCGGCACCGCGGCCCGCACCGGAACCGGTGTCCGCGCGCGGGTGATGCTCGACGTCGACCCCCGCTATGTGCCGTTGTTGCCGGCCAATGTGGAGGCGTCGGTCACCGCCACGACCGTGTTCGGCAACAAGTATGTCGCGCTGCGCTCACCGGAACACCCGAGCGCCCAACGGGTGTCGCCGGCGACGCCCATCGACGCGACCGGCGTCACCACCGAGTTCAACACGTTGTTCGAGACCATCATGCGGATCACCGAGCAGGTCGACCCCATCGCGCTGAACCAGACGCTCAGCGCGGCCGCCCAGGCACTGGCGGGCCTCGGTGACCGGTTCGGCGCGTCGCTGCTCGACGGCAACGCCATCCTCGACGATCTCAACGCCCGCATTCCACCCCTGCGTCGCGATGTCGCCGGGCTTGCCGATCTCGCCGCGATCTACGCCGACAGCGCCCCGGATCTGTTCACCGGACTCGACGACGCCGCACGCGGTGCCGCCACACTCAACTCACAGCGCGGCGAGGTCGACGCGGCACTGATCGCCGCCGTCGGCTTCGCGGGCACCACATCGGACATCCTCGAACGAGGTGGCCCCTACCTGCTGCGCGGGGCCGCGGATCTGTTGCCGACGTCGCGACTGCTCGACGACTACCGCGCCATGATCTTCTGCACCATCCGCAACTACCACGACGTCGCACCGGAATTGGATCGCGCGCTGGGCGGCGACAACGGATATTCGCTGTCGGCCGCGGGCACGCCGTCGAGCATCGGTGCGGGCAACGTGTATGTGTACCCGGACAATCTGCCGCGCGTGAACGCCAAAGGTGGGCCCGAGGGACGCCCGGGATGCTGGCAGAAGATCACCCGCGAGTTGTGGCCAGCGCCGTACCTCGTGATGGACACCGGGCTCTCGGTCGCGCCGTACAACCATGTGGAGCTGGGCTCACCCATCTTCGTCGACTACGTGTGGGGCCGTCAGATCGGCGAACCGACGATCAATCCCTGATCTTGACCTCAACTTTCGTTGAGGTCCTACCGTGGCGGCATGACGTTCAAACCCCACGAGATCGCCTATCTGCAAGCCGCCGACCTGGGTCGACTGGCAACCCTCCAGCCCGACGGCACACCCCAGAACAGCCCGGTGGGATTCACCTTCAACGAACAGCTCGGCACGATCGACATCGCCGGATATCGCATGTCGCAGAGCCAGAAGTACCGCAACATCGCGCGCAACAACCGGGTCGCGTTCGTGGTCGACGACATCTTCTCGCGCGATCCCTGGCGCGTGCGCTGTCTCGAGATCCGCGGCACCGCAGAACAAGTGATGACCTCGGGGGCGATGGGCGCCGCCGGCGACGAACTGGACGCCGCGATCATCCGGATCACGTCGCGCCGCATCATCAGCTTCGGCATCGACGACCAGGAAACTCCGCCGCACCAACTCAAAGCGGATATACGAACGGTCTGATCGGCCCTACTATCGGGGCGATGGGGGGAATTCTGCGGCCCCGTGCGGTCGCCACCGGCGTCGCGGTGATGGTGGTGCTGTCCGGATGCCAACCGTTCGGCGCCGATCACGACGCCGAACGCTTCGTCAGACCGGGCGCACCCAAGGTGTCCCCGTCGAACATCTACACCGCCACGGTGGAACGAGGACCGCAACCCGACGGTGCCGAGACCTGGGTGGCGGTGATCATCGACGAATCGGGCGCCGAGGTGTTCCACGACGACCACGCGTTCGGCGCCGGACGCGAGACGCGCATCACGTGGTTGTCCAACGAAGACCAATTATGGCTGCTGTCACGCGAAGTGGGCTCGGCCCACGTCGACCGTAACCCCGACGGCCGATGGGTGGAGACCACGGTCTCCCCGGATGCCGACAGCGTGCCCGACGAGATCCGGGAGCTGCTCGATGCCTAGACGACCCACCGCCGGTGCGGTGCCCATGACCAAGTCCGCGAGGGCAGCGGCCAGGTCGGCCGCCGCGGACCATGCGCCGCCGGTGCCGATGTGGTGCGCGGTCGGCCTGTCCCTCGCGATGATCGGATCCGCGGCCTTCAACGGCGTCGGCGTCCTGTGCGCGACGGTTCTCGTGGCGGTGGTGATCGTCGCGCTGACGCGCCTGCACGCCAGCGCCGCAGGTGCGGCCACCACATCGGAACTGCTGGGGTCGGTGCTCGGGCCGGTGTCCGCGCGGTTCACCGGGCTGGTGCAGCTTGCGGCGTACGCCGCCCTTGGTGTGGGCGCCGCGGTGTCGCTGGGGCTGCAGCCGTTGGGCATGGCGGGCGTGGACCCGGAAACCGTCTTGACCAGCTGGCTTTGGCCGATGTGGGCCGGCATCGGGGTCATCGTCGCAGGCACGCTCGTGGCGGTGCTGCCGACCAGAACGGTCATGGCGACCGTCGCGGTGCTGGCCGGCCTGGGGCTGCTGGCGTATTTCTATCTGGCGCTCGCGGTCATCGCCAAGATGGCCTCGGGCAGCCCGCAGGTCATGGGCGGCACCGAGAGCATCTCGACCGTCGACATGCTGGCCGCTGCCCTGCCACTCGGTCTCAGCCTGTTCGGCTTCGAGGCCCCCACCGCCGCCTCGGATCGGCTGCGCTCGGTCGCACGACCGCTTGGTGTTGCGGTCGGCATCACCGCGGTGTGTGCGGTGGTACTGCTGGTCGCGGTGAACCTGTCGACGATCGCCGGTTTCAGCCACCGCGCCACCGACCTTCCCCTGATCGTGCCTGAACTGTTCGGCGACATGGGCAGACAGAGCCTGAACCTGGCCTCGGCGCTGCTCGGGGTCGCCGTGGTGCTGGCGACCATGTGGGCTGCCACGCGCGTCGCCGCGCGGTTGTTCGGCGGCGGCGTAGTGACCGCGGTTTCGGTGCCCGCGGTGATGTGTGTTCTCACGGTGGTGGCGTGCCGGTTCCCCGAGGACATCGGCGAACTGCTGTTCGTCGTGCCGGCACTGCTGCTGTTCGTGGTGTACGTGGCTGTCGGGGAGGCGAATGCCCGGGTCGCGGGTTCCCCGGTCGCCATGCAGCTTCCGCGTGCAGTACTGGTCGTGGTGTTGCTCGCCGTCCTGTTGATCTCGGTGCGCGAAGGCTATTTCATCCTGGGGTCGATCTGGCCGCTGCTCGTGGCGGCCGTGATCACTGCGGCCGCGGCGATTTTCGCGCGTACCACACCGCGGCCAGCGCACCCGCCTCGTTGAGCGCAAGATGCACCAGCAGCGGCGCGGCAAGGCTTTTCGTGCGGTGCATCAACCAGTCCAGGAACCAGCCCGCCGCGCCGGTCGCCAGCACGGTGCCGACCACCGGTTCACCGGCCGCGCGTGCATCGGGTATGTGTGACAGTCCGAATGCCGTTGCCTGCAGAAGCCTTCCGCCTGTGTGCCCGAACGCGCCGGTACCCACTGCGCCGAGAGCGCCGCGGAACGCGGCCTCCTCGGACCACACGGTTCCCAGCGGGATCCCCAGCATCAGCCAGAACGCCACGGCAGGCGGCAGTTCCCGCTCGCGCATCGCGGTGCGGACCGCAGGCAGCGCCGTGGTCGCGACCACCGAGGATGCCACCACGGCCGCGGCGACCGATCCGGTGCGCATCCCCGACCACAGCGCGGGCGGTCTCAACCCGGACCGCCTCGACCCCGGCGCGGCGCGGCTGAGGGCGAGCAGCGCCGTGCCCACCAGCGCACGCACCACCGGCCTGCACCGTTCGGGAAGCCGCGGGTCGACCACGACGTTCCACGCCGTCAGCGCCGCCGCCAGCGCCAGTGCACGGAACTTGGCGGCGGTCATCGGGGCCATCAGTATTCGGGTCCGTCGTTGGCGGCAGTCTTCTGCAGCGCCATACGGATGCGTTCGGTGTCCTCAGGTGTCCAACCGTCCGGCGGCGCCACGGCGGCCCAGCCGTCGAGCACCGATTCGCCGTAGTTGTGGCCGTGGCCCGCGGGCACGCTCGACGCGTTGGTCATGTCGGCGGCCACCTGCCAGAACGTGATGATGGGATACCACCGCATGGACGCGGTGCGGTCGCCACCGGGCGGTTCCACGAGCCAGTCCGGTCGGGAGAACAGCAGATCGGTCGACCACCACACGATCGGGTCGGAGGGGTGCTGCAGGAACAGTACGCGGGTGCCCTCCCACGGTTCGGCGGTGTCCCTTGCGATCTGGGCGGGGTCGGCGGCCTCGGAGAACCGGACGGTGCGGCCGTTGTCGTAGCGCGGACGCACCTCGGGTGTGCCCGGGTCGCGGCGCACTGTCAGCCCGTGCCACAGCGGGCTCGCGTTGGGCGGCCCGACCCACAGCACCGAGGAGAACCCCTTGCGCGCGATGTCGGGCAGCCAGGAGAACGCACCCTGGCCCGCCATCGAGCCCAGGCTCTCTCCGTAGAGCACGAGTTCGGGCCTGCGGTCGGGAGGTAGTGCCTCCCAACGGGACTGGATCGCGTCGATCATCAGGCGCCCGGTGTGCATGGATATCTCGCGGTCGCCCAGAAACGAGATCCAGCTCGGCAGATACGAATACTGCATGCCCACCGTCGCGGTGTCACCGTTGTACATCAGCTCGATCGCACGCGCGGCCACGGGGTTGACCCATCCGGTTCCCGTGGTCGGCACGATCACCAGCACTTCCCGGTCGAACGCATGGGTGCGCTCAAGTTCACTGAGCAGCAACGAGATCCGCTGTTCCTCGGTATCGGCGCTCTGCAGCCCCACGTAGACGCGGATCGGTTCGCGGGCCGGCCGCCCGTTGACCTCTTCGAGTTCACCCGCACGGGGTCCGGTCGCGACGAAGTTGCGACCCTGGTATCCGAGTGTGTCCCACGGCGCGAAAGATTCCGGGCTACCGGATCTTTCGGGCTCGGTCGGCTGACTCACACCTTCTCGGGTGGTCGAGTTCTGCGGCCGGAACACATTGCTGGCGCCCAGCAGGAATCCCCGGTACAGCACGCCGTTGACCAGGGTCACCACCAGCACCACCACGACCACCGTGCCGATGAACTGCGCGACCTCGCGGTGCAGATGCAGTCGGCGGATCAGCACCTTCGCGACCTGGCGCACAGCATCACGCAGCACCCGCGCCGTCGCGATCAGCGCGCCCGCGACGGCGGCCGCGAGAACCGCGGTGCGCAGGTATCCCGGTGTCGCAGGGCCTTCCATGCCCATGAGCGCCGAGACCTGACGCTGCCAGGCCGCGGCGGGGATCAGCATCAGCACACACGACGCGATGGAACCACCGACGATCAACGTCTTGGCCCACAGCAGCACCCAGTTGGGCGGGGGCCACCACGTGCGGTTGCGAAGCGCGAAGCGGTACATCGCCTTCCCGAGCACCACGCCAAGGCCGTAGCCGATCGCGGCGTTGACACCGCCGATCAGACCGGCGAACAACCAGTCACGCGGCAGCAGCGACGGCGTCAGCGAAAGGCAGAAAAACAGCGCGCCGACGGCGACGCCCGCGAAGTCCAGCCGCAGCAGGCTCCAGGCCCAGCGCAGCAGAGGATGACGAAGGGTGTGTGAGTTCTCCTCGATCACCCGAACAGCCTGGGCAGCACGCCCTCCGACGTGCTCCGCAGCTCGGACAGCGCAACGCTGAACTGGTCCTGGACCTCGACCGAATCGCTTCCCTGATCGACGACGCCGACGCGGGTGACGGGAAGTCCCCTGGCCTCGCACATCGACCGGAAGCGGCTCTCCTCGGTGCGCGGCACCGCCACCAGCACGCGACCCGACGACTCGGAGAACAGGAAGACGAAGGGGTGGGCTCCTTCGGGAATGATGACCCGGCAACCGGTTTCACCCGCGAGCGCCGATTCCACGACAGCCTGGATCAGACCGCCCTCGGACAGGTCGTGCGCCGCGGAGATCAGGCCGTCGCGCGATGCCGCGGTGAGCACCTCGGCCAGCAGCTTCTCGCGGTCCAGGTCCACCTTGGGCGGTACGCCACCGAGGTGGTCGGCGGTGACCTGAGCCCAGATGGACCCGTCGAACTCGTCGTGGGTGTCGCCGAGCAGCAGCAGCGTCTCGCCGGGTTCGGTGCCCAGACCCGTGGGGATGCGGCGTTTCACGTCGTCGATCACACCGAGCACGCCGACCACGGGGGTCGGCAGGATCGGGGTGCTGCCGGTCTGGTTGTAGAAGCTGACGTTGCCGCCGGTGACCGGGATGCCCAGCGCGGCGCAGCCGTCGGCCAGCCCGCGCACGGCCTGGCTGAACTGCCACATCACGCCGGGATCCTCGGGCGAGCCGAAGTTGAGGCAGTTGGTCACCGCGACCGGGGTGGCGCCGGTGACCGCGACGTTGCGGTAGGCCTCGGCCAGCGCCAGCTGGGCGCCGGTGTACGGGTCGAGCTGCGTGTAGCGGCCCGACGCGTCGGTGGACACCGCGATGCCACGGCCCGTGTTCTCGTCGATGCGCAGCACACCGCCGTCGGCGTGTTCGGCCAGCACGGTGTTGCCGCGCACGTAGCGGTCGTACTGCTCGGTGATGAACGCGCGGCTGCACAGGTGCGGGCTGCCCAGCAACTTGAGCAGCGTCTCCTTGAGTTCGTCGCCGGTGGTGGGGCGCGGCAGCTTCGCCGAGGTGTCGGCGATCAGCGCGTCCTGGCTCTCGGGCCGTTCGACCGGCCGCTCGTACACCGGGCCTTCGTGCGCCACGGTGCGCGGCGGCACGTCCACCACGGTCTCGCCGTGCCACGTGATCTGCAGCCGGTCGCCGTCGGTGACCTCACCGATGACGGTGGCCAGCACCTCCCATTTGCGGCACACTGCGAGGAACGCGTCGACGTTCTCGGGTGTGACGACCGCGCACATGCGTTCCTGGGACTCGCTCGACAGCACCTCGGCCGGGGTCATGTTGGCTGCGCGCAGCGGCACCTTGTCCAGCTCGATGTGCATGCCGCCGTCGCCTGCGGATGCGAGTTCCGAGGTGGCGCAGGACAATCCGGCACCGCCGAGGTCCTGGATGCCCACCACCAGGCCGGCCGAGTACAGCTCGAGGCAGCACTCGATGAGCACCTTCTCCATGAAGGGGTCACCGACCTGCACCGAGGGCAGCTTCTTTCGGCCGGGGCCGGAGCCCTCGTCGCCGCCGAAGGTCTCCGAGGCGAGCACCGACACACCACCGATGCCGTCGAGACCCGTGCGCGCGCCGAACAGGATGATCTTGTTGCCGGTTCCGGACGCGAACGCCAGGTGCAGATCCTCCTTGCGCAGCGCGCCCACGCACAGCGCGTTGACCAGAGGATTGCCCGAGTACGACGCGTCGAACACCGTCTCGCCGCCGATGTTCGGCAGGCCCAGGGAGTTGCCGTAGCCGCCGACGCCGCGCACCACGCCGTCGAGCACGCGCCGGGTGTCGGGGGCGTCGGCCGGACCGAACCGCAGCTGGTCCATCACCGCGACCGGGCGGGCGCCCATCGCCATGATGTCGCGGACGATGCCGCCGACGCCGGTGGCCGCGCCCTGGTAGGGCTCGACGTAGGACGGGTGGTTGTGCGATTCGACCTTGAAGGTGACGGCCCAGCCGTCACCGATGTCGACGACACCTGCGTTCTCGCCGATACCGGCGAGCATGCCCGCGCGCATCTGCTCGGTGGTGGTCTCGCCGAAGTAGCGCAGGTGCACCTTGGAGGACTTGTAGGAGCAGTGCTCACTCCACATCACCGAGTACATCGCGAGTTCCGCGTCGGTGGGGCGCCTGCCCAGGATGTCGCGAATCCGCTGGTACTCGTCGTCCTTGAGACCGAGTTCGCGGTAGGGCTGAGGCTGATCGGGGGTGGCGGCTGCCCGCTCAACGGTGTCTGTCTGGTGAGTGAGCTCCGACGTCACGAGGACAGTTTAGTTTGTTGCCTCTGGTAGGCGCGGGCAGCCGCGGGTGCGCCCACGCCGTGCAGCACGACACTGCCCAGAACCGACACCACCAGAACCATCGCGACCGTGCTCTCCGCCACACCGTCGAGCGCGTTGAACGCCAGCAGACCGAACACGATCGACGTGGTGCCGCGGGGCCCGAGCCAGCCCAGCAGCAGGCGTTCGGGCCAGCTCACGGGCGAGAAGAGAAGCGCCAGCAGCACCGGGACGATGCGCACGACGGTCAGCGCGAGCAGGCAGAACGCCACCAGCCCGAGCGGCACGCCGGAGCCGAGTGCGAGCACCGCGGTCAACCCGAACACGAACCACATGAGCGCCGTCATGAGGAAGCCCACATCGTCGACGAGCTCGAGTTCGGTGTGGAACTGCTCCGAACGGCGGAAGTAGTTGAACGCGATGCCGCACACGAACGCCGCGACGAAGCCGTTTCCGCCGATCGCGAGGCTCGCGCCGAACGACAGCAGCGGCGCGGCCACCAGGATCATGCGCTTGGCCTGCGCGGTCATGAAGTCGCGTCGCTCGGCGGCGTTGGCGGCCAGCGCCAGACCCGCGCCGACCACGACGCCCGCGATCAGGGCCTTGACGGCCTCGGGCACCGCGGCGCCGAGCGCCTCCATGGGCGTCGACGCGTGCTCGCTGTCGGCGGCCAGCACCAGCGCGAAGATGAACACCGGCGACACGATGCCGTCGTTGTAGCCGGCCTCCACGTTGAGCAGTCCGCGCACGCGTTCGGGGATCCGCGTGTCGCGCAGCAGCGCCGAGTTGGGTGCGAAGTCGATCGGCACCACGATGCACGCGACGGCCAGCAGCACCGCCCACGGCAGCCCGGGCAGCAACCACAGCCCCAGCAGCACCGACAGCGCCAGCCCCACCGGCATCGCGATGAACAGCATGCGCAACGCCGCCTTGGGTTGGGCGCCGAGGAAGCCGCCTCGGACGTCGGTCGCGTCGACGAACAGCAGCACCGCCAGGATGAGTTCGGCGATATGTTCGGCGCTGTCGGTGTTCAGCGTGACGCCGAGGTGGTCCTTCATCGTGAAACTGATGGCCATGCCGGTGAGCACCAGCACCATCGGCGCCGTGAGCCGCAGGCGCTGCATCTCGCGCGACAGCAGGGACCACACGGCGAGCACCACGGAGATCGCGATCAGCGACAGCAACACGAGGAAATCATTGCAGCCGTCGCACAGGTTTCCCCGGTGGCGACGCGGGTACCACCGCCAGATGAGTCAGACAGTCGCCGAATATGTTCTCCAACGTCTCCGCGAGTGGAATGTGGAGCAGGTGTTCGGCTATCCGGGTGACGGCATCAACGGGCTGATCGCAGCGTTCGGCAAGGACGAGTCAGCGGGTCCGCGCTTCGTGCAGACCCGGCACGAGGAGATGGCCGCGCTCGCCGCGACGGGCTACGCCAAGTTCTCCGGCAACGTCGGCGTGTGCATCGCGACGTCGGGTCCGGGTGCCATCCATCTGCTCAACGGCCTCTACGACGCCAAGCTCGACCACACCCCGGTCGTGGCGATCGTCGGCCAGACGGCCCGCAGCGCGATGGGCGGCAGCTATCAGCAGGAAGTGGATCTGCAGGCGCTGTTCTCGGATGTCGCCAGCGACTACCTGGTGGAGGTCAACGTCGCGGGTCAGCTGCCCAACGCGCTCGACCGCGCGTTCCGGACCGCGCGCGCACGCCGCGCGCCCACCGCGGTGGTGATCCCCTCGGATCTGCAGGAGCAGCCGTACGAGCCGCCCGGACACGCGTTCAAGCAGGTGCCGTCGAGCGCGCCGCACGACGCCGAACCGGTGCTCTCACCGGATCCCGCGGCGCTGCAGGACGCCGCCGACGTGCTCAACGCGGGCTCGAAGGTCGCGATCCTCATCGGGCAGGGCGCCCGCGGAGCCGCCGACGAGGTCACGCAGGTGACCGATCTGCTCGGCGCGGGTGTCGCCAAGGCGCTGCTGGGCAAGGACGTGCTGCCCGACGACCTGCCGTACGTCACGGGTTCGATCGGTCTGTTGGGCACACGGCCGAGCTATGAGCTGATGCGCGACTGCGACACGCTGCTGATCGTCGGCACCAACTTCCCCTACAGCCAGTTCCTGCCGGACTACGGGCAGGCCCGCGCGGTGCAGATCGACATCGACGGCGCCAACATCGGGATGCGCTACCCCACCGAGGTCAACATCGTCGCGGACGCGAAAACCGCTCTCGCGCAACTGGTCCCGCTGCTCGAACGCAAGGACGACCGGTCCTGGCAGCAGTCCCTCGAGAAGGGGGTCGCGCAGTGGTGGGAGACCGTCGAGCGTCAGTCGATGCTCAAGGCCGATCCGGTCAACCCGATGCGGGTGGTCTGGGAACTGTCGTCGCGGCTGCCCGAATACGCCATGGTCGCGGGCGATTCGGGTTCGTCGACCAACTGGTACGCGCGGTGCCTGAAGTTCACGTCCACCACCCGTGGTTCCCTGTCGGGCACGTTGGCGACGATGGGGTCGGCCGTGCCGTACGCGATCGGCGCGAAGTTCGCGCAACCCGACCGCCCGGTGATCGCGTTGGTGGGCGACGGTGCGATGCAGATGAACGGCCTCGCCGAACTGCTCACCATCCGCCGGTACGCGCACCTGTGGGCCGATCCGCGAATGGTGATCTGCGTGTTCCACAACAACGACCTCGCGCATGTCACGTGGGAACTGCGCGCGATGGGTGGTGCCCCCAAGTTCGAGGGCTCGCAGAGCCTGCCCGAGGTGTCCTATGCCGACGTGGCACGCGTGATGGGGCTGCGGTGCATCACGGTCGACGATCCCGAGCAGATCGGCGCGGCGTGGGACGACGCTCTGTCGGCCGACGAGCCCGTGTTGCTCGACGTCCACACCGACCCCGAGGTGCCGCCCATCCCGCCGCACGTCACCTACGAGCAGATGAAGGCCACCGCGCAGGCGTTCGTGAAGGACCCCAACGGGTGGCACCTGTTCGCCGAGATCGCGAAGAACAAAGCGGCCGAACTGCTTCCGAACCGGCGGTAGTCCTACCCGACTAGTCGCCGCCCCCGATGCAGAACGCGTTGCCCTCGGGATCGGCCAGCACGACCCAGCTGAACTCCGGCCCGTAGCTGTGCCGTCCGGTCTCCTCCGCGCCCAGCCCCACGAGCCGGGCCACCTCGGCCTCGACATCCGCGGCCGACAGGTCGAGGTGCAGGCGATTCTTGCCCGGCGTCGGATCGGGCACCTTCTGGAAGCCCAGGCGCACGCCCTCGGGGCGCACGAGCACCGAGAACTCGCCCGGCGCCAGCACGTTCACGTCACCGCCGACGGCCTGCGACCACCACTGCGCGAGCGCATCGGGATCGGCACAGTCCACGGTCACCATTTCCACGGAGAGTCCCATGCCGGTGACCCTAGATCACGCCGGTGACAAGAACGCCTGGAGCGCCGCCGAGTACGCCGCGACGTCATGCGCGCCCATGAACTCGCGCGCCGAGTGCATCGCGAGTTGCGCCGCGCCGACGTCGACCGTGGGGATTCCGGTGCGCGCGGCGGTCATCGGCCCGATCGTCGACCCGCACGGCAGATCGGCGCGGTGCTCATAACGCTGCAGCGGCACGCCGGCCTGATCGCATGCGAGCGCGAACGCGGCCGCGGTGCGCCCGTCGGTCGCGTAGCGCAGGTTGGGCTGCACCTTCAGCACGGGCCCGGCGTTGACCTCGATGAGGTGGCCGGGTTCGTGGCGCTCCGGGTAGTTGGGGTGTGTCGCGTGCGCCATGTCGCCCGAGGCGACCATCGAACCGGCCACGCGGCGCAGGAAGTCCTCGCGGCTCTGCCCGGCGGCGAGCGCGATGCGCTCAAGCACAGTGGGCAACAGTTCGGACTGCGCACCGTGATCGGACTGCGAGCCGACCTCCTCGTGGTCGAACAGCGCCAGCACGGGTAGGTACCCGGACTCTTCTGCGGCGAGGAACGCCTCCAGCCCCGCGTAGCACGTGGCCTGGTTGTCGAGCCGCGGTGCGCTGACGAACTCCCCGGCCGCGCCGGTGACCGCCGAGGGCGCGAGGTCGTGGGTCATCAGGTCGAAGCCGAGTACGTCGGCGGCGTCGACACCGGCGCGGTCGGCGACGAACTCGATGAACACACCGGGCCGCTCCCCCAGGCCCCACACACCGTTGAGGTGTCGCTGCGGATCCGGGCTGACCCCCTTGCGGTCATCGGACAGATGGATGGCCAGCTGCGGCACCCGCAGAATCGGATCGTCTATCCGCACCAGGTGGTGCGCGATGCCGTCGTCCGCGCTCTCGTCGCGCAGCGTCAGCCTGCCGCTGATCCCGAGGTCGCGGTCCAGCCACGAGTTCAGCCAGGCCCCGCCGTAGGGCTGCAGCGCGACCACCTGCCAGCCTGCGACCATGCGGTCGGGACGCTGCTTGACCCGCAGGTTGGGGCTGTCGGTGTGACCTCCGACGATGCGGAACGGTGCGCCGGTGTCTTCGACGGTCCGCCAGGCCACCAGCGATCCGGCCCGCACGGTGAAGAACCTGCCCGACGCGGGCCATGCGTCCGTTTCGGCAAGCTCGGTGTAGCCCGCGTCGCGCAGCCGCGCGGCCGCGGTGGCGCACACATGGAACGGCGACGGCGACGCGTCGATGAACTCACACAAGCTGTGGGGGCTGGCTGGCATATCTCTATCTTGGCCGTGATTTCCCGCCGCGCCGCGTTAGGGTCCATTTGTGCCCGCACCACAGCCTCAGCCGGTTCTCGCCCCACTGACCCCGGCTGCCGTCTTCCTGGTTGCGACCATCGACCAAGGCCAGGAGGCGACAGTCCACGACGCGCTGCCCGACATCTCGGGTCTGGTCCGCGCCATCGGCTTCCGTGACCCCGCCAAGCGACTCTCGGCGATCACCTCGATCGGATCCGATGCATGGGACCGGTTGTTCAGCGGCCCACGCCCGGCCGAACTGCATCCGTTCCGCGAGATCGACGGTGGACGCCACCACGCGCCCGCGACGCCGGGCGATCTGCTGTTCCACCTGCGCGCCGAGTCCATGGACGTGTGTTTCGAACTGGCGACCAAGCTCGTCGAGGCCATGTCCGGGGCGATCACGATCGTCGACGAGACGCACGGATTCAAGTTCTTCGACAACCGTGACCTCATGGGGTTCGTCGACGGCACCGAGAACCCGGACGGCAACCTCGCGGTCGTCGCGACCCAGATCGGCGACGAGGACCCGGATTTCGCCGGCGGCTGCTACGTGCACGTGCAGAAGTACCTGCACGACATGGCTTCCTGGAACTCGCTGTCCGTCGAGGAGCAGGAACGCGTGATCGGCCGCACCAAGCTCGACGACATCGAGTTGGACGACGACGTCAAACCCGCCAATTCGCATGTGGCGCTCAACGTCATCGAGGACGAGGACGGCAACGAGCTCAAGATCATCCGGCACAACATGCCGTTCGGCGAGATCGGCAAGGGCGAGTTCGGTACGTACTACATCGGTTACTCGCGCACACCCAGCGTCACCGAGCGCATGCTCGACAACATGTTCATCGGTGATCCGCCGGGCAACACCGACCGCATCCTGGATTTCTCCACCGCCATCACCGGCGGGCTGTTCTTCACCCCCACCGTCGACTTCCTCGACGACCCACCACCTCTTCCGTCGGAGGACGACCGTGCCGAACCGGCTTCGGCGCCTTCGGCCGACCCGGTCCACACCGACGGCTCACTCGGAATCGGCAGCCTGAAAGGAACCCGCTGATGAACAACCTCTATCGCGACCTCGCCCCGATCACCGAATCCGCTTGGGCCGAGATCGAACTGGAGGCGACCCGCACGTTCAAGCGTCACATCGCCGGACGCCGGGTGGTCGACGTCAGCGGGCCCAACGGTCCGACGACCGCGAGCGTCAGCACGGGTCATCTGCTCGACGTGAGCCCGCCCGGCGACGGCGTCATCGCGCATCTTCGCGATGCCAAACCGCTCGTGCGCCTGCGGGTGCCGTTCACGGTGGCGCGCAGGGACATCGACGACGTCGAGCGCGGCTCGCAGGACTCCGACTGGGATCCGGTCAAGGACGCCGCCAAGAAGCTCGCGTTCGTCGAGGACCGCGCGATCTTCGAGGGCTATGCCGCCGCGTCGATCGAGGGCATCCGCAGTTCCAGCTCCAACCCCGCGCTCGCACTGCCCGACGACGCCCGCGAGATCCCCGACGTGATCGCCCAGGCCCTCTCCGAGCTGCGTCTGGCCGGTGTCGACGGGCCCTACTCGGTGCTGCTCTCGGCCGAGACCTACACCAAGGTCAGCGAGACCACCGCACACGGATATCCGATCCGCGAGCACATCAACCGCCTCGTCGACGGTGAGATCATCTGGGCGCCCGCGATCGACGGTGCGTTCGTGTTGTCAACGCGCGGCGGTGATTTCGACCTGCAGCTCGGCACCGACGTGTCCATCGGCTACCTGTCCCATGACGCCGAGGTGGTCCACCTCTACATGGAGGAGACCATGACGTTCCTGTGCTACACCGCTGAGGCCTCTGTCGCGCTGACCCCCTAGCTCCGTGTAGCGGGTCACCCTGCACCGCGAGCGGTCACCCTGCACCGCGAGCG
>Ga0182742_1001038_pt1 | contig 38117 bp, 34 predicted proteins | sample eDN5th37CBELigMG_FD_128880 | JGI IMG/M metagenome (GOLD analysis project Ga0182742, IMG submission 128880) | Enriched Miracle-Growth compost microbial communities from Emeryville, California, USA - eDNA 5th pass 37_C BE-Lig MG (version 2)... ... | reverse complement strand
GGTGAGATTCGCGACGGAGCCCGGCTCGAAGAGCGAAAGATCGTAGGCGACGTAGGCGAAGTACTGATCCTCGGTTCCCGGCACGCGATCGACGCGATATGCCTTGCCGCGATAGGCGTCGCACGCCGTGAGCCTGTCCGTCCAGACGACCGTCCACGTCGCCGTCGACGATTCGCCCGCGACTGCCGCCGCGGCCTCGACGGGATCGACGCCTTCCTGTGGAGTGATGCGAAAGACGGCGAGGATGTCCGTGTCCTTCGGGACGTAGTCGGGATTCCAGTACCCCATCTTCGCGTAGGGGATCACGCCGGGGGTGTAGCGTGAGCGGGGAGGCGCCTGCTTCGTGGTTGCGTCGTTCATCGTCGTTCGCACCCGTTTGCGGAAAAATCGTGGGGCGAGCGTCGCGCAACTGGGAGATTGAGTAAATTTAAACTATCTTTGTCTCGCATTAAGGAAAGGTTAATGCCATGAGACACGTCACCCTGCGACAGTTGCGAACCTTCTCGGAAGTCATCCGGTGCGGAAACTTCGCCGCGGCGGCCCAGGCGCTGCATCTCACGCCGCCTGCCGTCACGCTGCAGATGCGTGAGCTCGAGGAGAAAGCGGGTATGCCGCTGCTGGAACGCTCGGGGTCGAAGCTCGAGCCGACCGAAGCGGGACGGGAGGTCGCGAGTACCGCGCAACGCATCGAGCTCGCCATTTCCGAATGCGTGGATGCGCTCGCCGCGCTACGTGGATTGAAGGGAGGGCGTGTGTCCATCGGTGTTGTCAGCACGGCGAAGTACTTCGCGCCTCACGCGCTCGGAGCTTTCTCGCGCGCGTTCCCGTCATTGGAGATTCAGCTCGAAGTGGGCAACCGGTCGGAGATCGTCTCGGCGCTGGAGGAGAACACGCTGGATCTGGCGCTCACCGGTCGTCCGCCGGAGCATCTCGAGCTGGAGAAGGCGCCAATTGGTGAGCATCCGCACGTAATCGTGGCGCAGCCGGAGCATGCGTACGCGCATCGTCGCCGGCTTCCCGCGTCGGTGCTCGCGGAGGAGACGTTCCTCGTGCGGGAGCCGGGGTCCGGAACGCGGATCCTGATGGAGCGGTTTCTCTCTGAGGCGCGCGTGGAGCCCCGCATCGGCATGGAGATGTCGAGCAACGAGACCATCAAGCAGGCGGTGATGGCGGGGCTTGGGATCGCGTTTCTGTCCGCGCACACAGTGGCGGCGGAGCTGGCGGACGGGAGGCTCGTGATGCTGGACATCGTGGGTCTGCCGGTCGTGCGTCAGTGGTTCATCGTGAGGCTCGCCCGGCGGCGGCTTCTTCCTGCGGCCCAGGCGCTCCGGCAGTTCCTGATCGACGAAGGCGCGAAGTTTTTACCGCCGATGCCTCAGAATGTGGCGGCGAGAGCGACGGCAAGAACGGCGCCCCGGGCCCGCGGGGCCGCGAGCGGAAAGAGGAAGGTTCGAAGGCATGCAGATTGAAGTCCTGGATTTCGTAGCCGGTGCCCGGCAGGCGCGCGGTGTGGCCGTGGTGATCGACGTGTTCCGGGCCTTCTCGGTGGCGTGCTACGCGTTCGCGCGCGGGGCGAAGCGCATCATTCCGGTGGCGGAGGTGGAGAGGGCGCTCGAGCTGAAGCGGCTGCACCCGGACTATCTGGCTATCGGGGAACGCGAAGGTCGCATGGTGGAGGGGTTCGATTACGGGAATTCGCCCACGGAGATCTCACAGGCAGACGTGCGCGGGAAGACCCTCGTTCACACCACAAGTGCGGGAACGCAGGGGCTCGCTGGGGCTGAGCAGGCGGATGTCGTGCTCACTGGGAGCCTCGTGAATGCTTCCGCAATCTGCGCGTACATCGAAGCGCTCGCGCCGGAGCGCGTGAGCATCGTGCGCATGGGTTACGCCGCGCGCGAGCGCTGCATGGAGGATGACGTATGCGCCGAGGTGCTTCGCGCTCGGCTAAGCGGCGAGAGTTACGACGTGAGCGGAGTCCGCGAGCAGCTGCGCAGCGCGCCTGCCGCGCAGAAGTTCTTCGATCCCGAGGCCACGTGGGCTCCGGAAGGGGACTTCGACCTGTGCACGGACGTAGATCGTTTCGGCTTCGTGCTTCGCCTCGCCGGCGGCACTCAGGGCTCCCGATACCTTGAGAAGATCAACGTCTGACGGAGCGCGCACTTGCAACGCCCATCGCCTGCCATTACTTAGCTTCGAGCATGGACGGGCACGCTCTCACTGAATTCATCACGCGCCATCCACGCCTGTTCGTTCTGACAGGCGCCGGATGCAGCACGGATTCCGGCATCCCCGACTACCGGGACGCAGACGGCGAATGGAAGCGCGCTCAGCCCGTGATGTTCCAGCGGTTCATGAGCGATGAACGGACCCGCCAGCGATATTGGGCGCGCAGTCTCATCGGCTGGCGTTATTTCCAGCTCGCGAGACCGAACGCTGCGCACGTGGCGCTAGCTGAGCTGGAGCGGCAGGGGCGCGTCGAGTTGCTGGTTACGCAGAACGTCGACTGCCTGCATCACGCCGCTGGGAGCCAGAACGTTGTGGATCTGCACGGGCGGCTCGATCGGGTCAGATGCATGAGTTGCGAACAGCGGATCGCCCGGAGCGACTTTCAGCAGGAACTCTGCGCACGTAACCCCGCCTGGGCCGAACTGGATGCCCATGAGGCTCCGGATGGCGATGCGGATCTTGAGTCGCGGGACTTCTCTTCCTTCGAGGTCCCCGCCTGCAGCCACTGCGGCGGCATCCTTAAGCCGGACGTCGTCTTCTTCGGCGAGAGTGTTCCGCGAGAGCGCGTGGAGCGTGCGTTTGCCGCGCTGGAGAGGGCGGACGCGATGCTGGTGGTGGGATCTTCGTTGATGGTCTATTCGGGCTACCGCTTCGCGCAGGTGGCCGCGGACCGCGGTAAGCCCATCGCTGCCGTGAACCTCGGCCGCACGAGGGCGGATCATCTGTTAGCCCTGAAGCTGACGCTTCCGTGCGCCGAAGCGCTCACGTCTGCTCAGGCGCGCTGGCTCAGCGCGCCCTCGCCAGTGGAACCCGCTGCCGCGGCTAGCAGCAGCGGTTGATACCGCTCCACTTCTGATCCATCGACTCCGCGTAGAACTCCCGCCGCGAGAGCGGCGGGGTTCCCGGGTGTGTCTGCTCGTGATGCTGGAGGTAGCGGTCGTAGGCGTTGTCGCCCGTGACCGTGCGGACGCATTCCCACACGGTCTTAACAGCACTCCGCATCTGCGAGACGTTACGCATGCGCCTGACTCGCGGTTCCGCCGTTGATCGACGGCACTGGACCGTTCAGCTGTGACGGCACATACGGAGCTTCCGCGCCCTCCGGCACCGGCTTGCCAGCCATGCGCAGGTACGCGATGCGCAGCATGTCGATGATCACGATCCAGAGCACGACCGTGAAGAACACCGTCAGCCAGCCGTCCAGGTGCTGATTGAAGATCAGCGTCGGTGCGATCTCGGCACGCTCGGGAGGCAGGGTGCCGGCAGCCAGCTTCTCAGCCAGGTCGTTCGCTCCGGCGAAGAACCCGTGCTTCGGATCCGGGCTGAAGATTTTCTGCCAGGCGGCTGTGGTCGTCACGATAGCCAGCCACGCGAGCGGCAGGCCAGTGACGAGGGCATGACTGATCTTGCCCTTCTTGATGATGATGCCCGTGGCGACCGTCAGCGCGATGCCCGCCAGCATCTGGTTAGAGATGCCGAACAGCGGCCAGAGGATGTTGATGCCGCCATTGGGATCGATGACGCCGATGTACAGGAAGTAACCCCAGCCGGCGACGATCAGCGTGCTGGAGATGAGGATCGACGGGTACCACGACGTGTTGGCCATCGGCTTCCAGATCTGGCCGAGGAAGTCCTGCACCATGAAGCGACCGACACGCGTGCCGGCGTCGACCGTCGTCAGGATGAATACCGCCTCGAACATGATGGCGAAGTGGTACCAAATGCTCATCAGCCCGCGACCGAAGGTCGTGCCGAAGATGCTCGCCATGCCGACCGCAAGTGACGGCGCGCCACCGGTACGGGCGAAGAGAGTGCTCTCGCCAACTTCCGCCGCGAGCTCCTGCATCTGTTCGACGGTTACGGGGAAGCCCCAGCCGGAGATGGTGGCGACTGCGTCTGCTGCCGCCGCTCCCACGACACCCGAGCCGGTGTTGATGGCGAAGTAGATACCCGGATCGAGCAGCGTGGCGGCGATCATCGCCATGATGCCGACGAACGACTCCAGGGCCATGCTGCCGTAGCCGGCGAGGCGGACATCCTGCTCGTTGGTGATGAGCTTCGGTGTCGTGCCGCTGGACACGAGTGCGTGGAAGCCCGAGATGGCGCCGCACGCGATCGTGATGAACAGGAACGGGAACACCTTGCCGCTGAAGATCGGGCCGGTGCCGTCCACGAACTGCGTGACGGCAGGCATCTTGAGCGTCGGATGCATGATGACGATGGCGATTGCGAGCAGCGCCACGACACCAAGCTTCAGGAACGTCGAGAGATAGTCGCGCGGGGCCAGCAGCAGCCAGACGGGCAGAATGGCCGCGCACCAACCGTAAGCGATGACTCCGAGTGCGAGCGGTGCGCCCGGGTGGTCGAAGAAGGTGCGGAGCGTCTCGTTATGATCGATGAGCCCACCCGCCCAGACGGACAGGATCAGCAGCGCCACGCCCAGGATGGAGCCTTCGAGCACCCGCCCTGGGCGAATTCGCCGCAGGTAGAAGCCGATGAAGATGGCGATGGGGATGGTCATGGCGACCGTCGACGTCGCCCACGGGCTGTGCTTCATGGCGTTCACCACCACGAGGCCGAGCACCGCGATCAGGATGATCATGATCATCAGCGTGCCGATGAGCGCGGCGAAACCGCCGACGGGCCCGAGCTCGTCACGCGCCATCTGGCCGAGGCTCTTACCGTTCCGGCGTGTGGAGAGGAACAGGATGATCATGTCCTGTACGCACCCACCGAGCACCGATCCGACGAGAATCCAGAGTGTCCCCGGCAGATAGCCGAACTGCGCGGCGAGCGTGGGGCCGACGAGCGGGCCGGGACCTGCGATGGCGGCGAAGTGATGCCCGAATACCACCCACCGATGGGTCGGCACGAAGTCACGGCCGTTGTTGAGGCGCTCCGCGGGCGTTGCGCGCGTCGCGTCGGCTGAGAGGACCTTCGCGGTGATCCAGGCAGCGTAGAAGCGGTAGCCGAGGAGGTAGATACAGACCGCTGCGACGACGATCCACAGCGCGTTGATGGGCTCGTCGCGCTGAATCGCGATTCCACCCACAGCAAACGCTGCGATGATCGCGAGCACGATGCCCAGTATTCGATTAGCCATCCGACCCCCTGACTGCCTCTTTAGACTGAACTGGAACTCTGCGCGCGATACTCATGGCGCAACGCGCGCGCGAATACTCGCAAGTTCGGTCCGCTGAAGCCAAGCGGACGATGCGTGAGGATCAAGGAATGGCCTCTTCGTGCTGTGCTAAGCTAATACTGTATTCGCGTACAGTATAAGCATGATGATGACGTTAGGGGATTTCGCCGGGTCGCACAGGCCCGAACCAGCCTCGGTCTCGACCGTTACCGCTGCATGCCCCTCGAGGGATTCGTGCGGGAGCTGAGTGCATGAACAAGTCGTTGATTGCCGGCCTCGCGGCCGGCGCCGTGGTTGCGACGGCAGGTGCCGCCTTCGCGGGGTACGCCCTGAAGCACAACGAGCCGACCTATGCACAGGTCGTCGAGGTGCAGCCGGTGCAGAGGACCATAAGAACGCCCCGGCAGGAGTGTCACGACGAGGTGGTGGCGCGGCCAGCACCTTCGAAAGGCTCTAAGAAGGTGAGCAGCACGCCGGGCACGACTACTGAGAAGCGCTGCGTAACGGTCTACGACACTCACATCGAGCGGAAGGGATACGACGTTCGCTATCGCATCGGTGACAGGGAGGGCACGGTGCGCATGAGCCACGATCCTGGCGATCGCATTCCGTTGCGTCAGGGACAGCTCGTGCTGGATGCGCGTGCTGGTTGACCCCGGCAACGACGCAGGAAGATCGGCGTAGCCGAAGTGCGGCCATCATCAGGCTGGAAATTTCATCTGTCAGGCTGCAATCGCCTGAGATATTCAGCAGGGCTGCTGCAGGTAACCATTGGCAGTTACTGTTTCCGGCGAGAGCGTTGTCGAGCGGTCCGTGTTTCAGGGAACATCAGCGCACACCGGCTCTCCGCACGACAGGGATTTAGCGCCTCGGCGAGCGGACGAAAGGGAGGTCGTACGCCACGCCCGCAGGCCGGGAACAGTAACTGCCCTGATGAGAGCCTGTATGTACGGAATCGGGGGTTGCGTAGCGCATCGCGATGTCGCAATCTCTGCAACGTCGACACTCCCAGTAATGGGAGACGCTCTCGGAATCGAGACACGGACCGTTCACCGGCCATGGCTGGCCAGCGTGGCACGCAAACTCGCACAGGATGCGCCCACGTCATAAACCGGGAAAAAGGGGGCAGGGATGTCACGCCGATCCAGATTGCACGTCCCAGGCGGGCTGTACTACGTCGTCCAACGCGGCAACGCGCGTCAGCCTATCTTCACCGATGCGAGTGACTACGCCACGTTCGAGCAGCTACTGGCTGCAATGGTCGTGCGCTGTCGCACGCGCGTGCATGCGTTCTACTGGACCAAGGACGCGATTCACTTCGCTGTCCAGATTGCGGATCTGCCTGTTGGCCGCCTCATGCAGCGGCTGACAAGTCAGTACGCACGCAAGGTCCATCGCAAGCACGGTGAGTCGGGGCATCTGTTCCAGCAGCGCTATCACGCGCTTCTGGTCGATCCCGACATGTATCTTTTGAAGCTCATACGCTACATCCACCTCGCTCCTGTCCGCGCGGGCATCGTGCAGGACCCGAGCGAGTACACGCTGAGCAGTCACAACGCCTATCTCGGCGTTACGAATCTTCCGTGGCTGTCGACAGGCGTGGCACTCCGCGCGCTCAACCCACGAATCGAACAGGCACGCCTGGACTACAGGCGGCTCATGTCCGAAGCAGGGGATAACGCGGATGCGGATCTCTTCGAGAAGGGCTGCACGGACGATCCGCGCGTGCTCGGCAACCGCGAGTTCATGCAGGTCGTGCCGCGTAGTCAGCGCACGTACCGGAGCACGCACTCGCTGGACCAGGTGATCGAGACGGTGTCGAGCAAGTTGGGGCTCGAGCGCACGGAAGTGCTTTCGCGCTCACGGCAACGACGGCTGGCTCTCGCGCGTGCGCTCATCACCTGGTACGCCACGGAACGCGGAATCGCCACGCTTGCGGAAGTTGCGCGCAGGCTTGAGCGCGATCCATCCACGCTGTTCGTGGCGGTGGAGCGGTATCGCACGCTGCGTCCGGACCTCTTCAACATCGGCTCGCTACACGACTCCGGGCCGTTGCTGAGGCGGGTGCTGACGCTTCCGCACTCCGGGCAGCAGTAGATTTCCGGAGAGGCTTGAAGGGACGAGCCCGCCTTTTCCCAGCGCGGAGGGCGGGCCCGTCTTCTAGAGTCGCTTGAGTGCTCGGCTGCGCGCGGCAGGGCTCACTGTGGAAACGTACGGTGAATCCCTGTCGAAGAATCGCCATGGGCGCTCCGCCCAGTCTCCGGAATAGTCGACCCCAATACGCGTCGCTCGCGCTACGCGTACCGGCCGTGCATCTGGCGGTCGCTCAAGCCAGAGCCTGGGGCCGGTGAGGTCCGTACCATTCAGGCGCCGATCGATGTTCATTGCCCGGCACAGCAGGCCGGGCCCCCACGTTTTGTCCGTGAGTCCCTCGACCGGCTCGAGCGCCCGAAGCAGTACAGCGTGAGGCACGCCTGCTTCGCGTGTGACGACGTTCACGCAGTACCAGAAACCATAGATGAAATAGACGTATGCGTGGCCGGGCGGCCCGAACATAACCTCGTTGCGTGCGGTTCTGCCTTTCGAGGAATGGGCTGCCAGATCCTCGGGGCCCTGATACGCCTCCGTCTCTACGATCCGACCCACCCGGCGGACCTGTCCGTCCTGATGGACAAGGTGCATCCCGATGAGCTGGCGCGCCACCGCCAGGGTGCGGCCGGCGTAGAACTGGCGCGGCAGCGGTGCGGGTCCGTGACTCGGGAGGGCGATCTCTACCTTAGGGCGCATCGACAATGGGGTTCGGTTACGGGACAATCCGCGGCGTTGTTTCGACTCGAATCAAAGCCTTGCACGTTATTCGCCATTTACCCATGACCTTCCTCAGACCTGTCGCCATCGTGGCAGCTGCGCTTTTTGCGGTACCTGCCGCCGCTACCACGTATGAGCTGGGCGAGGGCCAGCCGCTGGTGTTCGGCACCATCGAGCATTACACGGCGAAGTACGAAGACACGCTCACGGACATCGCCCGCCGCTACAGCCTCGGATACGAGGAGATCGTCCGCGCGAATCCTGGCGTCGACCCCTGGCTCCCCGGGGAGGGCCGGGACATCGTGATTCCCGGCAGGCGCATTCTTCCAAACGTTCCGCAGGAAGGCATCGTCATCAACTTGCCGGAGCATCGGCTCTACTACTTCCCGAAGCCGAAGAAGAACGAGCCGCGGGTCGTCATCACCTACCCGGTGAGCATCGGGAAGATGGACTGGCACACGCCGCTGGGCGAAACGAAGATCGTCGGCAAGACGAAGAATCCCACCTGGCATCCGCCAGAGTCCGTTCGCAAGGAACACGCGGCACGCGGTGAGCCGCTGCCGAGAGTCGTGGGGCCGGGCCCGGACAATCCGCTGGGCGCCTACGCGATGCGCCTGGGCATCACGTCCGGCGCGTATCTCATCCACGGCACCAACAATCCGCTGGCAGTCGGCATGGCCGTGACGCACGGCTGCATGCGCATGTATCCGGAGGACGTTGAGGCGCTGTTCCCGCTTGTGCCCATCGGCACGAAGGTGCGCATCATCAACGAACCGGTGAAGACTGCATTCGTCGACGGTGAGCTGCTTGTCGAAGCGCATCCTCCTGTCGACAAGGAAGGGCAGACGTACGAGCCGGATCTCGAGCTTTTCGCGCAGCTACTGGACAAGTCGCTGGGCGAAACCGTTGCAGCGGTGCACTGGGATTTCGCGAGAGAGACCCTGCAGATCGCGAACGGGTTGCCCACGGTCGTGGGGCTTCAGGCGGACCTCGATCCGCCGGAGGAGACGGAAGGCGCGCCCGGTGAGGCGACTCCTGAGGCGCCGCTCGTGCAGGCGCAGTCGCCGTCACAGGTCGCTGCGCTAGACAGCCCTGCGTCCGGCAGCGCAGAGCAGACGGCACCGCTGAGTGCTGACTCCGGTTCATCGCAGGGGAGCGCTCCACCGCCGGAAACTGAGCAGCAGGAGCGAGTGATGTCGCTTGCAGAGCCGGCACCGCTTCCGCCATCCGACACGTCCACACCAGCGCCGAGCGCAGGCGCACGCTCGTTCCCGGCCGAAGAGCCGGCAGAAGCGTCGGCGTCAGCCCAACCGTTACCCTGAGGACGCGGACGTCGGGCGCTGCGGCGACGGATCGTTGGCAGGCGACGCATCTAGGTCCATCACCATGCGCACGAGCTGCGCGAGGGACGAAGCGCCCATCTTCTCCATGACGCGCGCGCGGTGAATCTCGACGGTTCGCTGGCTGACGCCAAGATCTGCCGCCATCACCTTGTTCGGTTTCCCACGCGTCATGAGTTCCAGGATCTCGCGCTCACGCGGCGTGAGCGAATCGCGCCGCTCCTGAATGCGGTTCTTCTCACGCAGCACGGCCCGATTGCTCTTGTCCTTCTCGAGCGCGCGCTGCACGCGATCCAGGAGGTCCTGGTCACGGAACGGCTTCTGCAGGAAATCGAACGCGCCTTGCTGCATGGCTTCGACGGCCATGGGAATGTCTCCGTGCCCCGTGATGAAGATCACCGGGATCACGGCGCCGCGAAGGTTAAGGAACTGCTGCAGCTCAAGCCCGCTCATCCCTGGCATGCGCACGTCCAGCACGACACAGCCGGGCTGCATCGGGTCGTAGTTGTCCAGGAATTCCTGCGCGGAAGAGTAGGTCACCGCGGGTAGGCCAACAGACTTCAGCAGCAGCCGTGTGGAGCTGCGCACTGCCTCGTCGTCGTCCACCACGATCACGAGTGCTTGTGGGTCTTTAGTCACGCGCCACCTTGTGCGTGAGGTAGTCTGAGATAAAAGCAGGCGCCCCCGGCGTCCTGCGGCCTGTAGCGTAGCGTGCCCTTGTGGGCTTCCACAATAGAACGGCTGATCGCAAGGCCAAGCCCGGCTCCCGCAGGCTTCGTCGTGACGAACGGCGAGAAGAGGCGGTCGACTATTTTTCGATCCACGCCCGGACCGCTGTCTTCCACGGAAATTTCCACTGTTTCGTCGGGTCCCGCACCTGTACGTAAAATGAGCTGGCGCCGTTCTGGCGGCACGCTCTCGAGCGCTTCGATGGCGTTGCGAACGAGGTTGAGGACCACCTGTTGGATCTCGATGCGGTTGACTTGAACCTGAGGCAACTCGGCGGCGAGGTTCATCTCGAGGCGCACGTTGTGCACACGCGCATCGGTCAGCGCGAGTCCTCGCAGCTCTTCCACCAGGCTGTTGCAGTCCGTCAGGACTCGCTGTGAATCCGGTGTGCGAGCGAGGTTGCGCAGCCGCCTGATGATCTCGCCTGCGCGCAGCCCTTGTGCGGTGATCTGCTGGAGAGCGTCCCGGATTTCCGCGGTGTCCGTGCTACCGCGTGCAAGAAGCCAGTCGCACGCCTGCGCGTAGCTGGCGATGGCAGTGAGGGGCTGGTTGAGCTCGTGGGCAATGCCCGCCGCCATCTCTCCCATGGTCGCGAGGCGCGACACGTGAGTGAGCTTCTGCAGCAGAGTCCACTGTTCGTCGGGCGGTAACATGTCACGCGTCATGGGCGCGTGGCACCGTCGCTCGCCACGCCGCCAGTGTCAAGCCACAGAACGAAAATCGTCCTTCCCGACCGATTCGCCGGTGAGGAGTGCGACGCGCGAAGTGGAGCCTGATCGCTCGATGTTGGTGGGCGGCTGGTAGCCGACGACCGTCCCGTCCGGCACTTCGACATTGCTGTCCACGATCGCGTGGCGAAGCTTGCAGCCGGCGCCGATTCGAGCGCCCGGAAGAATCACGACTTCCTCGAGCAGTGATCCATCGCCGACCCGGACTCCGGTCGAGAGTACGCTGCGGGTCACGGTGGACCGCCCGACGACCACGCCACCCGAGAGCAGTGAGTTCGTGACGCTGTGGCGACCGTGGTCGTCCATCACCTTGGCGGGCGCGCAGACAGCCGCATGCGTGTGGATCGGCCAGTTCGGATCGTGGAGATCCATCTGAGGCTCGGCCTCCAGGAGCTCCATGTGAGCACTCCAGTAGGACTCGAGCGTACCGACGTCCCGCCAGTATCCCGGCGAACCCATGGAGTCCACGAACTGATGAGCAGTGACCCGGCCCTCGCGCACGGCGACGGGCAGGATGTCCTTGCCGAAATCGTGTGAGGAGCTGGACTGCAGCGCATCCCGGTTGAGGAGATCGAAGAGGTAGTCGGTGGTGAAGACGTAGATGCCCATCGACGCCGGCACCATTAAAGACGCCGTGGGTTCAAGCGTGGCTGGCGCGGGTTTCTCGATGAAGCTGCGTACGCTTCGATCCGCGCCAAGCCCCAGCACACCGAACGAGGCCGAAGCTTCGACCGGCACGGGTACGCAGCCGATCGTGACTCCCGCACCGCTGGCGGCGTGCTGCTCAAGCATCCGCGCGTAATCCATCTTGTAGACGTGATCGCCAGCGAGCACCAGCGTGTAGCGGCTGCGCTGCGCGGCTACGAGATCGAGATTCTGGAAGACAGCGTCAGCGGTCCCTGCGTACCAGCCGGAGTGAAGCCGTTGCTGGGCAGGCCAGACTTCGAGGAATTCTCCTGTCGCGCGCGGAAGGAAGTTCCAGCCGGCGTTCAGGTGTGCAATCAACCCGTGAGCCTTGTACTGGGTTAAGACGGCTATGCGCCGGATACCGGAGTTCACGCAGTTGGACAGCGTGAAGTCGATGTTCCGGAAGTGGCCCCCGAAAGGGATTGCGGGCTTGCACTGCCACCGCGTGAGGTCACCGAGCCGGGTCCCGTTGCCACCTGCGAGCACGAGGGCGAACGTATCGCGCGACAAATCCCGCATAGACCACCACCGTTATTTAGTCAGCGGCGCTGAAGAACGCAAGGAACGTTCCTGCCGCAACCAGGGGGGAGGGAGCGGAAATGCTGTGCGTAATCCGCGCGCGATGCAAGCGGTGCGGCGTGCTGCTGATGCAGCTTATGCGCCGCAAGTACGAGAGCACTGTGATGCTCTCGCGAAGCGCGCTCGTCAGGCGCGCTTCACACGATCCGCAACGATGATGACAGGGCCTGTCGGTGCTCCAGTGGGTGAACCGCCTTCTGGCTCCACACTGATGGCGACCTTCGATGCGCCCTGCAGGGCAGTGCGCTGAGAGTCGGTGAGCTCGCGATCCTCAGTACCTTCGACGGGCATGAGACCGAGCGAGACTGGAGCACTGCCATTGTCCGGGATTGCCCACAACTCGTAAGACTTACCTGCTTCGCGCGTGAAGCCACCGCCAACAATTGCTCGAACGTGACGCAGCTCGGTGTCAGCAGCCAGCGTCCAGGACGGCTGACTTGCACCCTCGGTGGTCAGCGTAGCGAGGGCGAGCATCTGTGGCGGCTCTGCGGAATCCCGATAAAGGGCGTAGCCACCGAGGAGCACCGCGAAGAGCACCAGACCTGCGGCGATGGCCTGCCAGGGAGCGCGCTTCTGGACCGGCGGCGCCGGACGGGAGGCGGCCGGGGCTGCACCGCGTGGCGCGGTTCGGGCAATGCGCTTCTCGATCTGGGTCCACACGTGTGGCGATGGGCGCATAGGCGGCAACCTCAGGGCCAGTCCGGAAAGACGCTCCTCCCAGGCCTGGACGCGACGTTCCACATGCCATTCCTTCGAACGCCAGCGCTCGAAGCGACGGCGCGCGCGGCCATTCAGCGTGCCGAGCACGTACTCGGCCGCGAGCGCATCGATAAGCTTTGGGTCGTCGTGTTTCATTACTCTCTAACGTTCCAGGCACTGCCGGAGCGAGGCGAGCCCGCGCCGGATCCAACTTTTTACTGTCCCCAGCGGCTGCTTCGTCACGCGAGCGATGTCCGCGTGCGAAGCCCCTTCAACGAATGCGAGCTCGATGCCCCGGCGCTGGTCGGCTGTCAGCAGCTCGAAGCAGCGGGCGAGGGCTGCGGCGGAGCGGCCGGCGCCCGTCCAGTCCATTCCTCCCTCGGTGACGAGCTGAGGAAGCTGCTCTATCTCGGCTTCCCTGTACAGCTCCGCTCGCTCCGAGCGCAGGACGTCGATGGCGCGATACCGGGCGATCGACATGAGCCACGCGCGGGGCCGTCCCCGGCGGCTCTCGAACTGACCGGCGCGCTGCCAGATGCTCACGAAGACGTCCTGCAACGCCTCCTCGGCCAGCGCGCGTCGCTTGAGAATTCTCACCATGCAGGCTAGCAGCTGAGGAGCCGTCCGGTCGTAGAGCTGGCGCAGCGCCTGCGGGTTGCGCGCGGCACACGCGGCGATGAGCTGCGTCAGCTCGAGATCGTCCGTATCCACATCGGGGTTCGCGATGGGACTTCGTCCTGCTGCGTTGGGTGGGGCCTTGGGCGCCATGTCCTCTATACGTCCTGTCAGCTTCTGCGGATGCAGGGGAGCAAGCTGCAGAATTATGCCGTTGCGAACCTGTGAAATGCATCGCTTCGCAGCATCCGTACGCCGTGCATGCGTCACACTACTCAAGTCGACTGATGCGATCACGCAACTTTTGCACCACTTCATCGCGCCGCTGAATGTCAAAAGCCGCTGCGGGGGAGGCTGGGAGGTTCTTTTCCAGTGCAGTGATCAGCGTCTCCAGATTCCGCCTGACGAGTAGCCTCCGGTCGGGCGGGTGGCGGCGCGCGTTGCTGTAGAGGCCGTTGCCGTAGATCCAGAGCGACTCGATCACTGCGTCGTAGCGCACGGCTTGCTGGGCACATCGTGCGCGCAGGCCGTATAGCGCGACGGTCGGATGAGCCACGATCGCCTCGTCGATGATCGAGAGGCACTCGTCTCCCAGCTTTCGCTGCAGTTCGGCCGGCACCGCGCGGCTACGCCAGTCCGCACGGATCTGAATTGCGTCGACCTTCCAGGGCGCCGTCCATGGGACGTCCGCGAGCGTTGCGTCGAGCTGCGCGACGGCGTTCCAGTCGTTTGCGTCCGCGAGTCGCCTCGCGCTCAGAACCGCAGCGGCCTCATCACGGAGCAGCGCCTCGCGAGAGAGTTGCTCAGCAGCTTCCGGGTCGCCTCGCGCGGCGCGAAGCGTGGCATCGATCTCGATGGCGGCTGGCGTGCCCGCGAGCGCTTGGGCCATGGCGGCAATCCGCTCAGGCGCACTGGCGTCCATCGCCGCGAACACAGCCACACGTCGAGCGATGTAGGGGAAGGACAAGGCATCGCGATACTGCTGGAAGATCCAGCTGTCCGGGTTCTGCAGAGGATCGTGGGCGGCAAGAATGCTGCCTGCCTCTGCCGGTGTCAGTGCACGGCCGAAGTCGTGCACGCTGGAAGTAGCGATCCTGTTGCGATCGTCTGTGATGACAGGTGCACCTTCAGCCAGCGCTCGCGCGCCTTCCGCATCGACAGCGAGTGCCGCGACGACGTCCTCGATTGAATGGATACCTACGCGCGCGAAGTGCGCAGGCGCGGATGCGAGCGGGAGCCCCTTGGCCGAAAGCTGCGTCTCAACGTCCAGTGGCCGAGCCGAGGCGAGAAAGATCAGCGTATTCGGGTCGGGACGATAGATGCGGACCTCGCCGAACGCTCGCAGCAGTGTCGCCGTCAGCGATCTGAGCAGCGACTCGTCGAGGAACGTCACGTTCATCCACTGCACGAAGACGCCTTCGTCGTTCAGGTGCTCCCGTGCGAGCTGCATGAACTCGAGCGTGTAGAGGTGGGATGCGCCAGCGGTCCACGGATGCGAGGGTTGAGAGACGATGGCGTCGTACTTGCGGTCCGTGAGCTGGAGCGCGCCACGGGCGTCGTTCGAAATCAGTGTGAGTCGAGGATCACTCAGGGGGTCGACCCTGCGTAGCCCGCTGACCGCGCGGTTCGCTGCGATCACCTTCGGCTCGATCTCGATGACGTCGATGCTGCGGATGGACGGTGGCACGACCTCCACGCTGACTCCGCCGCCATATCCGACAATCAGCATGCTCTCCGCCGCGGGTCGCGCGATCGTCGCCAGCGGCGAAAGCCAGAACTCGCCGCCGAACCGGGGCGGCATTCCGGGAGATTCCATCATCGCTTCCGGCAGGCCATTCGTTCTGAGCACGAGACCGCCGTCCTGCTTCAGCACGACGACGCTCGCGCTCTGACCGACGTCGTAGTGAAGCATCCGCCCGTCACTCGCGATGTTGAGAGGGGAGGCTCGCAGGAGGCGCTCCGGAGGCGCCGGCCGGAAAATGAAGCACAACGCGACAGCCGTCAGCCCAGCCACCGCCGCGAACGCCGTCCGCAAACGCGCGAGCATCCAGGCGGACGCGACGGCGAGAGCACAGCTCGTTATCACCGCAGCCTGAATCGCACCCTCGAATCGCAACCAGGGGATGAGCACGAACCCCGCTGCCAGCGAACCGACAATCGCCCCCACGGTGTTCCACGCGTACACACGAGCACTGGCGGCTGCGGCATCGTCAACACGCTCCGCGAGGATCCGGACGGCGAGAGGAAACGTGGTGCCGATGAAGAACGTCATCGGCAGCAGCACAAACGCGCCGAGCGAAGCGGTTACCGCCAAACGCTGCGGTGGTGGAATCAGCCGATCCAACAGGAAGAAGGCCACAGCCGCGGATACCGCGCAGCCGATCTGTGCTAACACAAACGCATGAACGGCCGACGCACGTGTGCGCGCCACGAACGCCCCAACGCCGCCCCCGAGCGCGATGCCCGCGAGGAAGGTCGCCACCATCACGCCGAACGCGTACAGACTGCTCCCCAAGACGTGGCTCAGCATCCGGGTCCACAGCACTTCATGGAAGAAGGCGACGGCACCCGACAGCAACATCAACGGGAGAATCCACGCAGGAGCGGGAAGCTGACGCAGCGACGGTGAACCGCCTCCAAGGCGAAGGCGCCCCTCGCCGACGACGGCTACTGTCCCGTCGCCCCGAGCTGCCTTCGCCACCAGCACCGCCAGCAGGAACACCATCGCGTTCGTCCCCGCCGCGACCCACACACTGCGCATCAACCCGAGCTGTGGCAGCAGCCAGAACGCCGTGACCAGCGCGCCCGCCACCGCGCCCAGCGTGTTCATCGAATAGAGCAGCCCGATGCGACTACCGATCTGGCTCTCAGTGCGCACCGAGTGACGCGCGAGCATGGGCAGCGTTGCGCCCATGAGCACCGTGGGCACAGCGAGCACAACAAACGCGCCGACCAGATAGAAAAGAGAGATAGCAGCGTCCGCACTATCCGGCGGTCCCGGCTGCCCGCCGAACAGCGCGCGAAGAACCCACTCGCTGAGCCAAAGAAGCCCCGGCACCAGCGCCACCGCGCCAGCAGCGATCCCGAGTTCGAGCCCCGCGTACACGAGCACCGGCCGAGAGATCCTCGGCAGCCAGCGCTCCGCAGCCCAGGCCCCCACGGCGAGGCCACCCATATAAGAAGCGAGCACGGTCGCGACGGCGAGCTCCGACGTGCCGAACACCAGTGCGAACTGGCGCATCCACGCCGTCTGATAGACGAGCGCAGCAAAGCCACTCAGCAGAAAGCACAGTGGAAGCACGAAGCGGATGTCCCCCTCCCGCCTTCGACGTACCGTCCCCGACGCGTCTCACCGCGTGTGGAACGGCATGCCTGTTGCGTTGACAGGCATCGCCGATGCGGACATGGTCCGGCACTCTACACCCAGGGGCAGCAGGGGAAACGAGGGTCGATATGAAGATGTCCGGCGTCATCACGATCACCACGGACTTCGGCCACCAGGGACCTTTCGTGGGGGTGATGAAGGGCGTGATGCTGAGCCGGCTTCCGGATGCCCGCATCGTCGACCTCACGCACGAGATCCTCGTGCACTGGCCGGCAGAGGCGGGCTTCTGGCTCGCGCGCTCCTTCAGCTACTTTCCGGCCGGCACCGTGCACGTGGCGGTAGTGGACCCGGGTGTCGGCACGTCACGCGACATCGTCGCGGTCTCGGCAGGAGGGCACGTCTTCCTCGCACCGGATAACGGGCTGCTCGCGCCAGTGGTAGGGCGCTACCCGGCGGCGAGCATCGTGAAGCTCACTGCCGCACGCCTGACGCACTTTGGTATCCACAAGCCGAGTGCCACCTTCCACGGGCGTGACATCTTCGCGCCGATCGCGGCGGAGCTCGCAGCCGGGCGCTGCGTGCCGGCGGACCTAGGGGAGCGGCTCCCGCGGCTCGTGCCCGCGTGGGTGGACGAGCCTGCGGTCGAGAACGGGCAGGTCAGCGGCGTCGTGATCACCATCGACCACTTCGGCAACCTCATCACCAATATCGATGCGCAACTGCTGGAGGGGCTGAAGAGCCCCAGGGTGCACGCGGGGAACCACGTCTTTGAGTTGCTGCGGACGTACGGGGACACCCAGCCAGGCCAGTACCTCGCCCTGGTGAACTCGTTCGGAGTCGTCGAGATCGCGCGGGCCGAGCAGAGTGCGGCCGACGGACTCGGCCTCGGCCGGGGCGCCCCGGTCGTCGTCCGCGACGCCGCACGGAGCCACAAAGGTTGAAAGGGCGCGCGATTCGTATATATTCGCAGCCTCGCTGCGCGCCAATTGCGCACATAACTCATTGATCTCCTTGGAAATTCAGACCCGCCGCGATGTCCGAACGCGATAACGAGAGCTTCGATCTGGACGAAGAGTTCCTGGGCAACGTCTCCGAGGACAGCACCGACTACGACCGTCTGCTGGACCGCGTGGATAAACGCGTGCGCACCCAGGGCAAGAAGGGCAAGGCCGCCTGGAGCAAGCTCGAAGAGGTGCTGGCGGATCGCAAGCTCGAGAAAGACCTGAAAGACAGCTTCGACGAGGAGGACGAGCTCTAAACCGCTCGTCCCCTACCGCGCGCGGCCGGGGTTCGCGCGGCTCTCCCACTCCATTGCCGGGCCCGCTCGTCCCAAGCCGGGCGAGGTCCGCACGACAATCAGACAAACCACCTTTACGCAGATCAATCCAAGGATCCCTCCGTGACGCGCGCCCATTCTCCGTGGATCGTCCTCAAGTTCGGCGGCACGAGCGTTTCTTCGCTCGCCAACTGGAAGAACATCGCGGGGGTGGTGAAAAAACGCCGGGAGACCGGGGCCTCGGTGCTCGTGGTGCATTCGGCCGTCAGCGGCATCACGGACAAACTGGAGAAGCTGCTCGAGGCAGCGCTTCAGCAGAAGCACGAAGACGCCATGGCCGCCATCGAGAAGCGGCACCGCGACCTCGCCGCCGAGCTGGGCGTTGCCGTCAGCCCCGAGCTGGAACGGCATTTCTCCGAGCTGAAGCAGATCGCGGCCGGTGTCGCGCTGGTGGGAGAGGTCAGCGACAAGACTCGCGCGCGTCTCATGTCCGCCGGCGAGCTCATGGCCACCGAGCTGGGCGCCAGGTTCCTCGCGAGCCAGGGCATCGACGTGAAGTGGGCGGACGCGCGCACGATGCTGAAGGCGGAGGAGCGCAAGGGCGCCTCGTCGAAGGCGAGCCTCCTTTCGGCCACGTGCAACTTCGCGCCGGACGAGGCGCTTCAGAAGCGGCTCACGGAGCTTGCGCCCGTCGTCATCACCCAGGGTTTCATCGCGAGCGACGAGGACGGCAACACCGTGCTTCTCGGTCGCGGCGGCTCGGACACGTCTGCCGCGTATCTCGCCGCGAAGCTGAATGCCTCGCGCCTGGAAATCTGGACTGACGTGCCGGGCATGTTCAGCGCGAACCCGCGCTCCACGCCCACGGCGCGCATGCTGAAGGCGCTTCATTACGACGAGGCGCAGGAGATCGCGAGCAACGGCGCGAAGGTGCTTCATCCGCGCTGCATCCTGCCTGTTCGCCAGTACAACATTCCGCTTTACGTGCTGGCGACGCAGACGCCGGACCTCGAAGGCACCGTCGTCACGAGCGAGGGGCGCGATGGCGCCGCGCAGGTGAAGGCCGTGGCCCTCAAGAAGGGCATCACGCTCGTCTCCATGGAGAGCCCGGGCATGTGGCACCAGGTCGGCTTCGTGGCCGACGCGTTCCAGGTGTTCAAGGCGCACGGCATGTCGGTGGACCTCATCTCCACCTCCGAGACGAACGTCACCGTGTCGCTGGATCCGCAGGCGAATTCGCTGGACCGGCATCTGCTCGATGCGCTCGTGACGGATCTGTCGAAGCTCTGTCGCGTGCAGGTGATCGGGCCGTGCGCCTCGGTGAGCCTCCTCGGCCGCAACATTCGCGCCATCCTGCACAAGCTCGGCGAGGCGCTTGAGCTCTTCGCCGAGCAGAAGATCTATCTCGTGAGCCAGGCGGCGAACGATCTCAACTTTACGTTCGTGGTCGACGAGAACCAGGGGGACCGGCTCGTCGAGCAGCTCCACGAAATGCTCATCCGTCCCGTGCCGGGCGATCGCGTGCTCGGCCCCACATGGGATCAGCTCTTTTCCAAGCCGGATGCGGCCGCCGCGCGCCCCACGCCCTGGTGGCAGGCGAAGCGCGAGCAACTGCTCGGGCTGCTCAAGGATCGTCATGCGGCCTACGTCTACGACCTCGCGTCGGTTGCGGCGGCGGCGCGGGCCGTTCGGGGCATCAAGTCCGTCTCGCGCGTGCATTACGCGATGAAGGCGAACCCCCATCCGGAAATCCTCCGCACGCTGCACGCGGAAGGGATTCATCCCGAATGCGTTTCGCGCGGTGAAGTCGAGCGCGCCCTGGAAGCCGTGCCGGGCCTGAAGCGGGAGCACATTCTCTTCACGCCGAATTTCGCGCCCCGGGACGAGTATGTCTGGGCGTATGAACAGGGTCTGCAGGTCACTGTGGACAACGCGTACGTGCTCGAAAAATGGCCTGACGTGTTTCGCGGGCGCGAGGTGTTCGTGCGCGTGGATACCGGCACGGGCCGGGGCCATCACCAGCACGTGCGAACCGCGGGCACGCACTCGAAGTTCGGCGTCCCGCTCGCGGAGTTGCCGGAGCTGGCGAAGCTCGCGAAGGATGCGGGCGCGAAGGTCGTCGGCCTGCACGCGCACAACGGAAGCGGCGTGTTCGACGTCCGCAACTGGGAACAGACGGCGGCGCTGCTCGCGGGGCTCACCGAGCAGTTCCCGGATGTTCGCGTGCTCGACATCGGCGGCGGGCTCGGCGTGCCCGAGCGCGCGGAGCAGCCCGGCGTGGATCTCGCGAAGCTGGATCAGGCGCTCGTAGCAGTGAAAAATGCGTTTCCGCGGCTGGAATTGTGGCTGGAACCGGGCAGGTTCTTCGTCGCGGCGGCCGGCGTCCTCGTGGCGCGGGTCACCCAGCTCAAGTCCAAGGGCGCCGCTCGCTACGTGGGCATCGCCACTGGAATGAACTCCCTGATCCGTCCCGCGCTCTATGGTGCGTATCATGAGATCGTGAATCTCTCCCGTCTCGAAGAGGCGGGCACCGAGCTCGCGGATATTGTGGGGCCCATTTGCGAAAGCGCAGACATCCTCGGCCACGACCGCCTGCTGCCTCCGACGCAGGAAGGCGACGTGCTCCTCGTCGCCAACGCGGGCGCGTATGGGCGCGCCATGAGCTCGTCGTACAACCTGCGCGAGCCCGCGGCGGAAATCTGTCTCTGAGGCGAGCCGGCCTTGGCTCGTAGGAAGAAAGGCATCCTCCGCAAGGTTCTGTGGGGCGGGCTGATCGCCTTCGGCATCGCGCTCGCCGTCGGCACCGGATTCTTCATCCACCTCGACCGGCAGGTCACGAAGCAGTTCGAAGGGCGGCGCTGGACGCTGCCGGCGCAGGTGTTCGCGGCACCGCTCGAAATCTATGCCGGCCTGCAGCTCTCGGGGCCGCAGCTCGAGGAAGAGCTGGGGCGATTGCAGTACCGGCAGGTGGACCGGCTCGAGCGCCCCGGCACGTATCGCCGCCAGGGTTCGCGCTACGAGATCGCGTTGCGCGCAGCGCGCTTCGGCGATGAGACAAGGCCCGCGCAGATCCTCACGGTCACAACCAGCGGCGGCGCGATCACCTCGCTCGGGGACAGCAGGGGCAACGAAGTTCCGATCATGCGCTTCGAGCCGATGCTCATCGGCAGCATCTTCCCGACGCACGGCGAGGATCGCATCGTGCTGAAGCCGGAAGACGTCCCGCCGCTTCTGCCCGCGGCACTCAAAGCCGTCGAAGACCGCAAATTCGATACGCATCACGGCGTCGATCCGGTCGCGATCATGCGCGCGGTGTGGGCGAACATTCGTGCGGGCGGCATCGCGCAGGGTGGTAGCACTCTCACGCAGCAGCTCGTGCGCAGCTACTTCCTTACGACGGACCAGACCCTGAGCCGCAAGCTGCGCGAAGCGGCGATGGCCATCGCGCTGGAGCTGCATTTCACGAAGGCGGATCTCATGAACGCCTACGTGAACGAGATCTATCTCGGCCAGGACGGCCAGCGCGCGGTGCACGGATTCGGGCTTGCGAGCCAGTTCTACTTCGGCAAGCCGCTCGCCGAGCTGGATCTTTCCGAAGTCGCGTTGCTCGTGGCCGTCGTGCGCGGGCCTTCTTACTACGACCCGCGCCGTCATCCGCAGCGCGTGCGTGCTCGTCGCGATCTTGTGCTGAAGGTGCTCGCGGAGCAGGGTGTCATCAAGAAAGAGGAAGCCGAAGCGGCCGCCAAGCGTCCCCTCGGCGTTCTCAAGCGCAGCTCCGGCGGGTACTACCCGGCGTATCTGGATTTCGTCCGGCGAACGCTGCGGCGGGATTATCGCGACGAGGATCTCACCGAGGCCGGGCTTCGCATCTACACGAGCCTCGATCCTCGCGCGCAGGACACTGCCGAAAAAGCGCTCGAACAGGAGCTCACGCGCCTCGACAAGATTCATGCGGCGGCGGTGAAGAAGAAAACGGGCCGGCCGGACAACAAGGCGCCCCTGCAGGCCGCGGTCGTCGTGACGGCTCCGCAGAGCGGGGAAGTCATCGCGCTGATCGGCGGCCGCGAAACGGGCTACAACGGCTTCGACCGCGCGCTCGATGCGAAGCGCCCGATGGGCTCGCTCGTGAAGCCGTTCGTGTATCTCACCGCGCTCGAGACGAAGCGATACACCGCGGCCACGATCATTCAGGACGAAGAGATCACCGTGAAGTTGAAAAACGGCACGGTGTGGAAGCCCCAGAACTTCACCCGCGAGTTCTACGGGCCGGTGCCGGTCGCGCGTGCGCTCGCCGAATCCCTCAATGCCGCGACCGTCGGCCTCGGGCTCGATGTCGGGCTGCCGAACGTGACGAAGACTCTGCAACGGTTCGGCCTTCAGCAGAAACCGCTCGAAGTGCCGGCGATGACGCTCGGTGCCGTCGACGTCTCGCCGCTTGAAGTCGGGCAGATCTACTCGAGCCTCGCGAGCGGAGGGTTCCACACGCCGCTACGCGCGGTGCGGTCGGTGATCAGCGAGGACGGCAAGGCCCTCAAGGCGTTTCCGCTCGAAGTGCATGAGGTCGCGGACGCGGATGCCGTGTACCAGCTCAATCGGATGCTGGAGCTGGTGATGGAGCGCGGTACCGGCCGCGGCGCGCGCAGCATGCTGCCGCCGTCGCTCGTCGTGGCCGGAAAATCCGGCACGTCATCGGAGCTGCGGGACAGCTGGTTCGCCGGTTTCTCGGGCAGCCACGTGGCTGTCGTGTGGGTGGGCTACGACGACAACCGGGAGACGGGCTTCACCGGATCGTCGGGCGCGCTGATGGTCTGGGCGCGCCTCATGGCGGGCCTGGACACCACCTCGCGCAGCGCGCCGATGCCGGATTCGCTGGCGGAAGTGCCCATCGAGCTCACGTCGGGGCTGCGCGTGGCGCCTGGATGCGCCGCCGAGAATGCAGTCACGGTCGCGGTTCCGCTTGGAGCCGAACCGCCGTGGAAACCCGGTTGCGGACAGGACCCGTCCTTCGTCGAGCGGGCCGGGGAGTGGCTGCGAGACATGATCCGCTGAGTGCCGCGCCCGGCTATCATGCGCGCATGAAGACGTTTCGAGTCCTGCTTCTCGCGGCCGCCGCCGTATCGCTTGCCGCGTGCCAGTCGCTTTACGGACCGCCGGTATCGGGCTCGCCGAAGCCCTCGACACCGCAATCCGGCACTCCGCAGCCCTCACCGCCGATTCCCGAACCCGAGCAGCCTGTACCCGAACCCGTTCCGCCGCCTCCGCCGCCGCCGCAGAAGGAGTTCCGGCTGAGCGCCGCGTCGGCCGCGCTGGTGAAGCAGGGGCGGGCGCAGTCGCTGAAGGGTGAGTATCCGGCCGCGATCGCGACGCTGGAGCGGGCCGTGCGCATCGAGCCGGACAATCCGCTCGTGTGGCTGGAGCTGGGTCAGACGCATCTCAGCGCGCGCAACGCGCCGCAGGCGGAGAGCATGGGTCGCAAGGCCGTCGCGCTCGCCACCGGGAACACGAGCGTTCAGGCGAACGCCTGGCGGCTGGTCGGGGACGCGCTTCGCGCGCGCGGCCGCGATCTCGATGCCACCGAGGCGTACCAGCGCGCGGCGCTGGCCTCCCCGCGCTGATCGGCGCTCAGGCTCCGCACGGTGAATGGGACACCGAAATGGCCGTGCGACGCGACTGACCCTGCACTGGGTCGAAAGGGCTGCTTGCTGCGCTTGGGCTCGTAGCCGCCAGGCGATTGAGGGCTTCTTGCCGCCCGCATTCACGGCCTGGCAACCGCCAGACTTATCACCCCCGCCACGATCAGCACCGCGCCGATCACCCGCTGCGGCGTCATCCGCTCCTTCAGCAGCTTCGCTCCGAAGTAGCTGCCCACCAGCGTAGATAGCTCCCGCGCCGGCGCCACATGCCCGATCGGCGCGATCTTCATCGCAAAGAGCACGAGGATGTATCCGAGCGGCCCCAGCACGCTCACCGCAAGGATCGACGACCGGTACTGCCGCGCCTCGCGCGCAAGCTCCTTCGGATCCCGAAGCGCCATCGGCGCCAGCAGCACGGCACGCAAAGCGTTCCCCGTGAAGTCGACGAGGAAGGGCGAGATCAGCAGCACCTTCACCGCCCATCCGTCGTTGATCGTGTATCCCGCGATGAATACGCCGATCAGCAACCCGAACGCGACGCCGGCCTTCGGTGCCTTGTGAGGCGCGCTCGCGAGCCCCGACACGAGCAGGATGCCGCCCACGATGCAGAGCACGCCGAGCACGGAGAGCTCGCTGGCGCGCTCGTCGAGCAGAAAGGTCGCTGCAAGAAACGAGAGCAGCGGTCCGGTTCCACGCGCAATGGGATACACGAGCGACAGATCCGAAACCCGATACCCGGCCTGCAGCAGCAACGAGTACCCCATGTGCAGCACGCCCGTGGCCACCAGCGCGAACCAGTGCACCGCCTCGAAATGAGGACGCTCGTAGATCAGGATCCAGGCGACGATCGGCGCATAAAGCACGATCGATCCGACCGAATACAGCCAGACGATATGCCGCGAGTCCGCCGCCCGCTTGGCGTAGTAGTTCCAGGTGGCGTGGGTCAGCGCGGCCAGCAAGATGGCCGCGACCGCTAGCAACGGCATTCGAAGGAGCCTCCTCCCTGAGGCTTATTTGCCTGCGTGGCGCGACTCCAGCTCGGCGACGACGGTGGCAAGGGAAATGCCTCGGCTCTTCAGCAGGACGAGCAGGTGATACAGCAGATCCGCGGATTCGGAGACGACCTTGTCGTCGGTCTCCGCAACGCTCGCGAGCGCCACCTCGAGACCTTCCTCGCCGACCTTCTGCGCGATGCGTTTCGGTCCTTTCGCGAAGAGCTTCGCCGTGTAGCTGCCTTCCGGATTCTCCGCGACCCGCTGCTCGATGACGCCCTCGAGCGTGCCGAGGAAGGCGAGCCGACCTGCTGCCGCGGCATTGCCATCGCCGAAGCACGTGGGTGTCCCTACGTGACACACCGGCCCGTTAGGCCTGGCGGTGACGAGCAGCGCGTCCCGATCGCAATCCGTGCGGATCTCCACGAGATCGAGGACGTGCCCCGATGTCTCGCCCTTCATCCAGAGCCGCTGCTTCGTGCGGCTGTAGAACACGACGCGCTTCCGCTCGAACGTCGCGGCAAGAGCTTCGGCGTTCATGTAGCCGACCATGAGGACGGCCCCGGAGTCGGCATGCTGAACGACGGCTGGGAGGAGCCCATCGCCCTTGCCGAAGTCGAGCGTGCGAGCGTCGTTCGGGCCGATGCGTTCGCCGGGCGTGGTGCTCACGGTCGCACCTCGATGCCCGCCTGGCGCAGATCCTTCTTGAGCTCGCGGACGACGATGGTGCCCGAGTGGAACACGCTGGCCGCGAGTGCGGCATCGACGCCGGCCTTCTGGAAAACGTCGCGGAAATGCTCGACGGCGCCAGCACCGCCGGACGCAACGAGCGGCACGGAGCAGATCTCACGCGCGGCCTGCAGTTGCTCGATGTCGTAGCCGCGTTTCACGCCGTCACTTCCCATGCAGTTGAGCACGATTTCGCCGGCGCCACGGTCCTGCACTTCGCGAACCCATTCAAGCGTGTCGCGCCCCGAGCTGCGCGTCTTCGTCGGGTCGCCCGTGAACTGGTATACGCGCCAGCCCTCAGGTGTCATGTGGCTGTCGATGCCCACGACCACGCACTGCGCGCCGAAACGCGCGCTCAGTGCGTCGATGAGCGGTGGGTCCGCAAGGGCGGGGGAGTTCACCGAGATCTTCTCGGCGCCGGCGTTCAGGACTGCTTCCGCTTCGGCAACAGACCGGATTCCTCCGGCCACGCAGAAGGGAATGTCGAGGCCTCGCGCCACGCGCGTGACCCACTCACGATCCACGGAACGACCCTCGGGGCTCGCCGTGATGTCGTAGAACACGATCTCGTCCGCGCCCTCGTCGCGATAGCGCGCGGCGAGATCGAGGATGTCGCCCACGACCACGTGGTCGCGAAAGCGAACGCCCTTTACGACCTGGCCGTCGCGGACGTCGAGGCAGGGGATGATGCGTTTGGCAAGAATGGTCGCAACTCCTCGGAAGTGATGCGCTGTTCGAGCAGCGCCTTGCCGCTCACCGCGGCCGCCATGCCGATGCCGTCGAGCGCCGCGAGATCGGCGGCATCGCGCACGCCGCCCGACGCCTGCCACGAAATTTGCGGGAAGCGTTCGAGCGTGCGTCGATAGAGCCCCAGGTTCGGCCCCGAAAGGGCACCGTCCCGATCGATGTCCGTGCAGAGCACGTGCTTCAATCCATCCGCCAGGAACGGCTCCAGCGCGCTCCAGAGCGTGACGCCGGTGCCCTCGGTCCAGCCGCGCGTACGTACCTTCGGCTCGCCATCGGTGTCCATCATCACGTCGAGCGCGAGACAGACCCGATCCGGGCCGAACCGGCGCAGCCACCCCGCAACTTCCGCCGGGCGTTCGACGGCGGCGCTGCCGATGACGACGCGATCCACTCCGTGCGCGAGCACGTCCTCGATGACCTCCGCCGAACGCATGCCGCCGCCCACCTGGATGCGCAGCGCCTTGCGGGCAGCGAGCGCGAGAATCGTCGCGCGGTTCGCCAGAACTCCGTCCTTGGCGCCGTCGAGATCGACGACGTGCAGCCACGTGGCTCCGTAACCGCGGTAGCGGTCGAGAAGCTCCATCGGCTCGTACTCGTAACGCGTCTCGGCGTTGAAGTCGCCCTTGAACAGGCGAACGCAACGGCCGTTGCGCAGATCGATTGCGGGAATCAGCAGCATCAGCTCAGCCTGAGAAAATTGGCGAGGATCCGCGAGCCCGTGGCCGCGGAACGCTCCGGGTGAAATTGCGCGCCCCAGAAGTTTTCCCGGCGCACGACAGCGGACACCTGCGTGCCGTAGTCCGTGCGCGCGAGTGTGACGTCGGATACAGGGGCGGCGTAGCTGTGAACGAAATAGACGTAGTCGCTGCCCTCGACACCTTCAAGCAGCGGGTCATCGCGCAACGTCACGAGCGTGTTCCAGCCCATGTGCGGCACAGGGCGTCCAGTCTCGGGCTTCAGGCGCCGGACCGTGTCGGGGATGATGCCGAGGCAATCGACCGCGCCTTCTTCCGAGTGACGGAAGAGCAGCTGCATGCCGAGGCAGATGCCCAGCACCGGCTGCTTCAGGGTGGGCAGCACGTCCGCGATCCCCGAGGAGCGCAGCCGCTTCATCGCATCTCCCGCCGAACCGACGCCGGGCAGGATCACACGACGCGCGCTCCGCACTTCGTCCGGATTCGTGGAAACCTTTGCGGGAGCGTTCAGGCGCTCCAGTGCGAACAGAAGCGACGCTAGATTCGCGCCGCCGCTGTCGATGATGACTGTGTCGGTGCTCATGACCTCAGAGCACGCCTTTGGTTGAGGGGAGGTCTTCGCCTTCCCGGCGGAATGCCTGGCGTAGCGCTCGGCCCACGCCCTTGAAGCAGGCTTCGACCATGTGATGCGAGTTCTCGCCCTTCACGCTCACCTGTACGGCCGCGCCCAGCGTGTCCGCGAGCGAGCGGAAGAAGTGCGGGACGAGCTCGGTCGGCAGCCCGCCGACCTGGTCGCGCCCGAAACGGCCTTCGAAGGTCGCGTACGCGCGGCCGGAAAGATCGATCGCCACCTGCGCCTGCGATTCGTCCATGGCCAGCAGGAACCCGTAGCGTCCGATGCCGACCTTGTTGCCGAGCGCGCGACGCAGACATTCGCCAAGCGCGAGCGCGCAGTCCTCGACCGTGTGGTGCTCGTCGATGTGCAGGTCGCCCTTGCAGGTGAGCTTCAGCGAGAACCCGCCGTGTTTCGCGACCTGCTCGAGCATGTGATCGAAGAAGCCGATTCCGGTGGACACCTGGATCGGATCGGTAGCGTCCAGGTCCACGGCGACTTCGATCTGCGTTTCCTTCGTCTTGCGCTCTGTGCGTGCACGCCGGGCCGTCAGCTCGCGCACGATCGCGGGCCAGGTTTCGTCCGGCGTGCCGTCGCGCTTCACCTTCATCCCGCGAATGTTCAGGTTCTGCGCGAAGACGAGATCGGTGTCGCGGTCGCCGATCATGGCGCTGCGCTCAGGGTCCATGCCTTTCTCACGCACATACGCTTCGACGAGCTGCGTTTTCGGCTTCCGGCACTCGCAGCCGTCCTTGTGGAAGTGAGGGCAGACGAACACAGCGTCGAACTCGATGCCTTGCGAGCGGAAGGCCTCGAGCACGAACTCGTGGGGGACCTCGAAATCCGCCTGCGGGAAGCTCGGCGTGCCGAGGCCGTCCTGGTTCGTCACCATGACCAGCCGATATCCCAGCTTGCGAAGCTGCGCGAGCGCGGCGAACACGCCCGGCATGAATTTCACCTTGGCGAGCGAATCGACCTGCAGATCGGGCGGCTCTTCGATGAGCGTGCCGTCGCGGTCGACGAAGAGGACAGGCGAGGGCGAGCTCATCGCAGCGACTCCAGCAATCGATCGTTCTGGTCCGGAGTGCCGATGCTGATGCGCACGGTGCGGGGCAGGCCCACCTGGGCTCGCACTTCGCGGATGAGCAGATTTGCCGCTCGCGAGCTCTTCAGCGCCCGGTCCGGATCTTCGAACTCCACGAGGATGAAGTTGGCATCGCTCGGCCACAGCCGCTTCACGCCGGGCAGGGTGGCGATGGCCTTGCGCATGCGCTCTCGCTCCGAACGGATTTGCGCGAGTCGTTCGTTCATGGCCGCGATCTGGCGCGGCTCGAGCAGTTTCAGAACCGCTTCCACGGTCATCTGCGTGATCGCGTACGGCGGGATCACCTTTCGCGCGAGCCCAATGATCTCAGGGTTCGCGATCAGCGTTCCGCAGCGGGCGCCGGCGAGGCCGTGGGCCTTCGACAGCGTGCGCATCACCGCAAGCTGCGGCAAGTCCTTTACGTGCTTGACAAGACTCTCGCCCGACGAGAATTCGACGTACGCCTCGTCCACAACCACGAGCGCGCGTCCTTCCAACCTCGACGCGAGGCGTAGGATCGTTTCCGCCGGAATCGTATTGCCGGTGGGATTGTTCGGCGAACACAGGAAAACCAGCTTCACCTGCGACGAGCACTGTCGCAGCAGTTCGTCTTCGTCGAGCCGGAATCCCTCGTTCACACGCAACGGAACGCTGACGACCTCCGCGCCCTGAATGCGCGCAGCCACGGCGTACATGCCGAACGTCGGCGGACAGATGGCCACCGCGTCCTGCCCGGCGCGGCAGAAGCAGCGAACCAGCAGGTCGATGGCCTCGTCGCTTCCGCGACCGACGAGCACCTGGCCTGGCGCAGCCCCGTACAGCTCGGCCAGCCGCGAGACAAGCTCGCGGGGCTGAGGCTCCGGATACCGGTTGAGTCCCGCCTCGGACTCATCGGCCTCCGCGCGCCAGGGAAGCTCGTTCGCGTGCAGGCGCTCGAGGTGCGGCTCCCACGACGCGTGCTCGTAGGGCTTCAGGGCCACGATGTCGGGGCGCGCGATGTCGCTGATCCAGCTCATCGGTTGGCGCTCAGGAGGGCGAGGCGCCGGCTCACCGCGTTCGCATGGGCATCGAGCCCCTCGAGGTCCGCAAGCGTCACGGCAGTTGGGCCGAGCGCGCGCAGCCCGTCGGGCGTGAGCTCCTGCACGGTCATGCGCTTCACGAAATCCAGGACGGAAAGGCCGCTGTATGCGCGGGCATATCCGTACGTGGGAAGAACGTGATTCGTTCCCGAGCAGTAGTCGCCCATCGGCTCCGGGGTCCATTGACCGAGGAACACCGAGCCAGCGTTCTGAATCTGCGGGAGCCATTTGCGCGGCTCGCGCACCTGAAGGATGAGGTGCTCGGCGGCGTAGTCGTTCGAAACGGCGATGGCGGTTTCGAGATCCGGCACGACGATGCAGCGGCTGCTCGCGACCGACGTTTCCAGGATCTGCCTGCGCGACAGCTCGCGCATCTGCTGTTCGACTGCGGCGACCGCGGCTTCCGCCAGCGACTTCAAGGTCGTGATCAGAATGGCTTGCGCGAGAGTGTCATGCTCGGCCTGCGCGAGAAGATCCGCGGCGACGAGCTCCGGAAGTGCGGTGTCATCCGCGACTACCAGAACTTCCGACGGTCCGGCCGGGAGATCGAGCGCCGCACCGGCAGGATCCGATGCGACCAACTGCTTCGCGGCCGTCACTCGCGCGCTGCCGGGACCGAAGATCTTGTCGACCTTCGGAATACTCTGCGTTCCGTAAGCCATGGCAGCGATCGACTGCGCGCCACCGACCTTGAACACCTGCTCGACGCCGCACAGCTCCGCGGCCACCAGCACCGCTGGATTCGCTCCCCCTCCGGAAGAGGGCGGCGTGCAGAGCACGCGCTGAGGGCAACCAGCAAGCTCAGCGGGCACCGCGAGCATCACCACCGCCGAGGGCAGCGGCGCGACACCAGCGGGCACATACAGCCCGACCGCCGGAATCGGCCGGATGAGCCTTTCACACAGCACTCCCGGCATCGTCTCGAGCGAGAGCGCGGTAGGCAGCTGTGCCTTGTGAAAGGCACGCACGTTCTCGATCGCACGCTCGATCGCGCGAATCTGTTCCGGCTTCAGCGACTGGCGAGCGGCAGCGAACTCGTCGCGACTGACCGCGAGCTCCTTCAGCTCCACCTTGTCGAACTTGCGCGAATAGGCGCGCAGGGCGTCGTCACCATCCCGCCGGACGGTTTCGACGATCTCCTTCGCGCTGTTCAGGATGTCCTGTCGCGACTCCGGAGCGGGGCGGGCGAGCGCCGCGCGCCTGCCTGCGGCGTCCAGTTGAGTCCAATCGAAGATTTTCATGGCGATCAGGCAAGCATCTTTTCGACCGGCAGCACGAGGAGCGCGCTGGCACCGGCCTTCTTCAGGCTCTCAAGCGTTTCCCAGAACACGTTCTCGCGGCACACGGCATGGATCGCCACCTTGTCCGTGGAGCCTTCGAGCGGAATGATCGTGGGATATTCGCTGCCCGGGAGCAGCCGCCGGATTTCCGGCAGCGCCGAACGCGGCGCATGGAGCATGATGTACTTGCTCTCGCGCACCTGCTGCACGCCATCGATGCGCATCAGCAGCCGTTCGACCCACTCGTCCTTCACGGGCGTGAGTGCGAGCGGCGTGCGAATGATAGCCGCGTGGCTTTCCAGCACGGTGTCGACTTCCTTCAGGTGATTCGCCTGCAGCGTCGATCCTGTGGAAACGAGATCGCAGATCAGGTCCGCGCGGCCCAGGCGCGGAGCGATCTCAACCGCACCGGAGAGCGTCACGATGTCCGCCTTCACGTCCCGCTCGCGAAGGTAGTTCGCGAGCGTGAAGGGATACGTCGTCGCGATGCGCCGACCCCGCAGCGAAGCGGGCCCTTCGTACGTGAACCCTTCCGGAACGGCCAGCGACAGCCGGCAGCGGCCGAAATCCAGCGTCCGCAGTTGCTGGAAGCGGGCCTTCGTACCCTGCGCGGCGAGCTCGAGCCGCTTTTCCTCGAGCACGTTGAGCCCCACGAGGCCGAGATCGCACACATCTTCCTGCACGAGGTCCGGGATGTCGTCGTCGCGAACGAAGAGGACGTCCAGCGGCATGTTCTCGCCGTAGGCCATCAGCTGGTCCTTGCCGCGCGAGATCTTGAGACCGCAGCGGACCAGGAGGTCCAGCGAAGGATCGGTGAGCCGGCCGGATTTCTGCACGGCAAGCTTCAGTCGCGTGTCATCCATGGCGGCTCGCCTCCTGTCGCCTGCTGGCTGATTCGCCATTGCCGCGACGCGCGTGCCCGTCGACACGCTCGGAAGCGAGCTGGTATCCGCCGTTGCCGGCCGACACGAAGCGCGCGACGCGCCCGATGGTCGTGACGCTCACGCCCGTGAGCCGGTGAATCTCCCGATAGGGGAGGCCCTTCTGCACGTACTCCACCACGGCCCAGCGATCCGCCATGGCCTGAAGCTCGGCGGGCGTGCACAGGTCCCGGAAGAACGCGCGGCATTCCTCGGGCGTGCGAAGCGCCGCCACGGCGGCGAAAAGCTTCTTCTCCGCCAGCTGTTCCTGGCGGGGGGAGACGTTGCGATGGAGTTTCATGATGTTCCAATGTACTAACGCGCTATCACATTAGCACGAGGGCGCCAGCGCCGGCCACCCCGAAATGGCGCTCCGGTCGATTCATCCTTGCGCCGGACGGCCCGAACCGGCAGAAAAGGGAGCAGCGGCGGGTACATAACGTGCGAGGAGCCGCGCCCATGGACAAGCCAGAGATCGTCGAAACCGATGTTCCCGCCCGTCTCGATCGCCTGCGATGGTCGCGATTCCACTGGCTCGTGGTCGCCACCCTCGGGATCACGTGGATTCTCGACGGCCTGGAGGTCACGCTTGCCGGGGCAGTGGGCACCGCGCTCCGGGAAAGCCCGGTTCTGCAGCTCACGGACGCGCAGGTGGGCGCTTCGGCGAGCGCCTATCTCGCCGGGGCGGTGATCGGCGCGCTGTTCTTCGGCTGGCTTACGGACCTCCTGGGTCGGCGGAAGCTGTTCTTCATCACGCTCGGGCTCTACCTCATCGCCACCGGCGCGACGGCGTTCGCTCAGGATTTCACGGTCTTCGCACTGTTCCGCTTCCTCACCGGGTGCGGCATCGGCGGCGAGTACGTTGCCATCAATTCGGCGATCCAGGAGCTCATTCCCGCCCGGTATCGCGGCCGCACGGACCTCGCGATCAACGGAAGCTTCTGGATGGGTGCGGTGCTTGGATCCCTCGGCACGTTCATCCTGCTGGATCCCGCGCGCTTCTCACCCGACCTCGGCTGGCGGCTCGCATTCGGAATCGGCGCGGTGCTGGGCGCAGTGGTGCTCTTCTTTCGCCGTTCGCTTCCGGAGAGTCCACGCTGGCTCATGATTCGCGGCCGGATCGCCGAAGCGGAAAGCATCGTCCGACGCATCGAAGGGCCGGCACCGGACCCCATGCCCGCCGCGCGCATGAGACTCCACGCCCGACACAGGGCAGCGGACCTCGTGGATCTCGCCGTTTCGCTCTTCAAGCGATATCCCCGGCGGTCGTTGCTCGGGCTCGTGCTGATGGCCGCGCAGGCGTTCTTCTACAACGCCATCTTTTTCACCTTCGCCCTCGTGCTCGCCACGTTCTTCAAGGTGCCTGCGGGCGAAACCGGCCTGTACATCCTCCCGTTCGCCGTTTCCAACTTCATTGGCCCGCTGGCGCTCGGATGGTTGTTCGATCACTGGGGCCGGCGCACGATGATCTCGGGCACGTATGTCATTTCGGGCTTGCTGCTCGGGGGAACGGCGCTCCTGTTCCTCAACGGCGCGCTCACTGCGATCACTCTGACAGCGGCTTTCTCGTTGGTTTTCTTCTTCGCGTCGTGCGCGGCAAGCTCGGCCTATCTCACCGTCAGCGAAAGCTTCCCGCTGGAGGTGAGGGCGCTCGCCATCGCGGTCTTCTACGCTCTGGGGACCGGGCTTGGCGGTGTCGCGGCTCCCTGGGTGTTCGGCACGCTGATCGGCAGCGGCGACCCGGCGTCGATCGCAGGCGGCTATGCCTTCGGGGCGGGGCTGATGCTGCTGGCGGGGCTTATCGCCTGGTGGCTGGCCATTCCGGCCGAGCGCCGGCCGCTGGAGGAAGTGGCCAAACCCCTGTCCGGAGTCGATTGAACCCCGTCACACCGTGCACTCCGACATAACCGTAAGTCATTTCCTCAGACGTAACCCATTGACGCGCCGCCTGCGCGAACCCTAGACTTCGCGCCACTCATCGAGACCCGGCTGAGGGAAAGGCCCTTTGAAGCCGGGGGCAACCGCCAGACCTAACCCGTCTGGAAAGGTGCCAACTCCTGCGGCGCTTCCGCCAACAAGCGGAATATGTCGGCAGATGAGCAGGTTGCGTAGCTTCCGCGCTCGGGCGGTTGATGGACGCAGCCAATGCCCGCCTAAAACGCGGGTGCTCTGCGAGTGCGATGAGCCTGTGTGGCCAACGACTGCGGAGCATCCGAAATGAACGCCTCGCTCAAATCCGTTTCCGGCACTGCACGTGCGGGTCTATCCCGTGCGAGCCAGGTCGCGCCGTCGCGCGACATCGTCGCCCATGAGGGCGTGCTGGAGATGGCGGGCGAGATGTCCTTGCATCACGGCGGCAAGCTCGCGGGTGTGCAGATCGCGTGGCGCATCGTCGGTCCGGCGGATGCACCGGTCGTGTGTGCGCTCGGCGGCATCTCCGCCAACCGCTGGGTCTGTACGACGGAGGATCCGCGGCAGAGCTGGTGGAATCAGGTGGTCGGCAGCGGCTGTGCGCTGGACTCGGATCGCTTCCGGGTACTGAGCTTCGATTATCTCGGCGGCAGCGGCGAATCCACCGGGCCCGTCGACGGCACTCCCTTCCCCAGCATTTCGAGCTACGACCAGGCGGCCGTGCTGGCTGCGGTGCTGGACGAGCTCGGCATCAAATCCCTTCGCGCGATCGCCGGTGGCTCGTACGGCGGCATGGTCGCGCTCGCTTTCGGCGAACGGTATCCGGAGCGTGTGTCGCAGCTGCTCGTCATCGGCGCAGCGGATCGTGCGCACCCGATGGCGACTGCGTGGCGCAGCGTCCAGCGTCGCATCGTGCGCTTCGCGCTCGACTGCGGGCGTGCGAAGGACGGCGTGCAGCTTGCGCGCGCGCTCGCCATGTCCACCTATCGCAGCAGCGAAGAGTTCGCTGCGCGCTTCGGCGGCGCGCCCAACCAGGCGGAGCAGGGCTTCGTGTTTCCGGTCGAGGACTATCTGTTCTCGCGCGGCGCGGATTACGCGGCGAAAACCAAGCCCGAATCGTTCCTTTGTCTGTCCGAGTCCATCGACCTGCATCGCGTGGACTCATCCCGCATTTTCGTTCCGACGGCAGCAGTCGCGATCCGCGAGGATCAGCTCGTGCCGCTCGGAGACGTTCGTACGATGGTGGCGAGGCTGCCCACGGGCCGCCTCCACGAAATCTCATCAGTCTATGGTCACGATGCTTTCCTGAAGGAGTCAGAACAGTTGCGCCCGATTTTCCGTGCCGCCCTCGGGAGTTCCCAATGAGCGGCAATCAGAACGACAAGAACGAGCTTCACCAGCGCACGCAGGTCGTGCGTTCCGGACTCGAGTGCGATGACACGACCGGTGCAGTCGTTCCGCCCATCCACCTGACTTCGACGTTCGCGTTCCGCGGCTTCGGAGACAAGCGTGCGTACGATTACACGCGCTCGGGCAACCCGACGCGGGATCTGCTCGCTTGCGCGCTTGCGGAGCTGGAAGAGGGCGCTGGCGCCGTCGTCACGTCCACCGGCATGTCGGCTATTACCCTCGTGGGGTATCTGATTCCGGCGGGCTCGCGCATCGTTGCGCCTCATGACTGCTACGGCGGGACGTATCGGCTGTTCAACGCCTGGAATCAGCGCGGGGAACGGAAGGTCGATTTCGTCAACTTCAACGATGAGGCTGCTGTTCGCGAGGCGCTGTCGAAGCCGGCTGCGCTGCTGTGGATCGAGACGCCGAGCAATCCGCTGCTGCGGATTACGGATGTCGCGAAGGTCGCGGCGCTTGGGAAGGCGGCTGGTGCGCTTGTCGTCGTCGACAACACGTTCCTTTCGCCGGCCTGGCAGCAGCCGCTGAAGCTTGGTGCGGACCTGGTTCTGCATTCGACTACGAAGTACCTCAATGGCCACAGCGATGTGGTTGGCGGGGCGGTCGTGGCGAAGGACAAGGCGCTGCATGATCAGCTCGTCTGGTGGGCGAACTGCCTGGGTATCACCGGGGCGCCGTTTGACAGTTTCCTTACGCTTCGTGGGTTGCGAACGCTTCATGTGCGGCTCGATGCGCATGGGAAGAATGCGCTGGGGCTTGCGCAGTGGTTGCAGCATCAGCCGGCGGTGAAGAAGGTGTATTACCCGGGGTTGGCTACGCATCCTGGGCATGACGTGGCGCGTCGGCAGCAGACTGGGTTTGGGGCCATCGTGACGCTGGAGATTGCCGGCGGGCATGATGGGGTTCGGGCGTTTGTGGAGGGGCTGCGGTGCTTCTCCCTTGCCGAGTCGCTCGGTGGCGTGGAGAGCCTTGTCGCGCATCCGGCGACGATGACGCATGCCGCCATGGATCCGGTTGCTCGTCAGACCGCGGGGCTTGTGGATGGCTTGCTGAGATTGTCGGTGGGCATCGAAGCGCTTGAGGATCTGCAGGCGGATTTAGCTGCTGGGCTCAAGAGAGCGGAGGCGGTGCTTCCCAAGCAGACGCGCGAGGCGGCCGCCGCGACGGCGGCCTGACCGAATCTACAGGCCTGACCGACTCTACTGATCGCACCCGGCCCGCAGCTCGCGGGCCCGGGTTGTTGTCCTGGCGTATGGCGGCGTCGGCACGCGGAAGCGGACGTTGGCGGGGGATCGACGTCGTCGCGCGCTGGGGAGGAGAACGGGCGTCGCACGCGGAGGGCGACGTCGGGGAGATGGCTCGTCGCACGCGGAGGCGGCCGCGCGAGATATACCTGGCGGGCACCGGCCGTAAGACCGATCCATCGGGGCCTCGGGCGAATGCATCCCTGCATTCGCACGTGCCCGCCAGGTATATCTCGCACGTCCGCCTCCGCCTTGAGGCCCGCGTTGACCTTGAGGCCTGCGTGGGGCTTGAGGCCTGTTCCTTGCGTGTTCTTCAGGCGCGCGTGTCCTTGCGCGCCGGTCGCGCCGGCAGCCATAGGCCGGCGCCGGCTCGTCGCCACCGCTCGAACCACATTTCCGCGGCAACGTTCGGTGTGCCAAGCATCTGGGTGCAGCGGAGCCCAGCTAGCGCCAAACCTGGCAACCTGGCAGCTGAAGAACGAGTATTGCCGGCAAGGGCTCTAATTCTTTCGCGCGGGAGTGTTCTTCGCGCGGTGGACGACGAGGCTTCGCACGAAGGAGGCTTCGTTTGCGAAATAGTGCGCCGTAGATCGCAGTTGCTGCTCGTACTGGGCTCGCAATCTGGCGCAGGACGCGGGCTTGATCTGCTGGTGCGCGGGAAATGACTGGGGAATCGCGATTCCCCCGTGATTTTTCATCCCCAGCCATCTTCGGCCGAAAAACAGGAAGGGGACTCGCGAGTCCCCTTCCTGTTTTCGCGCCGAAGCCTCTCTGAACGGCGATTTGCCACGTTCGCGGCGGCTGAATACGCCTTTCAACCCGCCGAAGCCTCGAAAATCCGGAAATATCCTTGGGGAATCGCGATTCCCCAACCATTCTGCTGCCGATTCGAGACATCTGGCCAACGCAGGAAGGCAGGACGGTGCCCAGGAGGTGCCCCGCCCGGATCAGGTGACCTGCGCCGGCCGATGCGAGGGAAGGCGGACGCGCACCCGCGCCTGTCGTTGCCAGTCGACCCCATTTCCGCGGCAACGTTCGCTGTCCCCGAGTGCAGCGGACACCCCGGCATCAAACCAGGCCGAGCGGCAGCGCGAGCTTCTTCCCCCGGTCCGAACTACGAAGTCCCGCGCCGCCCGCTACGCAACGCCCCAACCGAACCTGTGCCCCCGCTCGCTTAACCTGCTCAACTCCGACAGGGCGCTCGCGGATCCGACCGGCTGCTAGCGACTCAGCTCCGCGACAACAGCGTCCCCGACCTGCCGAGTAGCGTGCTTCGTCCCGGTCCCTGCGATATCGGGCGTGCGAGCGCCGCCTTCCATCGCACGAATCGCCGCGGCGTCGAGGGCGTCAGCCTCTTGGGTGAGGCCGAGCGAGTGACGCAACAGCATCGCGACGCTGAAGATCGTCCCGTAAGGGTTCGCGATGCCCTTGCCGGCGATGTCCGGGGCGGAGCCGTGGATGGGTTCGTAGAGGCCGCGCTTCGAGTCGCCGAGTGAGGCGGAGGGCAGCATGCCCAGCGAGCTTGCGAGCATCGAGGCTTCGTCGGTGAGGATGTCGCCGAACATGTTCTCGGTGACGAGCACGTCGAAGTCGCGCGGGCGGCGGATGAGATGCATGGCGGCC
>Ga0182742_1001036_pt1 | contig 38123 bp, 37 predicted proteins | sample eDN5th37CBELigMG_FD_128880 | JGI IMG/M metagenome (GOLD analysis project Ga0182742, IMG submission 128880) | Enriched Miracle-Growth compost microbial communities from Emeryville, California, USA - eDNA 5th pass 37_C BE-Lig MG (version 2)... ... | reverse complement strand
TCTTTCTAAAAAAGACGCTTCTAAAGCAGTTGAAGCTGTATTTGATACAATTCAAGATGCTCTTGCAAAGGGTGACAAAGTACAATTAATTGGTTTTGGTAACTTCGAAGTACGTGAACGTGCAGCTCGTAAAGGGCGTAACCCACAAACAGGTAAAGAAATCGAAATCGCTGCTAGCAAGGTGCCTGCATTTAAACCAGGTAAAGCTCTTAAAGATGCTGTAAAATAATATAAGCGTCAGCAGTTACATAGGGCAGTCGTCATGGACAAGCATGATGACTGCTCTTTTTACATGTTATACACTAAATACATAATTATATAAAAACTTTTTTAATATAAGTAATTCCTTTTTTGCGTAAAGGGTAAGGATGTGCTACGATTCATTTTGTGTAGTAATCGGTACATCTTGTTTAGGAGGAAGAGAGATGTCGAGAGTAAATTTAGAAAAAATAGAAGAAGCTGTAAAAATGATACTAGAAGCCGTTGGTGAGGATGTAGATCGTGAAGGTTTACTTGATACACCAAAACGAGTTTCCAAAATGTATGCAGAAATGTTTAGTGGAATCGAAGAAGATCCTAGAGAATTTTTTAGCACAGTTTTCCACGAAAATCATAATGAATTAGTATTAGTGAAAGATATCCCGTTTTATTCTATGTGTGAGCATCACTTAGTCCCTTTTTACGGTAAAGCTCATGTTGCGTATTTACCACAAGGTGGTAGAGTAGCAGGATTAAGCAAACTTGGGAGATGTGTCGAATCTGTCGCACGAAGACCACAGTTACAAGAGAGAATTACTGCAACTGTAGCAGATACGATTATGGAAATGTTAGAGCCACTTGGTGTTTATGTTGTCATTGAAGCAGAGCATATGTGTATGACAATGCGCGGCCTTAAAAAACCTGGTTCAAAAACAGTTACTTCGGTTGCTCGTGGTGTGTATGCAGAAGATGAAGTTTTACGTAGAGAAGTAATTTCATTTATTCAAATGTCTTAAAAGTCTAGTTTTATTATGATATGATATAAAAGAATATGTTTTTTAGGGAGACAGATAAAATGACTCAACCAGACTATATTATTATTGAAGCTCAAGAAGATGGCGTACATGTTATTGGTTTAACACGTGGTACTGATACTAAATTTCATCATTCTGAGAAATTAGATGCTGGGGAAGTAATGATAGCCCAATTTACAGAACATACATCTGCGATGAAAATTCGTGGGAAAGCTAAGATCTTTTCTTCACACGGTGTCGTTGAAAGTGGTTCAAAAAAATAAAATTATATTCTGTACTTTAAAAAGTATTTCTGTAATACACGAAGATGTATTGATTTGAATTGGTGAACCAAACGAAACAATGCAATGGGGATATACATTGCACTTTAAGTAGAATGGAGTAATATCTATGGATGCAACATACATTCAACAATCAATAGAACAATTAAAAACAAATATTTTCATGCATGTTCGTCATAGAACTCTGATTTTGTATACTGGATCACCAGTGCTCGATGAAAATCAATTGTTTTATTTGTTATTGCCATTTTTAAATGGAGAAAAATGGGATAATCAAATCGAAGAAAGCGCTATTACAGCTGGTATTGTACATGCATCACTAAGTGAACATGACAAAATTAGCGAAAAAAATGCGACAAGTAAAGAGCAACAGTTAACGGTACTTTCTGGAGATTATTATAGTGGACGCTATTATGAAATATTAGCTGGTTCAGGTAATATCCCGCTTATTCGACAACTTTCTGAAGGTATTGTAAGACGCTGTGAGCATCAAATTAAATTATATGAATCAACACAATATACAATCCACGAATGGTTTCAATCCATTTCAGTTATTCAAACTGAATTAATTTCAAGATTTTATCAGGTTTATCAATACGAGAAATATAGTACATTTATGCATACAGGTTTATTGTTGCTTCAATTGCAGAAAGAACTTTCTCAACTTCAAAATGGCCATCCGTCAGCTTTACTAGTTAAAATGCAAGATAGCCTATCCGAAAGTGAAAGTTCACTTGAAAAAGTGGTTCAAGATGAAATTGAAACACTGAAAAAATTGCTAAACGAGTATCTTCAAACGTCTACTGTTTTAAATGACGATTTAAAGTTATACATAAAGCAACAAGTTGCGTTTTAATAGAGCTAGAAAGGTTTTGAAAAAATGGCAAAATCGAAAGAAGAACACGTACACGAAGTGTTTGAAAGTATTTCAGATAGTTATGACAAAATGAATTCTGTCATAAGCTTTCAATTACATGTCAAGTGGCGTGAAGATACAATGAAACGAATGGCTGTAAAGCCCGGATCAAAATGTCTTGATGTTTGTTGTGGTACTGCTGATTGGACAGTAGCACTCGCTGAGGCAACGGGAGAATCAGGCGTTGTAAAAGGGTTAGATTTCAGTAAAAACATGCTTAAAGTAGGGGAGAGCAAGGTCAAACCTTATCCTCAAGTTGAATTGATTCATGGGAATGCTATGGAGCTTCCTTTCGAAGATAATACATTTGACTATGTTACTATTGGTTTTGGTTTACGAAATGTACCTGATTACATGCAAGTATTGAGAGAAATGAATCGAGTATTAAAACCAGGTGGAATGGCAGTTTGTTTAGAAACATCTCAATCGGAAATTCCTGTTTACCGACAATTGTTCAGATTCTATTTCAATTATATTATGCCGTTATTTGGTAAATTATTTGCGAAAAGTTATAAGGAATATTCTTGGTTACAGGAGTCAGCAAATGATTTTCCTGGAATGAAAAAACTTGCCAAGATGTTTGAAGAAGCAAATTTCGAAAGAGTATCATATAAAGGATATAGCGGTGGGGCTTCTGCTATGCATATGGGCTTTAAAAAAGAAAACTAGGGGGAGAAGGTTTCGCGCGTGGAAAAGATGAAGTTAAAATTACTCTATGCTGATTTAAAATCAGATATAGACATCATCGAAGAGGAATTAGAAACTGCGTTAAACTCGTCTTCGCACTTGATAAATGATGCCTCTCTCCATTTATTACAGGCTGGCGGTAAACGAATTCGCCCTGTTTTTGTTTTAATAAGTGCAAAATTTGGGAATTATAATATTAATCAGATTAAAAATATTGCCGTTCCTTTAGAGTTAATTCACATGGCTTCGTTAGTACATGATGATGTCATTGATGATTCTGATCTGAGAAGGGGAAGACATACTGTAAAAGCACAATGGAACAATCGAGTTGCGATGTATACGGGTGACTTTATTTTCGCAAGGGCTTTAGAGTATGTAACATCGATTGAAAATAAAAAAGTTCATCAAATTTTAGCAAAAACGATGGTTGAAATTTGTAATGGCGAAGTCATTCAAATTGAAGATAAGTTTCGCGCAAATCAAAATATAAAAGATTATTTCCGCCGCATTAAACGAAAAACAGCACTTTTAATCGAGTCAAGCTGTGAATTAGGGGCTGTCGTTGGTGGTGTTGATGATAAAAATGTAAGACATATTAAACGATTTGGCTATTTTGTTGGAATGAGCTACCAAATTGTCGATGATATCTTAGATTTTACTGCAACAGACAAAGAGCTAGGGAAGCCGGCTGGAAGTGATCTTCTGCAAGGAAATATTACCTTGCCGATACTATTATTAAAAGATCATCCTGTTATACAGAATTTTATTGAAAAAGCTTCAAAAGGTGATGTATCTGAAGCGGATCGAATGGAAATGTTAAAAGTTGTTCGTAATTCGGACGCGATTAAACAAGCCATTACAATAAGTAACCAATATCTTAAAAAAGCATTAAAAGAAGTGGATGCTTTACCGAATCATCCAATGAAAAGAAAGCTAAGAGATGTAGCTTTATTTATCGGTAAACGTAAGTTCTAGATAAAGTTTAAAGGTTTATTTAGCTAAAAGTTGATGTATTTCGGTTCTTTTGGTAATATTTATCGGTAGGTGTAACGCCTTATACAAACTTAAGGAGTGTTTTATAATTATGGCAATTGAAAAAACTTTTTTAATGATTAAACCAGACGGAGTAAAACGTCAAGTAATCGGAGATATCGTTGACCGTTTTGAACGTCGTGGATTCGAACTTAAAGGTGCAAAACTTATGGTTGCAACTCGCGAAATCGCAGAAGCTCACTATGCAGAGCATGCAGACAAACCTTTCTTTGGTGAATTAGTTGACTTCATCACTTCAGGTCCTGTATTTGCTATGGTATGGGAAGGCGAAAGCGTAATTTCTTTAGCTCGTATTATGATGGGTGCTACAAAACCATCTGATTCTCAACCAGGTACTATCCGTGGTGACTACGCAGTAACAATCTCTGAAAACGTAATTCACGGTTCAGATTCTGCTGAATCAGCAGAACGTGAAATTAACTTATGGTTTGCTGGAGAATTAGCTTAATTCTTATTAATCTAACAGTAAATTTTGAAATGAGTTAGGGACAACCCCTATTTACGAATAAGGACATTCATGATTTTTAAAATCATGAATGTCCTTTTGTCTATTATTTTCCCTTTTTTATTTCGTCCTTGCTAATGAGAAGCGATTTCCTAAATTCTTGATATAGTCTTATATGGAGGTGATAGAGTTGGAAGATTACGTAGTTCTAGTATTAGGAATACTACTGATATGTGCAACAATTCCAATTACAGCACTATTAACTAATTACTACGGTAAACAATCGAAATTAAAATTAGAAGTGTTAAAACTAGAATTTGAACTCGAAAAAGTAAGAAAAGAAAGTACTATCATTGAAACGGAGAAACTACGATTAGAGATTGAACAAACAAGACAGAAATTGGCGCTCGATCATCAAACACATTTGAAATTAGAGAAAAACTAGAAAATAATCTACTCAACCCATATGTCTCTGTTAGATAAAATGATAGTTATTTCCTGTTTTGTATAAATCCTATATAATTAATATAGGATATAACGAGAGGAAAGATGAACTAATGTCCGATTATGAACAATTTATTTCTGGTATAAATAAGAAAACAGGTATCAATTTAGCTCTTTATAAAGAAGCCCAAATGAAGAGACGCTTAACATCCTTATATGAAAAAAAAGGTTATGCTAATTTTATTGAATTTTTACATGCTCTCGAAAAAAATCGTGATTTGATGAATGAATTTTTAGATCGGATGACCATTAATGTTTCAGAATTTTATCGTAATGGTAAACGTTGGGAAGTTTTGCAAAATAAAATTTTCCCCCAATTATTAGAATCAAATAAACGATTGAAAATATGGAGTGCAGCTTGTTCAACAGGTGAGGAACCATATACAATCTCGATGGTATTATCTCATTTTCTACCGCTTTCTCAGGTGCAAGTATTAGCTACAGATCTTGATGATAATGCGATTCAGAAAGCAAAATTAGGTTTATATCCAGAACGTTCGTTAGCTGAAGTTCCAAATCCTAATAAAACGAAGTATTTCGTTCAAGAAGGTTCATTCTATAAGGTAAAAGATGAAATTAAAAGAACGATCAAATTTAAGAAGCATAATTTGTTAAATGACCCATATGATTCGAATTATGATTTAATTGTTTGCCGAAATGTAATGATATATTTTACAGAAGAAGCAAAGGATCAAATCTATCATAAATTTAGTAAAGCATTACGTCCTGGTGGTATTTTGTTTGTGGGCTCGACTGAACAAATCTTTAATCCTGCCCAGTATGGATTTGAAATCGAGGATACTTTTTTTTACCGTAAGAAGTAGTGGAAAGTTGTGCTTAACTTTTAAAACCCCCTAACTTAAACTAAATAATCATACCCAAAATAGAATATCTGAATATATCGTACTTATTTTTTAAAGTAGACAGTACGTTTGTCAATCTCTACCTTCTACAGTTAAAACTGCTGTGGAAGTTTTTTTATTTTATACAATAGGATTATCTGAATAGGAGAATAGAAATGAACTAGAAGAATTTTAATTCTTAATATAAGCAATTAGAGACCCAATTCACAATGGCAAGCGAGATTATACTAGTATATTAGCGCTTCTTAATATCATTGGGAGCATAATATAACAGAGGTTCCCAATCTATCTTAAGCGCTAAAAAATCGTAAGTGAAAGGAGGGATACTATATAGCATCCATAACAACTTCTATTAGAGACGTTAACGAATTGACAAGTGTAGCTCAGTTAGCTTGTAAATTGTTGTTCCAGGAGTGTTATAAAGCAGGAATAACAGACATTTTTATCACAGAAACGTATCGATCACAAGAACGACAGGATTACTTGTATGCTCAAGGCCGTACTAGTCCTGGACAAATCGTTACTTGGACAAAATCGAGTAATCACAAATCCCGATTAGCATGGGATATTGCTGTAGCACCTCCTAAATCGTTATATGATATTGCCACACTAACAAAAGTAGGTGAAATAGCTAAAAAGTTAAACATTACATGGGGAGGTACATGGGACAACAATTTAGATCGGCCACACTTTGAGGTTACAGTTAACTGGAGAATGCCACCTGGTTATAAAATTGAAGGGGAAGTTATTGTACCCACTACGAGTGTCACACGAGTTCAATTAATCATAGAAAATCAAGAGGAGGGGTTAACAATGTCACAATACGAGGAATTAAAAGAGATGATTCAAAATCTTGAAAAACAACTTGACCTAAAAGCGAACCTGAACTCGACAGCATCTGTATCTACTGATCACAGTGAAGCATTTGAATGGGCAAAATCATTAGGGTTAACTGTAGGTTCTAATCCAGCAGGAGCTTTAACACGTCAACAATTTTTCACAGTATTAAAAAAATATCACGGAACTTTTATTCAAAATAACAATGAAGTTTCGTCCTCCCATAAAGCGGCGTGGGAAGAAATGATTTCTAAAGGGATTACAAATGGTAATAACCCTCGAGCACTCGCTACGCGTGAACAAGTGGGTACAATGTTGAAAAGAGTACTCGATCTAAAATAGAAAATAGTAGTTATGTGATTCCTCATTAATAATTAATAAAGAGAATGATTGACACAATGAATAGATACCAGAGATAAATGAGGATGGTCCATAAGTGAAAAACTCAAAGAAATACCCAAAACGTAATATTAAAAAATTGATACTTTGAAAATTGATTGGAATGGAGGGTCGACTCCAGCGGGAATAGCACGCCGCCTGAGACGTTCGTGTCAGGCCGTACCCGCGGAAAGCGTACCCGGAATGGAAATCAATTTTCATTGGAACGTAAAAATAGCATTTTTCCTAGTGTGGAAAAATGCTATTTTGGCTTTTGTCTCAGCCTTATTTCGTATTTTCCATATATTAACTATCAAATCCTTAACATGTTGTAAAAATTAATACTAAAAACATATTCTATTGCATTTCCAAATTGTTTTGAACAAGTTAGTCTATGTTTACAGAAGATTATGAAATAAAAAGTAGTCATTTCAAGTTTTTGGCATGGTATAATATTTTTTGAAAGTTGGGATTATTTTTTGCAATAATATATGTTATATTAAAAAATACATACTTTAGCGAGTTGAAGGGAGAAAGTGTTTTATGCGTTACCTTACAGCAGGAGAGTCTCATGGACCTCAATTAACTACAATTATCGAGGGGCTTCCATCCCTATTACCAATTACTGCCGAAACGATTAACTACGACTTAAAGAGACGCCAAGGTGGTCATGGTCGTGGAAGAAGAATGCAAATCGAAACAGATACTGTTGAAATTGTCGGAGGGGTTCGACACGGGAAAACATTAGGTTCCCCGGTTGCGTTAGTTGTAAAAAATGATGACTGGACGCATTGGACAAAAATTATGGGGGCAGAACCACTTCCAGAAGACGTTGAACCTAATGATATTAAACGCCAAATTTCTCGACCACGTCCAGGACATGCAGATTTAGTTGGCGGCATGAAATATGGCCATAGAGATTTACGTAACGTATTAGAACGTTCTAGTGCCCGTGAAACTACAGTTCGTGTAGCGGTTGGCTCAGTAGCAAAAGCATTGTTAAATGAATTAGGTGTATCCATTGTTGCCCATGTTACTGAAATTGCAGGAATTAAAGCAGATACTTCTAAAATAGATGGTAAATCTGCAAATGAAATCCGCAGTATCGTTGAACAAGACCCATGCTACTGTGTTGATCCAGAAGCTTCTAGCCAAATGGTTCAAATGATTGATGATACAAAAAAAGCAGGAGATTCAATTGGTGGAGTTGTAGAAGTAATCGTTGAAGGTCTTCCAGCAGGTATTGGATCTTATGTACATTATGATCGTAAATTAGATGGTAGACTTGCTCAAGCCATGTTATCGATTAATGCATTTAAAGGGGTAGAGTTCGGTATCGGATTTGAAATGGCTCGTCGAAAAGGATCAGAAGTTCATGATGAGATTCTTTGGGATGAGGAAAATGGCTATACTCGTGCAACAAACCGTTTAGGTGGCTTAGAGGGTGGTATGTCTACTGGTATGCCAATTGTTGTTCGAGGTGTGATGAAACCAATCCCAACATTATATAAACCATTACAAAGTGTAGATATTGAAACAAAAGAAGCATTTAAAGCAAGTGTTGAACGTTCAGATAGTTGTGCAGTTCCAGCTGCATCCATTGTTGCAGAAAATGTTATAGCTTGGGAAGTGGCGAATGTATTAGTGGAACAATTCCATAGTGACCAATTACCACAATTAAAAGCACAAATTGAAGAAATGCGAAAATACTCAAAGGAGTTTTAAAAAAATGAAAATTCCAGTAAACACAGCATCACATCGGTATGAAGTTGTGATTGGGAACAACATTTTAACGAGTGCAATTGAATCAATATCCAATCAGTTACCAAAGTTTGATAAGGTTGTTGTTTTTACCGATCGTAACGTATGGGAAGCAGGGGGAAACTATTTTACTACAAATTTCCCTTATGCTTTTGAAGTATTTGTTATGCCACCAGGGGAAGAGTGTAAAAGCTTTGAAAACTTTAAAGATGCCCATTCATTTTTAATTGAACATAAATGCACACGTAGATCCCTTCTTTTGGCCTTTGGTGGGGGAGCAGTTGGAGATTTAACTGGTTTTGTCGCAGCGACTTATATGCGAGGCATCCCATTTATACAAATTCCTACAACGATACTCGCACATGACTCTGCTGTCGGTGGAAAAACAGCCATTAACCATCCGGAAGGTAAAAACCTCATTGGAGCTTTTTATCAACCAGAAGCGGTCATTTATGATATTCATTTTTTAGGTACATTAAGTGAGCGTGAAATTCGCTCAGGAATGGCGGAGGTCATTAAGCATGCAATGATTTCAGATGGGGTATGGTTACAAGAATTATTATCCATTCCTTCTATCACAAGTATTCCGAATGAGCAACTAGCATCGTATTTGAAATCTGGAATTGAAGTTAAAGCTAAGATTGTAGCGGAAGACGAAACAGAGCAATCAGTACGTAAGTATTTAAACTTTGGTCATACATATGGTCATGCGATTGAAGCAGCTGCTGGTTATGGTGGTTTGGCACATGGAGAAGCGGTTGTAATTGGCATTGTCTATGCTTTGCTCCTAAGTGAACGCTATGGGAAAATTTCTCGCGAATTCACAAAATCATTTTTACAATTTGCTTATAAGAATGGTTACCCCTTCGAAGCAGTAGAGAATTATACTTTTGAAGTGTTAGAGTCATATCTAGTAAAAGATAAAAAGGTTGAGTATGGTAATTTACAATTTGTTTTATTGAACGAAATTGGAGAGCCTTTTATTCAAACTATCGAATTATCAGAATGTAGAGAAGTAGATTTAGAGTACCGAGCTTTACTTATGGAGGGGTTTGAATGATTAGAGGCGTAAGAGGAGCAACAACAATATCAGAAGATCGACCTGAACTAATACAAACTGAAACTGAAATTTTAGTGAAAGAAATTGTGAAAGCAAACGAAATTCAACCTGAAGATATTATTTCGGTTTTAATTTCAACGACAACGGATATAACTTCTGGTTTTCCAGCGAAAGCAGTACGTTCACTAGATGGGTGGCAATATGTACCAACCATGTGTATGCATGAAATGAGTGTACCAAATGCTTTACCTTTGTGTATTCGTGTTTTGTTACATGTGAATACGGAGTTAAGTCAAAAAGACGTACGTCATGTTTATTTAAATAATGCAGTGAGTTTACGACCAGATTTAGTACAAGAAGCAAATAAGTAAGGAGACGGCAACTATGAAGTGGAAACAACAAATATATGGTATGAAAGCATATCAACCAGGAAAACCGATTGAAGAAGTTAAAAAGGAATTTGGATTAGAGGAAGTAGTTAAACTAGCATCCAATGAAAATCCATTTGGATTTTCACCTAAAGTAAAAGCTTTTTTAACTAATGATTATACAAATCATGCAATCTATCCAGATGGGTACGCACAACAATTACGTACTGCTGTTGCGAAACATGTAAATGTTAACGAATCACAGTTGTTTTTTGGAAACGGCTCTGATGATTTAATTGCAATTATTACACGTGCTTTGTTATATCCAGGAGTAAATACCGTGATGGCGACACCATCTTTTTCTCAATACCGTCATAATGCTGAAATCGAAGGCGCGGGAGTGAGAGAAGTTCCATTAAAGGATGGGAAACATGATCTAGCCGCTATGTTAGAGGCGATTGATGAAAATACATCTGTCGTTTGGGTTTGTAATCCAAATAACCCAACAGGTACAATTGTACATGATGATGAGCTTAAAAACTTCATACAAAAAGTACCTTCAGAAGTATTAGTAGTATTAGATGAAGCTTATATTGAATATGTAAATTCACCAGAATTTAAAGATACACTTTCATATGTAAATGAATATCCAAATGTAATTATTCTTCGTACTTTCTCTAAAGCTTATGGCTTGGCATCTTTCCGAGTTGGATATGGAATTGCACAAGAAGATGTAATTTCAAAATTGGATCCAGTTCGTGCACCATTTAACAATACAGTTCTTAGTCAAAAAGTTGCAATTATCGCGTTAGACGACCAAGAGTTTATTAATAAGTGTAAGGCAAGTAACGAAATCGGTAAAAAACAATATGAAGCATTTTGTCATAAACATGGATTAAATTATTATCCATCTCAAACAAACTTTATTCTTTTTGAAGTGAAAGCAGACAGTGATGTTGTGTTTAAAGAGATGATGAAGCGCGGTTTTATCATTCGAAGTGGTAATGCTTTAGGTGCACCAGGTTATATTCGTGTAACAATTGGAACAGAAGAACAAAATGAAAAGTTCCTATCTTTACTTGAGGATGTTTTGACGGAACAGGGAGTTTTTGCATGACACGGAATGTCTTAGTCATTGGATTAGGATTGATAGGGGGGTCGATTGCCCTTTCTTGTCAAAAGGCACCAAATACAAAGGTGTACGGTTTCGATCTTTACGAAAAAACACGACAACAAGCATTAGAGCTTAACATTGTGCAAGAAGTTGTAGAAGATGTAATAGAAGCAGCAAGTATTGCGGATGTAATTATATTTGGGACACCTGTAAATGCTACTCTGGAATGGTTAGAGAAGATGAAACAATGGCAACTTAAGCAAAATGTCATTGTAACAGATACAGGCAGTACTAAAGGGTTAATTATGAAAAAAGGTGCAGAGTTAGGTGAAATGGGCATCACTTTTATTGGGGGACATCCTATGGCTGGTTCGCATAAAAGTGGTGTTCAAGCGGCAAAAGCACATCTCTTCGAAAATGCTTATTATATGCTCACTCCATTAAAGGATGAAAACGAAGAAAAAGTGAAAGTACTTGAAGATTTATTAAAATTTACCCTTGCAAAGTTGGTTCGAGTGAATGCATCGGAACATGATCATATGACAGCAGTAGTGAGTCATTTTCCACATATTGTTGCAGCTTCCCTTGTTCATCAGCTTGATAGTGAACAGCAAGTATATCCAATGACGAGTATGCTTGCAGCAGGTGGTTTTCGTGATGTTACACGTATTGCTTCATCCAACCCGCTTATGTGGAAAGACATTGTACTTCAAAATCGTGATGAGTTACTGTGTCAGTTAAACGCTTGGCAGAATGAAATGGATCGAGTTAAATCGATTCTACTTAATCCGAATGAAGAAACGATTGAACAATATTTTGCCGTTGCAAAAGAGGTTAGAGATAAATTACCGTTTAACACGGGTGCATTCTATACGACATACGATTTATATGTTGATATACCTGACTACCCGGGGGTCATTTCTGAACTCACAGGGTATTTAGCAGAAGAGCACATTAGTATTACGAATATCCGTGTAGTGGAGGCACGAGAAGACGTATTTGGTATATTAGTCATTAGTTTCCAAAACGCCGAAGATCGTGAAAAAGCCTTTAATTGTATTAGTAAAAGAACAAAATATGAAATGTATATGTCATAATATCGAAAAGATATTTTGAAAGGAGCATATGATGTCTTCTACAAAAAGTTTAGAATATAAAAATGCTAGTCTAAATGGAACAATTACTGTTCCTGGAGATAAATCCATTTCGCATCGTTCTGTCATGTTTGGATCAATTGCAGAAGGAAAAACAACAGTAAGTGGTTTTCTACTTGGTGAAGATTGTCTAAGTACGATTGATTGTTTTCGAAAACTTGGCGTAGAAATCGATGTTGAGGGAACAAATGTAACGATACAGAGCCCGGGAATAGACAATTGGGAAGAACCAAAAGAAGTGCTATATACGGGTAATTCGGGTACGACAACAAGATTAATGCTAGGTATTTTATCTGGGACTGATTTACATACGGTAATGACGGGTGACGCATCGATTGGGAAGCGTCCGATGCGTCGAGTAGCAGATCCTCTTAGATTAATGGGAGCCAATATTGCAGGAAGAGAAAATGGTCAATATACTCCATTAGCGATCCAAGGAACAAAACTGAAAGCTATTGACTATACAATGCCTGTAGCAAGTGCGCAAGTAAAATCGGCTATTTTACTCGCTGGTCTTCGAGCAGAAGGAACTACAATTGTTCGAGAAAAAGAGGTTTCTCGTGATCACACAGAAAGAATGCTGAAGCAATTTGGTGCAACGATTGAAGTGAATGAAGGTGTTGTATCCTTTGAAGGGGGACAACAGCTTCAGGCTACACATGTCAATGTTCCTGGTGATATATCTTCAGCAGCCTTTTTCTTAGTTGCAGGGGCAATTGTTCCAGATAGTGAAGTTGTAATGCAGAATGTCGGTGTAAATCCTACAAGAGCGGGTATCATTGAAGTGTTAGAGAAAATGGGAGCAGAACTGTCTGTAGTGGTGGACGACCTTAATGCAGCAGAACCTACTGCTACACTAACAATTCGAACTTCAAATTTAAAAGCAACAACTATTGAAGGAGAAATTATTCCAAGATTAATTGATGAAATCCCGATTATTGCTCTTTTGGCAACCCAAGCTGAAGGGACTACAATAATTCGTGACGCAGAAGAGTTAAAAGTAAAAGAAACTGATCGTATTACGGCAGTTGTAACAGAACTTCAAAAGCTTGGAGCGAATATCGAAGCAACGGAAGATGGTATGATTATTCACGGACCAACCAAACTCCATGGAGCTAAGTTGCAATCATATGGTGATCATCGAATCGGCATGATGTCAGCAATTGCTGCATTGATTTCATCATCTCCTATAGAAATTGATGATACGGATTGTATTGCGGTATCCTATCCTACATTTTTTGAACATGTAGAAAATCTTCTCAAAAATTCTTAATCTATAAAAATAACTGGGCCTTCCCTTTATAATATAAAGGGACAGGTCCTTTTTCTTGTTTCTATTAAATAAGTGAAGTAGCATAGTATTAACTAAGTATAAAAAGGTGAGTAATTTGACAAATACATCGAATGAATTAATACAAGCAATCCAAAATGGTGAACTACAACAAATTAATAATTTATTAGAGTCATTTTTATTAAGTGAACAGCCAGATGTTCAATATGAAATAGCTGATTTATTAATGCAATATGGATTTTTAAATGAAGCGGATCGAGTATATGAACATTTACAGTTTTTATTTCCTGATGAAGCTCAAGTGGCTATTGATCGTGCTTCCGTTCTAATTGAGCTAGGTGAAGAGGATGAGGCACTTCAATTACTTATGGGGATCGATTCAGAAGCCCCTGAGTATCCACAGAGTTTACTTTTGTTAGCGGATTATTATCAAATGCAAGGGCTATATGAAGTGGCAGAATTACGTATTACAGAAGCTCTAGATTTATTACCTAATGAACCACTGTTACAATTTGCAAAAGCTGAGTTATTATTTGAAACAGGTCGGTTTACAGAAGCAGCACGTATCTATGAAGAATTACATGCTAAAGAAAAAGAAATAGCAGGAATTTTGTTAGCTGCAAGGCTGGCTGAAGTATATCGTGCAGGCGGAGGCTATGAAACAGCTTTAGATTACTATATGGAAGCATTGGAGGAGTCCGTATCTCCTGATTTACTATTCGGCTCTGCTTATGCTGCCTTCCAATCCGAAAAATATGAATTAGCTACAAAACAGCTTGAAGATCTAAAAGAACTAGATCCGGATTATTTTAGTGCTTATTTATTATTAGCGGAGAGCTATGCAATGATAGAAGACAACAAACGAGCGCTTAAAATCATTAAAGAAGGTATACAGCGTGATGAATATGAAAAGTCATTCTACCTATTTGCAGGAAAAATGGCACTGAAAAACGGTTTACCAGAAGAGGCGGAAAATTATTTACAACAGGCCATTGCACTTGATCCGGAATATATGGAAGCCATATTAATTCTCATGTCAATCTATGCAAATCAAGAAAGTTACGAAGAAATTATAGAATTATATGAAAATTTAAAAAATAATGAATTCGACTGGAGTGCCTTATATCCCTTTGTTGCCGATGCTTATGCGAAGAATGAACAATATGAACGCGCATACGAAATTTACAAGGTAGCATATAATGATTTTAAAGACGAACCGTCGTTTTTAGAAAAATATTGTTATTTCTTGATAGAAGAGGGGAAAAGAGAGGAAGCACGTCTTATTGCAAATCAATTAGTTGCTTTAGAACCAACCGAGCAGCAATGGTTAGATCTTCTCGACACTCTTGAATAAAAGGAGGGATTGCCAAGTGACTTCTTCCATATCGATTATTGATAAAAAAACTTTTGTGCGTTGGTTTCTTAAAAATTATCAATTAAAAAGAAGAGAATGCGTTTGGATTCTGAATTATTTATTAAGTAATGATAACCTACTTGAAAATATTCACTTTGTTGAAGAAGCTCATTATTGTCCAAGAGCGATTGTAATGTCCTCTGTAGATTCAACGGGAGTACCATTTCGATTTTATAAAGGAAACATCATGACAAGTGATGCTGAAAAATCATTCCATGATTTAAGATTGCATCCAACTGAAAGCATGTACATTCAACTAAACTTTCCAAATATCCCACCGAGTCAGCAGTATTTAGCTGTATTAGAGGAAAATCCTTATATGCCAAAGTATTTGCATATAAGCGAAAGGGACCGATTAATCGCTGAAGAAATGCTAAATAATAGTTTGTTAGCATTTCAAGAAGAGAAGTTATTGAAAGAAATAGATGATGCATTAGACAAAGGGGATAAGGAGAGATTTTACACTCTCTCCAATTTACTTCAAGCCCTGAAACAAACCGCAAAGAATGTGTAATTATATTTCTTAAGTTGTGGAAAGCCAAAAGTAGGCTCTCATACTGTTACGGATTAAAGTAAAGATAGGATAATGTCTCATTTAGCCGGAGGTAATCTGGCTAAGTGAGATTTTATTTGGTCAATAATTTAGACCGATTCGAATTTCATACATAAACCTTAATAAGGTTAAAATTTACATGTTAATTTTTTTGGTTTTTGGCAATAGTAATTATTGATATATGGAGGAAAAGTTATGTTTTTTAAGGTAAATGATGTGCAACAATTTCAAGCACAAAAGGATTTTATTGATACAGCTTTGGTACCACTACTTTCTCTAGATTTTAAAGAGGAAAAGATTCAACAAAGTAGCTCGGCAACAGAATTCATACTGTCTCTTACAGCATTCGTTGAACAACAATTTAAAGGAAGATTAATGCTTGTCCCTCCGTTCTCTTATACGGATCAAACAAAAGCTGGTTTACCTGTAAGTTTATTGAAGGAAGAGTTGATCAATGCGGGATTTAAACATGTGATTTTTATTACGAGTGATCATTCTTGGACAAGCTTTAGTGAACAAATAGATGTCATTTGGTTGCCATCTATCCCTTTAGAGTCAATGGATGTGGGAGTTAAAAAATCTGTATTAGAGGATCAACTAAAGCAGATTATACCTTTCTTAACATCTAGATGGTATTAAGGCTTTTTAATTAAATTTTCATAAAGTTTCCAAAACTATAGTAAGCCAATATTGACCAACTAATTTTCTTGATATATCATAGATATGTCCTAGTTATTACTATTTGTTCTAAAAAAGTATGTCCGTTGGACTGACCTTTTAGTTAGAGGGGGGAAAAGGATGAGTAACAATCGAGTTTCAAGACGTCAATTTCTTAACTACACTTTAACTGGTGTTGGTGGATTTATGGCGGCGGGCATTTTAATGCCTATGGTGCGTTTTGCAATCGATCCGGCCTTAAAAACAAAGGATGAAGGTGATTTTGTACAGACAAGCCAAAAAGTTACAGATCTTACTGAGGAGCCTGTAAAAGTTGACTTTTCATATGAACAAGTTGATGCATGGTATACTTCTGAGGTTACTGACGCTGCGTGGGTATACAAAGATGGAGATACTGTGGTAGCACTTTCTCCAGTTTGTAAACACTTAGGCTGTACAGTTAACTGGAATAGTAATACTGAGCACCCAAATCAATTCTTCTGTGCTTGCCACGGTGGTCGTTATGAAAAAACTGGTAAAAATGTTCCAGGTACTCCACCATTAGGTCCATTGGATGAATATGAAGTATCAGAAAAAGATGGCTTTTTATTGCTTGGGAAAAAAATCGCAAATACTAGAGGTTAAAAGTTAGGGGGTAGATATCAGTGCTAAATAAAATTTATGATTGGGTCGATGAGCGACTTGATATCACACCAATTTGGCGTGATATAGCCGACCATGAAGTGCCAGAGCACGTTAACCCTGCACATCACTTCTCTGCATTTGTTTACTGTTTCGGTGGATTAACATTCTTTATTACTGTTATCCAAATTTTATCAGGTATGTTCTTAACAATGTATTACGTGCCGGACGTAGAAAATGCATGGAAATCAGTTTATTACTTACAAAACGAAGTAGCTTTCGGTGAAATCGTACGTGGTATGCACCACTGGGGAGCTTCATTAGTAATTGTAATGATGTTCTTACATACACTTCGTGTATTCTTCACAGGTTCATATAAGAAACCTCGTGAGTTAAACTGGATTGTAGGAGTTTTAATTTTCTGTGTAATGTTAGGTTTAGGTTTCACAGGTTACTTATTACCTTGGGATATGAAAGCGTTATTTGCTACAAAAGTAGGTATCCAAATCGCAGCTTCTGTTCCATTCATTGGTGAACTTATTAAAATTTTACTCGCTGGGGATGCTACAATAATTGGTGCTCAAACGTTAACACGTTTCTTCGCAATTCATGTATTCTTCTTACCTGCTGTATTATTCGCATTGCTAGCGGCACACTTTATAATGATTCGCCGTCAAGGTATTTCAGGACCACTATAATAGTAAAATTTAATGGTCTATGACTTTTCAAAGGAGGGGACACTATGCATCGCGGAAAAGGGATGAAATTCGTAGGCGATTCACGCGTGGCGAGTAATAATCGTATGGTGAATATGCCTAAAGATTATTCCGAGTATCCAGGTAAAACGGAAGCTTTCTGGCCTGACTTCTTATTAAAAGAATGGATGGTTGGTGCAGTTTTCTTAATTGGATATTTAATTTTAACTGTCGCTCATCCTTCACCACTTGAAGGACCGGCAGATCCAACAAATGCTTCATATATTCCATTACCAGACTGGTACTTCTTATTCTTGTACCAACTACTAAAATACACTTATGCATCAGGTCCGTACAATGTTATCGGAGCAATTGTTATTCCTGGTTTAACAATTGGGGCATTGCTATTAATGCCGTTTTTGGACAAGGGTCCAGAACGTCGTCCATCTAAACGCCCATTACCAACTATATTTATGTTATTAGCACTTGCTTCTATGATTTACTTAACTTGGGAATCTGTTGTAAATCATGACTGGGAAGCTGCTGCTAAACAAGGTGAAATTAAAGAACCTGTACCTGATATCGAAATTGACGAAACTGCTGAAGGTTATTTATTATTCACGGGTGAACAAGGTAAATCTTGTATCGCATGTCACGGAACTGATATGAAAGGTGCGGTTGGACCTGCTTTAATAGGAAACGAATTAACAGCTGAAGAGGTTGCTGAAGTAATTAAAAATGGTCGTGGCGCAATGCCAGCCGGTCAATTTGCAGGTACTGATGAAGAACTTCAAGTTTTAGCTGAGTTCATTGCTAGTTTAAAAGCTGAAGAATAATCTTTATATTTTAGCCAAAAGAGAGTCGGGAAACTGACTCTCTTCTCTTTTAGTTATTTCTATTTACATATGCACTGGTCTTTGAAAAAATACATAAGAATTATTAAAATATATGGAATAATAAGGAGAAATAAAGTATGAAGGTATTATTTACGCAAATTTGGTTTTTTCTAACGCATCGTTCATTTTTAACGTTATTATTTATTATTAATTTTCTTGGAACAATATACGGTTATATTTGGTATGGATCACAATTGTCTATTACAGAACCTAAATTTTTAATATTTGTACCAGATAGTCCTACAGCAAGTTTGTTTTTTAGTATTGCCATTATCGGATGGATAATTGGTAAACATTTTAAATTGATTGAAGCGTTAGCATTAATAACACTGGTAAAATATGGAGTATGGGCAGTTGTGATGAATTTATTGACTTTAAATGAGATTGGTTCCATTGGTGCTGCTGGGTGGATGCTTGTGTTTTCTCATGGATTAATGGCAATTCAAGCCTTACTATATATCGGAAAATATCGATTTAAAATGATTCATATTGCCATTGCAGCAATTTGGACATTGCATAATGATGTCATAGACTATGTATTTGGTCAAATGCCTATTTACAGTGTATTAAACGAATACACGAGTCAAATCGGATACTTTACATTTTGGTTATCAATTGTTTGTATTGCTATATCTTATTTGGTTTATAATAAAAATATTAAAAAAGCTAATTAAGCAAACGACAAAGCAATTTCTTAACTATATGACTCTGAGCTTTTATATAGGCGCAAATATTTGCAATAAAGAATGTGCGCTATTAAACTTGTAAGTATAGTAAGTAGTTAGAAAGGAAGAGGTTAATTGTCAGCAGGAATGTATATTATATACTTTCTCATTATTTTAATTTTACCAATTTATGCACAGTTTAAAGTGAAGAAGAACTATAGTAAATTTTCTCAAGTTTCGGCTTCTAAAGGAATGACTGGAGCTCAGGTCGCACGTATGATTCTAGATCACCATGGTTTATTTGATGTACGTGTGGTACCAACACAGGGTGTATTATCGGATCACTATAATCCCGCAACTAAAACTGTTGCGCTTTCTGAAAGTAATTTTTATGAATCATCGATTGCAGGGGTAGCGGTTGCTGCTCACGAAGTTGGCCATGCAATTCAACATAAAGAAGCCTATTCGTTTTTAACTTTACGTTCAAAATTAGTACCAGTAGCAAATATTTCATCTAATGCTTCATGGATATTTGTTATGATTGGTATTTTTGCTTCAAGTTCAGGTTTCCTATTACTTGGGATTGTTTTACTTCTAGCAGGTGTTTTATTCCAAGTTGTAACGTTACCTGTTGAGTTTGATGCTTCAAGACGAGCGATGAATGAAGTTGTTTCGTTAGGCATAATATCAAACAATGAAGAACGTTCTGCTAAAAAAGTTTTAAGCGCGGCAGCCATGACCTATGTTGCAGCGGCTGCAGTAGCAGTTTTAGAACTACTTCGATTAGTTCTCATCTACACTGGTATGAGATCAGACGATTAATTAAAACTGCATATAATCTTATCCCAAAAGTTTGCTTAATCAAACTTTTGGGATTTTTTTTATATTACTCATTCTCTTAGTATAATTTTTTTTTAGCGTAAGTGAGAAGTCGTCTCTATATACAGGACGGCTTTTTTATTTACCTAAAAATTGTGCTAAAAAATATATTTTTTTAACGAATAATAACTACTACTTTAGCTTAATAGAATGTAGAGATTTTACTTAGTTATGAAAGCGCATTAATGCGCTTTACATAATTCAATATAGAGGGGGGAAAGAATGAAACTTAGTCTGTCTAAGGTGGTGCTGTTTGGTTTTCTGGGAATTATTGTGATTGTTGGTTTAGCATTTTATGCCGGAGTACTAGTGAAGAAAAGTTTAGATGATGGTGATGCTAAAGAAGGAGGTAACCGACTAATCGTTTCAAGTACTACAGAAGATTCTGGAAAGAGTAGCGGAAAAAGTCCTAGCCAACCTCAAATCAAGGTAGACTATACTAAGGAGGAATGGGGAACTCATGGAGGAGACTACTTTAATCGTCGCTTCTCCCAACTCGATCAAATTAACCTGGATACAATTGAAAAACTACAGCCAGAGTGGGTTACAAGTTTAGGTTCTAGCTTAGATATGAAGTTTTCTGGTGAAGCTACACCACTTGTAGTTGATGGTGTTATGTATATCGCTTCAGGTGAGGATGATGTATTAGCCTTAGATGTAAAAACAGGGGAGAAGATTTGGGAATACCGTCCTGAAATTGAGCAGAAGCTTGATACTGTTTGTTGTGGTTGGACGACACGAGGGGTAGCTGTTGGTGACGGAAAAGTTTATGTCGGTCTTTTAGATGCTAGATTGGTAGCATTAGACCAAAAAACAGGTGAGGAACTTTGGGAGACAGAAGTAGCGAATTGGGAAGAGGGCTATACAATTACAAGTGCTCCTCTTTATTATAACGGGAAAGTATACACAGGGGTAGCAGGAGGAGAGTATGGTATACGGGGAAGAATTATGGCCTATGATTCAGAATTTGGGTATGAGATATGGAGATGGAATTCAATCCCTGCACCTTACGAAGAAAATGGGGACACTTGGCCTGATGATGAAGAGAAAAGCTGGTTACATGGCGGTGCACCTGTTTGGAATACTCCAGCTGTAGATCCAGAACTTGGGAATATCTATTTTGTTACTGGTAATACGGCACCTGACCTTGATGGAAGCAGACGTGAAGGGGACAATTTATACGCAAATTCTATTATTGCTTTAAATGCAGAGACAGGCGAGCAAAAATGGTACTTCCAAGAAGTACATCATGATATATGGGATATGGATCCTACAAACCCGGTTATCTTATTTGATGTAGAGATTGACGGTAAAATGAGGAAGGGACTTGGTGAAGCTGGGAAAACTGGTTGGATTTACTTCTTAGATCGTGTAACAGGCGAACCGTTAATTGGCATAGAAGAAAAAGAGGTTCCACAACTTGCAGAGCAAAAAACTTCTCCGACACAGCCATTCCCGATTGGTGATGCATTTGTTCCTCAAACAGTAACAGAAGAAGATGTAGAGCGTGATTTAAGTGATGATTTTGAAGGGGAAATTGGTTCTATTTTTACACCATTCTGGGATGAACCGATTACGTTAAAGCCTGCACCTTCTGGTGGCGCAAACTGGCCACCTTCGGCATATTCTCCTGAGACGGAGTACTTCTATGTACTTGGTTCCGATGGTTACATTGCTTTATCTAGACAGGAAGAGGAAGCATTTGAAGAAGGCGGAGTCTGGCTAGGAAGTATTTTTGTACCAGTAACGGATGCACCTGTAAGAGGGACAATTACGGCGATGGACGTAAAAACGAATAAGATAGCATGGCAAGTTAAATGGGATGCACCTGCCTACTCTGGCGTACTGGCGACAGCGAGTGATTTAATATTTGTAGGACATAATGATGGACGTCTAGTTGCATTCAATGCTAAAACAGGTGAAGAAGTCTGGAGTTACAAAATGGATGCTGGAGCAAATGCACCAGCTGTCACATATGAAGTTGATGGGGAACAGTATATTTCAATTTTTGATGCGGGTAACTCGTTAGTTGGAACAACTCATGGTGATAAAGTATATACTTTCAAACTCAATGGTAGCTGGAATGGAACAGCCATTGATGCTTCGGAAGGAAAAAAAGGAAATGGCGAAAAAATAACAACAAGCGCTGGTGCTACTGATTCAGATACGACAGGAGCAACTAGTGACCCATATGAAGAAGGACTTTCTGTATATCAAAATAATTGCTTATCATGTCACGGTAATTTAGGTGCGAATGGACATAATGGACCAAATTTACAACAAAGTAAAATAGCTGAAAACTCTGATGAAATCATTAAAAGAGTAACAAAGGGTGGTACTTCAATGCCAGCCTTTGGAGAAATTCTAAGTGAAGAAGAAATAAAAGAAGTCGCTCGATATGTCAATGAAGTCGTATCAAAGGCAGATGAAAAAAATAACTAGTAGTCTGTTTGTACAGTGTTTACACAAGAAGCGCTCGGAGTGAATTCTACTCCAAGCGCTTTTGGTCTATCGTCAAATTAGCAACAATAAGTATTACTCATCGATTCTAAATCCTTCTCCCGTCACATCATTTACATCAATTATGGAAACAAAGGCATTAGGATCAATAGAACGAACAATTGACTTTAAACGTACTAATTCATTTCGTCCAACTATACAATAGAGAACGTCCTTCGATTGCTTTGTATAATGACCGTAACCATGGAAAACAGTCACGCCACGTTCGAGCCTTTCAGAAATAACATCAGCAATTGTATCTGGATTATTTGAAATAATAAGTGCAGCTTTTGCAGAGTAAGCACCTTCTTGTACCATATCAATAACCCTTGCACCTACATAAACGGCAACAAGTGTATACATCATTGAACGAGCATCTAAGAATGTTAACCAAGATGCAACAATTACCATCGCATCGAACATAAACATTGTGCGGCCCATACTCCACCCTAAATGTTTATGTGCAATCCGAGCAATAATATCTACTCCACCAGTTGTGCCACCACATCTGAAAATAATACCAAGACCTACACCGACGAATACCCCTGCAAATAAGGAAGCTAATAATAGATCATTTTGCAAGTTTAATGTGACTTGATAGACTTGGAAAATCCGTAAAAATACCGAAACTGCAACGGTCCCAATAATGGTATAGAGAAATTCTTTTCGACCAAATTGTCTCCACCCTAATATAAACATCGGAATATTCATGATTAGATTCAAGACCGCAGGATCCCAATGTAAGGTGAAGTATAAAATTAATGTAATTCCACTGAAGCCACCTTCACCTAGTTCATTTTGCATATTAAAATGTACAAATCCAAAACTATAAATGGCTGCGCCTAATAATATGCCTATAATATTTTTCACTTTTAAACCTTTCAAATAATAACCTCCAAACATCCCAACAAATAAATTTTTTACTCCGTCGTGATTTCTTCTATTTTGACATAAGCTTATACCTTTATCATTCAAGTGTCTCTAGTATGTCCATTCCCGATTTTAAGATAGATAGGACATTTAGAAGTTTAATTGGTATAACTAACATGTGATGGAAGAGAAACGCCACTAATAGAAGTTTCATTTTATTATGTTGTATATTTCTTCTTTTGACAACTTAGCCCTTTATTATATACGATAATAGTAGGTGCATGTTATGATGTCGAGTGAGATAATAAATCATAAAATCGTTAATTAGATGAATACATAATTTATTGGAAGTAAGGTTATATACTTACATAAATAAGTAAATATCCTAGTAACAAAAGTAAGATTGCAAAAGTGTTTTAGTATAAAAATGCAAGCACTTAACAAGACATTTACTATTAAGTAATGCAAGATAATTTCTTCATATTATTATGTTTTACTTACGCACAAGGTATCCAATTTGCTAGCATTTTTATAGCAAATACAATATTCCAACTGAAAATGTAATTTTTTGACGAGAAAGGGAGTAGAATGATGACAATTCGAGTAGCTATTGCAGGTTGTAGAGGAAAAATGGGTTCAGAGGCAGTGAAAACAGTTTGTAATCGAGATGGCTTAGAACTTGTGGCTGCGTTAGATTATAAACATTTGGGAGATAGCTTAGCTGAGTTAGAAATGTTTCCTTCTAGTTTAGATGTTCCTATTTATACAAATTTGACTCAGTTGATTACGGAGACTAAACCAGATGTTCTAATTGACCTAACGAATCCGCATTCGGTTTATGAGCACACAAAAGAAGCATTACTACATAATGTTCGTACAGTAGTTGGAACTACAGGCTTCACTGACAATCAATTAGATGAGTTAAAAAATTTAGCAAAATCCGGTAAAGTTGGTTGTATTATTGCTCCAAATTTTGCAATTGGAGCGGTATTAATGATGAAATTCGCAAAAGAGGCTGCCAAGTATTTACCGCATGTTGAAATTATTGAATTACATCATGATCGTAAATTAGATGCACCTTCTGGAACTGGAAAGAAAACTGCACAAATGATTGCAGAAGTTCGTGAAGCGACTAAACAAGGACATGAATTTGAAAAGGAAACAATGCCTGGAGCACGTGGAGCTGACTTTGAAGGCATGCGTATCCACTCAGTTCGATTACCTGGTTTGGTTGCCCATCAAGAGGTTCTATTTGGCGGAGAAGGTCAAATGCTGACAATCCGTCATGATTCCTATAATCGTGAATCCTTCATGGATGGTGTCGTTTACTGTGTTGAAAAAGTTATGACATTGGAAGAATTAGTATACGGATTAGAAAATATCCTATAAGAATGGAGTATTAATATGAAAATAGCTCTGATTGCACACGATAAGAAAAAAAATAGTCTAGTTGAGTTTGCTATTGCATATAAAGAAATATTGCACCAGCATGATTTATTTGCAACAGGAACAACAGGACAACGTATCCAAGATGAAGTTGGCTTAAGTATTACAAGATTTCGCTCAGGTCCATTAGGGGGCGATCAACAAATTGGAGCAATGATTGCGAACAATGACATGGATATGGTTATTTTCTTCCGTGATCCTTTAACAGCCCAGCCACATGAGCCAGACGTAACGGCACTTGTTCGATTATGTGATGTATACCACATTCCATTAGCTACAAATATGGGAACTGCCGAAATTTTATTAAAAGGTCTACAAGAAGGGTTTGTAGATTGGAGACTAATTCAAGAGCGACGTAAATAAAATTAGATAATTGAATAAAAAACTTTTGCATTAAGAATAGTTGTTAATAATCTAAATATACGGAATTTCTGACGGATGCTTTGTTCAGTAATTTTGAACAATAAGCATACATGAATCTACACATATTTGATTAATTAATTTGTTTTCAATGATTAAAGTAATTAAATATTTTAGATAGAGAGGATGAACGTCGGATGAAAAAATTAAAAATTGGTATTACATGCTATCCAACAGTTGGTGGTTCTGGAGTTCTAGCAACAGAGCTAGGGAAAAAGCTTGCTGAAAGAGGACATGAAATACACTTTATTACATCAAGTGTTCCATTTCGGTTAAATAAAATTTATCCTAATGTGTATTTCCATGAAGTGGAAGTAAATAATTATTCTGTGTTCCAATACCCTCCTTATGACATAGCTTTGGCAAGTAAAATGGCCGATGTGATCAAAGAGAAGAAATTAGATGTATTACATGTTCATTATGCTATTCCGCATGCTGTATGTGCAGTACTTGCTCGCGAAATGTGTGGCGAAAATATTGGAATAGTAACGACATTACACGGTACTGATATTTCTGTATTAGGTCAAGATTCAACGATGGCTCAAGCAATTAAATACGGAATCGATAAATCAGATATTGTCACAACTGTATCGGATGCCTTAAAAGAGCAGACCTATCGATTAATTGGAACAAAGAAAGATATTGAAACAGTTTATAATTTTGTAGATGAATCTGTATTTAAACCAATTGATTCCAGTAAATTAAAAGAACAATATGGTATTAAAGAAAATGAACGTGTTTTAATACATGTATCCAACTTCCGTAAAATAAAAAACTTACCGGATATCGTGAATACCTTCTTTAAAGTACGTGAAGCAATGCCAGCTAAACTGCTGCTTGTAGGTGATGGACCTGAGAAACATAGAACATTAGAATTAGTGAAGTCATCACCATATAAAAATGATGTTCTGTTCTTAGGAAAACAAGAAAATGTAGCGGAGTTATTTGGTTTAAGTGACTTAAAATTATTGATGTCTGAAACGGAATCATTTGGATTAGTATTACTAGAAGGAATGGCCTGTGGGGTACCTGGTATCGGTACAAATGTAGGGGGAATTCCAGAAGTTATCCAACATGGTGAGAATGGTTTTATCGTTGAACTAGGAGATTGTGATAGCGCGGCAGAGTATGCCATTGAATTATTAAGGGACGAAGAAAGATTAATTCAATTCCGCCAAGCAGCTATTACGACTATTCAAACCAAATTTTTAGCAAAACCGATTATTGATCATTACGAACAACTATATGAACGATTGGTGGCACTAAGAGTATGAATATGAGTGAGGAATGGCACGTTGCATTACGTGTAATTGACAAAATTGAACGTAATGGTTTTGAAGCGGTTATCGTCGGTGGAGCTGTTCGAGATTATTTATTACAAAGAAAAGTCAATGATGTTGATGTAGCGACAAATGCCTTACCTGAAGAAGTGAAAAGGATCTTCTCATCTACTGTAGATGTTGGAATAGAGCATGGGACAGTTTTAGTGTTGGATGAAGGGGAGCCAATAGAAGTAACTACCTATCGAACTGATGGTACATATAGCGATCATCGTAGACCGGAAGAAGTTGAATTTGTTCGTAACTTGGAAGAAGATTTACAACGACGTGACTTTACGATTAATGCAATGGCTTTTACTAAGGATGGTAATATCATTGATTTATACGGGGGTAAAGAAGACATCGACAATAGGATCATTCGTGCAGTAGGTGATCCGAATATTCGATTCCGTGAAGATGCCCTCCGTATGTTAAGAGCTATACGATTTAGTGCACAGTTAGGCTTTTCTATTGAAGAAAAGACTTTAAATGCCATTCAAGTAGATAGTGATTTAATTGACTTTATTGCCAATGAAAGAATCGCAATGGAGATGGCGAAAATTTGGAAAAGTAAATATGCCTATTACGGACTTCAACTATTAATCGAAAGTAATCTGTCTAAATTTTTAGTCGGTCGCTTTGAAGAACAACTTGAGCAATGGCGTACCTTTAAAGCAGATCACTCTGAAGTTGGATGGGCCTATTTAAGTCTATTGAATCGTCAAGACTATCAAAAAGTTGTAGATTTTTACCGGTTATCTAATAAAGAAAAGGCTTATATTCGTAAAGTGTTAAATGCATATGATGCTCTTAAGAATAAATGGACGGCGATGGATTACTTTGCTAATGAGCTCAATGTGCTAGAAACTGCCTATGATTTTGCAGTTTGGCAAAATGATAAACCATCCTTCGAAAAGGAAAGTATACAAGAGGTTAAACGTAATTTACCATTACAAACCGTTGACCAACTAGCTATCAATGGGAATCATTTAATGAGTTGGACGACAAGAAAAAGAGGACCATGGATAAAAGTTGCATTAGATGCTGCAATAATAGCTGTTTTAAATGGATATGTTGAAAATAATGAAGAGAAGTTGAAGGAATGGTTCATACATGACTTTATCAATGAAGGATAAAATATTAAAACGTTTCCTTTTAGCTTCGGGCGAGCCTATTTCGGGGCAGTATTTGGCTGAAGAAATGGGAATCTCTCGTACAGCCGTTTGGAAGCATTTACAGTCTTTACAAGAAGAAGGTTATTCTTTTGAAACAATCAAGAAAAAGGGGTACCTTTTAACCAATAAACCAGATAGGGTGGATGCTGCAAGCATATCATCCTATTTAACCACAGAACGTTTTGGTCACAATATACATTATTATGATGAGTGCGCAACAACACAAACGATTGCACATGAATTAGCACGTAATGGTGCCCCTGATGGTACTGTTGTCATTGCTGAGACTCAAACGGATGGAAAAGGACGAATGAGTCGCCCTTGGGAATCGACAAAAGGAAAAGGTATTTGGATGACAGTAATCATTAAACCAGATGTACTACCACACCAAGCTCCTCAATTTACATTAGTGGCAGCCGTTTCTATCGTAAATGCCCTAAAATCACTCTATAAAGAATTTACACCAGTGATTAAGTGGCCAAATGATATTTTAGTAAACGGAATGAAATGTACAGGTATATTAACCGAAATGATTGCAGAGATGGATCGGGTACAGGCATTGTTGGTGGGAATTGGCATCAACGTCAATCAACAAAAAGAAGATTTTCCAGAGGAATTACAATCGATTGCTACTTCTTTAAGTATTGAGGAAAATAAATTATTAAATCGAGCAGAATTGGTTGCAACGATTTTAAGCTTCCTAGAAAATTATAGTGATTTATATATTACACGAGGCTTTGGACCAATTAAAAAACTCTGGGAAGATGCATCTGGAACAATTGGAAAAGAGATAAAAGCAACAACCTTAACTGAAGTAATCCAAGGAAAAGCGATTGGAATAACTGAGTCAGGTGTCCTAGAAATACAACTCGACAGCGGAGAAATTAGAAGTATTTATTCGGCAGATATCGAATTGAAAGCCTAAATATTATTATATGTATAATTAAAACTTTTTTCTATATAGTGAAATATCACTAGTGGAAAGAAGTTTTTTTATGTTTATAGTTTAAAAGACCCTTCAAATTTATTTTTTCAATTAATTCCTTTGTATAAATTGTAAAAAAATTCAAAATAAATGTTATCTTTTAACTAAAAATATGGTATTTTCACTATAGTGAAGAGTATAATAGAGATAGATAATAATCGGAATTTTTAGAAATATTTACTAGGGGGATTTTGAATGAAAATCATTAGTTCTTTATTTTGCCGTATGCTAGGCTACCATAAATATAGTTATTTTACAGATCGTTGTGTTCGCTGTGGGAAAGTAAAGTCATCAAATTCTTCAGCAGTTTAAAATACGAGAATAGTATATAAAATGTGGACAAGGTATCTTAATAGCAAGAGTCACTCTTAACCTTTCATTTCAAAATTGAAGTGGAAGGTTTTTTAATTGAAAGATTAACTATACACATATAATTAAAAGTAGAGAGTCTTAAATTTTATTAAAAAATGTATACGTTTACATCAAAACTTGTTATAGTAGCCATATGGACAGTATCTTTTATAAGAACTGTACCTAGCACATGTTAAACAATTAAAAAGATCTGCCTTGATCTAAGTAAGACAGGGACGGAAGAAAACAAACTGCGTGATTTCTTGTAAACGCAATCCTTCTGTCTATTCGTCAGAAGGATTTTTTTATACTGCAAGATTCGTATGTTTGCGAATTTTTCAGTATAAGAGAAAACATCGATTATCGAAATCTCTTGATAACGTATGTTCTTCTCATGTTTTCTTCTTAATAAAAGGAGGAGAAAATGATGAAAAGTACGAGTGATTTCTTGAAAATGAAGAAACAAAACGAAAAGATTGTCATGATTACTGCTTATGATTATCCTGCGGCAAAGTTCTCAGAAGAGGCTAGAGTCGATATGATTTTAGTGGGGGATTCATTAGGGATGGTAGTACTGGGTTATGATTCAACACTTCCTGTAACTGTTGAAGACATGATCCACCATTCGAAAGCTGTTCGTCGTGGAGCAAAAGAGACGTTTGTAGTTGTCGATATGCCTTTTGGTTCCTATCATGGTGAAGTAAATGACACATTGAAAACGGCTGTTAGAATGATGCAAGAAACTGGCGCAAATGCCCTAAAACTAGAAGGTGCAGGGGAAGTAGTTAAGACTATTGAAAAACTTACATCCGTTGGTATACCGGTTGTTGCACATTTAGGATTACAACCACAATTAGCAAATGTTCTAGGTGGATATAAAGTTCAAGGTAAGACGGCAGAGCAAGCAATGAAACTAATTCAAGATGCAAAAGAATGTGAAGCAGCAGGTGCTTGTGCAATTGTACTAGAATGTATTCCACACCAACTTACAGAAGCGGTTACAAAAGAATTAACGATTCCAACTATTGGTATTGGTGCAGGGGCACCTGCTGATGGGCAAGTGCTTGTTTATCATGATTTATTGCGATATGGAAACCACCATATTCCAAAATTTGTAGAAAGTTTTGCATTTGTTGGTGAAGAAGTTGAACGAGGGATTAAAAACTATATTAAATCAGTTAAAGATGGTTCTTTCCCAGCTTTAAAACATAGCTTTACGATGAAGGACGAAGAGCTAACGCAAATTTATGGAGGCGTTGGAAAATGAAGATTGTCAGCACGATTGCACAACTAAAATCAATTATTCATCAAGCAAAAACGGAAGGAAAATCCATCGGGTTAGTTCCTACAATGGGTTACTTACATGAGGGACATCTAGCTTTAGCTACTACAGCGAAAAAGGAAAATGATCTTGTTGTAATGAGCATTTTTGTGAATCCAACTCAATTTGGACCAAATGAAGATTTTGAATCGTATCCTAGAGATTTAGAGAGGGATACACAGCAGGCTGAATCCGTTGGAGTTGACATAATTTTTGCACCCTCTGTTCAGGAAATGTATCCAGAAGATGGTGGAATTTCAATAAGTGCTGGCAGACAAGCAAAACTATTATGTGGTGCCACTAGACCAGGTCATTTTGACGGTGTTATTCAAGTTGTGACAAAGCTTTTCCATATAGTCGAGCCGACTCGTGCTTATTTTGGGCAGAAAGATGCACAGCAAGTAGCAATTATTCAAACCTTAGTAAGAGATTTCAATTTCCCATTAGAAATCCGTACACTTCCAATTGTTCGAGAGAAAGATGGATTAGCAAAATCATCTCGTAATGTGTATCTAACTCAACAAGAACGAATGGAAGCGCCTGCAATTTATGAAGCTCTTTTGGTTGCACAGGAAGAGTTTTTAGAAAAAGGGGATCGAGCGGTTGCAATTGGACTTGCAAGGAAGCATATTGCAAATCATACATCAGGGGAAATTGATTATATAGAACTGTTATCTTATCCAGACTTAAAAGTCGTTACAAATGATACGAAGAATTTTTTACTAGCAGCAGCAGTTTACATTGGAAAGACAAGATTAATAGATAATATTATTTTTTCTTTAGAAGGGGAAACAGCAAATGTTTAGAATGATGATGAATAGTAAAATCCATCGTGCACAAGTTACACAAGCAGACTTAAACTATGTAGGATCGATTACAATTGATGAAGACCTATTAGATGCTGTAGGGATGTTACCAAATGAGAAAGTCCATATTGTAAATAATAATAATGGAGCACGATTTGAAACGTATATTATTGCTGGAGAACGCGGAAGTGGTGTTATTTGTGTTAATGGAGCAGCAGCGCGACTTGTACAAAAAGGGGATATTGTTATTATTATTTCCTATGTGTATGTAACGAATGATGAAGCTAAGAATCATAAACCAACTGTTGCGATTATGGGTGACCAAAATACAATCACAGAAATTATCTCCTATGAGCCTGAAGCGACAATAAAATAATAGAAAAATTTTTCCACTTGTTTTTCTATGAATCTTGTTATAATATAATTGTTAGGTGCCAAACCTATGTAAAGTTTATTCTTTACAACCAAAGTACTCATTACGACACGGATTTGTCGGAGTACTTTGTTTTTTTTGAGCAGGGAGATGAGCCCCTGCTCTTTTATTTTACATAATATTTAATTACAAGTATCACTATCCAAAACAGTATAAAAAATAATTGATTATCTTTAATCTTTTTAATTTTGTAGTTCAAATAACGAAATCCCAATGAGTCATTATGACTTATTGGGATTTTTTTGTTTTCTTATTAGGCATAAGATGACCGATAGACGTCAGGTGTGATAAAATTCGCTTATCTATAGAGAACTGAATCATATGGAACATAACTAATATGGAAATGTGACTACATGTCCTGATATTAAATAATAATTGTGAGTTGAGAAAAAATGGTGGAAAGTCAGAAATACGCGATTGTTGATATTGAAACAACTGGTCATTCACAAGCAAATGGAGATCGGATGATTCAAATTGCGATTGTCATCATGGAGGATTGGTGTATTAAGAAGACTTTTACATCATTCATTCATCCTGGGAAGTCTATCCCACTCTTTATACAAGATTTAACGAATATTACAGATGCAGATGTAGAAGATGCGCTACCATTTGAGGCACATGCAGAGTATATCTATGAATTGTTACAGGATACAGTGTTTGTAGCACACAATACAGATTTTGATTTATCTTTTTTACAGGGCGAATTTAAACGTGTGGGATTACCAAAATGGAATGGAAAAAAGATTGATACTGTGGAATTGGCAAAAATTCTATTTCCTGCTTCTTTAAGTTATAAGTTAGGGGATTTAGCGGTAGAGTTAAATATTCCTCTGCACAATGCTCATCGTGCAGATGATGATGCAAAGGCATGTGCCCTTCTATTAAAGGCATGCTGGGAGGAGCTTCTTTCATTACCTCAAGTAACGTTGGAGCAAATGCACAAGAAATCTTTCCGATTAAAATCCAATATCTCCCAATTATTTTTTGATGCCTTACAGATTAAAAGGAGTACGGTATCGAAAGACACTGACTTTGTATATTACAACAAACTAGCCTTAAAGAAACGCTCAAATATCAAAAAGGGTACACAAAAAGCACTATCGTTTCCGCTTTCACACGCAGAAAAAGTAAGCCTTTTTAAAGAGACTATTCCTCAATTCGAAGAGCGACCAAAGCAATTTGAAATGATGGATGTAATTTGGGAAAACTTAAACCAAAAAAAGGAAATTCTGATTGAAGCTTCCACAGGAATAGGGAAAACAATCGGATATTTATTACCTTCTATCATATATGCAAAACAGAATAACCGAAAAGTTTGCATTAGTACGTATACAACAAACTTACTTGAACAATTGTTAAATAGTGAAATACCAAAGGTTGAACAAATCATTGGTCAACCTATACATGTAACGTTGTTAAAAGGAAAGAAAAACTATGTGGATATTATTCTTTTTGAACAGTTAATGAAAAGTCAGGAGTTATCGTATGATGAAACATTAACTGCTCTACAAGTACTTGTTTGGTTATCAAAAACTGAAACAGGTGACTTATCAGAGTTAAATTGTTCAGGTGGGGGCCAGTTGTTTATTGATAAAATCCGAAAAAATAGTGAGAAGACTGACAAGAAGCAGGCATTTGATTATTATGATCGTGCAATTCAGGAGAGTGTAAATGCAGATCTTATAATAACAAACCATTCAATGTTACTTGCTGATCTTGTACGTCAGGAACAGATATTTGATGAAATTGATGGTTGGATTATTGATGAAGCACATCAATTTGTTCAAGCTGCAGAACAAAGAGATCAAGCGATTTTTACTTTTACTAATTGGAAATACATTTTCGGTCAAATTGGTTTATCTACAGATCAAGAATTATTTACCACTTTTCAGAAAATCGCATTAAAAAAACAGAGACTACCTTTGAAAGCATTTCATCAATTAGAAAAAATATATATTCGATTGACCCAATTATTTGATCAGGTAATGCAGGATATTGTTTCTCAAATGAAATTAATTACTCACACTGCAAAATCGGATCCAAAACGGGTTGCGTTTATCCATCAATTATCACTAAATAAAAACCAGATGATGGAATTCTCAAAAGTTATGCAAAATTGGATTGATCAGGCTGAACAAATGTCTAACCAATTTAAAAGAGAAATTGAACAAATTGCACCTGAACACAAACTTATTCTGGAACAATGGGATTATTGGATTCGAGAATATAAAATTAAGGCAAGTGAATGGGATGAGATTTTCATCCAATCAAGTGAAGACTATACAACTTGGATAGAGATTGATAAAAGAAATTTACCAGGTAGTATACGAGTACTAAAGAAACCGATTAGTATAACATCTACCATAGAGAAGTTTTTCCATTTGATTAGAAAGAAATCTTCAATTATTTGGACTTCAGGTACACTAACAGTACCGAATAATGAGCGATTTATTGCAAATCAATTAGGAATTAAAGAAGATGTACCGCTTAAAATTTTACAAGCTCCAAAACAATATTATCAAGGTGCCAAGGCGTTTATTGTCAATGATATGCCCGATATACAAGCAGTTTCGCAGTCAGATTATATTGAATCCGTTGCTTTAGCCATAACACAAATTGTTCGTTCAACAGAGGGAAGATGCTTTGTATTGTTCACCTCCCAAGACATGTTAAGAAAAACTGTTGAGTTAATTCAAGAAAGTGAACTACTGAATGACTATATGTTATTTGCACAAGGCGTAACAACTGGCAGTAGAATGCGATTATTAAAGTCTTTTCAAAAGTTTAGTCATTCGGTTCTATTTGGAACGAATAGTTTCTGGGAAGGGGTGGATGTACCAGGTGACGGTCTATCATCCGTTATAGTTGTACGTTTGCCTTTCTCAGCGCCTGAGGAACCAATCTTTAAGGCGAAATTAACAGCCATACAGCAACAAGGGAAAAATGCATTTTCTGAGCTCTCCTTACCAGAGGCCATTTTAAGATTTAAACAAGGATTTGGCCGATTGATTCGTTCTTCAGTTGATAAGGGTATATTTGTTGTGCTTGATCGACGAATTGAAACTAAATCGTACGGAGTAGAATTTTTACGCGCATTACCGCAAATTTCTGTTAATAAACTACCCCTACAAGATATGGTTTTAGAGATAGAACATTGGTATAATAACAAGGATGAGGAAAGAAAGCAGGTAGACAAACATGACATATAAAAAGACAACACAGATGAAGGTGATTCGATGAAGAACTGGATAATTTTCATTTCGGTTTTTATTGTTTCTTTGGCACTTGTTATTTCTGTACTCGTAATTTGGAAATCCGACAAACCATTTGATGATATTGAAGAGAAAGCTGAGGATTTAGCATTATCATCTCATTCATTGGCAAGCGTATCGGACTCGTATGTTTATAATGGTAATAAACCGTACGTTACTGTGTTCGGGGAAGATGAAGATGGTAACAAAAAGGCAATATTTGTTCCAATCAGTCTAGAAGAGAAATCGATTCAGGAAGTGAATTTGCAAGACGGTGTTACTAAGGAACAGGCATTGTCAGTTTTAAACAATGAAGTAGAGGTAAATGAAATTCTTCACACAAAATTAGGCTATGAAGAAGTTGGACCCGTTTGGGAAATTACCTATAAAAACGATGAGGAAAAACTGAACTATGTCTATATTACCTTTGAAGACGGACAATGGTGGAAACGTATTTTAAACTTGTAGAGGAGTAGATTATTCATGAAAGAATTATTAGCTAATCGTGTAAACACATTAACGCCATCAGCAACTTTAGCCATTACTGCAAAAGCAAAAGAGTTAAAAGAAAATGGTGTTGACGTGATTGGTCTAGGAGCAGGAGAACCAGATTTTAATACGCCAAAAAATATTCTTGATGCTGCAGCAGAATCTATGTATCAAGGGCTTACAAAATATACTCCAGCTGGTGGACTTCCTGCTTTAAAACAAGCGATCATTGCTAAATTGGCACGAGATAATAATCTCGAGTACAAGCCAAATGAAATTCTAGTAGGAATCGGGGCAAAACACGTTCTATACACTTTGTTCCAAGTCATTTTAAATGATGGTGACGAAGTTATTATTCCAATTCCTTATTGGGTTTCATATCCTGAACAAGTAAAACTTGCTGGTGGTGTACCAGTGTACGTTGAAAGTACAAGTGAGCAAAACTACAAAATTACGGCGGATCAATTACGAGCTGCAGTAACAGATAAAACAAAGGCAGTCATCATTAACTCACCAAGTAATCCTTCTGGTATGGTATATACACGAGAAGAATTAACTGCATTAGCAGAAGTAGCAGTAGAAAAAGATATCCTAATCGTATCGGATGAAATTTATGAAAAACTACTATACAATGGAGTTGAACATTTTTCAGTTGCATCTATTTCTGAAGAAGTAAAAGCACGTACGATTTTAGTAAATGGTGTTGCAAAATCACATTCAATGACAGGTTGGCGTATTGGATATGCAGCTGGTAATTCAGAGATTATCAAATCAATGACAGACCTAGCTTCTCATTCAACATCAAATCCAACAACGACTTCTCAATATGCTACTATTGAAGCTTATAATGGACCTCAAGACTCTGTTGAAGAGATGAGAGCTGCATTTGAATCTCGTTTAGAAATAATCTATCCGAAATTAAATGCAATACCTGGTTTTAATGTGATTAAACCACAAGGTGCATTTTACTTATTGCCAGATGTATCAGAAGCAGCGCAAAAAACTGGGTTCACATCTGTAGATGAATTTGCGACAGCTCTTCTAACAGAAGCAAATGTGGCTGTTATTCCAGGTTCAGGATTTGGATTACCTTCTACTATTCGTCTAAGCTATGCAACTTCCTTAGATAATTTAGAAGAAGCAGTTCGTCGTATAGATAATTATGTAAAATCAAAATGGCAAGACTAATTTAATTTTTAAATATACAGGGTGTAGGCTAGCAGTAGACAAGCAAACCTACATTCTGTTTATTCTTCTATCAGAGGTTTAGATGAATTATAAATTAGTTTTTTGTGGAGGAATTACAACTTATGAAGAAAATAATGATTCAAGACATGTCTAATAACATTGGCGAAACAGTCAAATTAGGCGTCTGGTTGGCAAATAAACGCTCTAGTGGCAAAATTGCCTTTTTACAGTTACGTGATGGTTCGGGCTTTGTGCAAGGAGTAATTGTAAAAGAAGAGGTGGGAGAAGAACTATTTGCTAAAGCAAAAGGTCTCACTCAAGAAACATCAATGTACGTTACTGGTGTTGTAAAAGAAGATACTCGCTCTAGCTTTGGGTGTGAGTTGGCAATTACTGATATTGAAGTCATTCATGCAGCAGTTGACTACCCGATTACGCCAAAAGAACATGGTGTAGAATTCTTAATGGACAACCGTCATTTATGGTTACGTTCACGTAAACAACATGCAATTATGAAAATTCGTAATGAAGTAATCCGCTCAACATATGAATTTTTCAATAATAACGGTTTCGTAAAAATTGATCCACCGATTTTAACAGGTTCAGCTCCTGAAGGAACTTCAGAGCTATTCCATACAAAATACTTCGATGAAGATGCATATCTATCTCAATCAGGACAGCTATATATGGAAGCTGCGGCGATGGCACTAGGTAAAGTTTTCTCATTTGGTCCTACTTTCCGTGCAGAAAAGTCAAAAACTCGCCGACACCTAATTGAATTCTGGATGATTGAACCTGAAATGGCATTTATGGAACATGAAGAAAGTCTAGAAGTTCAGGAGCAATATGTTGCGTATATTGTACAATCAGTGCTAAAAAACTGTAAGCTTGAATTAGAACGCCTTGGTCGTGATACTTCTAAGTTAGAAAATATCCAAGCACCATTCCCAAGAATCTCATATGATGATGCGATTAAGTTCTTACACGAAAAAGGATTTACAGACATTCAGTGGGGGGATGATTTCGGTTCTCCTCATGAAACAGCAATTGCTGAGCATTTTGATAAACCAGTATTTATCACTTGCTATCCTGTAGGCATTAAACCATTCTATATGCAACCACATCCAGACCGTGATGATGTTGTTTTATGTGCGGACTTAATTGCACCAGAAGGTTATGGTGAGATTATTGGAGGATCTGAACGTATTCACGATTACGATCTTCTAAAACAACGTTTAGCTGAGCACAACTTAGATGAATCAGCATATGCTTGGTACTTAGATTTACGTAAACAAGGTTCAGTACCACACTCAGGCTTTGGATTAGGGTTAGAACGAACTGTTGCATGGATAAGTGGTGCAGAGCACGTTCGTGAATGTATTCCATTCCCAAGACTTTTAAATCGTTTATACCCATAAGTCTAAAGTTGTATTATTCAAAATTC
>Ga0182742_1001035_pt1 | contig 38137 bp, 36 predicted proteins | sample eDN5th37CBELigMG_FD_128880 | JGI IMG/M metagenome (GOLD analysis project Ga0182742, IMG submission 128880) | Enriched Miracle-Growth compost microbial communities from Emeryville, California, USA - eDNA 5th pass 37_C BE-Lig MG (version 2)... ... | reverse complement strand
TTGCCGCGGAGACAACCGGGGCCTGGGCGGTGCGCGCGCATTGCCCGACCGCCCAGGCGGCGCGTTCCCGCGGAAACGTGGGGCCCCCCGCGGGGCGCGTTGCCGCGGAGATGCCCGGGGCCTGGGCGGTGCGCGCGCATTGCCCGACCGCCCAGGCGGCGCGTTCCCGCGGCAACGTGGGGCCACCCCCGCGGGGCGCGTTGCCGCGGAGATGCCCGGGGCCTGGGCGGTGCCCGCGCGCATTGCCCGACCGCCCAGGCGGCGCGTTCCCGCGGCAACGTGGGGCCACCCCCGCGGGGCACGTTGCCGCAAAGACGAGCGTTCTCGCCAAAGGGTGCGTTGCCGCGGAAACGGCCGAGCGTTCCCCCAGACCCGTTGCCGCGGAAACGCCCGCTCGCGCCGACGCGTATCGCGCCGAACCGTCGGCCGACTCGGGCGCGCGTTGCCGCGGAAACGTCTCCCGCGACGCTTCCTGCCGCGTCCCCCGCGGCGTGGGGCGCCGGGTGCCCGCGCCCGCCACGGGGCCACGGGGCCCCGGGGCCGCGGGAGGGCGCGCGGTGCCACGCCCGGTCGGTTCGTCACTCTTGCCCCGGATGGGGGTGGGCCGCACGTTTGCGAATGGCCCCCGTGTACGGGCAACAGCGGCCGGCCCGCCGCCGGCCCGCTTCAGGAGGATGCATGCGGAAGGTGGTCCTCATCGGCCTCGTCGGCATCGTCGCCCAGTTCATCGACGGCTCGCTGGGTATGGCCTACGGCGCAACCACCGCGACCCTGCTCCTCGCGGTCGGGCTCGCGCCCGCGCTGGCCTCGACCATCACCCACCTCGCCGAGATCGGGACGACGCTCGCCGCGGGCATCTCGCACCAGCACTTCGGCAACGTGGACTGGCGCGCCCTTCGCTGGCTGGTCATCCCCGGGGCGTTCGGCGCGTTCCTCGGGGCCTACGTCCTCTCGAACATCGATGGCGAGGTGGCCCGGCCGTGGATGGCCGGCTTCCTGTGCCTGCTGGGCCTCTACATCCTCGTGCGCTACGCGACCGAGAAGGAGAAGGAGCTCCTGGTCGGCCGCCGCCTGAGCGCCAAGTTCCTGCTGCCGCTCGGTCTCTTCGCCGGCTTCATCGACGCCGCCGGCGGCGGCGGCTGGGGACCCGTGGGGACCTCGTCGCTGCTCGCGTCGCGGCGGATCGAGCCGCGGAAGGCGGTGGGCACCATCGACACCAGCGAGTTCCTCATCGCGATCGCCGCCAGCGCCGGCTTCCTCGTCGGGCTCGGCAGGGAGGGGATCCCCTGGGATCTGGTGATCGCCCTGCTGATCGGCGGCGTGATCGCGGCGCCCATCGCCGCGTGGCTGGTGCGCATGCTCCACCCGCGCATCCTCGGCACCGCCGCGGGCGGCCTCGTCGCGGTCACCAACATCCGAACCGCTCTCAAGGCCCTCGGCGTGGATGACGGCGTGAACAACGGGCTGATCATCATCCTCGCCTCCGCGTGGCTGATCATGCTGGCCGTGGCGATCCGCCGGATCCGCATCGACCGCGCGCGCCAGCGCCACCGTCCCGCCGCAGCCTGAGGTTGCGCAGAAGCGCCGGACGGGCGTATGGGTTCCCGACATATGGGAGCCCATGCATCTCGTTCCTCCATGCGCGAGCTCCGGCAGATCCTCGACGCCATCCGCGGCATCGTTCGCGCGCTCCGCCTCACCACCCAGGAGGCGGAGCGGAGGCTGGGGATCAGCGGCGCGCAGCTCTTCGTGCTGCAGACGCTGGCGGCGAGCGACGAGCCGCTGAGCGTCAACGACCTCGCCGAGGCGACGCTCACCCACCAGAGCTCGGTCTCGGTGGTGGTGCGCAAGCTGGTGGATCGCGGCCTGGTCCGGCGCCAACGCGCCGCCGACGACGCCCGGCGCTGGGAGCTGGAGGCGACGGCGGAGGGGCGCCGCCTGCTGGAGCGGGCGCCTGCCACCGCGCAGGAGCGGATGGTCGCGGCGGCACGCCGTCTGCCCGCGTCCACGCGGTCCGAGCTGGCCCGCGGGCTGGGCGCGCTGCTCGAGGCGGTGGCTCCCGAAGGTCACGCGCCGATGTTCTTCGAGGACGAGGACGGGCGGGAAGGGAAGAAGAGGAAGTGACGAGGCACGGACGCGACGAACCCCTGGCGATCTCCCCCTCAATGGAGCCGAGCCTCGCCCAGCTCCACCTGCCGCGCAGGACGCTGCCGCTCGATCGGCGCGCCCTCGCCATCTGCGGCCTCGCCCTGGTGGTGGCGCTGGCCGCGGCGCTGGTGGCGCAGGCGCTCGGCGCGCTCATCGCGCTCTGCACGCACCTCGCCTGGTATGGACGGTTCTCCCTCGAGCACGTGGAGGCGTGGGCGAACCAGCGGGGCGCGTGGACCCTCGTCATCCCGGTGCTCGGCGCGGTGGTGGTGGGCGTGATGGCGCGCTTCGGCTCCCGGGCGATCCGCGGCCACGGCATCCCCGAGGCGATGGAGCAGGTGCTCGTCAACGAGAGCCGCATCCCCCCGCGGATGGCGTGGCTCAAGCCGCTCTCCTCGGCGATCGCCATCGGCACCGGCGGACCGTTCGGCGCCGAGGGGCCGATCATCGCCACCGGCGGCGCGCTGGGGTCGCTCCTCGGCCAGCTCCGCCACACCACCGCCCAGGAGCGGAAGATCCTGCTCGCCTCCGGCGCAGCCGCGGGCATGGCGGCCACCTTCGGGACGCCGGTGGCGGCGGTGCTCATCGCGGTGGAGCTGCTCCTCTTCGAGTTCCGCGCGCGGTCGATCATCCCCGTGGCGCTCGCCACGTCGGTGGCCACCGCCGTTCGCTACGCCTTCGGCGGCGACGGTCCGGCCTTTCCCATGCCCGCCCTCGCGCCGCCGTCCGGGTGGGCGCTGGCGCTCTACGTCTGCATCGGCGCGGTGGCGGGCGTCGCTTCGGTGGGCGTCACCCGCCTCGTCTACGCCATCGAGGATCTCTTCGAGAGGCTCCCCATCCACTGGATGTGGTGGCCCGCCCTCGGGGCGGTGGTGGTCGGCGTGGCGGGGCTGATCGAGCCGCGCGCCCTCGGCGTGGGCTACGGCAACATCACCGACATTCTCGCCGGCAACCTGCCGCTCGCGGTCCTCGCCTCGGTGGTGCTGTTCAAGTTCGTCGCCTGGGCCATCTACCTCGGCAGCGGCACCTCGGGCGGAACCCTCGCGCCCCTCTTCACCTTCGGCGGCGGTCTCGGCTTCGCGCTCGGCACCGCGCTGGCGGTGGCGCTTCCCGCTGCGGGCGTCGATCCGCGGGTGGCGGCGCTGGTGGGGATGGCGGCGATCTTCGCCGGCGCCTCGCGCGCGTTTCTTACGTCCGTCGTCTTCGCCTTCGAGACCACCCAGCAGCCGATGGGGCTCCTGCCCCTGCTCGGTGGCTGCGCCGCTGCCTACCTGGTCTCGCTCGTCGCCATGCGCCACTCGATCATGACCGAGAAGATCGCCCGCCGCGGCGTGCGCGTGCCGCAGGACTACGCCGCCGATCCGCTCGATCAGCTCCACGTCGGCGCCTCCATGACCCGGTCGCCGGTGACGCTGCGGGCCGGGCTCACCGCCGCCGCCGCGCGGGCGTGGCTGGCGAGCGGCGCGCCGGGCACGGGCCACCAGGGCTTTCCCGTGGTGGAGGAGGACGGGAGCGTCCTGGGCGTCCTCACCCAGCGGGAGATCCTCGAGGTGCCGCAGGAGCGGGCGGAGACCGTGTTGCGGGAGCTGGTCGCCGGGCCGCCGGCCCTCGTCCACCCGGGCCACACGCTGCGCGAGGCCGCCGATCTGATGACCGAGCGCGGCGTGGGGCGGCTGCCGGTGGTGGAGGAGGGGACCGTGGGACCGGTGGTGGGCATCGTCACCAGCAGCGATCTCCTCGCCGCCCACCGGCGCCGGCTGCGCGAACAGCACCAGCCCGCGGCGCCGCTCCGGTGGCGCCGCGCGGGCTGACGATTTTCGCGCTTCTTTTCGTTGACACCCGGGGGGCGGATCAGCATACTCCGCCCCGCTGTTGAGGCCCGAACGGGCAGCAATTGCGGGCGATTAGCTCAGTGGTAGAGCACCGTCTTCACACGGCGGGGGTCGCTGGTTCGAAACCAGCATCGCCCACCAACGAGAACCCCGGCGAGGCTTCGGACTCGTCGGGGTTCTTCTTTTCACCCACCCGATTGCGCCACCGCGCCGCAGCGGCAGGACGTGGTCCGCGCCACCCCGGTGGATCGCGCCGGCGGCGATGGGCAAGCTGCCCCCATGCGCGTCGGCCTGGTCTCCGATACCCACGGTCTCTTTGATCCCCGGTTGCCGGAGGTCCTCTCCGGCTGCGAGCGGATCCTCCACGCGGGCGACGTGGTGGGCGAGTCGATCGTCCGGCGCCTCGAGGCGATCGCCCCCACGGTCGCCGTCCGGGGGAACAACGACCGGGACGCCTTCGGGACGACGCTGCCCGAGGTGGCGGTGGAGGAGCTGGGGCCGCTGCGGGCGCTGGTGATCCACCAGCTCGGCAAGCCGGAGAAGCTGCTGCCCGCCGCCCGCCGCGCAATCGAGGCGGCGAATCCGCGCCTGATCGTCCACGGCCACTCCCACCAGCCGGCGATCGAGCACCGGGAGGGAAGGCTCTACGTCAACCCGGGGAGCTGCGGTCCGCGCCGATTCCGGCTACCCCGCACCGTCGCGATCCTCGAGGTGGGGAAGAAGAGGGCCCGGGTCCGCGTGTTGGACCTCGAGGAGAGCGGGCGCACCGATCTGCCCTTGCCCCTGGAGGTGGAGCTTTGAAGGAACGCTGGCGGGTGGGGACCCTCTGGACGGTGGCGATCGCCTCGATCGGCATCGGGGTGGCGGGGAGCGCCCTCGGCCCCGGCGGAAGTCCCGGCGCCTTCGCCGCACCCGGCGCCGGCGCGCCCTCGGTCGCCCGGGCGGCAGAAGGGACGGAGCTGGAGGAGCGGCGGGACCAGGCGGAGGTCCACCGCCTCGCCGCGGCCGGCGCCCTCGAGGAAGGCGACCCCGAGGCGGCCACCCGCGCGGCGCTCCAGGCGCTCGCCCTCGACGCGGAGGAGGCGGCCTCCTGGGAGCTCCTCGGCGATCTGCGCTTCCGCCAGGAGCGGTTCGAGGAGGCCCGCGCCGCCTATGAGCGCGCTGCCGAGCTCGACGGCCACCGCTTCCGCACCTGGCTCCAGCTTGGGCGGACCCTGCGCGAACTCGAGCGGCCGGAGGAGGCGCAGGCGGCGATCTCCCGGGCGCGGGAGCTCCAGCCCGATCACCCCGACGCAGCGGCGGTCGCCGCGGCGCTGGCGGAAGGGCGGGGCGACCTGCGCCAGGCGAGCGATCTCTACGAATCGGCGGCGCGCAGGACCCGCGGGCGGAAGCGCGCCTCGCTCCTCACCCGGCTCGCCGCCGTCCGGGAGCGGGACGGCGATCGCGCGGCGGCGGCAGCGGCGCTCCTCGCCGCGGCGGAGGCGGACGACACCAGCGCCGCCCGCTGGGGGCGCGCGGCGGCGGCCCTCCGCGCCACCGGGGCAGAGGAGGACGCCCGCAGGGCGCAGGAGCGCGCCGCCGCCCTCGAGGCATCGACCGCCGGCTGAGCGCGACCTACTCGAGGTTCCGGAACACACCCACCGCGACGCCGAGGATCTGCGCCGACCGCGCATCCGCCCGGCGCACGTAGATCGGCTGGAGCCGCGGGTTGGACGGCTGGAGGCGGATCCTGTCGCCCTCGGGGTAGTAGCGCTTCACCGTCGCCTCCCCCTCGATCATCGCCACCACGATCTCCCCGGTGCGCGCGGTCTCCTGCTTGCGCACGAAGAGGATGTCGCCGTCGAAGATCCCGTCGCCGATCATCGAGTCGCCGCTCACCCGCAGGGCAAAGACACCGCCCCGGGCAGCCGCCTTCCCCAGCAGGGTGGGATCGACCCGCACGCTGGTCTCGTAGTTCTCCTCGGCGAGGATCGGCGCACCCGCCGCCACCCTGCCCAGCAGGGGGACCTCGACCAGATCGTCGTTGGCCGCAGCCTGCGCCCCCCGCGGCGCCGCCTCCTCCTCCGGCGCCTCCGCGCCGAGGATCGCCCACGCCCGGTCGGTGGGGACGAGGGCACGGCTCTTCATCTCCCCGCGGGCGAGAAAGCCCTTGCGCTCCAGCGCCTTGAGGTGGTCGTTCACCCCGTTGGTGGAGCGGATCCCCATCGCCGTCCCGATCTCCCGGATCGTCGGCGGGAACCGCTGCTGCTGGATGTGCCGGGCGATGAAGCCCAGGATCGCGAGCTGCCGTTCGGTGAGCTCTTCCATCATCCCTCCCTGACGCAGGCCTCTTGAACAAAAGTTTGGCTGAACGCACGAGCAGAGTCAAGCGGGCCGCCACGCGCCCGCCCGTCCGCCCGCCCACCGGGAGCGAGTCCACCGTCCGCGGCAGGGGAGAGCGCCGGAATCCCGAGGGCCTGCCGAGGGTTGGGGGCCGGGAAGCCGCAGCATCCTTTGTTGCCGGCGCAACGGGACGGCGTATATGTTCCGCCCCCGCACGAACCCGGCAGGCCACCCATGTCGCGCAGCAGCCTCCTCCCCATCCTCGCCCTCTTCCTCGCCACCGCCTGTGGCGGCGGGGGGACGCTCCGCGACGGAACCTACCGGGACGGGGAGGCCGCCTACCGCCTCGACCCCCTCCCGCCGGACTGGAAGCCGATCTCCTTCGCCGATAACGACCTCGCCTGGACCGACGGCGGCGGCCGTGTCATCTCGGTCAACGCGGTCTGCGAGGGCCACGGCGACCCCAGCCTCAAGGTCCTCACCGACCACCTCCTCCTCGGGTTCGAGCAGCGGCACGTCCTCGAGCGGGAGGAGCTGCGCCTCGCCGGCCGCGGCGCCCTGCGCACCCGCGCCAACGCCAGCCTCGATGGCGTGCCGGTGGAGCTGGAGATGACCCTGGTGAAGAAGGACGGCTGCGTCTACGACCTGATCTACACCGCCCCCGCCGGTACCTTCGGCGTCCGCGCCGCCGACTACCGGCGGCTGGTGGAGAGCTTTTCCACCGACGTCGACGACGACGGCGTGGCCGCGAGGCGCGAGTGAATCCTGCCGCAGCCCCGGAGCGCCCGCCGCGCTTTCCCCGCTTCCACGACGCCGCGCTGCAGATGGGCGGCGGCGCCATGCTCGCCTGGAAGGTGGTCACCAGCGGCCTGCGCGGCCGCTTCGACTGGAAGGCGCTCCGCTACCAGATCGAGCACATCGGCGTCCGCTCCACCTCGATCGGCTCCCTGACCGCGCTCTTCGCCGGCATGGTGCTGTCGGTGCAGTTCGGCTACTTCATGGCGAAGTTCGGCATCGCCTACGCGATCGGCCGTGTCCTCGCCCTCTCGGTGCTCCGCGAGCTGGGGCCGGTCCTCACCGCCCTCACCGTGGGCGGCCGCGTCGGCTCCGGCATCGCCGCCGAGCTGGGCTCGATGCAGGTGACCGAGCAGATCGACGCCATCCGCGCCCTGGGCGCCGACCCGGTCAAGAAGCTGGTGGTGCCCCGCGTCCTCGCCACCACCATCTGCGTGCCGATCATCACCGTCTTCGCCGACGTGATCGGCCTCGTCTCCGGCGCGGTGATCGCCAAGTCGATGTACGGGATCGGCTACGGCGAGTTCTACCGGCAGGCGGTCGCGGCGGTGGTGCTCAACGACTTCACCTCCGGCATCTTCAAGGCGGCGGTCTTCGGCGCGCTGATCGGGATCGTCGGCTGCTACAAGGGCTTTGCCACCAGCGGCGGCACCGAGGGGGTGGGGCGCGCCACCACCGAAACGGTCGCCATCTCCGCCATCGGCGTCCTCCTCGCCGACTTCGTGCTCACCCAGCTCCTCCTCTCGCTGTGACCCACGCCACCTCCACCAGATTGCCGCCCCTGTCGGCCCACGACCTCGCCACCCGGCCGGGAGAGGTGCTGATCCGTTTCGAGGGCCTGCAGAAGTCCTTCGGCAGGAAGGTGATCTACACCGGCCTCGACCTCGACATCCGCCGCGGCGAGACCCTCACCGTGATCGGCGGCTCGGGCACGGGCAAGAGCGTCCTCCTCAAGTGCCTGATCGGCCTGCTCCGTCCCGACGCGGGGAGCATCCGCTTCGACGGGCAGGAGCTGGTGGGCCTCTCCGAGGAGGAGTTCATCCCGGTGCGGCGCAAGATCGCCATGCTCTTCCAGGGCGCGGCGCTCTTCGACTCGCTCACCGTGGGCGAGAACGTCGCCTACCCGATCCGCGAGCACTTCCCCGACGTCTCCGAGGCGGAGATCGCCGACCGCGTCGCCGCCAAGCTCGAGATGGTCGGCCTCCCCGGCATCGAGCAGATGCGCCCTTCGGATCTCTCCGGCGGCATGAAGAAGCGCGTGGGCCTCGCCCGCGCCATCGCGATCGATCCCGAGGTGGTGCTCTACGACGAGCCGACCACCGGCCTGGATCCGATCAACACCCGGCGGATCAACGAGCTGATCGTGAAGCTCAACGAGGAGCTCCGCGTCACCTCCATCGTGGTGACCCACGACATGGAGTCCGCCTACATGGTCTCGCATCGCATGGCGATGCTCTACAACCACCGGATCCTCGCCCGCGGAACGGTGGAGGAGATGCGCCGCTCCGAGGTCCCGGAGGTGCGCAACTTCGTCCGCGGCATGGTGGGTGGAGAAGCTTGATGGACTCCGAGAAGCGCATCACCGCCCGCGTGGGCACCTTCGTGATCGTCGGCCTGGCGCTGCTGGGTGCGGTGGTCTTCACCATCGCCGGCGACAAGGGGATCTTCACCCGGTACGTCGACTACACCGCCTCGTTCGAGTCGATCGAGGGGCTGATCACCGGCTCGCCGGTGCGCCTCGCCGGCATCGAGGTGGGCCGGGTGGACGAGATCACCTTCTACGACGATCCGCGGGACAAGCGCGTCCGCGTCCGCTTCACCGTGCAGCAGAGGTACGCCGACAGGATCCGCGGCGACAGCCTCGCCTCCGTCGGCTCCCGCGGCCTCCTTGGCGACAAGGTGATCGACATCTCGATCGGCTCCGCCGATCAGCCGGTGGTGGAGCCGGGCGGCGAGCTCCTCGCCGCGCCCGCCGCCGACTACACCGCGATGTTCAAGAAGGGCGGCGAGGTCCTCGACAACGCCGCGGCGATCACCCGCGACGTGCGGGAGATTGTCGCTGCCTACAACACGCCGGCGATCAAGGAGGACGTGGCGGGCCTCGTCTCCGCAACCCGCTCGGTGGTGGAGGAGGTGCGCAGCGGCAAGGGCGCGCTCCACGCGCTGATCTACGACGAGCGCACCGGCAACGAGGTGCGCCGGCTCCTCGCCGACGCCTCCAACGCTGCAGCGAGCGCGGAGGCGGCGATCGGGCGGGTGGACAGGATCCTCGCCCAGGTGCAGAGCGGCAACGGCCTCGTCGGCGCCATGCTCTACGATCCCGCGGGCAAGACGGCGGTCCAGGATCTCTCCAACCTCGCCAACCAGCTCGGCGCCATCGCCCAGGCGGTGCGCGAGGAGAAGGACGGGATGCTCCACCACCTGGTCTACGGCAGCGAGAACGGCGGGCCCAACATGGGCGAGGAGCTCGCCCAGGCGGCGGCCGATCTGCGGGTGATCGTGGGCAAGGTGAAGGACGGCGACGGCTCCCTCGGCGCGCTGATCAACGACCCCACCGTCTACGAGGACCTCAAGTCGATCCTCGGCAACGTGAAGCGCAACCGCATCCTCCGCGAGCTGGTGCGCTACTCGATCTCGCAGAGCGAGACGATCGAGCGGTACGGCAAGAAGGAGTGAGCGATGGAGACGGGGGAGCACGTCACCGCGCGGCTCGTCCGTCCCCCGCCGCCGCGGGCGTCGCGGCTCCTCCGCCCGCCCCGCCGCGGCGCCGGCCGCCTGGTGGGCAGCGCCCTCGCCGCCGCCCGCACCTTGCCGCTCCCCTTGGCGCTCCTCGCCGCGGCGCGCCTGCTCCGCTCCGCGGGCTGGTCGATGCCGGTGGTGGTCTTCGCCGGCGCACTCCGCCACGCGACGCCGAACCACGGCGATCCGATCGCTGCCGTGGCCGTGACCCTCGCGTCACCCGGGGTCTGGCTGCCCGCCTTCGGCTTCACCGCGGCGGCGGTGCTCGCCGCGGCGCTGGTCGAGATCGCCGCCTGGGCGCTCGGCCTCCCGCCGCTGCGCGATCGGCTGCAGCGCGGCCCCGCCGCGCGGCCGCCACACGATCGTCCCTTCGCCTGGCGCTTCGCCAACCTCGTCCAGACGGCGCTGGCGATCCTCGTCCTCGCCGCGGTGTGGATCGCCGCCGCCCTCCCGCTCCTCGCCGTCGCCGGCAGGACCTGGATCGCCGCGCACCAGGCGGAGGCGAGCGGCGGTCTCCTCGCCGCTGCCGCCGCCGCGCTGGTCCTCGCCCTCGTCCTCTGCGGCGGCCTCTTCCTCCGCCTCCTCGCCGAGGCGGCGATCGCCCGCGCCGGCGCGTTCGGCGACCGGCCGCTCGCCGCGGTCCACGCCGGGGCGGCCCAGGTCCTTCGGCGCCCGGGCGTCTTCCTGGTCGCCCTCTACCTGCTCGCCATCGCCGCGGCGCTGGCCGGCTTCACCCTCGGCCTCCCCGCCGCCTTCGCGCCCCCCGGCGCTCCCGGCTTCCTGCTGCGGGTGCTGGTGGAGGTGGCCACCGCAGGCGCGGCGGGGCTGCTCGCCCTGGCGCGCCTCGGGGTCTTCGTCGCCGCCGGGGTGGACGAGGCGCCTACGGCAGCTCCAGCCCCCGCTCCCGCAGCGCCCGCTCCAGCGCCTCCTCGTCCAGGCTGAAGCCGGAGCGCGTCCGGGTCGCGAAGCGGGTCGCCCGGTAGTACGGCGTCTCGAAGTGGCGGAAGGCGTCCCGCGTCCGCGGGAGGACCAGCGGGCCCGGCTGCCAGGCGAAGGGCTGGCCGCGGTGGTCGGTGACGCAGCCCAGGTGGACCGCCCACGCCAGCCGCGGGAGGCCCACGGAGGCAAGGTCCCGCACCAGCGCGGCGAAGCGCCCCTCCTCCCGCGGGTCGGCGAACATCCACCGCGGGTGGTAGAGCATCGCGTTGTGGAACCACTGGGGCCACGAGACCAGCGCCGCCGTCCCGAGGCGCCGCGCCGCCAGCACCAGCACCTCCTCCAGCTCCGGCCCCAGCCCCAGCCCCGGGCGCCGCTGACCGGGCAGGGGCGGGCGATCGGGGCCGAAGTCGGCGTGGGGGTTCTCCACCGAGAGCCACTCCACCACGAAGCACTCCATCGCCGCGAGCCTGCCCCCCAGCCCCAGATCGCGCCCGAGCGCGGTGCGGGCGCGCAGGTCGAGGAAGACGGGATCGCCGTCGTCCTCCCGCAGCCGCAGCACGTGGAGGAAGGGATCGCTGGTGTCGATCTCCACCTCGAAGCGCTCGATCCCCCTCTCCGCGAGGAGCTCGACCAGGCCGTAGTGCTCCAGCACCCGGCGGATCCCCGCCTCGGAGTAGGTGCCGAGGAAGAGGCCGGTCTGCATCTGGTCGATCGACCAGTCCTGCCCGGCGGCGAGCTCGTCGGGACGGAGCTGGTCGTAGCGGGCGGCGAGGCGCCTGCCCACCTCGATCCGCCGCAGGCGCGCGTCCCTCCCGGTGGGGTCGGTCATGCCCCGAGCATAAGCCGAATCCGTCGAGGTCGTGGACCCGCGACCGGACGTGGATGCAGGCGCTGGCGCCGGCGCTCCGGGCCGCCTCCGGCGGCGCGCCGCGGAGACGGCGCCGGGAGACCGGCTGGACGAGGAGCGCCGCCGCCGCCGGGGAGGCCGGCGTCGAGGGCGACGCCGAGGACGGCGGCGCGGAGGAACGAGGCGGGCATCCTCCATCCCCCCGCGGGCGATTCCGCCCGAGGGGGTGGATGCCAACGTGCTGGAACATCGGAGGTAGGTGGGGTCCCGCGGGGCAGAGACCCGGCGGCATGTGCGCGGCGCGTCTGCGGCGGCCGAGTGCCAGGCGACGCGCGCAGACCTGGGCGGCCGAGCCGCTCGCGGGCCGCTTCGCGGCGGCGTGACCCGGTGCGCACTGCCACCGGCAGCCGCGGCGGCGGGCCTTCAGAACCCGAGCCGCTTCTTCATCTTCTTCGCCTCTTCCTCGGCCTTCTTCTTCGCGGCGGCCTCGGTCTCCCGGCGCTTGCGGTCCGCCTCGGCCTTCGCCTCCGCCGCCAGCCGGTCGGCCTCCGCCTTCGCCTCCTCGATCTGGCGATCCGCCGCCGCCTTCGCCTCCTGGAGCTGCCTGTCGGCCGCGGCCTTCGCCTCGTCGAGCTGCTTCGCCGCGCCGCCCGCGAGCGCGCCGGCCACCGCCTGCGCCTCGCCGGAGAGGCAGCCCTTCGCCAGGAGCAGCCCCAGGGCCTTGGCGTCCGGCTGGACCGAGGGCGACGTCGCCGGCCCGGTCACCTTGAGCGGCACCGCGGTCTCCTTCTCGATGGTGCAGCGCCCGCCGGTGAAGGTGCGGACGAGCTGCGGCGTGACGAAGTAGTCGCCCTCGAGGAAGAGGTCGCCGCCGATCCCCACCGCGCCGCCCAGCTCCACGCGGCTGCCGTCGAGCTGCATCCGGAGGGGACGGGTCAGGTTCATCTTCCCCTTCTCCACCGCGAAGGAGGCGAGGAGGTCGCGGACGTCGCCCTCGCTGGCGAGCTTCTTCCTCTCGATCCCCGGCAGGTCGGCGACGCCGCCCAGCACCGCGGAGGTGATCTGCCCCACCGAGATCTTCCCGTCCGTCAGGGCGAGGTTCCAGGCGCCGGTGAGGTGCTGCTCCAGCGCCTCCATGTCGAAGCCCTGCCCGTCGAGCTGCACGTCGAGGTTGGCGGTGCCGCGGATCACGTCGGTGGTGTCGAACTCCCCGGCGACGAGGCGGGCCACGTCCACCTTCTCCGCGGCGAGGCGCGCCTTGAACGGCATCTGGCCCCGCCAGATCTCCGCCTCGGTGCCGCTCGCGCGCACGGTGCCCCCGTAGAGGCCGAAGCTGGCCTGCTCCACCTTGAGCACGCCGTCGCGGAGGACGAGCTGCCCGCGCACGTTCTCCAGCACCCGCTTGCGCACCCGGACCCTGTCGAGCTGGAAGCCGGCGGTCACGTGGAGCGCCTTGAGGGAGGGATCGTCCTCCCGCTCCTCCGCGGGCGCCGCCGGGGCGCCGTCCGCCGCCTCCTCGGGCGGCATCAGCTCGTCGAGGTCGAGCAGCCGGGAGGTGAGGTGGGCCTGCACCACCGGCGCTTCGAGGTTGCGCACCGTGGCGGTGGCGGCGAGGTCGCTGCCGCCCAGCCGCAGCGCGAAGCGGTGGAGGTCGATCGCCAGCGTGGAGAGGTCGGCGGGGTCGCCGGTGACCCGCATCGCCCCCTCGACCCTGCCGTTGCGGAGCCGCTCCGCGGGCAGGGCGGGAACCGTGGCGGCGAGCTTCTCCAGATCGAGGGGCAGGAGCGTCACCTCCAGCGCGCTCCCCGTGCTCCCCACCGATCCCTTCGCCTGGAGCTGGAGCTCCGCCAGGCGCACGTCGAACTTCTGGAAGCCGAGGCGGTCTCCGTCGCGCTCCGCGAAGACGTCGATCACGAAGGGCGTCGCCGCTTCCTTCTGGAGCGTGCCGGGGATGCGGATCACCGAGTCGCCCGCGTCGAAGCGGAGCCCCGCCTGGATCTTGCCGGCAGGATCGCCGTTGGCGAAGACGCGCATCTGGACCGCGCCGCGCACGGTGGTCTCCGGCAGCTCCAGGTCGATCCCCTGCAGCCCCAGGTCGAAGTTGGCGGAGAGCTTGCCGGGCGAGCCCTTGAGGTGGCCCGCCATCGAGCCCTTCCCCTCGGCGCGGACGTTGGCGGCGCGCATCTGCTCCGCCGCCTGGGGCAGCAGACGCACCAGCCGGTCCACCGAGAAGGGCCTGGCCGCCAGGCTGAAGTCGTAGGTGGGCTGGGCGAAGTCGCGGATGGTGCCGGTGAGGTCGACGTCGAGCTCGTCGAGGCGCAGGTTGGCCTTGCGCAGCGTCGCGCTGCTCTGGCTGAAGTCGCCGTCGATCCGCAGGGCGAAGGGGGTCGCCCGCGGCTTGGCGAAGACGCCGGGGAGGAGGAGATCCACCTCGCCCAGATCGACGGTGAGGCCGAGGGTCTGCTGCGCGGCGGTGCCGCTCGCGCGCAGGTCGAAGGTGACGAGGCCGCTCACCGCGCTGCCGGGCGGCAGCGCCTCCCGCGCCATGGGGAAGGCGTCGAGGACCGTCTGGAGATCGAAGTTGCCGGACCGCACCACGAAGTTCTCGAAGCGGGGCGAGCCGCCCAGATCGTGGAGGGCGCCGGAGGCGGCGATCTCCACCTTGCTCATCTCGAGGCGCAGGCGCTGGATGGTGGCGCCCATCTTCTCCAGGTCGGCGACCAGGTTGGCGTCGAGGCGCACGTCGGTGGGCTTGCCGCCGTCGAAGTGGAGCCCCTGCACCGCCACGTAGCCCTCCACCTCCGCGGGCGCGCCGGGCGCGAGCCGCGGCAGGCGGAAGTCGGCGGAGAGGACCGCCGCCCGGAGCGGCAGCGGCAGGTAGGGGAGGGCGGGGCCCAGGTCGAGCCGCTTGATCTGCGCGCGCACGTCGCGCACCGGCACGAGGCCGTCGAAGGCGAGGTCGGCGGGGATGGGCCCCACCGCCGCCTGCAGATCGACGTTGCGCTCGTCGGCGAAGGCCGCCGCCTGGAGCTGGAAGCGCAGCGTCTCGCCCAGCTTCACCCCGCTGACCCGCAGGTCGATCTTCTGCACCACGCTGGTGATCGGCGCCTCGCCCGCCGCGCGATCGACGAGGCGGATCGTGCCGTCCGCCAGACGGATCTCGCCGATGTCGACGCGCCCGAGCAGATCGAGGAGGGCGGGGGCGATCCCCTCCGCCGCGGCCCCCTCGTCCTCCGCCGCGGGGCGGTCGAGGAGATCGGCGATGGAGAGGCTGCCGTCCTTCTCGCGGACCAGCTCGATCTCCAGCCCGTCCAGGTAGAGGGCGCTGATCGAGATCTCCTCGCCCAGGGAGAGGATCGCGCCGAGCAGATCGATGTCGATGCCGGCGCGCCGCACCTGGAGGAGGGGCGCGCCCTCCGCGGCGCCGGGCGCTGCCGCCACCCGGATCCCCTCGATCTCCGCGCCGAGGGTGGGGAAGAAGCGGGTGGAGATGGCGCCCAGCTCCACCTCCCGCCCGAGCGCCTCCTCGATCGCCGGCTCGTGGGCCGCCACCTGCTCGCGCACGAGCGCGTCCACGTCGAGCAGCCACCAGGCGAGGGCGCTGGCCACGACGAACAGGACGGCGAGGGAGGCGGCGGCGATCGCTGCCCAGGTGAGGAGGCGTTTCATGCGGAACCTCGGTGCAAATCGATTCGCTCCGCAGCGTAGCGAAGCGCACGTGCGGGAGGAACGGTGGAACCGCGGGGGAGCCCCGTCGCTTCCCCGTTTGGCGTGCGCCCGGCATGGTGTTAGGTAGGCGGCGTGAAAATCGGAATCGCCCCGCTTCTCCTCCCGATCGCGCTCCTCGGGCTCGCCGCCTGTGGCGAGGGCGACGCCGCCCCGTCCTCGCCGGAGGAATGCGTCGACTGCCCCCTCTGCCCGGCCCCGGAGACGCCGCCCGGCTGCCCGGAATCCCGCGTGGCGCAGACGATCGACCTCGTCACCGGCTGCCCGGTGCTCGTCTGCGGCGCCTGCCCCGCGGTGGAGCAGCCGCAGTGCCCCGAGGGGCGGCTCGTCCCCACGCTCGATCGGGTGAGCGGGTGCCCGGTCGCCTGGACGTGCGAGCGCTGCGCGCCGCCGCCCGCGCCCGCCTGCCCCGGCGGCTACCCTGTCGCGGGGGAGGTGGACGACGAGGGCTGCACCCTGGCCTGGCGCTGCGCGAGCTGCCCGGAGGTGGAGGCGCCGCGCTGCGCCGACGCCACCGAGGAGATCGATCCCTCGACCGGCTGCGTCGCCGGATGGAACTGCCCGGAGTGCCCGGAGACGGAGCCGCCCGCCTGCACCACCGGGGCGCCGATCCTGGAGACCGATCCCGACACCGGCTGCAGCACGTGGGTCTGCCCGCCCTGCCCGGAGGTGGAGCCGCCCGCGTGCACCACCGGCGATCCGATCCCCGGCACCGATCCCGCGACCGGCTGCGCCACCTGGAGCTGCCCGCCGTGCCCCGAGGTGGAGCGGCCGGAATGCACCACCGGCGCGCCGGTCGCCACCACCGATCCCCGGACCGGCTGCCCGGCGTGGGCGTGCCCCGCCTGCCCGGACGTGCCGCCGCCTTCCTGCGGCGGCGCCACGCCGATCGTCGACGGCGCCACCGGCTGCACCACCGGCTGGGACTGCCCGCCGGTCGATCCGGACGACCGCTGGGCCGCCGTGGATCACCTGAGCGGCCACGCCCTGGTGGACGCGCTCCAGGACCTGATCGACGGCCACACCAACCTGGGCTACGACGGCGCGCGCGACCGCATCTTCACCAGCATCGACGTCCACGACGGGAAGATCGAGTGCATCTACACCGGCAGGCTGGTCAGCCCCGACGGCACGCGCACCCCCGGCGGCTTCAACACCGAGCACAGCTGGCCGCAGAGCGAAGGGGCGACGGGCGTGGCCAAGGCCGACCTCCACCACCTCTTCCCCACCGACGCCACCGCCAACAACCGGCGCGGCTCGTATCCCTTCGGTGACACCGACTGCAACCAGAGCAGCGCCTGCGTCTGGTACGAGGGCGGCTCGGAGCTGGGCAACTCCAGCACCGGCGGCGGCAGGGTCTTCGAGGTGCGGCCCGCGTACCGCGGGGACATCGCCCGCGCCCACTTCTACTTCTCCGTGCGCTACGGGCTGGCGATCCCCGCCTCCGAGGAGACGGTGCTCCGCGCCTGGCACCAGCAGGATCCGGTGAGCGACCGGGAGCGGCTCCGCAACGATCGCATCGAGGCGGTGCAGCACAACCGCAACCCCTTCGTCGATCGCCCCGACTTCGTCGCGAGGATCGCCGACTTCTGACGATGTGGTACTCGGTCCACGCGCTTCTGCTGGGCACGCTTCCGGTGGCGCTGTTCTGCACCGCCCCCGTGCTCCTGGTGGCGCGGCTCCGCAGCCGGCCGTGGCCGTGGGGGCGGGCGGCGGCGCTCGCCGCGCTCCTCTCCGCCGTGGCGGGAGCCGCGGGTTTCGCCGCCGTCCTCCACCTCTTCGCCGGTGGCGTCCGCCTCGCGGGCTGCCTGCTCGCCGCTGCGGGGAGCGCGGTCCTCGCCACCCTCTGCACCGCGCTGGTGGCGGGCGGGGCGCGCCTCCTCGAGCGCGCCGGGCGCTGATCCCGGAGACGAAGAAGGCCCCCCGGTTGCCGCCGGAGGGCCTCTGCGCGCGGGCCTACGCCGTGCCGCGCTTCCGGTCACGCTCCGCCTTGTAGCGGGCGTGCGGGTCGAGCTCCCGCTTGCGGATGCGGATGCTCCTGGGCGTCACCTCGACCAGCTCGTCGTCCGCGATCCACTCGAGCGCCTTCTCCAGCGTCATCTCGCGGGGCGGGGTGAGGAGGATGTTCTCGTCGCGGCCCGCGGCGCGGATGTTGGTCAGCTTCTTCTCGCGGGTGACGTTCACCTCGAGATCGTTCGGGTGGCTGTGCTCGCCCACCACCATGCCGTTGTAGACCGGCACGCCCGGCCCGTAGAACAGGGTGCCACGGTCCTGCAGCGAGTAGAGGGAGTAGGCCACCGTCTCGCCGTCGCGGTCGGAGATGATCGAGCCGCTCTGGCGCTTGGGGATCGCGCCCTGCCACGGCTCCCACCCGTCCGACTCGCTCGACATGATCCCCTCGCCGCGGGTGATGGTGAGGAACTCGTTGCGGAAGCCAATCAGGCCACGCGCCGGCACGCGGAACTTGACGCGGGTGCGCCCGGAGCCGAGCGGCTGCATGTCCATCATCCGGCCCTTGCGCATGCCGAGGCGCTCGGTCACCACGCCCACCGCCGTGTCGGGCAGGTCGCAGTAGACCAGCTCCATCGGCTCGTAGACCTGGTCGCCCTCGGTGCGGGTGAGCGGCACCGGGTTGGAGGCGGTGAGCTCGTAGCCCTCGCGGCGCATGGTCTCGATGATCACCGCGAGCTGGAGCTCGCCGCGGCCGATCACCTGGAAGGCCTCCGGCGTGTCGGTGTCGAGCACCTTGATCGCCGGGTTGCGGTACGCCTCGCGGTAGAGGCGGTCGCGCAGGTTGCGCGAGGTGACGTACTTGCCTTCCTTGCCGGCGAACGGACCGTCGTTGACGCGGAAGACCATCATCATCGTCGGCTCGTCCACGTGGAGCCGGGGCAGCGCCTCCGGCTTCTCGGGCGAGGCGAGGGTATCGCCGATGGAGACGTCCTCGATGCCGGCGAGCATGATCACCTCGCCCGCGTGCGCCTCCTCGATCTCCACGCGCTTGAGGCCGTGGAAGCCGTAGAGCTTGACCACGCGCCCCTGCTGGATCGCGCCATCCTCGCGGATCACCGAGAGGTTGTCGTTGACCCGGACCTTGCCCGCGTAGATGCGGCCGATGATCAGGCGGCCCACGAAGTCGTCGTAGTCCAGGTTGTTGACGACCATCGCGAAGTGCGGGCTGTCGGAGACGGCGGGGGCGGGGATGTGCTCGATGATCGCGTCGAAGAGCGGCTTGAGGTTCTCGCCGGGGGTGTCGAGGGAGAGCGAGGCCTTGCCCTCGCGGCCGATGGCGTAGATCACCGGCAGCTCGAGGAGCTTCTCGTCGCCGCCGAGGTCGATGAGGAGCGAGTAGACCTCGTCCAGCACCTCCTGCGGGCGGGCGTCCTGGCGGTCGATCTTGTTGATGCAGATGATGGCCGGCAGCCCCTGGGCGAGCGCCTTGCTCATCACGAAGCGCGTCTGCGGCAGCGGCCCCTCCGCCGCGTCGACGAGGAGCACCACGCCGTCGACCATGCGGAGCGCGCGCTCCACCTCGCCGCCGAAGTCGGCGTGTCCCGGGGTGTCGAGGATGTTGATCTTGTAGCCGTCGTAGGTGACGGCGGTGTTCTTCGCGAGAATCGTGATGCCCTTCTCGCGCTCCAGGTCGTTGGAGTCCATCACGCGCTCGGCCACCTGCTCGTTGGCGCGGAAGGTGCCGGCCTGGCGGAGCATGTGATCGACCAGCGTGGTCTTGCCGTGGTCGACGTGCGCGACGATGGCGATGTTGCGGAGCTTCTCGCGATTCAAGCGTGTACCTCGAAGGAGATTCGAAAAAGTCCCCTCCAAGACGGTCGGGGCGGGGCCTTATATTCCGCGCCGTACCGGCCCCGCAAGAAGCGCCTGCATCGCGAAACGGGTCGAAAGGCCGGCGCACCGGTGGGCGACGGGCGGCAGCTCGTTGTTCCGCCGCGCCGCCCTGTCGCCCAGCCGGGTGACGAAGGATCGGGCGAGCCCCGCCCGGTGCCTCCAGCCCGGCTCCGCCCGCTGCGCGGTGCGCGCGCCACCCGGCCCGGGCAGGACGCGCTGGACCTGCTCGAGGATCGCCTGGACCGCGCCCGGCGCTACCGCCGCGGCGATCCGCAGCGCCTTCGCCGGCAGCCCCACCGTGCACCAGCGATCGCCGCGGTAGCAGGCATCGACCATCTTCCGTGCCGCCCGCTCCGCGTCCATGGAGATTAGCGGGAGCGAGGCGCCCAGGGCGAACCACTGCACCTCCTTCTCCCGCTGCCCCTTGGCCAGGGCGTGGAGGAAGGATCCGGTGCGCATCAGGCCGGGCACCACGGTGGTCACCTGCACCCCGTCCGCCCGCAGCTCCGCTCCCAGGCCGGTGGAGAGGCCGACCGAGGCGAACTTGGCGACGGTGTAGGGGAGGAGGTGGGGCACCGCCACCACCCCGCCGATCGAGGTGATGTCGAGGATCCGGCCGCGCCGCCGCTGGCGCATCTGCGGCAGCACCGCACGCGTGGCGTGGATCATCCCCCACAGGTTGATCTCCAGGCTTTCGCGGAAGTCCTGCTCGGACATGGTGATGGCCGGGCCCACCTGGATGATCCCGGCGTTGTTGACCAGCACGTCGACGCCGCCGAAGCGGGCGGTCGCCTGCTGGACCAGCGCCTCCACCTGCGACCGGTCGGCGACGTCGCAGCGCCGCGCCAGCACCTCCGCGCCGTAGCGCGCCACGAGCTCCGCCCGCGCCCGCTCCAGCTCCGCCACGTCGCGGGCGCAGATCACCAGCCGCGCGCCCCTGCTGGCGAACTCCCGGGCGAGGAGGAGCCCCAGGCCCCGCGACCCGCCGGTGATCAGCACCGTCTGTCCGTCGAACCTCCCGCCGTGCCGCGCACCCCACCACCAGGTGGCGGCGAGGCCCACGGCGGGGAGCGCCCACCATCGATCGAACGTCATGGAGGAAGCCTTGGCACCGGGCCGCGCGGGCGCATCCGGCGGCAGGCGGGCCGGGCGTGGTACAAGGGCCCGATGCGGATCGAAGGCTTCCACCACCTCGCCATCCAGGTGCGCGATCTCGACGCGGCGGAGCGCTTCTACGCGGGCCTGCTCGGGCTGGAGGTGATCCGCCGCTGGACCGACGAGCGGGGGGCGCCGCGATCGATCTGGGTGGCGGCGGGCGAGGGGTTCCTGGCCCTGGAGCGGTGCGAGGGCGGGGCGGCGGAGCGGCCCTGGCGCGACGAGGCGCCCGGTCTCCACCTCCTCGCCCTCCGGATCGCCAGGGCCGACCGGGCGGCCTGGGAGGAGCGGCTCGCCGCCGCCGGCCACCCCAAGGTGGCGGAGACCGCGTACACGTTCTACGTGCGCGATCCCGAGGGGAACCGGATCGGCCTCTCCCACCACCCCGAGGCCTGAAACGAAGAAGGCCCGCTCGCGCGGGCCTCGTCGAGGACGGCTGGCTCTCAGCCGAAGATCCGCTTCGCCGCGTCGGTGGGGCTGCGGATCTCCTCGCGGTGCTCCGGGTGCCAGCCCTCGTGGAGCTGCCGCGAGGCGGCGGGGGCGGGGGCCGCCACCTGCTGCACCTCCGCCTCGCCGTTCTCCGGGCGCTTGCGCACGATGGGCGGGCGGGCCTCCACCGCCACCGCCGCCGGGGCCGCGGCAGCGGCCTCCGCCTGCGCCGCCTTCTCCCGGCGGAGCTCCTGCTGGTAGTGGCGCGAGCAGAGGCCGCGCGAGCGGGCGGGATCCTCGCAGCCCACCACGCGGCAGGGGCGCGCCTCGCCCCGCGGCCTGCCGCCCCGGCGGGTGGCGCCAGCCTGCAGGCCGGCGGTCACGCCCTGGGCCGCGCGGGCGGGCACGCGCTCCACCAGATGATCGAGATCCAGCGACTGGGAGAGGCCCTCCTGCAGGCCCTGGGTGATCCCTTCGGACAGTGCGCGGCCCAGCGTCTCGCCGAAAGCGCGCAGTGCCGCATGAAGCGCCGCAGCGGAATGGTCGATGGACACGACAACCTCGCTTGGGTGTTTTGTGAACGATGAAACCGGTGTGTCTGCGGACAGACGGGCCCGGGCGCGGCCACTCGCCGGAAAACCGCAGAAACCGCGCTCAGATCGGCCCTATCTTGAGAACCGGGCCCCGATCCGTCAAGGGAATCCGCCGCCGTTTCCGTCGAATCGCGGGGCTTGTCGGCACAAAGGCGCGACACATGCAGGCTTTTTCGGTGGTGAAATCTGGAATTGTTGATTGCGCCACGCCCCGCCCGAGGAGGGTGCCTACCTTCCTTCCGAGCACCGTTTCCGTTCCACGGAGGAAGGCATGGCGGAGAAGATCGAGGGCGGGGCCCCCGTGGGGGGCAGCATCGCCACCATGGGGCGAAGCCCCCTCGGCAACGACCCGGGGGCGGAGGTCCCCGATCTGGAGGGGGCGCGCGCCACCGCGGAGGACGTGGGCGCGCTGCCGGTGCCCCGCAGCGTCATGCAGTCCAAGGGGATCCCGGTCCCCCGCCGCACCGGCACCCCCTACGACATCGAGCGGGGGCTGCTCCCCGGGGCGCGGCGGCCGGTCCGTCCCGGCGCCAGGGAGGAACCGTGGCGGACCCACGGGCTCACCCTGCCGCGGGAGGAGGAGGCCAGGCTGCGCTTCTCCCACGCCCGGGCGGCGCGCACGCCGGAGCAGGTGGCGCGGGCCCTCTCGAAGCTGGGCGACACCGGCCTGCGCGATCCCCAGCGGGGCAGGGAGGCGGGGCCCCCGCTCCCCGGCGAGCCCGGCTACGAGTCGGACGAGCACGCGGGGCGGGGCTAGGGTTTCCCACAGCCGGGAAATTCGACCGGCGGCCGACCCTGGGCGACGATCTCCCGTGTAAGCCGGTGTCCTACATGCCGGCCACGGAGAAGACCATGGGCAACCAGCGGAAGTCGGAACGCGCCCCCTGCGACATCTACCTCAACAAGATCATCGACGAGGCCCGCCACCTCGCCAGGGCCCGGGACATCTCGCCCGACGGCATCTGGCTCTCCAAGGTGCTCGAGCCCGCCCACCAGGGCAGGGAGATCGGCCTCGAGTTCCAGCTCCCCGGCTCGTCGGAGGTGATCTGGGCGGCGGGCGAGGTGGTGCGCGAGGACGACCGCGAGCTGGCGGGGGGCACCGTGCAGGGCTCCGCCGTCCGCTTCACCGCGATGGCGGACCGTTTCCGGCGGATGATCGAGGTCTACGTCTCCCGGACCGCCGGCAACGCCTGAGCCGCCGTGGAGAGGCGGCTCGCTCCGCCGGGAGCACAAAAAGGGGGCCTGCGCGGGCCCGCCCGGTCCCGCGCGAGCGGGGCGGGGGAGGGGCGGCTGCGCTCAGCCGCCCTTCGGGTGCCAGGCCTGCCGCGCCGGCACCCGGGCGAAGCGGTCCAGCTCCGGCGACCAGGCGGTGAGGGCGCCGCCGTAGACGCAGCCGGTGTCGAGGCCCACCGCCCGCACCCGGCCCGCCTCGCGGCGCTCCACCAGCCCCTGCCGCGCGTCGTGGCCGAAGACGATCGTCTCCTCGCCCTCCCAGAGCTGCCACCACTTCCGCGCCCCTTCGCCCGGGGGAAACTCCCGCACCGTGGTAGCCAGCCGCTCGTCGGTCCCCGCGGGGCCGAGGGTGGGGTGGAGGCCGGCGTGGACCACGCGGAAGCCGGCGCCGGTCACCCAGAGCGGCAGCGAGGCGCACAGGGCCACCGCCTCCTCCAGCGCCCCCGCCGCCTGGAGCTGGTCGAGGCAGCGGGTCAGGTAGGGTTTCGCCTCCCGCCGCTCCCCGCGGAGCCGGGCGCCGCCCAGCTCCCGCACCGCCACGTCGTGGTTGCCGAGGACCGCCTCCGCCCCCGTCTCCCGGAGCAGGCGGAGCACGCCCACCGGATCCGGCCCCTTGTCGAAGAGGTCGCCGCACAGGATCAGCCGGTCCGCGGGCCCGGGGCCGATCGCCGCGAGCAGATCCGCGAGCTCGCCCGAGCAGCCGTGTACGTCGCCGATGATCCAGGTCGCCATCTCTCCCGTCCTTCCCGGTGGTGAACGCGCGCGGGGCGGCGGAAACTACCACGCCCAACGCGCTCTGCTACGCTCGGCCTCTTGAACATCCCGAACGCCATCAGCCTCGCCCGGCTCCTGCTCGTTCCCGTCTTCGCGTGGCTCCATCTCACCGATCGGCCGCTCGCCGCGCTGATCGTCTTCGTCGCCGCGGCGGTCTCCGACGGGCTCGACGGACTGCTCGCCCGGCTCCTCGATCAGCGCACCGCGATCGGCGCGATCCTCGATCCCCTCGCGGACAAGGCGCTCGGCTTCACCGCGCTCCTCCTCCTCGCCGTGAGCGGGGTGCTGCCCTTCTGGTTCTTCGCCACCTCGCTCCTGCGCGACGTGGTGGTCTTCTGCGTGGGCATCACCACGCGGGTCACCCACCTGCCGGTCCCCGCCTCACCCACCCGGATTTCGAAGTACGCCACCTTCCTCCTCATGGCCACGGTGACGCTGGCGCTCTTCACCCGCTCGCCGCGCCACGGCGAGGCGGTGCTGCCCTGGGTGCAGGCGATGGGCGGGCTCGCGGCGCAGTGCCTGCTGGTGGCCACGGTCCAGTACACCCTGCTCTGGCGCACGCTCCTCAAGGAGCGCCAGGGAGGCGCATGATGTCCGACGAGACGAAGTGGCGCGTCCGGCTCGCCCCCGCGGTGCGGGTCGACCTCGCGTGGGCGGCGGCGGTGGTGGTCCTCACCGTCCTCGCCTTCCTCCTCCTCCACGCGGTGCCCGGCGTGGCGCTCCCGGTGCTCCTCTCGCTGGCGAGCGCCTGGGCGCTCGATCCGCTGGTCGATCGTTTCGAGCGCCGGGGCTGGCCGCGCACCGCCGCGATCCTCCTCCTCGGCTTCCTCCTCGTCGTGGTCATCGGCGCGGCGCTCGCCTTCCTCGTCCCGGCGCTGATCGAGCAGGCGGTGCGCCTGCCCGACTATCTGCAGGCGATCGGCACCCGGCTCCTGCCGCTGGCGGAGCGCCTCCTCGACACGCGCCTGCCCGCCACCTGGCACGAGCTGGGACAGGAGCTCGCCGGGCGCGCGGCGGACCTCGCCCGCGAGGTGGGACCGATCGCCGGCCGCTTCCTCCTGCGCGCGGCGGGCGGCACCGCCACCGCCATCGCCCAGGTGCTCGGCTTCTCGCTGGTACCGATCTTCGTCTTCTACTTCCTCCGCGATTTCGACCGGATGAAGGAGCGGGCGGTCCTGCTCCTGCCGCCCCGCCACCGGGCGCGGCTGGTCGCGCGCTTCCGGGAGATCGACGCGGTCCTCGCCGCCTTCGTGCGCGGGCAGCTCACCGTGGCGGCGATCCTCGGCGCGATCTACGCGGTGGGGCTCACCCTCTCCGGCGTGAAGCTCGGGCTGGTGATCGGCCTGGTGGCCGGCATCGCCGCGATGATCCCCTACGCGGGCATGGCCCTCGGCCTCGTCCTCGCCGCCGTTGCCGTGCTGGTCGACTGGCACGACGGATCGATCTGGGTGGCGGCAGGGGCCACCGCCACCTTCGTGGTGGGGCAGGCGCTGGAGGGCAACCTGATCACCCCGAAGATCGTCGGGGACAAGGTGGGGCTCGCCCCGGTGGCGGTGATGCTGGCAGTGCTCGCCTTCGGCGAGGTGCTCGGCTTCGCCGGCGTCGTCCTCGCCGTGCCGCTGGCGGCCGTGCTCCAGGTGGTCCTGCGGGTGCTGGTGGAGCACTACCGGGCGAGCGCGTGGTACGGCGCGGCGGCGGAGGCGGCAGCGGGGGAGGGCGGGGAAGAAAATCGTCCGACCGCTGTTTTTTCTCCTTGATCGGAGCCGGGGATTTCTCTAGAAACCACCTCGCGTTGCAGGCCCGTAGCTCAGTTGGTAGAGCACCACCTTGACACGGTGGGGGTCACTGGTTCGAGTCCAGCCGGGCCTACCAGATCGAAGAAAATCACGCGGGGTCATCGCAAGTCCGGTGACCCCGCGTGGTGTTTTCGGCCGCCTGCACCGCGGGACGGCCACGGAGGTCGCCATGGACGATATGGTTCGCGTCACGCTGCCCGATGGATCGGTCAAGACGGTGACCCGCGGCACCACCGTGGCCGACTTCGTGCGGGAGCAGATCGGGCCGGGCCTCGCCAAGGCGGCGCTCGCCGCCAGGCTCGACGGCGCCCAGGTCGATCTCTCCCGCCCCATCGACCACGACGCCAGGCTCGAGGTGATCACCGCGAAGTCGGAGGAGGGGCTCGAGGTGATCCGCCACTCCTCGGCGCACATCCTCGCCTCCGCGGTGCAGCGGGTCTATCCCGAGGCCCAGGTCACCATTGGCCCGGTGATCGAGGACGGCTTCTACTACGACTTCTACTTCCCCCGCGGCTTCACCCCCGACGACCTGCGGAAGTTCGAGGAGGAGATCGCGAAGATCGTGGCGGAGGACGCGCCCTTCGAGCGGGTGGACGTGCCGATCGAGGAGGCGATCGCCCTCTTCGAGAAGATGGGCGAGCACTTCAAGGTGGAGATCATCCGCGACCTCGCCGCGAAGGGCGAGACGACGGTGGGCCTCTACAAGCACGCGGGCTGGGTCGACCTCTGCCGCGGGCCGCACATCCCCTCCACCGGCAAGGCGCCGGCGATCAAGCTGACCAGCGTGGCGGGCGCCTACTGGCGCGGCGACTCGAGCAAGCCGCAGCTCCAGCGGATCTACGGCACCTCGTGGCGCAACAAGAAGGAGCTGGAGGAGTACCTCCACCGGATGGAGGAGGCGCGCAAGCGCGATCACCGCAAGCTGGGGCGCGAGCTGGACCTCTTCCTCTTCCACCCCTTCGCGCCGGGCGCCGCCTTCTGGACCGACAAGGGCACGACGCTCTACCACCTGCTCGGCAACGCGATGCGGACGCTGACGCGGCGGGCGGGCTACCAGGAGATCAAGACGCCGCTCCTCTTCAACAAGGGGCTCTGGGAGATCTCCGGCCACTGGGGCAAGTACAAGGAGAACATGTTCCTCGTCCTCGACAACGAGACGGGCGAGCACGACTTCTCCCTCAAGCCGATGAACTGCCCGTCGCACCACCTCTACTTCGCGACGAAGAAGCACTCCTACCGGGAGCTGCCCCTGCGCTTCCACACGCAGGACGTGCTCCACCGCAACGAGGCTTCCGGCGCGCTGGGCGGCCTCACCCGCGTGCGGCAGTTCGCCCAGGACGACGCCCACATCTACCTCGCCGAGAGCCAGATCGCCGAGGAGGTGCAGGCGCTCGCCTCGATGATCGGCAAGGTCTACGAGGCGTTTGGCCTCAGCTTCGTCGCCAAGTTCGCCACGCGCCCGGAGCAGCGGGTGGGCGACGACGCGATGTGGGATCGGGCCGAGGCGGCGCTCAAGGCGGCGCTGGAGGCGACCGGTCTGCCCTACGAGATGAAGCCGGGCGACGGCGCCTTCTACGGCCCGAAGATCGACTTCGACGTCTCCGACTCGATCGGCCGCCGCTGGCAGCTCGGCACGATCCAGCTCGACTACGCCTCGCCGGAGCGCTTCGACCTCACCTACGTCGGCGAGGACAACGCCGAGCACCGGCCGGTGATCATCCACCGGGCGATCTTCGGCTCGTTCGAGCGCTTCATCGCCATCCTGATCGAGCACTACGCCGGGGCGTTCCCCGCCTGGCTGGCGCCCGTGCAGGGGCGGATCGTCACCGTCAGCGACCGGCAGCTCGAATGGGGGCGGGCGGTCCAGGAGCGGATGCGCGCCGCCGGCCTCCGGGTGGAGCTGGACGAGCGGAGCGAGAAGCTCGGCGCCAAGATCCGCGATGCGCAGCTCGAGAAGATCCCCTACACCTTCGTGATCGGCGATCAGGAGGTGGAGAAGAAGGGGGTCTCGCCGCGGAAGTATGGCGGCGAAGACCTCAAGTTCATGGAGCTGGACGCGGCGATCGCCCGGCTCGTGGAGGAGGGGAAGGTTCCCTTCCTCGGCTGAAGGACGAAAGGACGGCGCAGGAGGGGGCCTCTGCCCGGTTGACACCGGGCTTCGCTTGAATATCCTGCGCGCTTCGCTGATTTCCTTGCGGGGATGGGTGTCCCCGCAAACCAGGAGGTATCTCCCATTCGGGACGCACGTACGAATCGGCGCATTCGCGCTCGTGAAGTCCGCTTGATCGGATCCGACGGCTCGCAGCTCGGGGTGGTTCCCCTCGAGGTGGCGCTCGCCCGTGCCGCAGACGAGGGGCTCGACCTGGTCGAGATCTCGCCGATGGCCCGGCCGCCGGTCTGCAAGATCATGGACTACGGCAAGTTCAAGTACGAGACCAAGAAGAAGGCCACCGAGGCCAAGAAGAAGCAGGTCGTCGTACAGCTCAAGGAGGTCAAACTCCGGCCGAAGACCGACGAGCACGACTACGACTTCAAGGTGAAGAACGTACGCCGGTTCCTCGAAGAGGGGAACAAGGCCCGCGTGACCATCATGTTCCGCGGCCGCGAGATCACCCACAAGGAAATCGGCCAGAAGATCCTCCAGGACGTCGCCAACGACGTGAAGGAGGTGGGGGTCATCGAGCAGGCGCCGCGCCAGGAAGGCCGGCAGATGTTCATGATCCTGGCTCCGAACCCGAAGTACCTCGCGCAGCTGCGCGAGCGGGCCCGGGCCGCCGACGTGGAGAAGAACAAGGGCGAGAAGAAGCCCGAGGAGCGCAAGCCAGCAGCCGCTCCCGCGGAGGCCGAAGCCGAGGTCGCCGTGCCCAAGGAGGCCTGAAAGGGCCCCTCTCTAGAGGAAGCCATGCCGAAGCTGAAGACGAACAGCGGCGCCAAGAAGCGGTTCCGCGTCAACAAGAAGGGCACCGTGAAGTACCGCCAGGCCAATGCCCGGCACAACTTCACCCACAAGTCGCCCAAGCAGAAGCGCCAGAACCGCGGCACCTCGACCCTCGTGTCGCAGGACGCGAAGAAGGTCATCAAGGAACTCTTCCCCTGGGGCTCGAACATCTGATCGAGCGGGCGGAAGCCAACCAAGCGGATCCGCCGTCGGGCGGGTTCCCCGTGCCGGAGGCCTGCGGGCCACGCCGGTGCGGCCGGTGCCGGAACGGCACCAGGAGTGAGTCATGCGAGTCAAGAAGGGTTTCAAGGCGCGCCGTCGCCGCAATCGGGTTCTCAAGCTTGCGAAGGGCTTCCGCGGCCGCCGCAAGAATACGTACCGCCGTGCGAACGAGGCCGTGGAGCGCGCGCTCGATTACGCGACCCGCGACCGCCGCCAGAAGAAGCGCGACTTCCGCCGCCTCTGGATCGTCCGCATCAACGCCGGCGCGCGCCTCAACGGCATGAGCTACTCGAAGCTGATCAACGGCCTGTCGAAGGCCGGCTGCCAGCTCGATCGCAAGGTGCTCGCCGACATCGCGCTCTTCGACCCCCAGGGCTTTGCCGCCGTCGTCGCGGCCGCCCGGGCGTAAGTCGAAGCGCGTCCTTCTTCCCCGCGGGGAAGAGACTCGAGGCGGCTTCCCGGGAGACCGGGGGCCGCCTTTCGTTTTCCCGGGCGCCGACCTCAATTGGCCCATGGTTTCCGCTGGCGTTGCGCCGAGCGGTGGGGGTAGTGCAGGGCACCTATGGAACTTTCGAGCGAGCAGCTGGCCGAGATCGCCGCGGCGCGCGACGCAGCCCTCGAGGCGATCGCGCGGGCGGCGGACGAGAAGGCGCTGGAAGCGGCGCGGGTGGAGTACCTGGGCAAGAGCGGCAGGGTCTCCGCGCTGCGCAAGAGCATCGGCAGACTTCCGCCGGAGCTGAAGAAGCCCTTCGGTGAGGCGGTCAACGTGGCGGTGGCGGCGGTGGAGGCGGCGCTCGATCAGCGCCGGGAGGACCTCGCCCGCGCCCGGCTCGAGGCGGAGCTCTCGGGGCCGCGCATCGACGTGACCCTGCCCGGCAGGCAGGTGCGCCGCGGGCGCAGGCATCCGCTCTCCCAGACCCTCGAGGACATGATCGAGGTCTTCACGCGGATGGGCTTCTCGGTGGCGAGCGGTCCCGAGGTGGAGCTCGACTACTACAACTTCGAGGCGCTCAACTTCCCGAAGGACCACCCTGCGCGCGACATGCAGGACACCTTCTTCGTCGACGACTCGGTCCTGCCGCAGGGGAGCGTGCCGCCGGGCGAGGTGCTCCTGCGCACCCACACCTCGCCGGTGCAGGTCCGCACCATGCTCGGCACCCGGCCGCCGGTGCGGATCATCGCGCCGGGGCGCGTCTATCGCTGCGACAGCGACCAGACCCACTCGCCGATGTTCCACCAGATCGAGGGGCTCTACGTGGATCGCGGCGTCACCTTCGCCGAGCTGAAGGGTACGCTCGACGCCTTCGTCCGCGGCCTGCTCGGCGAGGACATGAAGACGCGCTTCCGCCCCAGCTACTTCCCCTTCACCGAACCCTCGGCGGAGGTGGACGTGAGCTGCGTGATCTGCCGCGGCACCGGCCGCGCGCCCGTGCAGCGGCTGGGGAAGCTCCCCGTCCCCGCGCCCGATCCGCTCCGGCCGCCCGAGTCGATCGGCCTCACGCCGGAGGGCGAGCCCGCCCGGGTGGCTCGGGGGGCGGAGGGGCCGATCTGCCGCGTCTGCAAGGGAACGGGGTGGCTCGAGGTGCTCGGCGCCGGCATGGTCCACCCCAACGTCTTCGCCAGCGCCGGCTACGATCCCGACGAGTACACGGGCTTCGCCTTCGGCCTCGGCGTGGAGCGGATCGCGATGCTCCGCTACGGCATCGACGATCTGCGCCTCCTCTTCGAGAACGACGCGCGCTTCCTGGGCCAGTTCTGAATCGCCTTGCGCGGCGTCCGCCCGGCGGACGCGCGCACGGAGTGGTCATGCAGATTTCCTACAAGTGGCTTTCCGATCTCGTCGAGGAGATCCCCCCCGTCGAGCGGCTCGCGGAGCTGCTCACCCACGCCGGTCTCGAGGTGGAGGCGATCGAGCGCAAGGGGCAGGGGCTCGATCACGTGGTGGTGGGGCGCGTGGTCGAGAAGACGCCGGTGCCCGGCTCCGACAAGCTCAACGTCTGCAAGGTGGACGCGGGGCAGGGCGAGCTCCTGCAGATCGTCTGCGGCGCCTCCAACTACGGCGTGGGCGCCCGCGTGCCCACCGCGCTGGTGGGGGCGGAGCTCCCCAACGGCATGCGCATCGAGAAGCGCAAGCTCCGCGGCGTCGAGTCGTCGGGCATGCTCTGCTCCGAGGTGGAGCTCGGCCTCTCCGAGGAGGGCTCCGGGCTGATGATCCTCGACGAGGACGCGCCGGTGGGCACGCCCATCGTCGAGTACCTCGGCCTCGACGACGTGGTCCTCACCCTCAACGCCACCCCCAACCGCCCCGACTGGCTCTCGCACCTGGGCGTGGCCCGGGAGCTGGTGGCGCTGACCGGCACGCGGCTCGCGCTGCAGGGCGCCGCGCCGAAGGAGAGCGGCAGGGCCGCCGCCGAGCTGATCTCGGTGGAGATCGTCGCGCCGGAGCGGTGCAGGCGCTACGCGGCGCGGGTGGTGGAGGGGGTGCGTTTCGGTCCCTCGCCCCGCTGGATGCAGCAGCGCCTCACCGCCTGCGGCGTCCGCGCGCTGGGCAACGTGATCGACGTGACCAACTACGTCCTCCTCGAGACCGGCCATCCGCTGCACGCCTTCGACCTCGACAAGGTGCGCGGTGGGATCGTGGTGCGGATGGCGACGCCGGGCGAGAAGCTCACCACCCTCGATGGCAAGGAGCGCACGCTGGTGGAGGACGATCTGGTGATCGCCGACAAGGAGCGCGCCCTGGTCCTCGCCGGCGTGATGGGCGGCGCCGACGCGGAGGTGGGCGAAGGGACCACGCGGGTTCTCCTCGAGTCGGCCCACTTCGCTCCCTCCGGCGTGCGGCGCTCCTCCAAGCGCCACGGCCTCCACACCGAGTCGTCCCACCGCTTCGAACGCGGCGCCGACGTGGAGGCGGTGCGCTACGCGATCGATCGCGCCGCGCAGCTCATCCAGGAGCTCGCGGGCGGCGAGGTGCGGCCTGGCGTAATCGACGTCTACCCGGGCAAGGCGCCGCAACAGGAGGTCGCCCTGCGCTGGAAGCGGCCGGCGGAGATCCTCGGCGTGGACGTCCCCGCGGAGACCTCGAAGCGGATCCTCGTCTCCCTCGGCTTCGAGCCGGTGGCGGAGGACGAGAAAGGGGCGCGCTTCCGCGTGCCCACCTTCCGCACCGACGTCGGCCTCGAGGCGGACCTGGTGGAGGAGGTGGCGCGCATCCACGGCTACGGCAAGGTGCCGGCGCGCCTGCCCGCCGCAGCCGCCACCGCGGTGCGGGACACCAGGGCGCAGCAGGTGACCCGGCGCATCCGCGAGGCGATGGCGGGGGCGGGGCTCGACGAGGTGCTCAACTACGCCTTCGTCGATCCGAAGGACCTCGCCGCGCTCCTCCCCGGCGGTGGCGAGGTGCGGGCGCTCCCCCTGCGCAACCCGCTCACCGAGACCCAGAGCGTGATGCGCACCTCGCTGGTGCCCGGCCTGCTCCGCAACGCCGCCTTCAACCGCAACAGGCAGGTGGAGGATCTGCGGCTCTACGAGATCGGCCCCGCGTTCCTCCCGGAGCCCACCCGCGACACGCCGGTCTCCGAGCCGATGCGCGTCGCCGGCCTGCTGCTCGGCAACCGCCGCCCCGCCAACTGGGCGGAGCCGGCGCAGCCGGTGGACTTCTACGACGCCAAGGGCGTCCTCGAGACGCTCTTCGGCGCGCTGGGGATCGCCGGCCTGCGCTGGGAGACGGGCGACGCCACCTTCCTCCACCCGCGCTCCGCCACCCGGATCGTGGCGGGCACGGTGGAGCTGGGGCAGGTGGGCGAGCTCCACCCGGTGGTCGCCGAGTCGTTCGACCTCCCCCGCGGCGTCTTCGTCTTCGAGCTCGCCTTCGACGCGCTGGTGGAGGCGGCCCACCTCCTGCCGCGCTTCGCCGGCGTGCCGCGGTTCCCCGCCGTCCTCCGCGACCTGGCGGTGGTCGTGCCGGTGGAGGTCACCGCCGCGGCGATCGAGGCGGTGCTCCGCGGCCCCGCGGGCGAGGGGCTGGTGGAGGGCGTGGAGCTCTTCGACGTCTACCAGGGGCCGCAGCTCGGCGAGGGGCGCAAGAACCTCGCCTTCGCCATCCGCTACCGGGCGGCGGACCGCACCCTCACCGACGACGAGGTGACCCGCGTCCACGGCGCCCTGGTGGCGGCGCTGGAGCGCGAGGTGGGGGCGGAGCTGCGCGGCTGAGACGCCGCGAAGCGGCGGCTCGCTCCGCCGGAGGCGGAGCAAACGCCAGGCTGTATTGCGCGCGCCAGCGCGCGTCTCCTCCACCGGTTCCGCGGAAGCGGGGCCGGGTGGAGGAGATAGAAGACGCCGCGCAGCGGCGGCTCGCTCCGCCGGAGGCGGAGCAAACGCCAGGCTGTAATGCGCGCGCCAGCGCGCGTCTCCTCCACCGGTTCCGCGGAAGCGGGGCCGGGTGGAGGAGATACAAGACGCCGCGCAGCGGCGGCTCGCTCCGCCAGAGGCGGAGCAAACGCCAGGCTGTATTGCGCGCGCCAGCGCGCCTGTCCTCCACCCGGTCCCATGCATACGGGGCCGGGTGGAGAACGGATGGGCGCGCGCGGCGAGCGAAGGCCGGCCCCCCGGCGCCGACCTCCGTCGCTCCAGAGCCGCGTGCCGCCCCCGTCCGCGCGGCTTAGCTTGCCGCCGATGAGGCAGCCGCCCGCAGGAGTAGAAGCAGCGCCCCGCAGCCCCCGGCGCTGGCGCCACGGCTTCACGCCCGCCATCGCGATCCTCTCGGTGCTCCTCGCCTGGGTGCCGGGCCTCGGGCTCCTCTTCGCCCTCGCCGGCCTCTTCATGGGGATCTGGGGGTGGCGCCACCGGGTCCGCCCGCGCTCCTCCGGCTGGGCGATCGCCTTCGCCTCCCTGGGGCTCCTCCTCAGCCTCTTCTTCACCGGCCTGACCGTCTTCTTCCTCCCGGACGGGGCGGACGACGAGGAGGTGGAGACGTGGCGGCGCTTCGACGACCTCTTCGACCCGCCTGCCGCTCCCGCGGCCCCGCAGGGCCCGCCCGGCGCCGTCCCGCGGCCCATCCCGGCGGGCCGGAAGCGTCGTAACTGGGCGCTTCCGTTGGGGAATATCGCGCCGCGGCCTTGACAGCCGGCCGAGTCCTGCGCGAGGCTGCCAGGGCTCGGAAACGGATCGCCGGTCGTTCCGGCGCCACCGGAGGGTCGCTCGCAGCCATGACCAAGGCGGACATCATCGAGGGTGTCTACGAGAAGGTCGGCTTCTCCAAGAAGGAGTCGGCGGAGATCGTGGAGCTCGTCTTCGACACGATCAAGGAAACGCTCGAGCGTGGCGAGAAGATCAAGGTCTCGGGCTTCGGCAACTTCATCGTCCGCGAGAAGAACTCGCGGGTGGGGCGCAACCCGCAGACCGGCGAGGAGATCGAGATCTCCGCCAGGCGGGTGCTCACCTTCCGGCCGTCGCAGGTCCTCAAGAATGCGCTCAACGCCACCCTCCCCGGGCGGGAGACGGCGGAGGAACAGGCGCAGTAGCGAAGCGTCCCCGCGGATTCCCCGAAGGCCGGCAGCGCGCCGGCCTTCGCCGTTCCTGCGCGGCGCGCTTCCCCACGCGGGAAATCCGCACATTTTCCGCACCACGCGGCGTTGTTCGCTTGACGCGGAAGGGCCGCTCGCCTACAAACCCTCGCGTCCGAACCCCATGCTGTCGGGGCGTAGCGCAGCCTGGTAGCGCACTTGCTTGGGGTGCAAGTGGTCGCTGGTTCAAATCCAGTCGCCCCGACCAACGAAGGGCCGGTATCCGCGAGGGTGCCGGCCCTTCGCCTTTCCCGTTCCTGCCGCGGGCCTGCAGCGCCCGCCCGGCACGAACTACCTTGAGCGGGCGATGCGATTCCTTCTTTCCAACGACGACGGCATCCAGTCCGAGGGGCTGCGGGCGCTGGCCCTCGCCCTGGAGGCGGTCGGCGAGGTCTACGTGGTGGCGCCGGATCGCGAGCGGAGCGCGGCGAGCCACGCGATCAGCCTGCACCGGCCCCTCCGCATCCGCGAGGTGGCCGATCGCTGGTGGTCGGTGGACGGCACGCCCACCGACTGCGTCTACCTCGCGGTCAACCACCTGCTGCGCGACCTGCGCCCCGACGTGATGCTCTCGGGGATCAACTACGGCGCCAACCTGGCCGACGACGTGACCTACTCGGGCACGGTGGCGGCGGCGATGGAGGCGGCCATCCTCGGCATCCCCTCGATCGCCGTCTCCCTGGCCGGCCGCGACGTCTTCGACTTCAGCGAGGCGGCCACCTTCGCCGCGGGGCTGGCGCCGCTGGTGGCGGAGCGGGGGCTGCCGCCAGGCATGCTCCTCAACGTCAACGTCCCGAAGTCGCGCGCCCGCGGCTACAGGATCACCCGCCTCGGCAAGCGCACCTACGGTTCGGAGGTGGTGGAGAACGTCGATCCCCGCGGGCGCAAGTACTACTGGATCGGCGGCTCGGAGACGCGCCACGAGAACATCCCCGGCTCGGACTGCAACGCGGTCCACGACGAGAAGCTGATCAGCGTCACGCCGCTCCACCTCGACCTGACCGACTACAAGCTCCTCGAGAGCCTGCGGAGCTGGGAGATCCCCGGCTTCACCCCGGACGATCGCTTCACGTAGGATGGGGCGCGGCGCGTCCGCGCTCTCCACAGACGGCGCGGGCGCTTTCTTTGACGCCCGGCAGGAGGGCAGCCATGGTCCGTTGGGTGTACGGGCGACCGGGCCAGCTCCTGTTCCTCCTCCTCGTCGCCGCGCTCTTCGCGGGCTGCGTCCCTCCCCGTGCGACCTGGGCGGTCCGGGTGCCGAAGGAGGCGTCCGCTCCCGCTCCCGCGCCGGCCCCAACGCCAGCCGAGGCGCCAAAGGAGGCGCCCGCGGGCGAGGGCCGGATCCACGTGGTGGAGAAGGGGGAGAACCTCTACCGGATCTCCCTGCGCTACGGCGTCACCACCGACGAGCTGGCGAAGGCCAACGGCATCGAGGATCCCAGCCGCCTCGAGGTGGGGACCCGCCTGACCATCCCGTCCCCGAGCCGCACCGCCGCCGCGCCGGCCCGCACCACCTCCCGCCCGCAGGTGCGCCCCAGCGTCACCCGCAGGGAGCCGGAGCGGGCGCGCCGGGAGGGGACGCTCCTCCGCTGGCCGGTGCAGGGTGTCCTCTACAGCCGCTTCGGTCCGCGGGGCGCCACCCGCCACGACGGCATCGACATCGCCGCGCCGAAGGGGACCCGGATCCAGGCGGCGGCGGACGGCGTGGTGATCTACGCCGGCGTGCAGCGTGGCTACGGCAACATCGTGATCCTCCGCCACGGTGGCGACCTGATCACGATCTACGCCCACAACGAGCGCAACCTCGTCTCCGAGGGCGAGGAGGTGAAGGCGGGGCAGCCGGTGGCGCTGGTGGGGCAGACCGGGCGGGCGACGGGGCCCCACTGCCACTTCGAGGTGCGCCGCGGCACCGAGCCGCGCAACCCGCTCGACTTCCTGCCCTGACGGCGGATTTGACGGGGCCGGGGGGCGCTTGCTACCTAGCCCGCTTTCCGGTGGGATGGTTCCCGCCCTGCCGACGGTTTTCCCGCCCGTGAGCCTCCCCGACCTCCAGAACCTCGTCCTCTGGTTCATCCCCGTGCTCCTCTCGCTGACGGTGCACGAGTGGGCGCACGCCGCTTCGGCCAACGCCCTGGGCGACGACACCGCGGCGCGCCTCGGGCGGCTCACCCTCAACCCGATCCCCCACATCGACCCGGTGGGCACCGTCCTGCTGCCGGTGCTCCAGGTGATCACCTCGGGCTCGGTCTGGTTCGCGTGGGCCAGGCCGGTGCCGGTGACGCCGACGCGGCTCACCCGGCGCCTGCCGGTGGCGAAGGGGATGATGCTCGTCTCCGCCGCCGGCCCCGCCTCCAATCTGGCGATGGCGCTCGGCGCGGCGATCGGCCTCGGCGTCGCGGTGCGCGCGGGGTTGGGCAACGAGGCGATCTACGCCTTCCTCCAGTCGATGCTGGGGCTCAACCTGGCGCTGGCGATCTTCAACCTGATCCCGCTTCCGCCCCTCGACGGCAGCAAGGTGCTCCTCGGCATCCTTCCCCGGCGGTCGGCGCTGGTCTACGAGCGGATCTTCCCGTACGCTCCGGTCCTGCTCATCGGCATCTTCGTCTTCGGGGGACGGCTGATCCGGTGGCCGATGGGCGTGATCGGAAGCTGGCTGGTCGAGCTGAGCGCCGCCATCGCAGGCTAGAGGGAGCGGATTCTCCGTGGGCGAGCCGAAGGCACGGCGCGGCAAGGCGGCGCAGAGCGAGGAGACGGCGGATCAGCCCTCCCACGAGTTCGTGGTGGCGGCGAAGGCGTTCACCGTCACGCTGCCCACCTTCGAGGGCCCGCTCGATCTCCTCCTCCACCTGATCCGCGAGCACAAGCTCGACATCTTCGACATCCCGATCGCCTTCGTCACCTCCGAGTACCTGGCCTACCTGGAGCGGATGAAGGAGCTCAACCTCGACATCGCCGGCGAGTTCCTGGTGATGGCGGCGACGCTCGCCCACATCAAGAGCAAGCTCCTCCTCCCGAAGCAGGAGACGCCCGCCGACGACGTGGAGGAGGAGAAGGGCGATCCCCGCGAGGAGCTGGTCCGGCGCCTTCTCGAGTACCAGAAGTACAAGGCGGCGGCGGAGGACCTGGCGCGCCAGGACCTGCTCGGGCGCGACGTCTTCACCCGCCAGGTGAAGCCGGAGGCGGTGCCCCTCGACGACGGGGATCTGGGGCTGAAGGAGGTCTCGGTCTTCAAGCTGATCGAGGCGCTCGACAAGGTCCTCAAGAACCTCAAGCCGGAGAAGCAGCACCAGGTGACCCTGGAGCGCGTCTCCATCTCCGACGCGATCAGCCGCATCGCCGAGCTGCTCCGCGAGGCGCCGCAGATCACCTTCTTCGCCCTCTTCGAAGGGATGACCGAGAAGCACAAGGTGATCGCCACGTTCCTCGGCCTGCTGGAGATGACCCGCCTCAAGCTGGTGCGGATCCTCCAGGAGGAGCGGGGCGGCGACATCGTCATCGCCCGCACCGACCGCCTCGGCGACGAGGGGATCGACGTGCAGGACGATTTCCGCTGATCGGGTCCCCGACGGCGTCCCCATCTGGTACCTTGCCGCCCGAACGCCGACCTTTCACCCGCGCGCCCGAGGGAGGGGATCCGTGAGCAACGAGACCACGCGTCGCAACGCCGAGAGCCGCCAGGGCGGCCGGGTGCTGGAGACCGAGCTCGAGCAGGTGCCGGCCACCCACCCGGTGGACGAGGACGCGGCCGCCTTCCTCGAGGAGGCAGCGGCTGCCGCTGCCGCCGCTGCCCTCGAGGCGGAGCAGCTCGCCGCCGAGGTGGAGGAGGCGGAGTCCGTGCGCGTCGCGGAGGAGGGCGCCGTGGTGGACGGCGCGCTCGACGCCGGGCGCGCGGACGAGGATGCGCTCGCCGTGGAAGGCGCCGGGCTCGACGAGCCGCTCGCCGTCGAGGGCGAGGCGCTCGCGGGCGACGGCTTCGCGGGCTTCACGGAGGAGGAGATCGCCGCGGAGGCGGACGCCCTCGCCGCGGAGCTGGAGGCGGAGGCGGCCGCGGAGCTGGCGGACGAGGATCCCGCGGTCGCCGCCCTCGAGGACGCTGCCCTCGACGCGGCGATCGCCGCGGTGGAGGCGGCGGATCCCGAGGCGATCGAGCAGGCCAACCTCGAGGCCTTCGAGGACGAGGCGGCCCTCCAGGCGGAGATGGTCCGCGCCCTGTCGGAGGAGGCGCCCACCGCGGAGGAG
>Ga0182742_1001034_pt1 | contig 38141 bp, 28 predicted proteins | sample eDN5th37CBELigMG_FD_128880 | JGI IMG/M metagenome (GOLD analysis project Ga0182742, IMG submission 128880) | Enriched Miracle-Growth compost microbial communities from Emeryville, California, USA - eDNA 5th pass 37_C BE-Lig MG (version 2)... ... | reverse complement strand
CGTTGAGCGACTTGTAGCTCTCCGCCAGCTCCACGTACTTGCCGACGATGCCGATGCGGACCTCGCCGCGGCTGGGGCGCTTGATCCGCTCGACGATGTGCTCCCAGTTCTCGAGCTGGGGCGCGCGCGACCAGATGTTCAGGAGCTCGGCGATCTTCTCGTCCAGGCCTTCCTTGTGGAGGAAGAGGGGGAGCTCGTAGATGGAGGAGACGTCCTGGGCCGAGAAGACCGAGCCGGGATCGACCGAGCAGAAGAGCGCGATCTTGTCCTTCAGCTCCTTGGTCAGGGGAACTTCCGAACGGCAGACCAGGACGTCCGCCTGGATGCCGATCTCCCGCAGCTTCATCACCGAGTGCTGGGTCGGCTTGGTCTTCACCTCGCCCGCGGCGGCGATGTAGGGCACGTAGGTGAGGTGGAGGTAGAGGCAGTTCTCCGCCCCCACGTCGTAGCGCATCTGGCGGATCGCCTCGAGGAAGGGCAGCGACTCGATGTCGCCGACGGTGCCGCCGACCTCGACCAGGGTGACGTCGTTGCCCTCGGCCGCCTCACGGATCACGCCCTTGATCTCGTCCGTGATGTGGGGAATCACCTGGACCGTCTTGCCCAGGTACTCGCCCCGCCGCTCCTTCTGGATGACGGCGTTGTAGATCCGGCCCGTCGTGTAGTTGTTGGCCTTGGTCATGTGGGCGGAGGTGAACCGCTCGTAGTGGCCAAGGTCGAGGTCCGTCTCGGCGCCGTCGTCGGTCACGAAGACCTCGCCGTGCTGGAACGGGCTCATCGTGCCGGGGTCGACGTTGATGTAGGGGTCGAGCTTGATGAAGGTGACCTTCATCCCCCGGTTCTCGAGGAGGGCGCCGATCGAGGCCGAGGTCAGGCCCTTGCCGAGCGAGGAGACGACCCCTCCGGTGACGAAAATGAACTTGTTGGAGCGACGGGCGCGGGCTGCGGTCATGGAACATCCTGCGGCAGGTTCGGCGACCTCTTATCTCAACCTGTCGGCCACATCTAGACCTTAGGCGACCCGGCAGCCTGGGAGAGGACCGGCGGCCCAAGACGCCAGTTGTTGGAACTGCCCAGTCTGCCCAATCGTTCAATGCGGAACCCGAAGATTCATCATTCGAGCGACGGTGCCGGCCTGTGCCTAGCGTGCCGAATTGCGCTATAACGTCCGCCACACGAGTGGAACGCCTTCGTGGCGGCTACCGCTGCGAGATTCACTGTTGACCTTGGGCACCGCCACATCGCCGCCGCTTTCCCTCCTGCGCCAGGCGGCATGGTCGTCTGCGGCTACCGCAACGGGCCTGCTTGCGTCGCTCGGAGTTATCGCCATCGCAACTCGCCAGCTCACTCAAGAAGAGCTTGGCAGCTACTACCTCGCGCTCCTCGCCATGACGATCGGCTCGGGAGTCGCGGACCTCGGATTGCGCAACTCGGCAGTCGCCCGCCTCGCCGCTCCCCAGGACGACGCGCGGACGACCGGACGTTTCATTTGGACGGTCGGAACGGTTAGCGCGACGGTGGTCGCGCTTGCAGCGGCGATTGTGTGGAAACGGATTGCACCAAGCACCGGCACGAAGAGCAGCGTGCTAATCGGCGTGCTGGTCCTCGGCAACAGCTTGATGCTGAATGCCGGGGCGATTCAGGTGGCCCTGAACCGCGTGCGAGAGGTTTCGGCGTCGCTCGCTCTGACCGAGCTCTTCAGGTTCGGCCTTTCAGCCCTCGCGCTTCGAAACGGCCTTGGCGCCGACGGCCTCATCGCGGCAATCGCAATGGCTCGACTCGTCGGAATCGGATTGATTTTTCGCAGCGAGCCCTCGCTGGCGGTTCCAGTCTTCCGAGCGAGAGGAGCTCGCGACGCGCTTCGCTTAAGCGTGCCGATCTATCTACACTCCCTGGTATCGCTGGCGACATTCCGCTATGCGGACGGTCTGCTCGCTCGCCTGCTTGGTCCTGCCGGACTTTCGGTCTACGCCACGGCGATGCAATTTCCCGCTCTCCTCCAACGTGCCTTCGACTCAATCCGCCCCGTCGTCCTGAGGCACGTTGCCACGAACAGCGCAAAGGGACGAGACGGCTCCATCGATTCGGTCCGCCTTCTTGCCGCGATTCTTTCCATCGCGGCAAGCACCGGCATCCTATTCGGACCCCCGGTCTTCCGAATAGCGTTCAGCGCGAAATTCGCAGATAGCGTCCCGGTGCTGCGAATCCTGCTCGCCTGGAGCTCCGTTTCGCTAACCAACTATTATTTCGTCACCTCATTGACCGGCCGTGGAGAGGGCCGTAGCGTGCTAGCCTACTCGTTGCCGCAGCTCCTGCTCATGGTGCCAGTCTGTTGGCTCCTCGTGCCACGTTGGGGAGCGATCGGTGCCGCCGCTGCAATGCTCGTGACATCCGTCGCCGGGAACCTGCTCGGTAGCTCGCTCGTATCTGCAGGAATCCGCTCGGCCGGGAGGTTGGTTTGGGCGTCTGGTCGTTCGATAATCGGCGTGTTGGCCATCCTTGTGTTTTCGTTCACTGAGCAATTTCCTGACTGGACCGCGCTGCTCGCGTTCGCGCTCCTCGTTGGCTGGCTGCTCATGTGCGGCGCGTTCTCTCCTGGAGAGCTCCGCGCCTTGGTACGAATCGTTTCACGCTGTCGGCAAGCGGCTAGGTAGGGATTGGAGCTTCGGTGCGAGTGCTGTTTCTCACGTATCCACGTTTTGGCCTCGGTAAGGGTGGCTTTCAGGTTCAGGTCAACCGCACAATCGAGGAACTCACCACGCTTGGTATCGACGTCGTCCGCTTTGACCCTTGGTCGAACCAGCTACCTGGTGTCGACCTCGTTCATGTCTTCAGCCTAGAGGGCACACTAGTCTACCATGTGAGACATGCATCACTGCACGGCGTTCCCGTGGTTACATCTCCCGTCTTCAACGTGTTCAGCCAGTCGCGCTTGTCCACCACCTTGAAGGTGCGCACACTGTCGAGAATCCCCGGCATGTTCGTCGACTATAGGCACGCCCGCGAGGTCCTAAATGCCTCGACTGCAGTTATTGCCTTGAACGAACAGGAGCGAGGAACTCTTCGCAGCGCGTTCGCTCTGCCGGATGAAAAGCTCCACATCGTTCCGAACGGAATCGATGAAAGGTTCTTCGACGCATCGCCGGCACTCTTCCATGAAAAGCACTCGTTCCGAGGGTTTGTGCTTCAGGTTGGTTCAATCGAGCCGCGCAAGAACCAACTCACGACGATTCGTGCCGTTCGGGACGAGCCGTTCGAGCTCGTGCTCATCGGGGGTGTCCAACCGGGCCACCAAGGCTATTACGAGGAATGCCGCCGGGCTGCCGGCCCCAACGTGCACTTCCTAGGACACATCAATTACGACGATCCTCTGCTTCCCTCCGCGTTCGCTGCCGCAGCTGCCTTCGTGCTCCCGAGCTTCAGTGAGGTCCAGCCACTGACGCTTTACGAGGCTTCCGCGGCTGGCTGCACGCTCGTCGTCTCCTCCCGCGTGCCAATCTCCAATGAGCTCCGCGACCGCGTCACGACGGTGCCGCCGTCGAGGGTCTCGTCGCTTCGCAGTGCGCTCAGACGGGCGGTTCGCGAGGGTGAGACGGCCCGCCGTGCGCCCACGGGCCTGCTGACGTGGAGGGAGGTGGCGCGCCGCCTCATCAGGCGGTACGAACAATGTCTCTCGACACGTCCCTCCGCCCGCATGCCCCGCTTCCATGACGTTCGCACGAGGCAGTAGATGAGCGCCCCCCGTGTTGCTCTTTTCGTCCCCGAGACTCCCGCCGGATCCAACGCAATCCTACGGGCGCGCGCCTTCTCCATGGCCCGGATCCTCAAGGAAGAGGGTGTGGAGGTGTTCGTCGTCGGAGCCGAGCGCAACGAGGAATCCGCTAGGCGAGCGACCTCGAGCATCCGGCAAGAATTCACGCTGGACGCAGCAATCTCGTCCAACGGCCGGTTCGACCGCGGGTTCAAGGGAGTGATGATCACGACGCTGCTCGCTCGGTGGCAGTTCGCATCGACATTGAGAGAGTTCGCTCCCACCGCAGTCTACGCGCAATCATCGATCGGCTGCCTCGTAGCCCGTGGCATCGCCCGCAGTGTAGGGGCGCAGCTCATACTCGACGTCAAGGGCGACCTCGCCGCGGAAGTCTCGATGCGGCGCGGTACCGGTACCCGTGCAAGACTTGCGGCGTGGTTGGAAGCCCACGCCAACCGGCTCGCGGATCGTCATCTCACCGTCTCGTACCGCCTGGCGGATGCGCTCGCTCGTGCAGGAGCCAGCAGGAGCGCCGTTGTCGTACCGTCGTCCGTCGACTCAAGGTACTTTGGCTTCCGCCCAGACGCTAGAGCGCGGCTCCGAGCGGAGCTTGGGATTAACCACGGCGAGGTGCTAGTCTGCTACTCAGGTGGACTGTCTCGCTGGCAGCTCGTACCCTCGATCATCGAGCTGTTCGAACGCCTCGCGGGTAGGAACTCCGCGGTCAAGTTCCTATTTCTGACGTCGAACCCGGCGCGGCTGGCAGAGATGCTTCATGGCCGGCGGCAGCTGGAAAACCGGGCACACATACGATCGTGCGGACGCGATCAAGTTTGTGACTTTCTCAGTGCGGCGGACGCCGGAATCCTGCTTCGCGAGCAACACCCGGTCAACTTTGTCGCGAGTCCAATCAAAGTTGGCGAGTATTTGAGCTGCCGACTGCCCGTCATCCTGACGGCGGGAATCGGGGATACGTCGGAGTGGGTCGCTCAAGGGAACGCAGGCCTGGTGATTGACGGGCCGGACTCGGTAGAGGCGCTCAACACGTTCCTTTCTCGTGAGGATTTCGAGTCCGTGCGCGAGAACGCAGCGAAACTTTTTGAGGAGCGTTTCGAACTCAATCGCTATCGCGCGGCCCTTTCTGAATTGGTCCGTCTCTCGGCCAATTAGTCCGTGGGAAGTATCTTCATGCCGAAGCCACGCGCCGACCTCGCGATACTGGGGCCATATCCGCCACCTTTCGGCGGCATCTCGATCCACATCCAGCGACTCCTGCCCAGGCTCGATGCCAACCGTATCTCCTGGCGACTCTACAACCTCTCGTCCGAATCCGTCCCTGACCGCTCGCACAGGCCTATCAGGTTTCCGCTCGCCCGCTACCTCGCGTTTCTAGCGACCTCGGACGAGCCGCTGGTCCACATCCATGGACTCGACCACACCCTCGCACGCCTCGGAGCAGTTGTCCTTCGTCAGCGCAAGCGGAAGGTTGTTCTCAGCTACCACAACGAGCGAATCATCGGTGCGCTGCGCTCGCGACGGCGGCCTCTCATCGTGGCCGCGGCAAGAGCCGCTTCTGCAATCCACTCGGTCAATCCGCGAATCTCCGCGGCGTTCGTGGAGGCTGGAGTTTCGCCAGACAAGATTTTGACGCTACCCGCATTCCTGCCTCCGAGCTCGATCGAATCGCCGCTTCCCGAGCACATCGATCAATTCATCCGTGAGCACTCCCCGTGCATGCTGGTGATGGGAACCGCCTGCGATGACATTGAGCGAGATCGCTATGGCCTTTACCTGCTTCCGGCACTGCTGGCACGCCTCGCCGCGGAGTATCCTCACGTCGGCGTCGTCATCACGATTACCGGCAAATGTGGAATTGAGTCAGGGGTTGTTCGCGCCCTCAGAGCAGGACTAGATGACCTCGGTGTCAGGGATCGCGCGCTGATTACAAACGCATTTGATGGATTCGTGTCGCTCCTAAAACGTGTCGACGCGTACCTGCGGCCGTCGATGACAGATGGCGATGCGCTCGCCGTCCGAGAGGCGCTCTGGTTCGGCGTTCCAGTCGTCGCGAGCGACGCGGCACCTCGCCCAGAAGGAACGACCCTGTTCAGGAGTGGCGATCCGGCTTCACTTCTCGCATCCACGCTCGTGGCCCTCTCCGACAGGCGCGATTCTGGAGCAACCCGGCAGACCAACGATCCAGGCGAGGCATTCATCGCGTTGTACCGGCGATTGCTTGGCAGCGCAGGCGTGCCGATCGACCGGCAGTCGTAGGACGAATCTCCATGAACACGCTAGCAGCTTTAGGTGCGCGCGGAATCGACCGCTGCGTCCGCCGGGAAAGGGCGGGAACCGTTCCCAATGGGGCGGAGAACCTACGTCTGCTCGACCTGTCACTCCACGTCACCGCTTGGCTGCTGCTGGTCGTATCGTCGGTGCAGAGTCTGGGATTGGCCGGTCCGGTTGCATTCCTTGCAATCAACTCGATCTTGGTCTGGAGGCGACCACAGCACGGATTGATGGTCCTTTTGACCATCCTCTATACGCCCGCATTGGCGTTTGGCCTAAGCCGCGTATTCGCCGTTTCAGTTTGCGTGACGGCTGCGCTCTGGACAGTTCGATGGCCACTATCCGCGGTGCGGTCTGCAGCCGATGCGATTCAAAGCCCGACGACGGTGGCAGCGATCGCGTTCGTACTCTTGGCCGGAGTGGGCCTGGTCGTTGCGCCGGATCTCGGCCTCGGTTTCCGTTATGCACAGGGCTACCTCGAGAGCCTAATCTTCTTTATCCTTGCGGCCGCGCTCTTGCGCACGGCGAACTTCGACTCCATTTCGAGTTGGTGGGTCGTTGTAGCGGCTGGCGCTACGCTCATTCGCCTGTTGCATCTGCATCTCGGACCGTCCACGCCACTTTACGAAGCTGCGGTCCTGGTGAACCAGAGTGATGCGACTATCGCGCAGCGCCTTTCAGTCTTCGTCGATTCGTCGTTTGCCCAGCGTCTGCTCTGGCCGGGCGAGGAGCCCAACTATACGGCCGCGGGCCTACTGTTTCCCTTCAGCCTGGCATTGTCGAAGGTAGCTTCGCCCGGTCCCAGGCGCCTCTGGTGGCTCATCGCCGTCCTGCTGCTCAGCGCGGGAATCCTGGGTACGTTCAGTCGAAGCGGAGCGATTTGCGCCGGCCTGATCTTGGTTTGCTACCTTGCGCTGCTGAAAAACCGCGCTTGGATGCCGACACTGATCCTTCTGAGTGCCGTGGCGTTTGGGCTGTCGCAGGTTCCAGAACTGGTGGGCCGGCTTGGTGCCATCGGCGACTCGCTGACTCGCGAGGGCGCGACCGGTCGCTTCGATCTCTGGGCGCTCGCGGTCGATCTGTGGAGCGCCGCGCCCTTGTTCGGCAATGGCACTGCCGCATATTACGCAACCTTCCGTGACGCCGCGCACAACAGCTACCTACAGGTAGCAGCGGAACTCGGCTTGGTCGGCCTCATTGCCTACTGCCTAGTTCCAATCCTTGCGGCTCGGAATGCGCTCGCGAACTGGCGTAATCGCTCTCAAAAATCGGAAATCCCACGGCTCATTGGCCTGATAGCCCTGTCTGTGATGATCGCCACGCTAACGTTCCAAGACGTAAAGCTATTCTGGTTGGCTTGCGCAGCCTGCTCGCTGCCGCAGTCGATCAGACGTGCGAAGCCGACGTAGCCCTCGGTCGGGTCGTCAGCGGCCAAGCGTGCATCGAATTCGTCCCACCTCGACGAAGGAGCGAAGTACAGCTGCGTCAGGCAGCCTTGCTGGTACGACCTTCCGGCTGCATCCGAATTATCCGCTTCTCGAAAATGTCTCGGGTGCTCTCCAGAACATGAAGGACCGCACCGTCGGCTGGGCAGGACCAAGTGCATCGTAGTGCGCCGATGTGCTTGCCATTCTGGTCGAATAGCGCCACCTCGGTTGTTGGTTCGGCGTTGGGCACGCCCTCTTCCCAGGTGGTCGCGTAGGCGGGAAGCGAAACCTGCGCCCAGCTCGCTCCGGCCGCCTTGGCGACCGCAAGGACCTGCTCGGCGAGCTCAGGAATGCTCGCTCCCATTCCAGCCCGCTTCTTGAACACCGAAAGCGCCCCGTACATCGCCCTATTTCGACGACGGAGTTCGAGAGCAGCAGCAATCGCTTCCGAGAGGTTGCGGTGCGTTCCGAAGTAGCCGAGCAAGTGAAGCAAAACAATGGACACAGCCGCACTCAGGACGAGTGCGATGCCGGCAATTGGCCCGCGGTAGAGCAACAATGCAGTCGCCAAGAGCGAAAACACCAATCCACACGCATACATCGACAGCACAACACCGCGATGAGAGAAACCAAATCGAAACATGCGGTGGTGGAAATGCTCACGATCGGGAGAAAACATCGGTTTTCCAAGAATAACGCGCCGCCCCATCGAGGTGATGGTATCAAAAATTGGCAGTGCCAGCGCTATAAGCGGAGCCCCGAGCGAGGCAGCGACCGAGACCTTCTGCGTAATCTGCACCGTAACCACTGCCAGAACAAACCCAAGAAACATGCTTCCGGTGTCACCCATGAAGATCTTGGCGGGGTGGAAATTGTGGACCAGGAATCCCGCGAGCGCGCCGATGAGAGTCAGCGCGACGAGAGCGAGCACAACCTGCCCACCGACGACGGCAGCCACCGCAACGGGGAGCACGCCGATGATAGATATCCCGGCTGCCAGACCATCCAGTCCATCGATCAGATTCACGGCGTTCGTAACACCCACGATCCAGACTACGCTTAACGGATACGAGAGCCACCCGAGTTCGATTGCACGGACGAAGGGAAGGTCGACCCGCTCGATTCGAAATCCTGCGGCGACAATAGCCAATGCGACAATAAGTTGCACGGCAAGCTTCTGTCGCGGTGTGCTTCCGACGATATCGTCGTAGACCCCGAGCACCGCAATGGCGCCTGCCCCGACGAAGAACGCCAGGGCGAGGTCGGGATCAGACGCGAACAGCGGTGCAATCACGTCGGGCCGCCAAGCCGCGACCGCAGCAATGGGAAGGAAGAAGCCCAGAACGATGGCGATACCGCCGAGACGCGGGATATCGTTCGCGTGAACCTTACGATGGGACCGCCCAGCGGCATCTACCCAGCCGAATCGCAGCACGGTGCTTCGAACGACGGGGGTAATTCCGACGCTCAGCGCGAACGCAAAAATGAAGCACAAACACGCGACTGCCATCACCGCCCCCCAATGAGCGAGCCCGATGTCTCGCGCGGCGAAGAAGCCACAAGATCGCGGAGGATTCCCTCGTACCTGCGCGCAATAGCTCGTCGCTCGAACTTCGTCGCAGTAAACGTGAAACCGTTTCGACCGAGCCGTGATGCCTCGTGCGGATTCTCGCGTAGCCGCGCGATTGCCTCGACCAATGCGGCAGCGTTCCCCGGTTCGAAGTGAATGCCCGCGTCCGCCTGCTCGAGAAGGCGCTTCGCCTCTCCATCGACACCTAGGATAATCGGAGTGGCGGTTCCCATTGCCTCGAACATCTTCGATGGCAGTACGGTCTCGAAGAGCGGAGATGGCCGCAACATTACGAGGCTGGCGTCGGCTCGGCGCAGCAGCCCAGCGACCTCGCTCCGAGGGATCCTACCGAGGAATTGGACGTTGGCGAGGCTACGGTCCGCCACCCGTTGCTCCAGTTGCGCCCTCTCAGCCCCATCGCCCACCACGACGAAGTGCACCGAGGGATCGGATGCGAGTAGCTCGGCGGCGTCGAGGAGCGTCTGGAGCCCGTGGGCCATGCCAATCGTCCCAGCGAAACAGACGACGAACTTGCCGGGGTGGGGATCCGCCGCGCCCACCGGATCGTCCGGCCGAGGTTCGGGGTGGAACACATCCAAATCGACTCCGTTGGGAAGGAACGATATGCGTCGCGCATCGACGCCGCGATTCTCGAGGATTGTCTTAAACGACTCGGTTACGACGGCGATCGCCGAGGCCCTGCGGTAGAGCCAACGCTCGACCACACGAAGCGCACGCAGGATGGGGTGGCCCTCGCGCATTGCACCAACCGCGACGATCGAGTCTGGCCAGAGGTCTCGCACCTCGAGAACGAAAGGCCTTTGGAACCGCGCCGAGAGCCAAGCGCCCGCAACGCCGACCAGAAGCTGCGGGCTGGTCGCAATGACCACATCCGGACGCTTGCACAGAAATGCACCAAAGACGGCCGCGCTCAACGAGAACGACAGGTAGGCGAGCGAACGCCGAATCACACCACGGTTCGCCGCGATGTAGATAGGAACGCGAACTACCCGAACGCCGTGGCTCTCTTCCACCAGTGGCCGACGGTTCCGATAACCGTCGAAAATCTTTCCGCCGGGATGGTTGGGAAAGGTAGTGAGAACCGTCACCTCATGGCCGATCTGCACCCAGGCCTTCGCCAACTCGGAAACGCGGTTCGCCGGAGCGTTGGACTCAGGAGGATAGTACTGAGAGACGAAAAGAATCTTCATGCCCGCAGGCTCCAAGAAAGACGAGCATTACCTTCGGAGAACAGCCGGAGCCGTCGGGACGGTACCTTCGCGCCAAAGGAATGGGAGATGAAACATGGCTCGATGGCGAGCCTTCCGCATGCAAGGCGCAGCAAAATGCGCCGTCTTGTGCGCGGATGCATCAAGACGGCGCCGTTCTCTGTGGTGTTCACTTCGACTTCTGGCGCCAGTGGAAGCGCAACCGAAAAGACGGCCGGCAGCGTGTCCGTGACGACGATTTGGTTGTCGTGCAGCTCAAGCGTGCGACGCAGGGGGATGGCCTCTGGACCGAAGGCGATTGCTCGCATCTCGGCGATCCAGCCGGCAGTATTCTGCTGCCAGAGCGTCTGCTCGACGCGCGGACGCCAACCGCAGCGGAAACGACTCCAAATCTCAGCCTGCTCACGGTCACGAAGCGACGGTGTCGCGTGCTCGGCACTGGCGCGCGAGCGGCCCCGCCACTCCACCTCGTGATATGCGTGAACGCCTGGATCGACGATGACTCTCTGTCCATCGACGTCGAGCTCGAACGCGAATAGATCGCAATGAGCGTGCCCCGGCTGGTGCACCGCGCCGAAAGCACCATGCGACAGGTAGATCGCGACGCCCGCGCGCCGAATCACCGAGAAGCCACCATCCCGGGCGGTGCGTCTCTCCCAATCCCCCGCTTGGTTGCGCTCCATCACACCGCGCGCTCGCACATCAACAAACTCGGCGAATGCGAGCAGGTCTGCCGGGCGGAGCGCAGAATCGGGCGCCGAATCACCGAAAGCGGCCACACGGCCATCCTCGTGGGTAAAGACATCCGCTGCCGCAAGCGCGCGCTCGGCAACGCGCTCGACCCGCTCTCTCTCGCTCTGGGGCGCCGCAAACCGGACGCTACGAGACAGAGCGAGGCATACCAGCAGGTCGCTCAAGCAAAGGAGGTGGTATGCGGGCGTGCGCTCCTCATGGACGCCGTCAGGGAGAAACTGCTTTTCCGCCTCACGGGCGAGCGCTCTCCATACTCGGGTGGTTAGGTTTCGCGCTACCACCCCCTCAAGGAAGAGGCTGGCCGCCGCTGCAGCAGCGCGACTCCTGAGCAGGTGGTTCCCAAGCAGGTGCGTCTCCTGCAGCCCGAGGATCGCCAGCGACCAGCTATGCAGAGCACGCTCGATGGCCGGGCGACGCAGCCGTCCCATCGCATGAAGGGGAAGCAGACCGAGCAGCCGGGCTGCGAGTGGATAGGCGTCCCAGTACGGTGAGCTAGACGGATGCTCATAGTCCGCATAGGCCTCGAGCCAATCGACCAGGCGCTGTGCCTGCGATTCGTTGCGATCAAGCCTCGCGAGGGCACCCACGAGCCAGCCGAGCTGGTGAAACTCGTACAAAAAGAGGGGGTCGGATTGGTCCGGCACGTACGGGGCACCGGAAGGCAATGCACACCGAAAGCCGACCAGCTCAAGTACGTCCTCGCCAAGGAGCGAGACCTGGAGCTCCGAGGTGTGGGAAGGCGGATAAGGAAGAGGGACGTCGAGGGCCGTTGCAGCCATTCGCCCAGCGCGGCGCATGGCAAGCCACGGAACGAGCGCACGCCGGATCCTGTAGGACGGCCGCCCCCAGATTTGCTGGGGGTGAAGCGCCCTGATGGTTCGAATCCATGTCCCCACCGCTACCATGGACGCTGTTGCCCCGCTCAGACCGCGATTGCTGTGGTCCCGATGAGCACGGTTTGCCCCCCGCCTTCCGGAGGCGCATAGAACGTGACTTTGGCGACAGCCGCGACGGCCCAGCAAAGGCGGGGAGCGCTTAGACCGACGACTCCTAGCGAGTTGTCATCCGGAACGTGCCGTAGCTGGCGCATTGGTGCTGGGGTTTTGACACCACGCCCGAAAAACGTCAATCCCGCGACAGTGCATCGGTAAGCCTATGTACTATGACGCTCGGTCCATTCGTGCGCAGGGCTCTAGCCGCAATGCCCCCTCCCGTTTCCCGGGAGGGGATGCGGAGCATGAACGAACGCCCGTCGTTTCAGCGGCGCCGCCGCACCACCCCGAGCCCAACCGCCACGAATCCGAGCGCAACGACGCCGCCCCCGGCGCTGCAGCCGCCGCCCGAATCCTTCTCCGACGACGAGGCGCCGCCGCCCTTCGAGCCCCCCGGCTTGCCGCCGCTGCCACCCGCGCCCGTCCCGTCGCCGCCCGCGCCGCCGCCCTTGCCTCCCGAGCCCCCGGCGCCGCTGCCGCCCGAGCCACCGCTGCCATCACCCGCCACGCACGCCCCCTGGCTGCACACCTGCCCCGCCGGACACACCGCCCCCGCGCACGCGTCGACGCACACGCCCATCTGGCAGATCTCACCCGGCCCGCACGTGACCGACTCGCACCCCTCCTCGACGCACCGCCCGTCGGCCATGCAGACCTCCCCCGCCGGGCACGGCGTGCAGTCGCAGTCGCCCTTGCACACGCCTGCGTCGCACACCTGGCCTGCGTCGCACTCCACACCCTCGCACGGATCGACGCACAGCCCCACGCGGCACACCTGCCCCAGCGGGCAGGTGATCCCGTCGCACGGCGCCTTGCAGCTCCCGTCCTCCTGGCAGACCTCGCCCTCGGGACACTCGACCTCGGCGCAGGTCGGCTTCACACACACGTTGCGCTCGTTGCAGACGAGACCGACCGGGCAGCTGAACTCGCCGCCCCAGCAGCCGTTGACGCACTGGCCACGGTCGCAGACCTGGCCGGCGCCGCAGATCTCCTCGCCCTCGTCGACGGCGCCGTCGCAGTCGTCGTCGATGCCGTTGCAGACCTCGGCGCGCGGCTCCATCTGCGGCACGCAGGTGAGCACGCCGTTGCGGCACTGCTCGGTGCCGGCGGCGCAGATGCCGGGCTCGCCGGTGTCGCAGTCGCCGCCGCCGCCGGCGCAGGTGATGCCCTCGACGCGGGTGAGCAGGTCCTCGAAGTCGTTGTCGCCGCCCGCGAAGAGATCCTCCCAGCCGAAGTAGAAGGCCTGCGGATAGACGCGGCTGTCCATGATGATGAGGTGGATGTAGCTGTCCTCGCCGACGTTGTCGTCGTTGTACTGGCGCTCGGAGAAATAGAGGTGGCCGAGGGTGGACGGGTCGGGTCCGTCGTCGGTGAAGCGCACGCAGTTGCGTTCGGTCTTCCCCTCGGTGGAGGCCATGAAGAAGCCGATGCGCCCACCGCGGTAGGCCGGGTGGTTCTTGATGTCGAGGACCTTCACCGTCCCGACGCCGTCGTCGCAGCCGAGGAACTCGTGCAGATCGGAGGGCTCGGGGCGCGAGCCGGTGACGTTGTACCAGCCGAAGGAGTTCTTCTGCCCGCCGCCGCGCGCGATCACCTTGAAGGTGAGCTGGCAGTTGGGATCGAAGGTCTCCGGGGTGATGGCCGCGGCGGAGGCGGGATCGATCGACTCCCCCTCGCCGTCGAGGTAGCCGCGCAGATTCCCGTTGCTGGGGATGGGCGAGCCGTCGGGCTGGCTCAGGGCCAGAGCAGCAGGAGCGGCGAGGAACGCTACGGCAGCGGCCAACAGGCGGGGCAGGTTTCGCATATGAGCCGGGACTCTACACCCTGCTTGGAATATTTCCAGTAACCGCCTGCCCGCTCGGTCGTCGTTCTCCGACCGCGCTTCCGGCGACCGGCCCCTTGGGGTATGGAGCGCGCCATGCAGAACGAGATGCAGGTGGCGGTGATCATTCCCGCCCGGCTCGCCAGCGAACGCCTTCCGGAGAAGCCGCTCGCGGACATCGCCGGCAAGCCGATGGTGGTGCGGGTGCTGGAGCGGGCGAAGGCGGCCCGCGGCGTGGCGCACGTGGTGGTGGCGACGGACTCGGAGCGGATCGCGCAGGCGGTCCGCGCTGCAGGCGGCAAGGCGGTGATGACCTCCCCGGACTGCGCCTCCGGTTCGGACCGGTGCGCGGACGCGGCCCGGCAGCTCCCGCCGGTGGACGTGGTGGTGAACATCCAGGGCGACGAGCCGCTCCTCGCGGCGGAGGCGATCGAGCAGCTGCTGGCGGCGTTCGCGGATCCCTCGGTGCAGATGGCGACGCTGGCCCGCCCCCTGGAGAAGGGCGAGTACGAGAACCCCAACGTGGTGAAGCTCGTGACCGCGCAGAACGGCGATGCGCTCTACTTCTCCCGGGCGCCGATCCCCTTCCTGCGCGGCGGCGGCCAGCCCGCCCAGGCACGCGCCCACGTGGGCATCTACGGCTTCCGCGCCGATTTCCTGCAGCTCTTCACGGAGCTTCCGCCCACGCCGCTGGAGCAGGCGGAGCGGCTGGAGCAGCTCCGCGCGCTGGAGCACGGCTACCGCATCCGCGTGGTGCAGACGAAGTACCGCGCGGTGGGCGTGGACACCGCGGAGGACCTCGAGCGCGTGCGGGCGATCTTCGCCGCCGGCGGGGAGTAATCAGGCGACCGCGCCGGGGAGCTCGCGCATCAGGGCCTGGGCGACCGCCGACGGCCGGCCCTTGTGCACGCGCACGTACGGAATGCCCGCCGATTTGCACGCGCGGGCGAGACGGCCGTCCTCGCGGTGGCCGAGGAAGCCGGTGGCGCCGAGAACCAGCTCGAAAGTGCCCGCGGCGATCTTCTCCACCGCGGCGTCGATCCTGCGGGGCGTCGCCTCCGCCCAGTCGAGGGCGCCGAAGGAGAAGTCGCGCAGGAGCCGCTCCTGCAGCGCGGGATCGGAGCGGTTGCTGACGAAGAGCGCGTGCCTGCCGCGCGTCGCTTCCAGGACGGCGCGGGCGATGGGTGCGCGATCGGGCTCGTGTTCCTCCGGGAGCGCCGCCTCGTCGGGCCCCGGCGCGGGTCGCTCGCCCTCCGATCCGAGGCTCTCCTGCAGCTTGCGCAACCGCCGGCGGATCCTGCGGTCGATGTCGCCGAGCCGCTCGGGGACGAGACCGAGGATCCAGGGGCCGAGCGGCGCCGCCGCTTCGGCGATGGCATCGTGGTGCCAGGTGGTGAGCGCGAGGGCGCGCCGCAGCCAGGCGAGGCGCTGCGCCTCCCCGGCGTCGGGGGAAGGCACGCGGGCGAGGAGATCGCGCAGCGCCACCTCGCTCTCCGCCCTGCCGATGATCTGGATCCACGGCGCGTGGGGGCGCCAGACGGGATTGAGGATCTGCCGCAGCGGCGCCGCGTCGGGACCCTGGCACCAGTAGCGGAGGCGCCCCATCACCGCGCCCCAGGTGGCGTCGTCCTCGGTGGCGCCGCGGAGCCAGCGCGCCCACCGCGCCCAGGAGACGAGCTGCTCCGTCGGCGGCACGGCGCGATCGCGGGGCTGGCGCTGGGTGAGCGGGCCGTGGCGCTCGATTTCGCGCACGAGCGCGGCGAGCGAATCCGCTGGGGCGTCGGGGGCGGGGCGGAGCTGCGCGGCGTCTGCCCAGCCGTCCGCGTCGAGGCCGGCGAGGAGATCGCGCTCCTCGATCCGGGCGAGGGTCGCCGCGGCGTGGCGGGCGACGTCGTCCCAGGTCTGGAGGTCGTGGGGGTCGACGCCGGGCAGATCGCGGACGCAGTCGCTCGGCCAGGCGTGGCGGTGGAAGGCGGTGATGGAGCCGGGCCACCACGTCTCGGTGAGGGCGCGGAGGCGCCGCACCACGTCGGGAACGAGCGATGCGACGCGCGGCTCGGGGTGGTCGTCCTGCCAGGTGCGGGCGACGGCAAGCCAGCCGAGGAGGACGAGGCGCTGCCGCGCGGGCGCGGCGCAGGCGAGCCAGCGGCTGTCGCACTCGATCCGCTCGATGAGCTGGCGCAGCGCGGATTCGGGATCCTCGTCGGGCCGAGCGCGCGGCACCGGGCCGCGGTCGAGCGCGGGGATCGCCTCGTCGTCGTTCTGCGCGGCCTCTTCGCTGGCCACCGCGGCGGCGCTCGTCGCCGGAACGGATGGCGCCTCGTCTGCCGCAGCACCAACCGCTGCCACACCGGCGCCGCGCCGCGACGCGATGGAAGGCGCGTTGTCTGCCGCAGCACCAACCGCTGCCACACCAGCGGCGCTGCCCGCTGCGACGGAAGTCGCATCGTCTGCCCCGCCACCACGCACCGCTGCCGTGCCGGACGCTACGCCGGCACTGCCCGCTGCGGCGGAAGGTGCATCGTCCGCAGCCGTGCCACGCGCCACTGCCGCGTCGGACGCCACGCCGGCACTGCCCGCTGAGACGGAAGGCGCTCGCTCCCCCGCGCCCGCCCGCGTTCTGGGGTCTGCATCGTCCGCAGCCGTGCCACGCGTCGCTGCCGCGTCGGCGGTGCCTGCTCTCGCTCCGCCGGAAGGCGCACCGTCGAGCGCAGCGGCACGCGCCGCTGCCGTGCGGGGTCCCGCACCGGCAACGCTGCCGCCCGCTGCGACGGAAGGCGCAGGGTCTGCAGTAGCGACCTCGGTCGGCGCGCGCGCCTCGACCGCGCCGGTCGGCATGACCGCGGACGCGTCGCACCCGCCATCCTGCGCTGCGACGTTCGCCGCACCCCTCTTTTCCGATGCCAGCGCCCGTGCGCCCTCGCCACCGCCGGCCGCCACCGCGGGCGGCGTCACTTCCGCCGCGGCTGCCGGAGCAGCCCGCTCCGCAACGAACGCCCCGGCGTCGAACGCCGCCGCCGATTCGCCGCCAACCGGCTCCCCCCGCGACGCGTCGCGCACCGCCGCCCACTGCAGCAGCACCGCCCGCGCGGGCGCGGTGGGAAACGCCGCCCGGACCGCGGACCAGAAGGCAGCGTCGGCGCTCGCCCCCCGCCCGATCCAGCTCTCCTCCGCCCCGGCCAGCAGGCATTCCCACCAGTCGTGGCGGCGAACGTGCACCTCGAGCCCGAGCGCCGGAAGCCCGCGGCGTATCACTCCGAGTATGTTGGGTTCAGGTATCGGCACATGCCGACACTACCGCGATCATGGGAATTTCTGTACCCACCCACATCGAACGACTGCAGCAAAACCGTCAATCAGACCGTCGCGAGCCCGCCGCGCTCGAGGTCGAGGACCAGGTGGGGCTGGACCACCGCGCCCCCCGACGTGTCCCGCAGCACCCCATCCACCAGCGCCAGCTCGCCCCACCGCGGCGCCGCGCCGAGGGCGATCACGTAGCTCCCCCGCACCAGCGGGAAGGCGCCCGGGCCGAAGGCGATCGCCTCCTCGCCGACCCACACCGTGAACCGCCCCGCCGCTTCGAAGCGCCGCGGCGGACCCACCTGCACCACGCCACCGCAGGCCTGCGCGCCGAGCGCCCGGAAGCGCGGCCCGTCGCCCACCGCCACCTCCACCACGCAGATGGGCGCCTCGCCACCGAGCGCGATGCGCGCCTCCGCGGCGCCCGCGATCCGCTCGCCGCCGCGGTGGCGGGAGGCCGCCACCAGCCGCCCGCCGGACGGCGGCGCGAAGCCCACGTGCATTCCCGGGCCGAAGGCGCCGGCGACCGTCGCGGAAGCGGGACGCCCCGCGGCGATCGCCGCTGCCGCCGCGCCGGTTCCCAGAAGAAAGCTCCGTCGATTCATGGCCAGCTCCCCGGGTAGATGCCTTCGGTCGCGATGATGAAGCTCAAGCCCAGGTACGGCGAGAGGTTGTTGTGCGGCATGCCACCGCCCGCCGGACCGACCAGCGGCAGCTCGTTCCCCGGCACCGCGGGCCCGTACGGCTCGACCTCGGCGACGGCGAACGAGCTCTGCTGGGGATCGCCATCGGTCGCCCGGCCGGTACCCGCGAAGGGCACAGTGTGGCCGTGGGCCGGGATCTCGGTCGGCAGCAGGGTCAGCTGCTCGATGCCCGTGGCGGTGCCGCGCGGGCGGGCGGTGCGCCCTGGACCGGCGCCTGCCCCCATCGGGAAGCGGCCGTTGAGGTTGGGGAGCGCGAAGGTGGTCTGGCCATTGCCACCGTAGGCGACGCCGATGACCGCGAAGAGGGCGCTGTGCGCCGCGATGGGAAGGATCTGGCCATCGCAGAACATCCAGCCGTCCGGGGCGAAGCTGCCGGCGAAGAGCCGGATCTCGCCGATGTACGGGTAGCTCATGCAGCCTCCGTCGAGCCTGCGCGCGATCGCGGGGCGGGCGAAGCGTTCCTCACGGCGGGGTCGGAAAGATGCCAGCGACGCAGATCATGAATTGGATCGCCAGCGACGGCGCCATGTTGTCGTGGGGCTGGCCCCAACCTGCGTCAGAGGCGGTCCGCAGCTCCGGTTCCCCGCTGCGCGGTGCGTAGGTCGCGCCCCGGGTGCGGGCGGGGAGCATCCCCGCCGGCGAGGTGGAGGTCGCCCACGCCGCGGAAGCGATCAGCGCATGGTCGTGGATGGGGAGCTGTGCCGGGGTGAGGGTCACCTGCTCGGCCCCGCCCATGGTGCCGAGTGGCGCCGAAGCATCGAAGTGGAGGGGGATCCTGCCGCGCATGTCGGGGATGCGGAAGGTGTTCACCCCGTCGCCGCCAAAGGTGGTCCCGATGAGATAGAAGAGCTCTTGATGCTCGCTGATGGGCAGCTCCCGGCCGTCGCAGAAGAACCAGCCGTTCGGCTCGTAGATGCCGGCGAACATCCGCACCTCGCCCAGAATCGGCTCGCCGCCAGGCGCGATGTCGCCGCTCCCCCCGAAGGGAGGGAGAACGCCCTGCTGCGCGATGGCGAAGCTGAGGGTGGTGAAGGGCTGCATGTTTTCGTGCGGCTCCGCCTGGCCGGCGCTCCCGGTCCTCCCCTCCATCTCGACGACCGGGGGGCGGAAGAGCGCGTAGGCCTCGTCGGGCCCTTCGGCGGGAGCGAGCCCCACCGGCGAGGTGTCGGTGGCGCGGCCGCCAGCGGGCACCGTGTGCGTGTGCTGCGGCAGCTCCGCCGGCGTGAGCACGTGGGTGCTCTCGCCACCGCGCTGGCCCAGCGCCACCCCGCCGCCCGTGCCGCGTGGCGTGCGCCCGCGCAGATCGGGGAGGGCGAAGGTGGTGACGCCGTTGCCGCCGAAGGTGGTGCCGAGAAACGTGTAGAGCGCCTGGTACTGGCTGATGGGCAGCTGCTGCCCCATGCACAGGCTGTAGCCCCGGGGGGCCCACGGGAAGGCGAAGATGCGGATGTTGCCGATGAAGCTGTCCACGAATTCCTTCGCTTTCTGTCGAGCGGGACGGCCACGCCCCGCCCCTCGCGATCAGATGAGCAGCGCGTCGGGAACGGCGTGATCGGTGCGGAGCACCAGGCCGGCGCCGCCCGCCGCCGCTGCCTGCGTGCCCTGGCCGCCCCTGCCGCCGTTGCCGCCGAGGCCGCCTCCTCCGCCGCCGGCGATGCGGCCGGTGCCGGCGCCGGCGGCGCCGCCCGCCACGTCGAAGGTGCCGCCCACCGCGCTCGCCGCGGGCGCGAGGAGGTGGACGATGCCGCCACCGCCACCACCGCCGCCGCCCCCCTCGCTCGACGCACCGGCGGCGGCTCCGGCGCCGCCGGCGACGGAGATGGTGCCGGCGTTGACGAGGAGGCCGCGGGTCATCAGCACCACGATGCCGCCCGCACCGCCACCGGCGCCGGGCATGCCCGCCACCGTGGCGGCATCGCCGCCGCGCGCCACGATGCTGCCGGAGTTGGTGATGCCGTTGAGGGCGCGGATCACCAGCGAGCCGCCCCCCGCGCCGCCGGCCGCATCCCCCTTGGGGTAGCCGGCGCCGCCGGCGAGCGGACCGGGGCGGAGGAGCGACGCCGCGGCGACCGCGGGCAGACCGTCGCCGCCCGCGGGCGCGTCGGCGACGGTGGCGGCGAGGCCGCGCTCGGGCAGGCGGCCGGGGGCGCCCACCGGTCCGGGGGCGACGACGATCGTCCCCTGGTGGTCGAAGCTCTTGCAGCGGATCACCGTGCCGCTGGGCACCGTCCAGGTGACGCCCGGCTCCACCACCACCGCGTCGAAGTCGGCGCTGGCGTTGGGCGGCGGGTTCGCCACCCAGTCGGCATCGGCGGAGAGGACGAGCGAGGTGGTGCCGTGGCCGTAGACGTCGCCGGAGCCGATCCCCATCGGTCCCTCGGGGCCCGGGGGACCCTCGGGCCCCTGCGGCCCGGCAGGCCCCATCGGACCCTCCGGCCCCTGGGGACCCACCGGCCCCTGCGGACCCTCCGGTCCCTGCGGCCCGGGAGGCCCCACCGGCCCCTCCGGCCCCTGGGGACCCACCGGCCCCTGCGGACCCTCCGGTCCCTGCGGTCCGGGAGGCCCCACCGGCCCCACCGGCCCCTCCGGCCCCTGGGGGCCCATCGGCCCCTGCGGCCCCTCCGGTCCCTGCGGCCCGGCAGGCCCCACCGGGCCGACGGGCCCCTGGATCCCCTGCGGCCCCCTCTCGCCGTTGCAGATGGTACGGGTCAGCGCAGGATCGACCTCCACCTCGTCGAGGATGCCGTCGCCGTTCTCGTCGATGCCGTACGAGAGGACCACGCCGCCGGTCGGGCAGGTGGTCCCGGGCGGCTCGTCGGCGGTGCGCGCCAGGGCGTGGCGCCCGGACGGGCCCTGCGGTCCTGCGGGACCCGCCGGGCCGAGCTCGCCCTGCGGGTCGGGCGCGCCGTTGCACACCCAACGGGTCAGGGAAGCGTCCACTTCCGAAGGATCGAGGACGCCGTCATTGTCGGCGTCGGCGCCCACCTCGATCCGCGCCCCGCCTGTCGGGCAGATCTCGCCGGGCGCCTCGATGGCGGTGGCGACGAGGCGCGCCGGTCCCGCCGCGCCGGGAGCGCCCGGCTCGCCCGGCGGCCCGCCCGGCCCCGCGGACCTGCTTCACCCTCACAACCGGCAGCGGCGACCAGCAGCCCCAGCGCCGCGGCGCGGAGGATCCGTGCCTCCATCGCGTCCCTCCCAATCGAAGCGATTGGCGAAAGAACCTACCGGGGCGAAGGTGGGATCCTCAACAGTCTCCCAGCGAACGCTGCGCCCGCCCGCACCGGGGGTGCGGACGGGCGCGACGCCTTACGGCGCGGGCGGCTGCACCGGCCAGGGGAAGGGCGACTCCGCCACCACGTCGCCGCCGAAGCCCCCGCCGATCTCCATCTCCCAGGCGATGCCCCAGCAGAAGGCGCCGCCCGCCTCGGCGATGCCGCAGTTGGCCTCCTCGGAGGAGACCAGGCTGGTGAACTTCATTCCGTCCGCCACCAGCACCGGCGTGGCGCTCGGCTCCATCGTCCCGTTGCCCAGCTCGCCGAAGCGGTTGTCGCCCCAGCACCAGACCTCGCCGGTCGCGGTCCTGCCGCAGCTGTGGTGCCAGCCGGTCCCCACCTCGACGAAGCGGAGATCGGTGGGCACCGGCGTGGGCACGGAGAGCTCGGTGAGCTCGGAGGCGGCAGAGGACTGCTGCGAGATGTTGTTGCCCCAGCAGTACGCCTCGCCGTCCGCGGTGAGCGCGCAGTTGTGGTTCTGCGCGCCGGCGATGTCGACGAAGACGTGGTCACCCACCACGCGCTCGGGCTCGGTCGCCTTCTCGAGGAGCGGGCCGAGGTTGATCCCGTCGCGCATCGCGCCGTTGCCCAGCTGCCCGAAGACGTTCCAGCCCCAGCACCAGGCGGCCCCCTCGGTGTCGAGGGCACAGGTGTGCCAGTGGCCGGCGACCACCTTCGTGAACGAGAAGCCGGGGATCTCCTGGGGCATCAGCGCATCGATGAGCTCGCCGCGTCCGAGCGCGCCCTCGCCGCCCTGCCCCCAGCAGTACGTCTTGCCGTCGGTGGAGATGCCGCAGACGTGCTCGCTCCCCACCGAGAGCTGGCGGAAGCGGATCCCCCCCTGGACCGGCACCGGTACGTTGGACTCGCCCGCAGCGCCGGTGTCCGCGCCGAGGTTGCCGTACCAGTTGCGCCCCCAGCACCAGGCGGTGTCGTCCACGGCGATGCCGCACGTGAAGTAGGCGCCCCGATCGACGAAGCGGAAGCGCACGTCGGTCGCCACCTCCTCCACCGGGGAGAAGACGCCCGGCGGGTCGGTGCGCCCCACGCCGAGCTGGCCGTAGTTGTTGTGGCCCCAGCACCACGCCTTCCCTTCGTGGTCGATGCCGCAGCCGCCGGGCACCGCGTGGACCAGGTCGAAGGCCTGGTGGGGCACCTCGCCCGTGGTGACGTGGACCGCCGCCCACCCTTCGGCGAGGCCGCGATCGGCGCCGACCCGCACCGCGGCGGATCCCTTGCCGACGCCGGTGATCGCGCCGTCCTCCGTCACGTCGAGAATCAGCGGGTTGGAGCTGCGCCAGAAGAAGGTGGCGTCGTCGACGGGGTTGCCCCGCTCGTCGTAGGCGATCGCTTCGAGGCGCACCGTCTCGCCGGCGGCGATGGAGACGTTCTTCTGCACCACCTCGATCGAGAGGATCATCGCCGGCCCGATGGCCAGCTCGATCGTACCCGCGACGTCGTTCGAGCCTGCCTCGGCGGTGATGCGCACCGTGCCCTTGTGGAGGGCGCGCACCAGGCCGGTCTCGTCCACGGTGGCGAGCGCCTCGTTGGAGCTCGACCAGCGCACGGGCAGACCGGTCACCTCCTTCGCGTCCATGCCGATCAGCCTGGCGAAGAGGCGCACCTCCTCGCCGACGAGCATCTTGTCGCAGATCGAGAGCGCGCAGACGCGCTCGGGATCGACGTAGACCTGCACCGCGGCGAGGGGCACCTCGGCCTCCGTGCCACCGGCGCCACCCTCGCCGCCGATTCCTCCCGAGCCGCCCGCGCCGCCGGAGCCGCCTTCGTCACCCGTGCCGGTGCCGGCGCCACCCCCCGTTCCCCCGGCGCCCACCACACCACCGCTGCCGCCCCCGCCACCCGGCTGCGCCGCCGGATCCTCCCCACACGCCAGCGCCAGGCTGGCCAACAGCAACAACACTGCTCCACGGACCATCCGGCCCATCTCGTGCCTCCACGGTGCGCGCGGACCCTCACCCGCGCGCGTCGCCCGCTCCGTAGGCTCCAGAAAGACGGCAGGCGGTCGCCCCGGACGACGACCGCCTGCCCGCTGCCGGGGGATCACTCCGCCCGGGTAAAGACCGGCACGGCGATCTCCGTATCGCCGCCGAATCCCGATTCCGGCTGGTACCAGAACAGGTGCGTGTCCCAGTCGGCGCTGTAACGGACCGTGCCGCCGTTGCGGTGCTCGATGACGATCTGGTCCACCAGCCACTCGCCCGCCGGGTAACCGGGGAGGACGGCGAAGCGCGCCTGCCAGGTGGCGACACCGTCGCTCTCACCCGTGCGGTGGACCGCCGGCGCGATCGACACGCGCTCCGCCGGGTCCCAGCTCGGCGTGCCGATCGTCACCTCCACCCGCTCGACGCCGGCGCCGCCTTCGGCGATGCCGAGATCGAGGGTGAGGACGCCGCTCTCGATCGACATGGCGGAGAGCGCCACCGACTCGAGCGTGGTCTCCCGCGGCGTGCCGGGCGCCTCGAAGGAGACCGCCGGCGCGCTGAACGAGAGCTCCATGCCGAAGAGGGTGTAGGGCTCGCCCGCGCCGGCGGCGCGCACGAAACCGTAGTTGCCGGCGCGGTCGGCGAAGGAGATGTCGCAGACCGTCCAGGTGCCGCGGGGATCGTTGGGCCAGAACTGCAGGCTGCCGGTCCAGCCGGTCGCGCCCTCGACGAGCGGGACGTTGCGGTAGATCGCGGGGCCGTCCGGCGAGCAGTCGTCGGAGCTGATCACGGTGGCGCTCGCGAAATCGAGGCCGCTGCCGCCGTCATCGGTGATCGCCACGGTGAGGATCACCTCCGCCGCGGGGTCGGTGATGGTGGTGGCGGAGAGGCTGACCGCCGTCACCTCCGGCGTCGTCTCGTCCGGCATCTGGCCGGTGCGCGCGAAGGTGGGCGTCATCACGTCGATCGGCGTCTCCTGGCACCAGAGCGTGCAGTTGAGCTCGGTGAGGAAGTCGTCGGCGTGGCCGGTGAGGCGGTAGGCGTTGCCGGCGACGTCGACCAGCGTGAGGCCCGCGACGTACCAGGCGTCGCCGGGCGCCCAGGCGGGGAGGTCCCAGGTGACGGTCCAGGTTCCGCCGGACTCGGCGAGCGCGAGATCCGGGCCGGTGTAGAAGTCGGTGCCGAGTTGCGCGCTCACCGCGGCGATGCCCGCGCCCACGTCGGCGGCGACCACCGAGAGGGTCGCCTGGGTCTCGGTCCAGTCGACGGTGACCGAGGTGAGGGTCGGCGCCTCGGTGTCGGGCGTGTGGTTGGTCGCCAGGACCTTCGGGGGCAGGATGGCGATCGCGCCGCCTGCCAGCCACTCGGAGGTGAAGATCTCCAGCACCGCGGCGCTGGTGTTGGGCGCCACGTCGACGCGGTCGCTCGCCTCCACGCGGTTGACGTACCAGAAGCCGTCGGGTCCCCAGGTGGGGAGAGACGCCTCGCCGCGGAAGAGGCAGGTGGCCGGATCGTAGGCGAGCTCGGCGGTGGCACCCACGTGCCCCGGCTCCGCTTCCTCGTGGGCGAGGGTGAGGGTGAGGCTTCCCACGCCGGAGGGATCGGTCGCCGCGGCGATCACCTCGAAGGGCGCGCCCTCGTTGGCAACCGCGGCGCCGACCGCCACGTGGCTCACCACCGGGCCGAAGCGATCCGCCTCCGCCGAGCCGGTGAGGCCGTCCTGGGTGAAGAAGCAGACCTGCACCGCATCGATCGGCTCCTCGCCCCACGCCAGCGACCCACCCGCGGTGATCTCCAGGCGGTAGGGGACGTCGATCAGCAGCTCCTCGTCGAGATCGAGGGAGGCGACGCCGCCCTCCACCGCCACGTCGCCGTCGAAGAGTTCGAACGAGCCGTCCGCGGAGACGAGGCGCAGGTGGATCGACTCCACGTCGCCACCCACGTCGATCTCGATGGCGGGCTGGAGCGCGCCGCCCGCGTCCTCGATGGCCGAGTGGACGAGCGACCCATCGACGATCGCCCAGGTGCCAGGCGCCGCGTCCCCGATGCGGATCCCCTCGAAGATCGCGCCGGTGGCGCCGCCACCGCCTCCGCCGCCCGTTCCGCCGGATCCGCCGTCGCCACCCGAGCCGCCGCTGCCGCCGTCGCCGCCCGAGCCGCCGGATCCGCCGCCGCCGCCCGACGCATCGTCGTCGGCGCAGGCCGCGGCGCCCAGCGCGAGCGCCGCCACGAGGAGCAGGCGCGTCGCCACGCTGCCGGTTCGCTTGAAACGCATCATTCGGCCCCCTTCTCTCCGCGCGGGCAGCGCCCGCGCCGTTGATCGGTCGATGCTGCCTTCAGGTCACTGCCGTGGAATTCACTGCGCCTCGCCGTCGTCCGGCGGTGCCTCGGGCGCCGGGTGCGCCACGGGCCAGGGGAACGGGCTGTAGCCCGGCGTGAAGCCACCGGCCATCTCGCCGGTGTAGGAGCTGCCCCAGCACCACGGCCCCTGCCCCTCCACGATCCCGCAGGAGGTGCTGCCGTGGACGGCGATCGAGTCGAAACGGAGCGAGGTGGCCACCTGCACCGGCACCACGCTGTCGTCCATCGTCCCGTTGCCGAGCTGCCCGGAGAAGTTGTTGCCCCAGCACCACACCTCGCCGTCGGCGGTGAGGCCGCAGGTGTGGTGCCAGCCCGCGGCGATGTCGACGAAGCGCTCCTCGGTGATGATCGGCCGCGGCGTGGTGATCTCCATGCCCGCCTCCGGCGGCGCGATCTGGCCCGACTGGTTGTTGCCCCAGCACCAGACCTCGCCGCCCGCGGTGAGGCCGCAGGTGTGGTTGGCGGCGGTGAGCTTCACGAAGGTGTGGTCGCCCACCACCGCCACCGGCTCGAGGGCGGGCGTCGCCAGGTCGCCCAGGTTGTCGCCGTCGCGCTGCGCGCCGTTGCCGAGCTGGCCCAGCATGTTCGAGCCCCAGCACCACGCCTTGCCCGCGGTATCCAGCGCGCAGGTGTGGTAGCCGCCCGCCGCGAGCTGGGTGAAGCGCCTGCCCTCGAGGAGCACCGGCGTCCACTGGTTCTCCGTGCCGCCGTAACCCACCGCGCCCTCGGCCCCCAGGCCCCAGCACCAGGTGTCGCCCTCGGTGGAGATGGCGCAGCTGTGGTTGCTGCCCAGCGCGAGCTGCTGGATGGTTCCGGCGAGCACCGGCATCGGCACCTCGGTGCCGCCGATCGCCTCCTCCTCGGTGGAGATGCCGCGCGAGCCGGCGGCGTTGAGCCCCCAGCACCAGGCGTAGCCCTCGAGATCCACGCCGCAGGCGGAGTACTCCGCCTTGTGGATGGAGCGGAAGCGCACGTCGGTCGCCACCGGCTCGGGGATGGGGAAGTGGACGGTGGAGGGATCGCGCCTGCCCACGCCCATCTCGCCGAAGTGGTTGTAGCCCCAGCACCACGCCTTGCCGTCCGCCTGGAGGCCGCAGCCGCCGGGGGCGATCTCCACCAGATCGAAGGGCGCGGGGCGGTCGGCGCCGCCGCTCACGTGGACCGCGGTCCAGCCCCGCGCCGTGCCGCGGTCGGCGGCGACGAGAATCACCGCGGAGCCGTTGCCGACGCCGATCACCACGCCGTTGGCGTCCACCTCGGCGACGAGAGGGTTGCCCGCGCTCCAGAAGAAGGTGACGTCGTCCAGGACGTTGCCGAGCTCGTCGTAGGCGACGGCGGTGAGCTGCGCCGTCCCGTCGGCGGTGAGCTGCACGTCCCGCTCCACCACCTCGATCGCCATCACCTGCGCGGAGGTGACGGTGATCCGGATGTCGCCGCGCTCGTCGTTGGCGCCCGCGGTGGCGGAGATGACCACCGAGCCCTTGCGCACGCCGCGGACCCTGCCGTTCTCGTCCACGGTGGCGATCGACTCGTCCGCGCTGCTCCACGCCACCTGCAGGTCGTCGCGGATGTTGCCGTCGACGTCGATCAGCCGCGCGGTGAGCGGCAGCTCCTCGCCGGGGGCGATGCTGGTGCACGGCGGCGAGATGCACATCCGCTCGTTGCTCACCTCCACCTGCACCGCGATCAGCTCGACGCCGCTGGTGGCGCCGCCGCTGCCGCCCTCGCCTCCGGTGCCACCCGCGCCGCCACCGGCGCCGCCGCCGTCGCCCCCCGTGCCGCCGGAGCCGCCTCCGCCACCCGAGCCACCCGGCGCGCCGCCTCCGCCGGCGTCGCCGCCGCCGGACGCAGATCCATCCCCACAGCCGGCCGCCAGGGCCAGCGCCAGAAACATCGCCAGGGTCGCGTATCGACGCATCGTCCCGCTCCCGCGTAGCAGCATTGGGTGAGATCACCATGCTGCCTGCCCGAAGGAGCGCCGCTACCCTGAAATCTTCTGAAATCTGCCATCGGTCGTTCGACCGATGTTCAGCGATGGGACAGCGGCGTGGCCCGCAGCGTCCCCGCCGCGAGCCGCTCCCGCAGCACGCGCTTGAGCACCTTGCCCGACGGGCCGAGCGGCAGCTCGTCCACCACCGCCAGCTCCCGCGGCACCTTGACCGGCGAGAGGCGCGCCGCGGCGAAGCGGCCGAGGTCGTCGAGGGCGGCATCGCCGCGCGGCACCACCACCGCCACCACCTCTTCCCCCCAGTAGGGATCGGGCCGCCCCACCACCGCCACCTCCGCCACGCCGGGGTGGGCGCAGAGCACCGCCTCCACCTCCGCGGGATGGACGTTGTTGCCGCCGCGGACGATCAGATCCTTCTTGCGATCGATCACGTGGAGGCGCCCCGCCCCGTCGATCCGCCCCACGTCGCCGGTGCGCAGCCAGCCGTCCACGCGCACCGCCTCGGTGGCCTCCGGATCGTCGAGGTAGCCGCTCATCTCGTTCTGCCCGCGCACGAGGATCTCGCCGTCCTCCGCGAGGCGCACCTCCACGCCCCACACCGGCCTTCCCACCGATCCGTGGGTGGGCGGCGCGGGCGGAGCGTCGATGGTGGAGAGGGTCGCCTCGGTGAGGCCGTAGCCCTGCCGCACCGCTGCGCCGAGGCGGCGCTCCGCGCGCAGGGCGAGCTCCGCGGGCAGGGGCGCGCCCGCGGAGAGGACCCAGCGGAGCGCGGGCGGCGGCGCCGACGCGGGGAGGCGCAGCCACGCGGCGAGCATGGTGGGCACCACCGGCGCCCAGGTGATCGCCTTTTCGCAGAGCGCGCGCCACGTCGCCTGCGCGTCGAAGCGCTCCACCAGCTCGATCCGCGCGCCTGCGAAGAACGGCGCCAGCATCGCCATCCTGCAGCCGAAGCTGTGGGTGAGCGGCAGCGCGGCGAGGACGCGATCGCCCGCGCGCAGATCGAGCGTGTGGTGGACCAGCGCCGCGGTGTGGAGGAGGAGCGAGGCGTGGGAGATACGGGCGCCCTTCGCCGCACCGGTGGTGCCGGAGGTGAAGAGGATCATCGCGTCGTCGCCCGGCGCCACCGCGCACGGGTGATCGAGGGGATCGCCGCGCAGGCTCTCGATCACCGTGCACGCGCGGAAGAGCCCCGCCCGTTCCTCGTCGCAGAGCACCAGCGCGCACCGCGCCTTCTCGAGGCGCGCCTCCACCTCCTCCCGCGTGGAGAGGATCGGCGCGGGGACCACCACCGCGCCCGCGTAGACGATCCCGAACCAGGCGGCGACGAAGCCGGGCCGGTTGGCGGCGCAGAGCATCACCCGCGCGCCGGGCCCCACGCTACGTGCGACGAGGGCGCCGGCGATCTCCCGCGCCCACCGGTCGAGCGCGCCCCAGGACGCGGCGCCTGCGATCGCCTCCCGCTCCGGGTGGCGGAGCGCGCCCTGCCGCAGCACCTGGCCGACGTTCACGGCGCCCGCTCCGCCGCGGCGCGGCTGGTGGGATCCTGGTGGCTGCGGATCCGCCGCCCGAGGAGATCGCCCGCCACCCGCTCCACCCGCTTGCGGAGGAGGTCCGCGCGGCGCACCGAGTTGGTGGTGAGGATCAGCCGGTCGCGGGTGACCAGCGCGTGACCCACCACCGTGAGATCCCACGACGGGTAGATCGGGTTGCCCTTCCGCACGAAGGAGATCCGCGTCCCCTCCGGGCCCTCCGCCTCCACGAGGAGGCCGCGCAAGCGCCGCAGCCGCACCAGCAGCTCCTCGGGGTCGACACCGTCGAGGGCGTAGCGGTCCTCGGTGTAGAGGAGGGGATCCCCGTCGGTGTTGGTCGGGGGGCGCGCGAGGAGGCCGGCGTGGCTGCACCGGGCCGCGCTCCTGCCGCTGCCGCAGGGGCAGCGCTCGTCCCCGCTGCTCGCCATGCACCCTCCCCTGCCTCGGCCCGGGCGGCCGCCCGATCGCCGCGGGCTTCGAGGCAGAGGATAAGAATGCGCCTGCTCCGTTTCCTGCCCACCCGGGCGGGGCGCCCGGGCCGACGCGCCCCGCGGTGGATCAGACGACCGTCGGCCGGGTCTCCCTGCCGGCGATGAGCCGCAGCGCGTAGGCGGCGAGGTGATCGTCCTCCTCCCGCTCGATCACGTCCGACAGGCTGATCACCCCGACGATCTTCCCTTCGTCGTCGCAGCAGATGATCCGGCTCTTCCGGTTGGACGCCATCCGCTCCTCCGCCACGCGGAGGTCGTCGGTCGCCTTGCAGGTGACCAGCTCGGTGGTCATCACCTCGCGCACGCCCACGTTGCTCGGCCGCGCGTCCTCGGCGGCCACGCGAACGGTGATGTCGCGGTCGGTCAGCGTGCCGATCGGCCGCCTGTCCTCGTCCACCACGGGCAAGAAGCCGATGTCCTTGTCGCGCATCTTCCGGGCGGCGGTGTGGATGTTGTCGTCGGGGCCGACGTACTCGAAGTCGTGCTTCATCACCTGGAGGCACTGCATGGCGCTCTTCTCCTTTTCCCGCTCGTGCAGTTGAGTTGGTGACGCCCGCGCCCAGCGCCAACGCCGCCGGCCGAACAGCGCCGCGCCCGCCCCTTGCGCTTTTCCGCCCATGTGCGAGGTTTCCACGCGCGAGCGGCCCCCCGAGGCCGCTGCGAGGGTCTGCACGCGCGCGTGATCCGTGGTCCCGCGACGGCGGGCCCGGCTGGACCGGAGACACGCGGAGGGCTGCTTGATCGATCGGGATCCATCCGAGCTGGTGCCCAGGCTGTCGGTCGGGCCTGGCTGCAAGGTGGCGCTGGCGCCGGAGCTCTTCATGCTCGAGGGGCCGCTGCGCATCGCCGGGTGCCGCGTCGTCTCCGCCCGCGAGCCGGTGGGGAGCGCGTCGCACACCATCCTGCTGGCGCTCTCCCGCGACGAGGTGCCGGCGCTCGCCGTCTATGCCCACGCCCTCGCCGACACCTCGGTCCTGTGGGTGGCGGTCCCCCGCAAGGCAGCGGAGGTGGAGGGGATCCCGCCGCCGGAGGCGCGCCCCACCCTCGACGATCTGGAGCGGCTCTTCATCCCGCTGGGCCTCTCCAGCAACAAGCTCCTCTCGTTCGGCACGGTGCTCATCGCCTACCGCTTCGTGCGCCGGCCGCCCCGCCCCCGCGCCGAGGGCGGGCCCGATTCGGATCTCGACCTGCTGGAGGAGAAGAAGAAGCGCGCCCGCAAGCCGGAGGGGCGGCTGGGCGAGTAGCGCGTCCGCTCGCCGGCTCTTTGGCTCGCCGCCGCGGCGTGGTAGCGATGCACCGGGGACCGGCCTCCCGTGCCGGCGCATCGCGATCGGGCCCCCGCCCGCTCGCCCGGGGCACGCTTGGAGAAACGGCAGCACGAACGGCTCGGACAGGCAGCGGAAGTCATTGCGGCGATCGCCCTCGTCGGCGCGCCCCTCGCCATCGGGGCGGTCCACCTGCCGGTGGTCCTCGCCGTCGCGGGCCTGGGGACACTCTCGCTCCTGCTCCTCGCCCTCTCCCTGCGCGGCCGGCGCCTCCACACCGGCTGGCTCGCCCCGCTCCTCCTCGCCATCGACGCCTTCGTGCTGGCGCAGCTCCTGCCCCTGCCCCACGGGCTGGTGGCGGCGATCGCCCCTGCCACCGCCGCGCTCTACGAGGCGGCGGGCGTCACCGGCTGGCATCCGCTCTCCCTCGATCCCGCCGCCACCGCCGCGGAGGCGGCCAAGGGGATCGGCTGGCTCTGCCTCTTCGTGGTGCTCCAGCACCGGGCGGGCGCGTCGAAGACGGCGCGGCGGCGCATCCTCGCCTGCGTCGCCAGCGCCGCCGCGGCGGTGGCGCTGATCGGCTTCGGCAACCACCTCGCTGGCGAGCGGCGGTCGCTCTTCGGCCTCTACACCTTCGCCGCGCCGCGGGCCTTCCTCTCCACCCTCGGCAACGCCAACAACCTCGCCGGCTTCCTCAACCTCGGCGGCCTCGTCGCCCTCGGGCTCGCCGCCCACGCGAAGCGCACGAAGCAGCGGGCGGCGTGGCTCGTCCTCTTCGCCCTCTGCGTCGGCGGCTCGATCCTCACCGCCTCCCGCGGCGGCGCGATGGCGCTCCTCGCCGGCCTCCTCCTCCTGCCGGTGATCGGCTTCGGCTCGAAGGCCCGCCGCGAGGAGGGCGGCGAGGAGAGCTGGCGGAGCTGGGCCACGCTGGGCGCCGCCACCGCCATCGCCTCGCTCCTCGCATGGTGGCTCTACTCCGCCTTCCCGCGCCTCCTCCGCGAGGTGGCCACGCTGTTCGACTTCAACGTCGCCGACGAGGAGGGGAAGCTCGAGGCCTACCAGATCGCCTGGGACGCGGCGCTCGCCCACCCCTTCCTCGGCATCGGCCGCGGCGCCTTCGAGAGCGTCCAGGCGCTCTACCTCTCCCAGCCCTGGCGGATCACCTTCACCCACGCGGAGAACGAGCCGCTCCAGGCGCTGGCAGAGCTCGGCCTGCCCGTGGGCGCGGCGCTGGTCCTCGGGATCGGGATCGCCTGGCTCGGTCTGGTCCGCAGGGGCAGGCTCTCCTGGGTGGAGGCGGGCGCCGCTGCGGGCGCCTTCGCGCTCCTCCTCCAGAACCTGGTCGACTTCTCCCTCCAGTTCGCGCCGGGGCTCGCGCTCCTCGCCCTCTTCGCCCACCACGTGCGGCGGGAACTGCGGGTGGGCCAGCGGGCGGTCCTCGCCCTTGGGGGCGCCGCCGCGATCCTCGTCGCCGCCGCCGGCGTGCGCGCCTGGCCCGGGATCCACGCCGATCGCAACGCGCTCATCGCCGCGGGGGCCGATCCCGCCCTCTCCCTCGACGAGGTGGAGGCGCGGGTCAGGGCCGCCCGGGTGGCGCGTCCCGCCTGGTACCTGCCCGCGGAGGTGGCGGCCACCCGCGCCGCCGCGGTGCCGGAGGGGGCGCGCCGCGCCCTGCCCTGGATCAACGAGCTCCTCCGCCTCCACCCGATGGGCGGCAGCGGCCACCGCCTCGCCGGCGACGTGCTCGCCACCCTGGGGCGGAGGAGCCAGGCGCTGGGTGAATACCGCATCGCCGCCACGCTGAACGTGCCTGCCGTCGATCGGGTGATCGAGCGCTGGCCGGGGGACGAGGAGGCGATCCGCGCCGCCGTTCCCGCCGAGCCGCTCCCTGCCCTCGCGGCGGCGGGGCCGGTGGAGAAGGCGGGCCACCGCGCCCTCGCCATCGAGCTCCTCCAGCGGGCGCTGCGGCGCGACGACGATCCGGCCGCGTCGCGCGTGCTCCAGCGCCTCTTCTGGCTCCACCGCGCGGAAGGCGATCACGAGGCATCGCTCGCCGTCGCCGAGCGGCTCCGCGCCGTGGAGGAGAAGCAGGAGAACGCCCTCGCCCTCCAGGGCCACGCCCTGCGCAGCCTGAAGCGCCCCGACGACGCCCGCGCCCGCTACGAGGAGGCGCTCTCTCTCGACAGGCGCCACACCGGCGCGATCCTCGGGCTCGCCGACCTCGCCCTCGCCGACAAGCAGCACGGCCAGGCCCTCGAGATCCTCGAGCGGATCCCCGTCACCGCGCCCGAGGGCGCCCAACGCGAGCGCCTCTGGAAGCGCGGCCAGGCGCTGCGCGGCGCAGGCAGGCTGATCGAGGCCCGCGACGAGCTCCGCCTCCTCGTCGGCCGCGCCCCCGACAACCCGTGGTACCGCCTCGGCCTCACCGAGGTGCTCCTCGATCTGCGCAACCTCGACGAGGCGGCCCGGACGCTCGAGCCGCTCGGCGACTGGGATCGCGCCGATGGCGCCCGCAAGCGGCTCGCCCAGCTCCGCGACGCGGAGGCAGAGCGCCAGCGCGAGCTCCTCGAGCGCCGCCTCCTCGGCAGCGATCGCTGAGTTCAGCGCTCGTGTGCATTGGCACAGCCCCGCTGAAGTGCCGCGAGACCACTGGCGCAGGGTCCAGCGTCGGCGCCAGCGACGAGATGGTCAGCGCCCGCGCTTGGTCGGAACCGTGACCTTCCGGGACCTGGACGGCCTCTTCGCCTTGAAGGGATCCTTGCCGATCACCTTCGCTTCGTAACCAGGCGCCGTCACGACCCGAACGATGACGCGCATCGCCTGCTTGGTCTTGACCTTCGGCGAGGGCCGAACCTCTGGTGCTGCGCTGCCTGAACGCTTGCTCCGGATGCGAGCGGCCAACGCCTCGACCTCGCGCCGAAGCGCAGACCTATCGCGAGCAGATCCGCGAGAGGAGACGACGAACGCGCCCTGGGCAATTTCGAAGCGGTCTACCCTTTCAGACATCGTCGCTCCTCCGAACTAAGGATAACGCAGCGCGCTCCGAAAGGTCGAGCGAAGGGTACATTGCAAGTCGAGGTATTCGTCGCGAGGAAGCCGACTCCAGAAGGGTTCAGGCTGGTTCGAGCTCAGATAGATGACCCCGATTGGCACCCAGTCCTGGGCGTCGGCGATTGGGATGCATAGAAGCGAGCGAAACGATCGAGCGGGTCCCCAAGTTTCCCGCATTCGCTCCGTGAAGCCGGCGTCGAGGAAAGGACTGTCCTTCTGCGCCTCGACGAGGACTCCGTATGCGTACGAATGGCCTGCAGCGCCCTGCACGCCACTCCAGGGAGAGACCCGGAGCTGTCGGCGCTGCAGATGCTCCCCTTCTCCCGCCTCGTCGCGCGATAGACCCCCCTTGAGGCGGAAGCCGAGCTGAATGCAGTCCGTGCTCGTGGGCGAGGGAACGAACGCACCGATGCCCAGGCATTCATCTCGCGAGACACCATATCGGTGCATCACCAGGCGTCGGACTGCTCGCAACAACTCGCGGGCCTCCGCCTGTTCCTCCCGTCCATACAACCGCTTGTAGACCGGCGAATTTGCTCGAAGGAAAGCTCGAGCACGCGCGAGCCATCCGGCTGGATCGGGGCCGAGCCGGATTGCACGGATGTGCACCGGAAGCAGTTCATGCGTCGGCACGAACCCAACATCGAGGTGCCAGTCCGTCCAGAAGCTGCGGTCATGCGTCCGGACGAATTGGTGAGAAAGGCGCTCGCTCAACTCTGCGCTTCCGCCTGCTCGGCTCTCTGTCAGAAGCACGAAGACCTTGTGCCGCTTTGCTGGAGGCCACTCAATTCTGTTCAGCAACTGTCGCCGAAGCCGCGGATCCTGCAAACTCAGACCGATCAGCAGCACATCGTGTTCTTCGAGAAGTTGCCGCAGGGTTCTGTCTGCAGCATCCCCGTGTGCGGCGCGATAGAAGTCCTGCTCCGACAGGATGAGATCGCCCTCTCGCTCGCCTCTCGAATTCAGACGGCCATGCAGGTGCGAGACCGATACATCATGGTGGCGCGACGTGGAGCGACTCTTCGACGGTGAGCGCGCCTGCAACTCATCGATTGCGTCCGAAAGCAGGCTATCGAAATTGAATGTGTACGCAAGCCGCGGCCCCGGACCATGGAGCAGGCCTGCCGCTACCTCATAGTGCACCGAACTGGGGTCGTAGTTCGTGCGCCCCTGGAACAGCGCATCCCACAACAGCTCTTCGTACTGTTTCGGGAGCTTCGAACGGACGAGGTCGACTGCCGCTTCTCGACCGAACCGCGCCTGCAGGACGGCCGCAGCGACAGCATGGTCCCTTCCCTCCAATTCCAGGTCGGCATGCTCATGCCGCAGGAACGACTTGAGCAGCCGCAGATTCAGTTCATTCCAATCAGGCAGGCCAGACGCAATCGAGGCGCCAGCTCCTACGATCGGAACGAGGTTCGAGCGTGCGACGCGAACTCTACGTACGAACTTCAAGTCGAGTCGTAGGTCCGCCGTATCTCGTGCCATCATGGCCTCCGCCCATCCCAGAGTCATCCAGCATACTGGATGCCCCCGACAGAAGGCGGAGGAGTGAACTACTTCTTCACCTTGTTGAGCGTCACCGGCACGAAGAGCACGCCGTCGCCGTGGGGCATCGCCGGGCCGCCCAGCACCACGTCGCCGCCGGGCCGCACCGCCACCGTGCTCTCCACCACGCCGGGAATGGTCAGCTTGAGCCGGGCCCGGCCGTCCTTGTCCACCGAGCGGAAGTTGACGGTGAGCTTCTTGCCGCCGGCGAGATCGACCGTCTGCGACTTGCCCTTCTCCACGTTGATCCGCTCGACCTTCACGAGCGAGTAGCTCTTGTAGGCGAAGTCGCCGAGCTGCTTGCGGAACCGCTCGAGCCGCGGATCGCTCTTGCCCGCCTTCTTGCTGGCGAGGACCACGTGGACGGAGACGTCGGCCACCTCCTCCTTCTGGGCGGACGCGGAGAGCGGCGCGAGCAGGAGGGCGAGGAGCGAAAAGAGAACCAGTACGGAACGGCGAGAGGGGTTCATCTCAATTTCCCTGGACGTAGATGACGGTGGTTCCCGACGCGGTCTTGAAGATCATCGCGTCCGTTTCCTCGGGCGTGCTCACGTCGATCACCGCGGAGAGCCCGGGCCCGCCGGCGAGGAGCGGCCCAGAAAGGTCCGCGGTCCCGGGCGACCGGACGCTGTCCCAGACGAGCGGTCCCGCCACCAGCAGGAGCACCGCCGCCGCCAGGCCGGAGGCGACCTGCCAGCGGTGGTAGCGGAGCTGCTCGTCGAGCCAGACAGTGAAGCGCGCCCAGGCGGAGGGCTTCTTCGCCGCGGGGAGCTTCGCCATCACCGCGTCGGCGAAGCCGGAGAAGTCGACCGCGTCCGCCTCCTGCTCCAGCGAGGCCCGCATCAGCCCCGAGAGCGCCTGGAGATCGGCGAGGCGCGCCTGCAGCGCCGGGTCGCCGCGCAGCGCCTCCTCCACCTCCGCCCGCTCCTCCGGCGAGAGCTCGCCGTCGGCGTAGGCGGAGAGGAGCATTTCGAGCTCGGTATCGTGCCGCGCTTCCATGGCCGCTAGCCCTCTTCCTCTCCGAACCCGAACTCGGGCCGGTCGCCGCCGAGGTAGTCCTCGAGCAGCTTCTGCATCTTCGCCCGGGCGTGAAAGAGGCGGCTCATCACCGTCCCCTTCGGGATCTCCAGCACCCGGGCGAGATCCTCGTAACTCAAGCCTTCCACCTCGCGAAGCACCAGGATCTCCCGGTGCTTCTCGGGGATCTGCTGCAACGCCTCCGTTATCTTCTCCGCCAGCTCGCGCCGCAAGGTGCTCTTCTGCGGGTTGGTTCCGAGCCGGGTGGAGAGGAAGCCCGCGTCGCCGAGCTCCGCCTCGTCCTGCGCCACCTTCTCGTCGAAGGCCACGCTCTCGCCCCGCCGGGACCGGATCCGGTCCACGGCCAGGTTGCGGGTGATGCGGTAGAGCCAGGTGTAGAAGGACGAATCGCCCTTGAAGTCCCCCAGGTAGCGGTGGACCTTGAGGAAGGCCTCCTGGGAGATGTCCAGGGCCTCCTCGCGGTCCTTCACCATGGCGTACGCCACCTGGAAGACCTTCCGCTCGTACCGTTTCACCAGCAGCCGGAACGCCTGCTGATCGCCCTCCTTGCAGCGGCTGACGAGGGTCAGGTCGTCGATTTCCACCCTGCCGTCTCCGCTCGAGGGGTTGGACGTGAGAATTCCGCTCGCATTCAAAGCGCGCGCTCGGGGCCCGTCCGGGCGAAAGGAGGTTCCCCTCCGACCCTAGCACGCACCCGCCCGGCCGGCGGTCTATATTGCGGGGAATGCCCGCCCCCGACCCGCTTGTTGGCGCCCGGCCCCCAGGTATCCGCCGCCCATGATCGACCCCTCCCACTCCGCCAGGCCGCCCCATCCGGAGGCCGACGCCCGCGACTCCCTGCGCCGGGTGGTGGACAGCCTGCGCCGGCGCGCCTGGCGGATCCACGGCGGGACCTCCCTCTTCGTCTTCCTCGCCGGGGCCCTCCTCCTCGCCGCCCTGACCGCCGTCGCCCTCGGGCTGGGCGCCCCGGAATGGGTGCGCTGGCCCGCCCTTGCCCTCACCGCGGTGGGCGCCGCGGCGGCGGCAGCCTGGACCTGGGAGCGGGCCGCCCGCCCCACCGACGCCGCCCTCGCCCGCAGGCTGGAGAGCCGCGATCCCCGGGCCGCCGGCCTCGCCACCGCGGTCCAGCTCGCCGAGCTCCTCCCCCTGGCGGAGGGGCAGGACCTGGGGGAGAAGCCCTTCTCCCCCGAGCTGGCCCGCGCCCACGTGGCGGAGACCGCGGCCCGGGTGGAGCAGGCGGGGCCGGAGAAGGCCTTCGACGAGCGCCCCCTGCGCCGGGCCGCCGCAGCGGCGGGCGGCTCGCTGGCCCTCCTCGCGGTGGCGGCGCTGGTGGCCGACCCGGTGGCGGAGGGGCTGGGCCGCCTCGCCTTCGGCGACGGGCATGCGAAGGATCCCCGCGCCGCCCCCCGGGTGGCGCCGATCACCGGCGACATCGCCCTCACCTACCTCTACCCAGCCCACACCGGGCTGCCCCCGCGCACGGTGGAGGGGACCAACGGCGCCATCGACGCGCCGGTGGGGACCCAGGTGCGGATCGAGACCCGCGCCGACCGCGATCTGGCGCAGGCCTTCATCGACGTGGACGGCGCCTCCCTCCCGATGGAGGTGAAGGGGCGGCAGCTCACCGGCACCCTCCTCGTCACCCGCTCCGGGAGCTACCGCTTCCGCTTTGCCGACGAGCGGGGGCGCGACATCGCGGTGGGGCCGGAGATCCCCATCAACGCCGCGCTGGACGGCGCCCCCGCCGTCGACATCCTCGCTCCCATCGCCGAGCTGACCGTCACCGAGACCGAGGGCGTGGAGCTCCAGTTCGAGGCGACGGACGACCACGGCGTGGCGAAGGTGGAGCTGGTCTTCT
>Ga0182742_1001031_pt1 | contig 38205 bp, 29 predicted proteins | sample eDN5th37CBELigMG_FD_128880 | JGI IMG/M metagenome (GOLD analysis project Ga0182742, IMG submission 128880) | Enriched Miracle-Growth compost microbial communities from Emeryville, California, USA - eDNA 5th pass 37_C BE-Lig MG (version 2)... ... | reverse complement strand
TAAGATTGAAGCATCGCCCATCGACAAAGCCGAGATCAATCTGATGCAGCCCTCACAGGTCCGGCGGAAGCGCATGATGCGCGCCCGTCGCGCAGCTTGCCACGTATCAGGACGTACGCCGCCGGTTGTGAGCGGCCTCGAGGTTGGCAAGGCCGCAGCTCAGGCACCTTTGGGGCTCCAGTTGAGGGAATTTGCGGGAACTTTGCGGCGGATATTGCGCGAGCGGGCCGTGGCACCTGCCGCCAGGAGGAACGAGGGATGAACGCGAAGCAGATTACGCTCATTATCTGGGCTTGGCGCAAACTCATCCTCTCCTGTGTGATGATCTTCGCTATTGCCGGCTGCGTCCTCGCCTTCGCGCTCCCCACCAAGTATCAGGCAACATCGCGCGTGATGCTTGACGTGGTTAAACCGGACCCGGTCACCGGCGAGGTCATCAATTCCCAGTTCGCCAAAGCGTATGCGCAAAGTCAGGTCGAGCTCATTCAAGACCTGGAGTTTGCGCAGGAGGTGGTCAAAAGACTTGGCTGGACTGCTTCGTCCGCTGGCGCAGACAATCCGGAAGACCTCGAGAGCCGGCAACTGGCGCGGCAGCTCATTTCGAACATGAGTGTTCAGCTGATCGAGAAAAGCAATATCCTCGAGATCACGTACACGGCGCCTGCGCCGGAGGCGGCGGCAGATATCGCCAACACGATTCGTGCAACTTATCTCGATGAAGCGCTCGCGTCCAAGCGCGAGAGCGCAGGCAGAACCTCGGAATGGTTGCGCACCCAAGTTGACGATCTGGGCGAGCGCCTCGCCGCTGCCGAGCGGCGCAAGAGCGATTTCGAGCGGGAGAACGGCATCGTCCTCTCCAACGATAGCCAAGACACGGAGGCGGCTAGGTTGGCAGCACTGGCAAGCGCTGCGCCGACCGTCCTACCACAGGTCTCGACAGCAGTTTCCGGCGGCGCGGCCGAAGCACAACTGGCAACTCTCGATGCTCAGATCGCTACTGCTCTAGAGACGCTTGGGCCTAATCATCCCGACTTGCTCGCCCTGCGCAATCAGCGCGATGCCCTTCGCGCCGCTGTGGCGCAGCAGCGTGCCGCCGGTCGCCAGGCGCAGACCACCACCAACCCTGCCGATCAAGTCGCCGCGCTTTACAGCGCGCAGCGGGCGAAGGTCCTTGCCAATCGCGGCAAGGTAGCCGAAGCCCGCCGCCTCGCTGCGGATGTGGCGGTGCTTACAACCCGGTATAACGAGGCTGCGGCTCGAGCGGGCCAGTTGGAGCAGCAAGCTCAATCAACTGATGCGGGCTTATCGCCTTTGGGCATGGCCGTCGCACCCCAGGCTCCCGTCTCACCTAATCGCCCGTTGATCATCCTTGCCTCTGTGCTGGCTGGATTGATCATGGGCTTCGCCACTGCCATGGCCGTCGAGCTCCTGAACCGACGCGTGCGCTGCAGTGACGATCTCGGGGGACTGGGGGTTCCTGTTCTGGGAGCCATGCCTTCCTCGAACAGCCTAGCGATCTGAACGAAATGAGGCCAACGACGGTGTGGACGAGATCATGATAGCCAGCCTTGAGGCAACGATGCAGCCTGGTTCGGCAACGCCCCACAGCGCACACCTGGCGGGCTACAGCTTTTCGGATCGACTCTGCTGTCTTTCTGAACCAAATAGCGCGCGGGCCGAGGTTTTCAGCACGCTTCGTAACCATGTGCTTTCCGCGCATCTTCGGCTCGGGCGACGCTCCCTTGCTTTCTGCTCCGCTACAGAGAACGTGGGCTGTTCGTTCACGGCCGCAAACCTGGCGGTTGCGATCTCACAGGCGGGCGTGAAAACTCTGCTCATCGACGGCAACCTTCGCCGGCCAGCGTTGCACGAGTATTTTCAGCCAGAACAGGACAATGTGCCTGGCCTTCTTCAGGCCCTTTCCGGCCCCGATCTTCCGCTCAGTCACTTTACTCAGGCTGAGGTGCTGCCAAATCTGAGTCTTCTGCTCGCAGGCGGCGTGGACGAGAGCCCGCAAGCGTTGCTAGCTGGCACGCGCTTCAGGCGCTTGGTTGACGCCGCTTTGCGCGATTTTGATCTTACGCTTATCGACACGCCTTCCGCAGACATAGGCGACGACGGGCGGCGAACGGCCTCGTTGATGCGCTATACGATGGTAGTGCTTCGCCGCGAGAAATCTCGCCTCGCTGACGTGCGGCGCCTTATCACCAGCCTGAACGACAGCGGAGCTCAAGTGATCGGAACGTTCCTGAACGACTTCTAAGCATCAGGACTGCTTTCCCACAAATTGGCCAAAAACGTCGCCTAGAACCGCACGGTACTCGTCCATCATGGGCGCTACCACGGCCATTCCCCGCGCCTCGTCCCGCTCCAGTTCGCTGCGTCGATCAAGCGCGTCCATGATGTAGTCGATTGCCACTTCTTCGCTCATGCCCTTCACCGGCACCGTCCAGTTGTAGTCGAGAAGCCCAAACACTCCCTCGAACTTCCGGCTATACGCGACCGGAACTACGGGAACCCCAGCTGAGAAAGCGGCGATGCAGGCGTGCATGCGGCTGGCAACCAGGAAGTCGAGGCCTGAGATGTAAGACTTCGCGTCCGACGGCGTCGCAAAGTTCGGGACCCGGATCGTAGCCGGAAACTCCGCCGCGATCCGATCTGCCAGGGCGCCGTCGTCGTCGTGTGAAATGGAACTGCTCGTGGCATGGGCAATGAGGTGTAGCTCCACATCGCCTCTATCAGACAGCTGAGAGAGCAAGCTGCGAGTAAACCTCGCGTAATCCATGGCAAGGTTGAACCGGTTACCACCGCGAACTGCTTCCTCGAAAAGCAGCCCCGAAGCGTTGATCCCGACGCGCAGCTTTCCGCCTGTGTTGCTGCCCCGCTGCTCAGATCGATCCTCAAACGGCAGCACGAAGGCGACATCGGCGGAGAGCAGTGTGCGCGTTTGCGGAGCGAGCTGCCGTGCGAAGCTAAATGAAGTTCTATCCCGGGCGACGACCGCAGCGGCTGGCTTCATGGCTAACCTCGCCAACAGGCGAGAGCGCGCTTTATTGAAGGGTCCGATCGTCTGCGGTGCCAGGATCAGTGGCCGCCCCCGAACATGGGTCAGCATCTTCGACAGCCAGATCATCGCGAAGCGTTTGCCGCCGTAGATATCGGCAAAACTGTCTCCACCTCCGATGTCGAGAACGCAGTCCAGTCGGCCGACCTCGCGGAAGAAGCCGGTCGGGGAAAGCAGATAACGCCAGTCGATCCGGCGCACCTCAACTTCTGGTCCCAGGATGGAGGGGGTCTCGCCGTCACGCATGCCGAGAATCACGAACTCGACGTCAGCCCCGAGTTCCTCCGCCACCTGTCGCGCGATCGCTAAATTGGAGACAGTAAGGGCCCCGACGCCGAGGTTCCCGGATGTGGCGGAATGCCAAAGGAGACCCACTCGCAGTTTCCGCCGTCCCACCCCGTTCTCCTTTACTGTCCAGAAAAGATTGCAGGCCCATAGGCAAACACACCGCAAGATAATAGGGCTGCGCCGTTCAGGCTTTGACGATATGCACACGCAACAATCCGCGGCCGGGAGAGCTGAAAACGTGACAGTGCCGGTGCCCTCAGTCAGCGTTATCGTCCCCCACTATAATGACCTTGAGAATCTCTCTCGCTGCCTCGATGCACTGGAGCGGCAGACGCTAACCGGACATCGGGTGGAGATCGTCGTCGCCGACAACATGTCTCCGCAAGGAGAAGCCGAAGTTGCGCGGATCATCGCTGGCCGCGCCAAGCTGGTCACCGTAACGGAGCGTGGAGCGGGCCCAACCCGCAACGGCGGTGTAGCAGCGTCCAATGGAGAGTTGCTGGCATTCATCGATTCCGATTGCGTGGCCACCCCCAGCTGGCTGGAGGAGGGCGTGCGCGCGCTAATGATGCATGATTTCGTCGGGGGCCACGTCTCTGTTCTGGTGGATGATCCAAGGCGAATGACACCCACCGAAGCGTTCGAGACTGTCTTCGCGTTCAACTTCGAAGATTATATACAGCGGAAAGGCTTCACTGGTTCAGGCAATTTGTTCGTCCCACGGCAAATCTTCGACGCCGTCGGAGGGTTTCGTGCAGCGGTGTCAGAAGACGTAGACTGGTCTTACCGCGCGCGGGCACTAGGCTATCGTCTTGGATATGCTCCCAACGCGGAAGTGGGGCATCCCGCTAGAAGGAGCTGGCGCGAGCTCCTCGCCAAATGGCAGCGCGTGAATCGCGAGATGTATCTGCTTGCTTCTGCCCGGCCTGGTGGACGGCTTCGGTGGCTGGCGCGCACCTGGGCCTTGCCGGGCTCTGTTTTGGTCCACACGCCGAAAGTTCTAACCAGCGCTCGGTTGCCCGACCTGCGAGCAAGGTTGGCCGCCTTGGGTATTCTTGTTCGTCTGAGGATGTGGCGGTTTGTCGACGGGAATCGCCTTTTGCTCAAGGGCCGCTAAGTGCACATCGCGATCTGCATCGTCGGCTATCGTAACGCCGAGGACGTGGTCCGGTGCATCGAGGCACTTCGTCACATCACCTATTCAGACTTCAGAGTTATCATCTGCGAGAACGGCGGAGCAGACGCGTCTCGCTCGCTGGCAGCGCTGCTTCCCAGTGACCTGAATGGCAGGCCTGTGGAGGTCATCAGTGCCCCTGACAACCCGGGATATGCTGGCGGCGTCAACAGGTGCATTCAGGCCCAGCGGGCGGCAGACGCCTGGTGGATTCTCAACCCGGACACCGTGCCCGAACCTCATTCACTCCAGCGAATGGTGGAGCGCTTGGCGCGCGGCGATTGTGATGCGGTCGGCGCCACGCTGCATGATCTTGGCGGCATTGTGCAATCCTATGGTGGGCGTTGGCGGAGAATGCTCGCGCGGGCGGAGACCGTCGGACGAGGCGCCAGTTTGGACGATTTGCCCGACCCCTCTGCAATCGAAGCACAACTCAACTTCATCTCTGGTGCATCCATGTTGGTCGGGCGGCGTTTCGTGGACACAGCAGGTCTGATGCGCGAAGATTATTTTCTCTACTGTGAAGAGGTCGAGTGGTGTCTCAGGGCTCAAAACTTGAGTTTGAGACTGGGCTTCGCGCCTGATGCGCTGGTCCTCCACAATCAGGGCAGCACGACCGGTTCGGCCGATCACGTCAGCTCACGGCCTCGCCTGCCAATCTACCTCGACGAGCGGAACAAGCTCAATGTGGTGCGCGACACGCGTCCTGCAGACCTGCCGGTCTCAGCCGCTGCCGCGTTCCTGTTGATCGGGATGCGGTTTGCCCGGCGCGGTGCATGGCGCCAGTGGCGCTACGCACTCTCCGGCTGGCTTGCCGGCCTTCGTAACGAACGCGGTAAGCCGCACTGGGTAACCCAAGCCGGATCATGATAAAGATGGCAGGAATGACAGCGGATCGACCGGTTCATGATGGCGGAGGCCGGAACGATCACCAAGGGGCGGATCTATGCGTTTGTCTGGCGGGATCCGGTGGGGGCCATGTGCGCCAGCTCCTCGATCTTCAACCCATTTGGCAGGGCTATGACTACTTCTTCGTGACCGAGGGCACGGCGCTTGGCCGATCACTGTCCAGCGAGCACCCGACCCACTTCGTTGAACATGTAGCGCTTGGCCAGGCGAAGCTCGGCGCGCCAATAACGATGGTCTGGAAGGGGATTCTCAACTTCATCGCCTCGGCCAGACTGATTTCGAAACGGAGACCAGACGTCGTCATAACGACAGGCGCCGGGTCCATGTTCTTCACGATCCTGTTTGCCCGTGCTTTCGGAGCGCAGGTGATCCTCATCGACTCTTTCGCTCGTTTCAAGGCACCGTCCATCTTCGCGCGGATTGCCGGCCCCTTTGCGCATATCCGGATCGCTCAGTCAGAGGCCTCGGCAGCCAAGTGGAAGGGCGCCCTCACCTTCGATCCCTTCAGGATCCTTGACGATGCTCCGCCCGCTAAGGAGCCACTTCTCTTCGCAACCGTAGGCGCGACACTTCCTTTTGATCGTTTGGTGCGTCTGGTAGCCGATTCGAAGGCGCGGGGCTTCATTCCCGAGGACGTCCTCATTCAAACGGGCGAAGGCGGGATGCAGCCTGAAGGGCTACGCACAGTCGAATCGCTGTCATTCGGCGAAATGAAGGAGGCGTTGCACCGTGCGGACATTGTGGTCTGCCACGGTGGAACTGGATCACTGATCACCGCACTGCGCGCCGGTTGCCGCATCATCGCGGTTCCTCGGCGGTTTCCACTCGGCGAGCATTATGACGATCATCAGCTTGAGATCACCTCTGCGTTTGCCGCCAGAGGCCTGCTCGATGTGCTCACAAACGACGAAGAGTTTCCTGCTTTGCTTGAGCGGGCACGCGCGCGTACGCCGAAATGCGCCACCACTGACCCTGCGGAGCTCCAGGCATTTCTGCGGCAGAAGCTCGGCGAGTATTCGCGCCTCAAGCGATCGCGCCGGAAGCCACGGCGATTTTCTTCTAAACCTCTGGTGAGCCCGAAAGACTGATGTGGCAGTCTCGAGCCCCTGCCGGCGCGACGATGCTAGCGTGCTGGCGGCGTGGCGGCTTCATCAGGTCGTAGGGGGACGGCTGATCCGGTAGCGAGCGCTGCAGCCGGATCGTTAAGGGGTCGGTCCGTCTTGATGTCCCCCACGGTCAACGAATCGATCGCACTGAGGAGCGGCGTGAGCAAGGGGATGTCACCGTTGTTTCGAACACGCTGGAAGTGCGAAGTGGGATCGTAGGCCTCCACTTCGCCCACGAGCAGCGGCGCCTCGAGGCGCCCCATCGCGAAGAGCAGATCGACGCGGGACAGGTGTTCGTTCGCAAGAGCGATGTTGTAGTTGGTGCGCACGTTCAGCAAGTCTCTGGCAAGGTCGAGCACGTCCAGGGTTGTGCGCAGCCCCGCCCGCTCCTGAACGACTGCGCCCTCATACGCGCGAAGAGCTGCCTCGCTCGCAAGGCGATAGCGCTCCAGTGAGCTTCGGGCGGCTGCCAGATTGTTCCAGGCAGATGCCACTGCCGACCGAGTCTCCCGAAAGGCGGCCTCGATCAACCGCCAGTCGGCATCGTTTGCTTCCCTTGCGCGTCCCAGCTCGGCCGATCTCCGTCCGCTGTCGATCAACGGAAGGGTCAGCGTGGCGTCACCACGGAGCTGTGTCGTTCTCAGATCATCGGTGTACGGACTTACCGTGCCGTAATCGGCCGTTCCTCGCACATCCACACGGGGGAGAAACTCGGCCTTAGCGGCTTCGAGACCGGCGCGAGACAATTTTTCGCGAGATTGCGCAGACCTGATAACAGGGTTGCCGACATCGGCAACCGCGTAGGCTTCTTCCAAGGTCGTGACCGGCAACGAGAGAAGATCGGGCGGCTGCAACTCTCCCGGATGCAAGCCCACGAAGCGCAAGAACTCAGCCTGGCTTGCGCCGAGTTGGCCTCTCGCCGCGAGAAGCTGCGCGCGCCCAAGCTCCACCCGGGTCTCGACCTGCTGAAAGTCGCTCGACGTGATCTCCCTGAATCGGAAGCGCTCGCGACTGTCGTTTAATTCGCGCTCAAGCAGCCGGAGGTTTTCCTCGGCAATGGCTACTGCCGTGGCATCACGCAGCACCACCACATAGGTTTGGATGACGCCGCTTATCTGCTCCGCTTCCGTGATGCGCAGAACGTCCCGCCGAAAGGAAACCTCCGCCAAGGCCGCGGACTCCGCCGCGCTGTTCCGGCCGAAGGTGAAGACTGGCAGTGAAGCCACGAGTCCGGCAGTGCTGGTCCAGCCTTGGCTGCCGATGAAGGTTCCTGGCACCAGCTCAGACCGGTTTCGAGTGAAGGCGTAGCTTCCGAAGGCGTCCAGCCTTGGTCCATAAGAAGAGCGGGCGGCAGGATAGCGATAGTCGGCAGAGCGGAGCGCTGCTCGCTCCGCAAGCAGGCGGGGATTGTTCTGATAGCTGTGAGCAATTGCCTGGCGAAGGGTCGTCACTCTCTGCTCGGGCAACGCCGCCGCAGAGGCTAAATCTGTATATGGCGCCCCCGGCTCAAACACCGGTTGAGGGAGATCGTGACCAAGAGGAGGCCGTGGCTCCACCACAACCGCCTCCGCAGCGGTAGAACCTGACGGAAGCGCCTCGATATCGTCAGGCAATCCCTGCGCTGCAGCACTCGCCACAGCAAGAGCGCTCGAACTCAACAGCATGAGCGCCACCAAGGCGCAGTTCCTTGTGAACATGGGCAGATTCAATCGTTACGGAAGGCGCGGGCAAATTGATCGCGCAAAGGCTTGGTGATGTACGACAGCAAGGAGCGTTCCCCAGTCTCGATCATCACTTCCGCAGGCATGCCCGGCTTCAGGTCGAGGTTTGGCCATCGCGAGAGTGACGCCTGGTCGATCATCACCCGCACCTGATAATAGCTGGCCTGGGTGTCAGGGTTGGTGGTCCTTTCGGCAGCAACATATTCGACACTCCCCGCGATCTCCGGGGTCGACGTCACGGAGAAGGCAGTGAAGCGAATGCGGGCGGGCTGTCCATTGCGAACCTGGTCGATATCGCCTGGAGAGACCGCTACCTCAACAAGGAGGCGATCCTGGTCCGGAACGATCTCCATAACCGGCTGCGCGGGTTCAACCACATCTCCGACTGCAGTGATCGACAGCTTGTCCACAATGCCTGAATAAGGCGCCGTGAGGAGGCTACGGCTGGTCTGCTGGCTTGCCGCCACGTTTCTGACCCGCTCATCATTAATGGCGGCGTTGACCGTCGCGAGCTGATTGCCCGCATCCGCCCGTCGTGACTGGGCGAGTTGAAGCATCTGCTCACGAGCCTCAGTCACTCGGGCGTGGGTCTCGGCGATCCGGGCCTCCAGCGAAGCGATGCTGCCCTCCAGGTCCGCCGCCTGGCGCTCCAGCTGGTTTCTCCTGCTGATCGTGACGAGTTCCTGCTCCCAGAGCTCATCCACGCCGGCCCGTTCCGGCTCGATCAGCTCCGACTGTTTGCGAAGGGAGGCGATCTGCGCACGGTAGCCCTGGATCTGGCGATCATACTGGACGATCCTCGCTTGCAGCTGAGCGCGCATGCCCGCCGTCTCGCTCCGGCGTATCTCGAAAAGACGAGCCTCGTCAGCCATCGCGGCGCGCGCACCAGGATCGTCGGAGCTGAGGAGTTCGGCGGGAAAGCGCACCGCACCTGCGCCAAGGCGCTCCGCCTCAAGCCGCGCGCGCTGAGCCATCAACTGACTCAAGGTCAGCGCCGAAAGCGATTCTTCGGTGCCAGGCACGGTCGCCTCGAGACGGATCAGCGGATCGCCCTGATCCACATGATCGCCATTGGCGACGTAGATCTGGTCTACCACGCCCAGACTTGTGCTGGCGATGCGCTTGACCCTGCTCTCAATACCCACCTGGCCGCCCGCCATCACGGCACCGCCGATAGGTACCAGGGCGGCTAGAAGAAAGAAGCCGAACACCAAGATGCAAACCGCGATAAGCGCACGGCGCATGTCGCGGCGCATCAGCCCATCAGGATCAGGCAACTCTACGGGCGTGGCGTCAAACAGCGCGGGTGGATCGTATCTCATGCTTCTGCCCTCGCTTGGGCCGCGGTCTCCCGGCCTCCGACCTGCGGAACAGGAGCGGGACCCCGGGCGAGCACCTTTTGCAGAACTTCGTCGCGATCGCCGAAGAGCTCCATCTTCCCGTTGCGCATGAACATCACCTTGTTGGTTTCAGCAAGCAGCGCCGGGCGATGGGTGATCAGAACGACGATCCCGTCGCGCTCGCGAACACTCGCAATCGCTCCCTGCAGCGCGTGCTCACCTTCCTGATCGAGGTTCGAGTTCGGCTCATCAAGGACCACGAGAAACGGATCTCCGTAGAGGGCCCTGGCCAATCCGATGCGTTGGCGCTGCCCTGCGGACAGTCCGGAGCCATCGCGGCCAATCATCGTGTCATAGCCTTGCGGAAACTGCACGATAACATCGTGCACGCCCGCAGCACGAGCCGCTTCGATGACTCCGAGTGAGTCGCTCGTTTCAGCAAATCGCGAGATGTTTTCCGCAATGGTTCCTTCGATGAGCTCGACCCCCTGCGGCAGATAGCCAATAGCGCTCCCAAGACGATCTGAGTCCCACTGATCGAACGTGGAGCCATCGAGTCGAACACTGCCCCGCTGGGGCTGCCACACGCCCACCAGAGCGCGTCCGAGCGAGGTTTTGCCGGCCCCGCTGGGACCAATAATTCCGAGCACGTCCCCGGCACGGAGGTTGAAATGGGCATGGAGAACGGTGAGCCGCTTCTGACCGGGAGGGGCGAGCGCCAATTGCTGCACCGCCAGGTCCCGTTGCGGCAAAGGCAGGATCACGCGGCCATCCTCCGTTTCGGGGAAACGCGAGAGCAGGTTGTTGAGCCTGGTCCACCCCGCCCGGGCAGCGGCGAAATTGCGCCAGTTGGCGATCGCCTGGTCAACCGGCGCAACAGCGCGCCCGAACAGTACGGACGCTGCAAAAATGACGCCCCCGCTTGCGAGCCCATCAATCACCAGCAAAGCGCCGACAGTAAGGATGAACGACTGCAGGAACAGCCGGAAGACACGGCTGATACTGCCGATCCGGTTCGCGCTGCGGGTCACGGAATCGTAGGTTGAAAGGAACTCCTGGTTCTTGACCTCCCAGCGCCAGCGCATCCGCTCCCTCATCCCGAGGGCCGACAGGACCTCGACATGGCGCAGGTTCCTTTCCGCCGCACCGCTCCGCGCAGTTGCCAGTTCGGTCACCCGCTTGCTCGCCTGGCTGGTGGTACGGTCGTTGAGCAGTGTCAGGCCGACGAGGATGGCCGATCCCACCAGCGCGGCAACCCCGAGCCATATGTGCAGCAGCGACAGAATGGCGATGAAGAACACGATCCATGGAAGGTCGATCAGGGCCGTCGGGCCGCCGCTCGAAAGGAAGTTCCGTACGTTGTCCAGATCGCGGACGGCCACCAGGCCATCTCCCGGCGGGTCACCCATGCGGAGCGAGGCGTCACCCATGGCTCGCTGCACACGGCCGCCCAGCGCGCGCTCCAACCCCGCGCCCACGCCCATCAGGATGCGAGAGCGGGCGCTGTCGAACAAAGCCTGGAAGATGAAGACGATGATCAGCATCGCGAGCAGCCCGAACAGACTGGGCAGACTGTGACTTGGCAGAACAGAATCGTAGACCATCATCATGTAGATGGAGCCGCCAAGCAGCAGGACGTTCAAGCAGGCGCTAAGCACCGCAACCGTGATGAACGCCGCGCGGTAGCGGGCGATCTCACGTCCTAATTCATTCTTCCCGTCTTTCAGCAATTGCACAGCTTTGTCCTCATCGGCCGTGGTTCGCTGGCCAAGCAAATGTTCATGGCCCTGGCGCCCTCATGGAGAGGCAGCGCCCCGACGATGCTGGTGACGTTACTCTTAACCATTATAGAACTCTACAACATCGCGGCGGCGATACTCGTGTCGTCGGCTTACAAGAGGGTATCGCGACATATGTCTAATGGGTGATCAACAACACCAGGTTCCCGCGCCTGGCCTGCAAATAGCAGTCGGACACCATTGATGGCTAGGTGGTAAAGCGACGCGGTACGCAGAGTCTCCGGATGACACATCCCGTCAATGAACCGAAAACGGATGGCCAGCCCGTCCATGAACACGCGCTGAAATTGGAGGCTTCCGAGTGTCTCACCGCGATGCTTTCAGAAAAGGGGCGCTAGAGGTGGAGGTTCGCTGACGCCTTCCCGCTTTCCCACACCTCGCCGAGAAGAACTGCACATGCTCGATCCAAGGCCACCGCTTGATCGTACTCCAGGCTGCGGCTTCCCGGACGGCACGCGCCGTGGCCGATCTGCTGCAGGATCGCCCCAGCCATTTCCCGAACGTTCAGGGGATCAACGAGCAGCCCGAACTGGCCTTCACCGAGCAGATCTCCCGCATCACCGGCTCTTCGCGAAGCCACAATTGGTACGTCGCACGCCATCGCTTCCAGAAGCACGTTCGATCGCCCTTCCCAAAGAGACGGCAGCACGAACGCGTCGGCCGCGCGCATGAAGGGGTATGGGTTGAGCTTTTCTCCAACAAGATCCACGCGGTGCGCCACTCCCAACTGGGTTGCCAGCGCCACTAATTCGGCGCGCAAGGAGGCGGGCCCCGGCCCGACGATCAATAAGTTGATGGCTGTCGTTTCGTTCGCAAGGGCTAAAGCCCGGATGAGCGTGGCCAGGTTCTTCTGCCTCGCGAGGCGGCCGACCGTGACGAGAAGACGGACCTTCCCGTTTGCCCACGGGTGATCGCACCTCTCGGCGGCCAGTTTACGGATCGTTTCGGTCGCGACTCCATTGGGCACGGCGACGGTTCGCCCCGCGCGCGATGCCTCTCGGAGGCATGGATGCGCCATCAACTGCGGAGACACCAGCAGGAGCCGATCGGAATGTGAGGCCATGGTGCGGAGGAGAAAGCGGCGGACCTTGCGGAGGAGCCAGCCATCGCCGGGATGATCGGGATCATTGCTGATCCGCACCATCCGCTGCATCCCTCGAAGTCCGAACGACGCGGCAAGCGCGGCGAGGTGGCCGTGATTCCCGGCTGAAAGAAGGACATCCGGGCGCAGCGTCCGCAGCTGGCGCCGAATTCCCGGGATGGCACTGGCAAGAGCAAAGCCGCGAGAGGCACTTGCAGCAAGGGCGGGCTGGACCACGACCTTGGCACGCGGATCGATATCGTGGTGCTCACGACCCTCGTCCGTGCAGACGAGAAGATAGACAACTTGCCCCCGCTCGACGAGGGCATTGGCGAGCCGCACCGCGTTGCGCACCACTCCGGTCATCGCAAAGTCGTACATGAAAATTACCAAGCGGCGCGGAGCCCTTGGCCCGGGTTCTTCCATTGCTTTCAAAGTTTGCTTCACGCTCGCCGCCCGGCTTAATCGAAGCTGGCGGTCAGCCGGATCTACGGCAGCGGCTCGTCTGTTCGAGCGACTCCCGAGAACATCGCGCGGCTTCCCACCAACTCTTCCCCCGCGGCCCGAAGGCCGCCCCTGCGTCGTGCTAATGACACCCCCGGCCGCACAAGCCAACTCCCGGCTCGGCACTTGGCATGCCGAGCCGGGCAATCTCACGGCCAGCGCGAAGTCGGCTTACCTGCTGACGTCGAGGCTGGCTCCTGCATCGAAAGTGCCACCGGGACCGGGCCCAACGGTGCTCACGCCAGCACCAACTCTTCCAATGGAAACGCTCTCGCCGGCGCCGTTGTCGACAACCAGCTTGACCCACAAAGTGTCGTCATCCTTGAAATAAGAGGTGCCACTGGCGTCACGCAGCGCCGCCAAACTGCCTTGCTCCGTCCCGCCAGCGGAGGTGCTGAACCCCGGAAGCTGGAAGATCACCCACGACCCGTTATCCATTTCCCTGAGGGAGAGGGACAGGGATTCTCTCCCTGTTCCCACTCTCACCTCCGCTCCACTGCGGATGGTGGTTTGCCCAGTATATTCCCACCGTCTGCCGTTGCGGCTGAGCATGATCGGATCGGAAATAGGTTCACTGCCGAATCCCATGTTCCCGCCCAGGCCGAACTGGCCGAAATCGCCGCGGCACACGGCGGCACCCCATTCCGGCCTGATCTCACACGCTTCCTCATCGGAGGCGATGCCGTTGTCGAGGACGATATAGGAGTCGGGGACGCCGCCGACCGAACCGTCTCTGTCGTGGATCGCCGCTCCCCTCCAGGCGTTGGCGCGTCCCAGATCGGAAGCCCACCTGCGCACGTACGGAGGGAAGCTGACCGGCTTTGCGTTCTCGAACTTCGCGCCTTCGATGGCGTTTTCGCTGCTCATCCCGAAGCTGGTATACATGAGGTACGAAATCGCCCCTGCGTCGCGTGTGACGTTGGGCACGAAATTGATGAAGGTGGTGTTCTCGACATCATGGCGCATGTCATAATATTCGTAGCCACGGATGGGATAATCCGGGATTCCATTGGGCAAGCTGCGCCCGTAAGCGATTTCTTCGGGAGTTCTGGGATTGCCGATATTCTCGGACTCTCCAACGAACAGTGAGTCGATCACCTTCGAGGTATACGGCGCCCGGCCGACAGCGGACGCCGCATGCGTATAGCCTATCGCGTTGTCCGCCACCCGCAGGTTGGTGAACAGGTGCAGCTCCCCTCGGCCCCAGACCGCGCCGTTACGGTTTTTGTAGCCGGTGAAATCCTTGAAGTGCGAGACCAGCGGCTCGCTGTTCGGGTCCGTCGGATCAAGCGTGGGGAAGTGGTAGTTGCTGCCGCCGACGCTGAAGGTGTTATCCGGGTTCGGCCCACGATCGAACATGAACCCGTCGAAGTTGGAGTGTGCGGTGTTGCCACTGAACTCCCCTACCCTCGTCCGGCGAGGCCAGGTGTTCTTGCTCACCTCCGTACCCTCGAACTGGCCGGTCGGATGCAAGGGCAAGGCAAACCAGAACCCCACCGCATCTGAGCCCGCGGCAACGTTGTCGCGGTAGATGTTGTCGGGGTTCGTGATCCAAAACGTCGATGCCGTGTTGTCGGACGGGATCAGGATGTGAGCGGATCTCTGCCCAGCTGTCCCGGTTGAGCGCAATCCTGCCGGGCCGAGATGCGTCGGCTCGCATGGCAGGGTCGGATGGCATTTGGTCTGGATGCCGAGGTTGCGGACGAACTGGTTTCCTGTCTCGATGCCGTCTTCGAGGAAGAAGCAGTGACCGACAGTGTTGAAGGTCACGTTGTTCTCCACCCGCACATTGTTGGTGCCGTGGACAGTCACACATCGGCTGTAGGTGTCGTGGATCGCCGAGTTCCTGAGATACTGACCTGTGCCGTCGCCGGCGAGGTGCCAGTGCATCGGGTACCTTGCGAGGACCAGGTGCTGCCCCATGCGCGACAGTTCCACCCCGGAGACCTGAACCCTGCTGCCGGGCATCGCCATGATGTGCCCGCCAAAATAGGTGCTCTCCGCATCATCGGAGGCCTGGATGCGAATGTTCCGCGTCAGCAGCCCCACTTCGCCGCGCTCGTCCACCCCAAAGGTGATCTGCCCGAAGTGCATGTACTCTAACGGCGTGTCGAGCGTGATGGTGTTGCCGTTGACCGCGGCGATCGTGCGCCGCTCCGCCTGCCGAGGGTCGAAGTCGGTCGAGGCCAGCACGATCTCGTCACCGGCACGCCAGCCGCGCGCATCGAGCACCTCGATCCGGCTGCTGCCGGCCTCGGCTGTTTTCGCCAGCTTGGTCCAGGTGTGCTGGCGGTCGCCATGCAGGCTCAGCGTGCCGCGCATCAGCATGATGCCGCGATCGCCCATCGTGTTGATGTCTTCGCCCGGCACCGTGTCGGTCAGCGTGATGGTGGCCTTGCGCGTGTGCGGACGGGCTTCGGTGCCGATCTCCAGTTCGCCGCCGCGCAGATAGATCCAGTCGCTCTCCAGCTCGAGATCGCGATCGCTTGCGAAGCTCAGCTTGCCGTCGATGGTCAGGCTGCGCAGGCCCTTGGCATCGACGTCGAGCACAACCTCCTTGTCCCGGGCAATCGTCACCGCATCGCCCTCTCCCGGAACCCGGCCGTCCGGCCACGCCGCAGGATCGGACCAGCGCACCGTCCTCAATGCAGAGGGACGCTGCTGCACAGCTGCGTCCTCTGCCTGATGCGCATGATGATCCTGTGCGGCGGCAGTTCCACCGGTCGCCAGCAGGAGCGGTACGAAAAGAAGCAACGGAAACGCGTGTCGGCCAGGCCGTATGCCCATGACAATCAATCCTCTCGCTGGGGACCTGCCCCTTCTATTTGAGGATAAGTCTGCAACTCACAGGCCGCCTTGCCAAGCCGCAGTCAGCAGCTTGCCGCAGCAACTTTGTAATTAAGCGTAACTGTTCGGTGCTCTGGCAGCTGAGTTCCTCAGGATAGACAGGGGTCACCCTCTGACGAACAAATCTCCAGCCCTGAGCCGAGGACGATCCGGGTGGAGGTGCCATCTGCTTCATCCGGCAGGATGTCGATGACGATCCCTTCCTCGTTAAGCGCCGAGGGCATTTCGACCGTACGCCCGTCATCGCTCCCAATGAACAGCGCTCCCCCTTCTACGCGGAATGTCTCGACCACCGCTCCACACATCGCGAGCATCATCACCTGCTCGCTCGTCCTGGTGGGAGCGCCGGCATCGAAATTCGCCTCTACGAGCCAAGATCGCCCTCTCGAGCTGTGGGAGAACGTGAAGCGGGCGCTGCCGCGAACACTCACTCGCCAGCGTGTTTGACCGTCATGATCTTGCCCCTCCACTTCGAGCAGCCGATAATCGTTGAAGTTGAGGCTCGACACAGTCGTTCCTCGCAGACGCTCGAACACAATGCCGCTGTCTGCCGGGGTTTGAGTGATGGTGGCGCACCCTCCTCCAAGATCATCACTCTGGTCTTCGTACATCATGCCCGCCTTCCGAATTGTCGCACATCGCGACGTCCCTTCCCCATCATAGACGGGACCGGGGCTAACGAGCCGTGGAAGGGCGTTCCGCGTGAAAACCAGCGGTTGGCTGGCTGTGTGCCGGCGGCACGACCATGAGCCGACTGCTCTTCGCCGCGGCGAGTTTCTCCTAGAGCGAAGCGAACAACGGCAGAGCTGGCCGCAAATCCAGCTCGTCACACCCGGACCGCGGCATGAGGCTCATGCACCGAGCCCCCTCACTACTCCCCGCATTGGCACCTTTTTCTATGTGCTCTTCTTGCCACAGTATGACGCTTTTCTTTCTTCGCTAGCTCCGACTCAATTGACCCGCAGCACTTCTTGTCCGTCATTGCAGTTACGCATCCGGGCTGTCCCTTGTGGAGAGGGGGACTCATTGGTGGCTTGGGTTCGGTGACGCAATCAGACGCCGGAAAGCCGGCGAACGATGAGGATCATCTCCATGACCTTACAGTCGCACTTGAAACTTGCCTCCGCTCCCCTCGCCATCGCTGTCCTGCTGACGAGTCAGCCGGCTCTCGCGCAACAGGACCCGGCAGACCTGCCCGGCAGCCCGGCAGCAACCCCGGCCGAGGGGCAGGCCATCATCGTGACCGGCTCGCGCATCGCCCGGCCGGACCTTGAATCGACCGTTCCGATCGCCTCGATCTCCGGTGATACCTTCATCCAGCAGGGCAACACCAATGTCGGCGACACGCTCAATGAGCTACCGCAGCTGCGGAGCACAAGGCAGCAGCAGAACCCCAGCACCGGCATCGGCATTGCCGGCCTCAACCTGCTCGATCTTCGCGGCCTCGGCACCAATCGAACGCTGGTCTTGGTCAATGGTCGGCGGCACGTGGCCGGCGATCTGTTGAGCAATGCCCAGTCGCCCGACATCAACACGATCCCGAACGACCTGATAGAACGGGTCGACGTCGTGACGGGCGGCAACTCCGCAATCTACGGTTCCGACGCCGTCGCCGGCGTGGTCAACTTCGTGCTGCGCCGGAACTTCGATGGCTTCCAGATCCGAGGAAACGTCGGCATTTCGGAGCCCGGGACGTACGGGGCGAACCAGTACATTTCAGGCATGTGGGGCGCCAACTTCGGCGAAGATCGCGGCAATATCACCCTTCATGCGGAATATGCGCATCAGGACCGAGTGTTCGCGTCCGATATCCCGTGGCTTCGAACGGTGGAAGGCCTCGGCGTCGTCGATTCCGATCCGGCCGGCACCCCGAACGGGAGCGACGGCAACCCGGATTCGATCTACTTTCGTGACATCAGAAACCGAAACTCAAGCAGGTACGGGCTAGTCATTGTCAGCCAGCCCAATGCCGCGCCGGGTTGCGGATTGGGTGTCGGTGGAACCGCCTATAATTGCCTGCTGGTATTCGACGCTCAGGGCAATTTGTCGCCGTCCACGGAAACGACCCGCTTCAGTACCGGCCCCATTGGCGGTGCCGTCGGCGGCAATCTGGATACGGGACGCGAAGACCGCCTTTACTCGATTCTGCCGCAGCAGGACCGCTACAATTTCAACCTGCTCGCCCATTATGAATTCAGCGAAGCGGCTGAGGTATTCGTCGAGGCCAAGTATGCCCGGATCGAGACGCTCGGCTCCAATTCCGGCTCCGCCGGCATTCAGGGCGCGCTGACCCAGTTCGACCGACGTGAGCGGCTCCGGCTGGACAACCCTTTCCTCACGCCATCGCAGAGGACGACGATCGGGAATGCGATCCTCGCCTCCGGCTGCAACTCAAGCCTCTCCACCCCGTGCTCCACGGCCAGCGCCAACAGTGGGCCGCTGACCGACGCGCAGCGCGCCGCGATCGCGGACGGGAGCTATCGCTTCAGCCTTGGCCGGGTCGAAGTCGCAGGCGGCGTGCGTGACGAACGCTTCCTGCGGGAAACCTATCGGGTGGTCGGCGGGCTTCGCGGATCGTTCCTCGACGACTGGACCTACGAAATCTCCGCAAATTACGGGCGAATGGAGGAGAAGACCCGGACCAAGGGTTTTGTCGACATGCAGCGGCTGATGCTGTCGCTCGATGCCGGGATCAATCCGGCCACGGGCCAGATCCAATGCCGTGCCCAGTTCGACCCTGCCGCTGCGGTGCCGTTCGACACCGGAGCATTCCAGGTCGGCACGGCCACGCGGGGCAATGCGGCGCAGGCGGCAAGGCTGGCGGCGGACATCGCCGCCTGCGTGCCGTTCAACCCGTTCGGCGCTGCGCAGAACACCGGCGCACGCAACTATTTCAACGTCACCACACGCAACGAGGGCTGGATCGAGCAGTGGGTCCTCTCAGGCTTTGTGGGCGGCGACACCAGCGAGTTCTTCAACCTGCCCGGTGGCCCCATCCGCTTCGCCATCGGCGCGGAACACCGTGAGGAGAACATCTTCTTCCAGCAGGACGATTTCGCCGGGACCCCGGGAAATACCAACAACGTGGTCTTGGGTGACCTGTACGACTTCGACGACCCGTTCAAGGTGACGGAAGGGTTTGCTGAAATCCAGCTACCGATCCTCTCCGACATTCCCTTCTTCCATGAACTGACGCTCTCCGGAGCCGGCCGCGTGGCGAAGTATCAGGGCGGCGTCGGCACCGTCTGGGCCTACAATGCGGGCGTTGATTGGGCGCCAGTCGAGGATATCCGCTTCCGCGGCAATTACAGCCGTTCGGTTCGCGCGCCGTTCCTGACCGAAACAGGGGGCGCACCGGTCGAGAACTTCGCCCCCGGCTTCCAGGACCCGTGCAATCCGGCACAAATCGGCAGCGGCACGCAATATCGCGCCGCGAACTGCCAGGCCGACCTTGGCCCTCTGCTCGGAAATATCGTCAGCCGTTCATATTCCCTGCCGATCGTGAGCGGCCCCAACCCTGATCTGAGCGCGGAGAAGTCGGATTCCTGGACAGTCGGCGCGGTGATCCGGCCCCGCTGGGTTCCGAACCTGTCGCTCTCGGTTGACTACTACGACATCACGGTGAACGACATCATCGTGTCGCCGACGGCGCAGCAGATCGTCAATTCCTGCTACGATCAACCCACGCTCGCCAATGTGTTCTGCCAGTCATTCACGCGCTTCCGCGGGACCGGCACCGGGCCACTCAACGAAAGTCCGGGCGATATCCAGGGCAACTCGCTGCTGCAGTCGCCGCTCAATTTTGCCCGCCGGGTGCGTCGCGGCATTGATACGCAATTGTCCTTCCGCGCTGACCTGACGGATAACGTGCGGCTGAGCACCTATGCAATCTACACGCATAATCTGAAGATCAGCAATTACGAGAACCCCGGCGATCCGACCTTCGAGAACAGGATTCTGGGTGAGCTGGGCGATCCCAAGGACGAGTTCCGGATCGACACCGATCTGACGTTCGGTGCGTTCACGATCGGCCACCGGCTGAGGTATATCGGTCCGATGGTCGTGGGGTTGTGGGAGAACTACTACTCCCTCGGCGGGCGCCCGCCTCAGAACGAGGATGCTGCAGACATCCGCGAATATCCCGAAGTGTTCTACAACGACATCCGCCTGGAGTGGGATCTGACGGAGGCGCAGGGCCAACGCGGCCGCCTTGCGCGCGATGTGATTGTCTATGCCGGCGTCGATAACGTCTTCAACACCAAGCCCCCACTCGGCGCGACGGGTGCCGGCGGAGGCGGCGGAGGCGGCGCGAACGATCGGCCGGGTTCGGCCAATTCGAACGGCGCCATCTACGACGTGCGGGGGCGGCAGCTTTACCTTGGCATCCAGGCCGCGTTCTGACCTGATGCGGCCGGCTTGAATGCGGGTTGCAACGCTGTTGCAGCCCTCATTCAAATGCTAGACCGACGCGCATGAACGACCACGCGATCGAAGATGCCGCCCGGCGCGCCACGGAATTGGCCGCTCGCGGCAGGGCGGGAGATGGTTACAACCTCCTCCTGCAGGCCGTGGGGAGCGGAGACGGATATGCGGCCGCGACCTTGGCCGACTGGCGGATGGCTGGCGAGTTCATCCGCCGCGACTTGACAGAAGCGCGCCAGCTTTACGGCCGGGCATTGTTGCTGGGAGTAGATGAGGCGTGCGGTCCCTACGTCGCGCTGCTGGCAAGCGGTGCCGGAGGCTCCGGTCGGGACTGGCAAGGAGCGCTCAGGCTCCTTGAGGCACGGCAAGGCTGGGATGCGGCGGCACGCGATCAGCTATCGCTCCTCAACGCCATGCCCCTCTCCCCGCAGGGGGAGCCGCAAAGCACGTACCATCCCCAGACTCTCGCCACCCACCCGCGCATAGAGCAACTGCCCGCCTTCCTCACGGCAGCCGAATGCGAATACCTGCAACGGATCGCGGCGGTGCACCTGGCACCGGCGCTCATCGTGGACCCGCGGACTGGCGCGCTGCGCCGGGATCCTGCTCGCCTCGCCCGATCCGCTGCCTTTCCGTTCGTGACCGAAGACCCGGTGCTGCACGCGATCAATCGCCGCATCGCCGCCGCTACCGGCACGAGGTGGGAGCAGGGAGAGCCCGCGCAGGTCCTCGCCTATGATCCAGGCGAGGAGTATCGGCTCCACAGCGACACCTTGCCGCCTGGCGGACCTCAACGCATCATCACGTTCCTGGTGGCGTTGAACGAGGATTATGAAGGGGGCGAAACCAGCTTCCCTGCGATCGACCTAAGTTGGCGCGGACGGCGCGGCGATGCCCTGATGTTCCACAATGTCGGCTCGGACGGCTTGCCGGTCGCGGCCGCGCAACACGCCGGAAGGCCAGTGCGGCGAGGGAGCAAGTTCATCCTCTCGCGCTGGATTCGGGAGCGCCCGCTGGATCTTTCCGGCCCGCCGGGGCGACCCTTCTAGCATCTGCGCGGACGGTCCCTGAGCCCGCTCAGCCTGGCAGTGATCCAGTCTGGCGCAGCGCCTCACCCAGAGCGAGAGCCGCTGAGGTGGCAAGGTTCATGGAGCGTACCTGCGGACGCATAGGAATGCGCAGCCGTGCATTGCAAGCCTCGGCCACTGAAGGTGGCACGCCCGCGCTCTCTTTTCCGAAGAGAAGAACATCGTCTGGCAAGAAGCTGAACTCATACGCCGACTGGCGGCTCTTCGTGGTGAAGAGCACCAGCCTGGCGGAGCCGAGCGCGTTCTTGAAGACGTCGAAGCTCGGATGACGCGTGACGCTCACATGATCGATGTAGTCCATCGCGGTACGCCGGACCCGTCGATCCTCCCATTCAAACCCCATCGGTTCGATGAGGTCCACAGCCGCCCCCATGCAGGCGCCGAGCCGCAGGACGGCACCGACATTTCCGGCGATCTCCGGCTCGAACAAAGCGATACGCATCGGGGCCGAGTGCCTCCGGCGGCGCGGCCATGCAAGCCTGCCTTTCGGCATTAAGCTCTGATCCGCGCGCCCGCCTCGATCGCCCTACATCCCCACGCGCCTCACGCCAGAGCGTCGACCTTCGAAGTCGCCTCGATCCAACTGGCGAAAGCATCGATGAACTGCTGGAAGAAGGCCTGTGTGCCTTCGGAGGTCAGCTCACCCCGTTCGTCAAAAAGGGAGAAGGCTCCACCGACATAGGCTTCGGGCTGCTGCAGGATCGGCATGTCGAGGAACACGAGCGATTGGCGCAGATGATGGTTAGCGCCGAACGCGCCGAGCGCACCTGGCGAAAGGCTCATGATCGCCGCAGGCTTTCCGGAGAAGGCGCTGTTGCCATAAGGCCGTGACCCCACGTCGATCGCGTTCTTGAGAGCGCCTGGCACGGACCGGTTGTATTCCGGCGTCACGAAGAGAACCGCGTCGCTCGCGCGCACCTCCTCACGAAAGCGCATCCAACTGTTCGGCGCACCGGCCGCCTCAACATCCTCGTTATACAGCGCAAGATCGCCGATCTCGACGATGTGCAGATCAAGGTGCTCGGGGGCCAGCTTCGCCAACGCGAGTGCGGCCTTCCTGCTGACGGATTCCTTGCGAAGACTGCCGACGATGACGGCAACGTTGATCTTCCGATCCATGAGTTTTCTCCACGAATGGTTATTGATGGGAGCCGGCCGGCAGTTCTGTCTCAGGGAGCTGCCGGCCGGCAGGTAAGGGGCTATCGAGCGTCGACGAGCACCAGTTCGCTATCTTCCAGGGCTGTGACTTCAACCCGGCCAAGCCCGGTGATCGCGACACCGTCACGGGCATTGGCCTCCACCTCGCCAATCCGGACCTTGCCCGTTGCGGGGACGAGGTAGAGGTGCCGGTCGCCCGATGTGTCGTAGACGACGCTCTGCCCCGCCTTCACAGTCGCACCTACTACGCGAGCCTGCGTGCGGATCGGCAAGCTTTCCTCGTCACCAGCAATCCCCGAGGCGAGCGTCACGAAACGGCCGTGGCCATCGTCCTTCGGAAAAGGACGGGTGCCCCAGCTTGGCTCCCCGCCCCGCTGATCGGGGATGATCCAGATCTGGAAGATCTGTGTGGCCTCATCCTCAAGGTTGTATTCGGCATGCGCAATTCCGTTGCCTGCCGACATCACCTGCACATCGCCGGCGACGGTACGGCCCTTGTTGCCGAGGTTGTCCTCGTGGGTGATCGCGCCCTTTCGGACATAGGTGATGATCTCCATGTCGCGGTGCGGGTGCGGCGGGAAGCCGCTCTTGGGCGCGATGGTATCGTCATTCCACACCCGAAGCTGACCCCAATTGGTGCGCTCGGGATCGTGATACTCAGCGAACGAAAAATGATGATGAGCATCGAGCCAGCCATGGTTGGCGGCGCCGAGGCTGTCGAACGGTCGAAGTTCAATCATGGAAGATGCCCTCCAGTCTGTGCTTGGCACCTATTTGGAGGTTGTGTGCCGATCGGATAAGTCAGATAAAGCTGACCAAGATGTTCGAGGAACTTGAATAGTGGACGTCGGCCCTCCCAGCTTGGATCAACTGCGCATCTTCCGCGCGGTGGCGGAGGAAGGCAGCTTCAACAAGGCGGCACGAAAGCTCGGCCGCGCGCTCTCCGTGATAAGTTACGGCGTCGCGGCACTCGAAACCCAGCTCGGAGTGAAGCTGTTCGAACGTGAAGGCTCGCGCCGCCCGGTGTTGACCGAGGCCGGCCGCGCTCTGCTGGCTGACGCGTGCGCAGTCTCGGACCAGGTGGACGGGCTGGTGGCGCGTGCTCGCGGCATTCGGCAAGGCCTTGAAACCGAAGTTGCGCTGGCGGTGGACGTCATGGTTCCGAGCAGCATGGTCGCCAGCGTGCTCCGCGATTTCCAAGCGGTGTTCCCCACGGTCAACTTGCGCCTTCACGTGGAGGCGCTTGGCGCCGTGGCGGCCCTGGTGCTGGACAGGCGCGCTGATCTTGCGGTCGCCGGTCCGGACATCCTTGATCTGCCCGAGTTGGAGCGTCGCGCGCTCGGCAGCGTGGAGCTTGTCCCGGTGGCCGCTCCCGCTCACCCGCTCTCCCAGCTCTCTGCCATCGAGCCGGGAGAGACGAGGCATCACCTGCAACTCGTGCTCACAGACCGCTCGCCTTTGACCGAGGGCCGCGAATTTTCGGTCCTGAGCCCCCGAACCTGGCGCCTGGCCGATCTCGGGGCCAAGCACGCATTGCTGCTCGAAGGGATCGGCTGGGGAAACATGCCCCGGCACGCGGTGGCGGACGATCTCGCCACTGGTCGGCTTGTGGCGCTTTGCCTGGCCGAGGCGCCGCGGCTGGACTACCGCTTGCACGCCCTCTGGAGAAAAGACAGCAGGCCCGGGCCCGCCACGACGTGGATGCTCGAGGCGCTCATCGAACGCTGCTGAACCAATGGTTTTGGCCCTTCGCCGCCGCGCCCGGACTTAGCCTCTCTGCTTCACCTGATTCCGCCGCGGCCCCGGCTGAGCGCCCGGTTTCCGTTCAAGCTTCCGCTGGAGCGGGTGTGTTCTTCCGCTGCACAAGGTGAAGCACGCCAACGATGAAGCCACCGATGATCAACCCGGCAATTGCGGAGCCGAGTGCCCCCACAAGCCACTCAACGATGCCGTTCCCCACGGGAGCCGCCTCCCCGGCGGATTCGGCCAGTCCGTGGATCGCATGAGGCACGGCTCCAACTCCGAACTCCTCCAGCCCATGTAGGAAGATGCCACCTCCCACCCAAACCATCGCAGCGACGCCGAGATGCGAAAGCGCCTTCAGAAGCAGCGGCATCCCGCGCACCAGCAGCCGGCCCAGCGCTGCCAGTCCCGTCGACGTCCGTCGGCTGAGGTGCAGCCCAATGTCGTCCATCTTCACGATCAGTCCAACCGCACCGTATACGGCCACTGTGATTGCGATGGCGACTGCCGCCAGTGCGGCGGCGCGCGTGCCGAGCGAAAGGTCGGGAAGGTCCGCCAAGGCAATCGCCATGATCTCGGCGGAAAGGATGAAGTCGGTGCGGATGGCTCCACCCACCTGACGCGCCTCCAGAACGGCGGGGTCGTCGATGGCGACCACCTCCTCGGCATGGTGACTGCCGCTCAACGCGTGGATGATCTTCTCCGCGGCCTCGAAACACAGATACGCGCCGCCGACCATCAGCAGAGGAGTGATCGCCCAAGGGGCAAAATAGCTGAGCGCCAGCGCAACTGGCAGGATGAAAAGCAGCTTGTTGCGCAAGGAGCCGAGCGCAATCTTCCAGATAATCGGCAGCTCACGATCAGGCGAGAGGCCGACGACGTAGCGCGGCGTGACGGCCGTATCGTCGATCACAACGCCTGCCGCCTTCGTGCCTGCCCGCCCCGCTGCGCCGGCCACGTCGTCGATGGAAGCGGCGGCCAGCTTGGCGAGCGCCGCCACATCGTCAAGCAGCGCTACCAGACCACCGGCCATGTTCGTCTCCCTGCAACTGTACTGCGCCAAACACCCGAGCCGCGTTCTTGTTGCAAGACCAGCCGCAGCGAAGACTCCATGTGGCGGCTCAAGGACCCGCACAAGACCCGCGGGGTGACCATGACAAACTTCAGAATTCTTGAAATTCTGAGATAAGCCCCGACCTAAGGCGCATGGCTCGCCCCATTCAGCATCCCAGCGCCGACGACATCAGTCTGGATGGTGTTCTTCACGCACTCGCTGACCCCGTCCGAAGGTCGATCGTCGCCAAGCTCCTTGCGCAAGGCGAGATGAACTGCACGGAGACCTGCGGCGACATGGCGCCCTCCACCATCTCCCACCACCACCGCATTCTGCGGGAGAGCGGGTTGATCCGCTCCCAGAAACGGGGGGTGGCGGTCGTCAACAGCGTACGTGCTGCGGAACTTGAGGCGCGCTTTCCGGGGCTGCTCACCGCCATCCTTCAACAGCATCACATCTGAGGACTCATCATGGAACATCGTCAACTCGGCCGCTCAGGACTCATGGTGCCGGTGCTGAGCCTCGGGACAGGGACGTTCGGTGGCACAAGCGAGTTTTTCAAGCGCTGGGGCGAGACCGACGTGGCCGAGGCGACGCGGATGGTTGACCTGTGCCTCGATGCAGGCGTCAACTTCTTCGACACGGCGGACGTCTATTCCAGCGGCGCGTCCGAGGAGATCCTGGGTGCTGCCCTGAAGGGCCGGCGCGAGAAGGCGATCATCTCGACTAAGGGCACCTTTTCCATGGGCTCCGGCCCGAACGATGCCGGATCATCGCGGTATCACATCGTGCGCGCGGCGGAGGCGAGCCTCAAGCGGCTCGGCACTGACCACATCGACCTCTATTTCATGCACGGCTTCGACGCGCTGACCCCAGTGGACGAGACGCTGCGCGCGCTGGATGACCTCATCACCGCCGGCAAGATCGGCTATATCGGCGCGTCCAACTACTCCGGCTGGCACCTGATGAAGGCGCTCGCCACGTCGGAAAAGAACGGGCTGGCGCGTTATGTGGCCTATCAGGGGTACTACTCGCTGATCGGCCGTGACTACGAATGGGAGCTGATGCCGCTGGGCCTCGACCAGGGCGTCGGCCTGATGGTCTGGAGCCCACTCGGCTGGGGCCGCCTCACCGGCAAGATCCGCCGCGGCCAGCCGCCGCAGGCCGGCCGCATCGCCTCCGGTGGCGCGGGCGGCGGGCCGGAAGTGGAGGAAGAGTACCTCTACGATGTCGTGGATGCGCTGGACGCCGTCGCCGCCGAGACCGGCAAGACCGTGCCTCAGGTCGCGCTCAACTGGCTGCTGAGCCGCCCGACCGTGTGCAACGTCGTCGTCGGCGCGCGCAACGAGGAGCAACTGAAGCAGAACCTCGGCGCAGTCGGCTGGTCGCTCACGGCCGAGCAGATCAGTCTGCTCGACGACGCCAGCCACAAGACGCCGACCTACCCCTACTGGCATCAGCGGGGCTTCGACAAACGCAACCCCAAGCCGACGCGCTGGTAAAAACGGAGCCTCTTTCATGACGGCCTACTCCATCCTCGATCTGGTTCGGGTGACCGATGCGACCGATGCGCGCGGCGCGATCGACAACGCGCGCGATCTCGCCGCTCATGCAGAAGGCTGGGGTTACACCCGCTTCTGGGTCGCAGAGCATCATAACATGCCGGGAATCGCGAGCGCGGCGACCTCGATCGTCATCGCGCATGTCGCCTCTGGCTCCCGTACCATCCGGGTCGGCGCTGGAGGCATCATGCTGCCGAACCACGCGCCGCTCATTGTAGCCGAGCAGTTCGGCACATTGGCGCAGCTTTATCCCGGACGGATCGACCTTGGACTCGGCCGCGCGCCAGGCACGGACCAGGCGACCGTTCGCGCCCTGCGGCGTCCCGGCGGGGCCGACACATTTCCGCAGGACGTGCGCGAATTGCAGCACCTTTTCAGCGCCGCCGCCGCCAACGGATATGTGCAGGCCGTTCCAGCCGCCGGTACCAATGTGCCGCTGTGGATTCTCGGCTCCAGCACCTACGGAGCGCAACTCGCAGCCGAGTTTGGCCTGCCCTATGCCTTCGCATCGCACTTCGCGCCGCAGATGCTCATGCAGGCACTCCAGATCTACCGCGCCAGCTTTAAACCTTCGGAACAGTTGGACCGGCCTTACGCGATTATCGGCGTCAACATCGTCGCGGCCGACAACGATGCTGAGGCGCGCAGGCTTGCGACGACGCAGCAGATGTCGTTCGCGGACCTGTTCCGCGGTGCGCGCAATCTCAGCCGCCCGCCGATCGATGACATCGACACCTACTGGACTCCGCAGGAGCGCGCGCAGGCAATGAGCATGCTGCAACGCTCGATTGTCGGCGGCCCGGAAACGGTCCGGCAAGGCATCGACCAGCTGATCGCCGAGACCGGCGCTGACGAACTGATGATCGTCTCGGACGTGTACGATCACGCGCAGCGGCTGAGATCCTATGAATTGATCGCAAACGCGATGTCAGAGACCAGCCTGAGTCCCGCTGCCTAGGATCCGCCACCGTCGGATGAGGCAAGGAGATGCGTAGTGGATGATCTGCCGGACCCTACCAAGCTCACCCGCTCAAAGCAGCGCTGGGCTGACGAGGCGAAGTTTCTCACCGGTCGTGCCTTCCAGCCTGAGGAATCACGGCTCCCTCCCGGGCAGCACCTGGTCAAGAACTGGCCCGTCCTCGATCTCGGGCGACAGCCTGACATCTCGCAAGATCGTTGGCGATTGAAGGTCAAAGGGATGGTCGAGCGTCCGGTGACGCTCGACTGGACAGCCTTCCTGGAGCTGCCCCAGCGGTCCATCCGATCCGACATCCACTGCGTGACGACCTGGTCGCGCTACGACAACGACTGGACGGGCGTGGCGACGCGTGATCTGCTCGATCTGGTGGAGCCGAGAGCGGAGGCCGCCTTCGTGATGCTGCACGGTTATGACGGCTATACGACCAATCTGCCGCTCGCCGATTTCGCCACCGCGGACACGCTGCTGGCGCATAGCTGGCAGGGCAAGCCCCTTGCGCGGGAACACGGTGGCCCTGTGCGGCTGGTCGTGCCGCACCTGTACTTCTGGAAGAGCGCGAAGTGGATCAGCGCGATCGAGTTCCTCGGTGCCGACAGGCCCGGCTTCTGGGAAGTGAGCGGCTACCACATGCGCGGCGACCCGTGGGCCGAGGAGCGCTATTCCTAGCGCTGGTGGACTTCAAAGGGCCGCTTTTCATGGCTTTCAGGGGGTGATCTTGTCCCCTTCGGAACAGAGCGGTTACAGCCCCACCGCAGTCTGCCCTCACCCCGCAAGTCAGAGAAGGCTTGGCAAATGGCACGTTCCGCGTCATTCTTTTTGCCGAATGCAAAAAGCGGGACGCGGAGTTCCGACCGAGGGGATCAATGTCATGGCCAAGCAGTCTCGCCTGCTTCTAACGTCTATGCTTCTACCCGTGCCACTTCTGCTTGGCACGGCATCTGGCGTCGCTGCGCAGGAAAACCACGCCCACGCCCACGCTGACGCGGACCGTGAAGCAACTCGTCCAGCAATGAGGTCGCTGCGCTGGTCTGATCCCGAGACGTGGCCGGACGGGAAGGTGCCGGGCGAAGGCGCTGCTGTCACGATTGCGCGCGACATGGACGTCCTCCTTGATGTGAGCCCGCCCCCGTTGCGCAGCCTGACTGTGAACGGAAAGCTCCGCTTCTCCGACGAACGGGATGTCGATCTGGTGACCGACTGGATCTACCTGCCTGGTGGCGAGCTGGAGATCGGCACTGAAGCCAAGCCCCACACGCGGCAGGCCACGATCACTTTGACCGACAAGGTCCCCGGCGAAGACATCAACACGATGGGCGATCGAGGCATCGTCCTCATGCGCGGCACCTTGAACCTCCATGGGGACCGCGCAAATGCCTGGACCAAGCTTGCCCGGACAGCGCAGGCCGGCAGCAGCGAAATCGAAGTGCTGGATGCGAGCGGCTGGAGGGCCGGTGACGAAATCGTCATCGCCTCGACCGACTTCAACCCTCGGCAGGCGGAGAGGCGCCGCGTCGCCGCGGTCAGCGGCAACACGCTGACTCTCGACCGGCCCCTCCAGTACATGCATTTCGGCGAGATCACCTTCGGTGTGGACCAGCGTGGCGAAGTCGGCCTGCTGACGCGCAATATCCGCATTCAGGCTTCGGATGATGCGGAAAGCACCTACTTCGGCGGGCACATCATGGCGATGACCGGCTCCAAGGTGCAGGTCTCCGGCGTCGAGTTGTCCCGCATGGGGCAGCATCTCACGCTCGCGCGCTATCCCATGCACTGGCACCTCATCGGTGATGGGCAGGGGCAGTACATCAGGAATTCCTCCATCCACGACACCTACAGCCGCTGCGTCACGGTGCACGGCACCAACAACCTGCGGGTCGAAAACAATGTGACCTTCAACACAGTGGGTCACTGCTTCTTCATGGAAGACGGGATCGAGACGGGTAACGAGTTCGTCCGCAATCTCGGCATCCAGACCAAATGCCATCCGACTCTGCCCTGTCAGCCGACGAACCTCACTCTCGCCTCTCAATCGACTGAGGGTCAGAAGGCCGAACACATCCTGATTCCGTCGGACAATACCGTCTCGACCTTCTGGATCACGAACCCCGACAACACCTATCGCGACAACGTCGCCGCGGGATCAGACCAGATCGGCTTCTGGATGGCCTTTCCGGAGCATCCCACCGGAGCCTTCGAAGGTTCGGAGATCAGCAAGGCGACTTGGCCGGGTCGTACACGGCTGCGGGAGTTCAGCGGCAACACCGCTCACTCCAACTTCGATGGCCTGATGCTGGATCGCGGCCCCCGGCCGGACGGCACGTTCGGCATCGCCGGACCCAACCTTACCAGCTACGCCGATCCGTCCGATACCAAGAGCGAACTGGTGATGGCCGTCTTCGACAACTTCACCGGCTACAAGAACCGCAACGGCGCGATCTGGGGCCGCGGTGAGTATCACCTGTACAAGAACCTGAAGCTCGCAGACAACGCGATCGGCTTCACCCATGCGTCCGGCGTTCCCGGCATCGCGCCCTTCACCTCACGAGTCGTCGACTCGCTGTTCGTGGGGGAGAGCGACAATATCGGGAACCCGACGACGCCGGAGGAAGTGGCTTACGGACGCAGCCTGCCAAGCGCGGCCGCCGACTTCCCGATCCGAGGCTACGAATATTACGATTTCCATCACGAGGTGGAGAACACGACCTTCGTGAACTACGTGCCGAACGAGCTGCGTGATGCGGGCGCGCTCTCCTACCTGCTGTTCACCAGCTTCGGCATGAGCACTGAAAACTCAGTGAAGGGTCTCAAGTTCGAGAACGCCCAGCCCGTCAGCTTCCCGCCGATCCAGCGCCGCTGGGCGTCCGATTACGGGCGCAGCGCCGCCTACAAGAGCGCCGCGTTCAAGGATCTGGACGGGTCTGTCAGCGGCAAGCCTGGCGCTTACATAGTGATCGACAATGGCATCGCGTCTGACGAAGACACCTGCGAGATCAAGGCGAGCTGGAACGCGGCCATCTGCGAAGGGGACATGGGTCGCTTCAGCATCGCCGGCAATTTCAGCGGCTTCGAGACCGGCCCGATTACCGACCCCATTATCCTCCAGCGGCACGGCAAGCGGTTTGAATATACTGGAGAAACCACAATCGGCAGCGGTGCCGAGCTAAGGGTTGAAACCGCGAGGGAAACGCTGTCCCTTTCCCTGAGGGAGATGGACCAGGGCTCCTTCGTCATCTTCGAGCTTCCCGGCTTCACCACCATCGCAGGCGGCAGGCAGGAGAGCAGCGTTGCCGCACTTCGGGAGGCTAACGAGACGGCCTTTTACAAGGACGGCGACACGCTGTGGGTCAAGCTCGTGGTCGAAGATGCCAAAGGGCAAGGTGTCGTTGTCGAACAGGTCGGCAATCTCACCGCGCAGGCGACCATCGAAGTGGGCAAGGAGCGCCTCGGCGGCTGACGCAGTGCGAGGGCCCCGGCGCAAGCCGGGGTCGGCATGAGCGGCCGGAAACCTGCATAAACCGCGCTATGGCGAGAGGCGTCCGCCCCGCCACGGAGCGTTAGGCCTCCAGCGCTTCTCGGGCGGCTGGCGCAACCTGGGCCGGTATGGAGCCCGACAGGGCGCGGAACGTCTGGGCCAATCTGGCGTGCCGTTCGCGTGAAGCATCGGTGATTGCGGTAGCCACTCGAAGCTCTTCCTGAATGGCCCGACGCGCGTAGTAAGCCCTGCTCGACTGCATTCAACAACCCCTTCCCCTGTTCCAGCAGCAGGTCTGCAAGTTCGAGGTTAAGGTTTGGTTACGAGCGAGCAACCGGCCGCGATTGGGGGGAGCTGACCGCCTACGGCCAGCCTATTGCTCCCGACCGCCCAGTCCGAACACCCGAGCGGCGTTGTCGTGGAGGAAGCAGGCAGCCTCCTCTTCAGTCAGAAAGTCGGTGGCAGCTTTCGCCATCCTCGTCTTCTCGGGATAATCCCACAACATGCTTTGCCCGACGTCAGAGCCCCACATCAGGCGATGCGGCCCGAAGCTGTCAACCATTCGGCGCATGAGGTGTGCCGCCCGCACGCCGGCTTTCACCAGCCGCTCCATGTTGATCTCAGTGATCTTGAAGAAGATGTTCGGGACGGCTTCGAATATCTCGATAGTCTCGTCGATCCCGAAGTGGGGTGGAGGAGGCATCTCGACGGTTTCACCCGCGGCTTCGCGCAACGCCACCTCGTATTGGGACATTCCATAGGGCATTGCGCCATGATCGAGGATGATCGGCAGGTCCGAGAACTCCCGGGCGATCATCTTTGTCAGCGGCAGGAGATAGGGCAGCTGGTTGTTGAAGATAATCAGCGTCATTGGCGTGCCGAGATCGGCGCAGGCTTTCCAAACCTCCATCGCGCTGGGTGAGCTCATCCACGCCGTGTCCAGCAACCAGGGCCGACTGTTCGCCATTCGAAAACCGACCACGCCATCATCCCTCACCATGCGGCGGTAGGTGTCAGCCGCTGTCGGATCCTGCGTGTCGAGGATCACCACCGGGTGGAGGCGGTCCGAGTATTTACGCCCTGAATCAAGGACGTAGCTGTTGTCATAGCCGTAGATATGGCCGCGCTGGACCAGGCAGGCGTGGGTCACCCCGTTCTCGTCCATCATCTGCAGCAATTGTTCGGCAGTGACGGTGAAGTCAGGACGGTCGGGCACTGGGAGAGAAGGGTTGAAAGGGCGGGCCTGATAGGTTTCCCAATCATCCGCGATAAGGTGCGCATGCGTGTCGAGCAGTCTGATCGACATGCTTTCCGTTCCCTCCCCTGCCACCATCCCGGTGGGTCACTTTCGATCCGCTATGGGAATGGCACCGGCAGCTTTGGCGCACTTGCCTGCCGAGGCGGGGAAACTTGTCTTCGACCCGGGCCTGTCGGCAAGGGGTGCTCGCCCCGGCTTTTCAGCCGTTTGCAAGCCGCCGCAATGGGTTTGCAAGCGGATTGAAATCGAGATGCCTGCGGGGTGGAAAGGACGCGAAAAAGGACGTTTTCCGCTCCCCTCGCGATCAGTCTCTTCCAATCGCGGCGCGGCGGAATTCGCGCGGGGCCTTCCCGTATTTCTGGTGGAAGGTGCGGGTGAAATGGGCCGCGCTGTTGAAGCCCCAGGAAAAGGCGATCTCGATCAGCGTGTGGCCGTTCCAGGCCGGGTTCGACATCTGCCGCGCACATTCCTCCAGCCTGCGGCGAAGGATATACGCGCTCATCTTCTCGCCGCCCTGTGCGAAGACGGTGCGGAGGTATCGGGGCGAGACGCGGAGCCCCGCCGAGATCGAGGAGGGGGACAGTTCCGGGTCCCGCAGGTTGGCCTCGATATACTGGATCACGTCCTTGTGCCGCTGCCAGGCAATTGCCGATGCGTCCTCCCCTGCCCCCACCTTCAAGGTGTAGGACATGGAGATCATCTCCAGCAGATAGCGCGCGACACGATCCTCGTAGGCCGAGTCCAGCTGGCTATCGATGCCGCTGCTGCTGAGCTCGCGCACCATCGCGGCGACTGTCCCGGTGAGGCCGGTGGCGCGGCCGAGGTGCTCACCGCAGAATTGCTCCGGCGTGGGCAGGTAGGTGCGCAGAATCTCCCCCGGCACCCTCACCATTGCCGTGACGGAATGGTCGTTCGTTTTGAAGTAATGCGGCAGCCCGGTGTCGCAGAGCACGAAGTCTCCCTCCACCAGGCGGGATTCCTTGCCGCAATGGTAAAAGGTGCTGGCCCCTTCCGCCTGGAGGAGGAAATTGTAGAGCCGGGGTGAGTTGCGGGCGATGTGGATGGGCTTTCGCTCCACGCTGCAGCGATTGACCGTAAGCTGCGCCAGCTTCACCGGCCCGAGCTTGCCGATCCTGAGTTCCGCGTCGAAGGTCTCCTTGTCAGCCGGCGTGAACTCGCACTGGCTCATCCGTGTAGCGTAGATCTCGCCCCAAGCGGCGGCCCGACCGACGGTGGGCAGCCCAAGTGTCGTCAGCAATTCCATCGCCTTTTTCCCTCTCCGTGGCCCCGCGCACTTTCCGCACGCGATCACCCTTCCGCGCATGGCGGACGGTGCGAGAATGCATCGTTCGCTTGCAAATAGTCAACGCGGCGCGAGGGCCGCTGCGTGCCCGCACTTGACTGGAATGGCGCAGAAAATGGCCCGAGAGAGCCGCGGCGGCGTTGCAACTTGCGCGGCGGTGTGCAGCTTCTCAGGCTGCTTATCGGATAGAGGCCGCGCCCTCATTGGAGATGCCTGTGCGTACGCGACATACTGCCCGATTTGCCGCCCTGCTCCTGCTGTGCGGGTCGCCCGCAGCTTATGCCCAGGACATCACCCAGGCCCAGATCGACGAGCTGGCGCGCGATGTGACGCGGGTGGAGTCCGTGAGGGCGGTGAAGGATTTGCAGCACTTCTACGCTCAGTACGCACAGTTCGCGTTGGCGGACGAGATGGCGGCGCTGTTCACCGACAGCGGCCAGCTGATCTGGGGCGATCGCACCATCACCGGGCGCGAAAGGATCGCTGCCTGGCTGAAGCAGCGGATGGGCGAGCGGCGCGGCCTCGCCCCGGGCGCGTTGCATACGGAGTTCATCGAGGACCCGCTGGTCAATCTCTCGGTCGATGGCAGATCCGCGAAAAGCCGCTGGATGGGCATGACCATGGCCGGAGACGGCAAGGGCAAGACGCTGATCGAGGGCGGGGTCTACGAGAACGAATATGTCCTCGACGCAGGCACCTGGAAGATCTCGAAGCTGCACTTCTACCCGCAATATATCGGCGACTACGAGAATGGCTGGGCCAATGCGGGCGGTGGCGAGCTGCCGGTGGTGCCGTTCCACTTCACCATGGACGAGACCGGCATCCCGATCCCGGAGCCATTGGGCACCGCGCCCGCCAGCAACACCACCCTCCCCGCCCTTGAGGAACGCATCGCCGCGCTGAATGCGGAGGATGCGGTCCGCAACCTGCAAAGCGCCTACGGCTACTACGTCGACCGCAAGATGTGGGACGACGTGGTGGACCTGTTCGCCAAGGATAGCGTGGTCGAGATCGGCGGATCGCAGACTTTCGCCGGGCAGGATGGCGTCCGCCGCGCGATGGAAACGATGGGCGCGCAGGGCCTGAAGCAGGGCGAGTTCAACGACCACCCCAGCTTCGACGTGGTGGTGACGGTGATGCCCGGCGCGACCGAGGCTTACGTGCGCGGGATCGAGCTTGGAATGCTCGGCGATACGTCCGCAGGCACCGCGGGGTGGAAGTTCCAGACCTTCCGCAACCGCATGGTGCAGGAAGACGGGATCTGGAAGATCAAGGAGATGCGCCTCTATCCGCTGATGCAGGCGGATTATGCGACTGGCTGGGGCCGGGGCGGCACCGCGCACCTTAGCGGCGTTCTGCCCGCCTTTGCCGAACCGCATCCAGTGACGGGGCAGAAGGTGACCATCGACGGCTTCTCGCTGGCGGGCGAAACTCCGCTGACGCAGGCGGCCGCCCAGCCCGCCTCTTCCGTGGGGCAAGGCGACGAAACGGCGCGGCTGCTGGAGGCGGAGCGCCGGCTGAGGCGATCATGGGCCTATGACGGGGTGGTCAACGTCTCCTCCGCCTATGGCTATTACCTCGACGATTTCCAGTGGCCGGAGCTGGGCGGCATCTTCGCGAAGGAGGGCAACAAGCACTCCCCCTTCGCCGGGTTCTATCTGGGGCAGGACCGGATCAAGGCGGCCGCCACGGCGATGTACGGCACGCCCCCGCCAACACGGCCGGGCATCTCCTATCACTGGCGCTTCCAGCCGGTGATCCATGTCTCGCACGATGGGCGATCCGCCAACCTGCGCACCCGCCTGTTCCAGCCCCGCACCTCCATACGGCGGCCAGAGGGCGAGAGCGGCAGGGGGATCTCCATGACGCCCGGCTTCAACAGCGGCATGTATCCGAACGACCAGGCGGTGCTGGAGGATGGCATCTGGCGGCTGTGGACGCTGACGATCGACGAACACTACATGACCACGACGAACTGGCGCGAAGGCTGGGCGGGGGTGAAACCGACACCGCCGGGGCAGGCGGCGGGGCAAAGCCCGCTGGTGGAGCGACTGCCGCCCGATATCTTGATGATCGATCTCGGCCGCAGGGCGGAGCACTTCCGCGGCGGCACGGGCGTGACGCTGGCCTGGCCGGACATCCTGCCGATGTGGTTCCATTACAAGAACCCCGTCTCCGGGCGGGTGCCCGAACATTACTGGCCCGATGCCGTGCCCGGCCTGATGCTGCCGGAATCGCGGCTGATCGCCCACGGCTATCAGATGCCGCCGAATGGGCCGGAGCAGGACGGCATCCATATCGAGCTCACCCCGCCCGAGGCCAATGAGATGGACGGCGCGGAGTGACGATGGAGGAAGCGGACGCACTGTTCAGCGTCGCCGGGAAGGTGGCGCTGGTGACGGGCGGAAGCAGCGGGATCGGGGCGATGATCGCTCGTGGGCTCGTGCGGCGCGGGGTTCGGACCTACGTCACCGCGCGCGATGCCGGGCGAGCTGCGGATGCCGCGCGGGAACTGGCCTCAAACGGTGGCGAGTGCATCGGGCTGGCGGCAGACTTCTCGGCAGAGGGGGCGGTGGCCCTGCTGGCGGAGGAAGTTGCCAGGCGCGAGGCGAGGCTGGACCTGCTCGTCAACAATGCGGGGGCCAATGCGACCGGCAGCCTGGCGGAGATGAGCGAGGCGGACTGGGACCTCGTGCTCGATGTGAATACGAAGGCGGCTTTCTTCCTCACGCGCGAGCTGCTGCCGCTGTTGCGCGCTGCGGCGAGCGCGAAAGACCCGGCGCGAGTGGTGAATGTCGGCTCCATCGGCGGGCTGCACGTGCCGGGGTGGGAGGCGCATGCCTATGGCGCCTCCAAGGCAGCGCTGCATCACCTCACGCGGTCGCTGGCGAAGGCTCTGGGCAAGGACAACATCACCGTGAACGCGATTGCGCCGGGGCCCTTCCCTTCGCGCCTGACCGACACCGCGTCAGAAGCTGTGCAGAAGAGCGTCGCGACCTACATCCCCCTCGGCAGGCCCGGAGAGGCTGAGGATGTGGAAGGCGCAATCGTCTTCCTTGCATCGCGGGCGGGCGCCTATGTCAACGGGCATACAATCCCGTTGGACGGGGGTTACGTCGCCGCGCTTTGAGGTGGGCTGCGCCAAGACGCCCCTCCGCCTCAGTCGATGGTGAAGATGCTGCGCTGCACGTGACGGACTCCGCCATTGGCCTGGATCGGGTCGTCCTTGCTGTTGAAGTAGTAGAGCGTGCCGATCGTGTTGTCGTCCACCAGCCAAGAATTGGGGTAGCCGAGATCCCAGCTGCCGCCATCGTTGCGCACGATGATCTCCGGCCCCCAGGTCTTTCCGCCATCCTCGCTCACCGTCGCGCGGATGCCGGCGGGCATCAGGCGGTAGCCGTAGACCGCAACGATGCGGCCATCGGGCATGATGACGAGGTTGCCCGGGGCGCCGAAATCGTTGACGCGGCTGAGGAAGCCCCAGGTGTCTCCGCCATCATCCGAATAGAACACCTCGCTCCACATGACCCCAGTGGGGTCTCGCTGGCAGCGGGTGATGCACAGGATGCGGCCCGACGACAGCATATAGGCCCGCGGATAGAACCAGCGATGGCCAACGAAGGCGACGCTGGGATCATTGTAATTGCCGTCCGCCAAGCCCCACGGATCGTCGCGCGGGACGATGTAGGACATGAAGTGAAACTCCCGCCCCTCGTTCACGCTGCCATAGACGAGCGGTCGGCGATGGGTGTTGTCCGCCTCCACCGAGAACAGGAACATGAGGCAGCGGCCATCCGGGCGCACCAGCGTCGATTGGACGCCGGTGGTGGCGTGGAGATGATCGAGCGGGACGAGCACCGTTTCGCCCCACGTCTTCCCGCCATCGCGCGAAAGGCTGGTGGTCGCCTGCGTGGTGGCGGTGGCGAAGCCGCCCATGCTGCCGCTGGAGACCAGCACGTTCGGGTCACGATAGTCCACCGGGTCTGTGAACGCGGTGGGCATCGTCTCCTTGGAGCGCCCTCGCCCATCGCCACCCGGTCCCGCCATCATGTTGAACTGCGGGTTGTCCCCATCCCACGTCAGCCCGCGGTCGCGGGAGCGAACGGTGACGGTGCGAGGGTTGCTGCTGTTCTGGCCCAGCACGTCATGCCGGATCGCATCCCCGCTGTCGTAGGAGACGTTGCGGGTGGCGAAGTTGGCGATCAGCGTGCCCTCTCCATTCTCCCAGAAGCCGCTGGTGAAGGGCCAGGAGCAGAACTCATCCTCCCGCCGATAGACGATCGCGTGGTCGACGCGGGTGGCGAGCCGGGGGGCGGCGTAGGTGATGGCCAAG
>Ga0182742_1001030_pt1 | contig 38219 bp, 36 predicted proteins | sample eDN5th37CBELigMG_FD_128880 | JGI IMG/M metagenome (GOLD analysis project Ga0182742, IMG submission 128880) | Enriched Miracle-Growth compost microbial communities from Emeryville, California, USA - eDNA 5th pass 37_C BE-Lig MG (version 2)... ... | reverse complement strand
CTCTATCATACAGTCAATTTGCGGAATACTGCCCTTAATTGTATTTAAGAACGAAAAAAACATATCAATGTCCACATAATCTGAGTGGTGGCGAAACGCTTTATCGCTTTTAGGGCTTGATATATGCATTTTTATTGGGAGCGGAGAAAGTCTCCAAGTTTGAACCACTCTTTCCCAATGGATCTCCCAATTTGCGTTCTGATGATGGGCAAGATGATGATGATAATCAAAGACAAGAGGAATATCAAGCTTTTCACATATGTAAAGGGTATCCTCTAAGGTAAAGGAAGTATCATCATTTTCTAGCATGATCATTTTTTGGATAGATCTTGGGACAACCATCCAGTTATCAATGAAACGTTCAAGCGATTTTTCTGTTTCTTTATAATTTCCGCCAACATGCATGACACAGCGATGGGTTCTGTCAATTCCCATCGCTTTTAAAAGCAGATAATGCAGCTTTAAGGTGCTTAATGAATTTTTCAGGATGTGCTTCTGCGGAGAATTTATAAGCACAAAATGGTCGGGATGAAAGTCAACTCTCATCTGATGTTCTTTGACGAAATCCCCAATCTCACGAAGCGGGTCCTTTAAGGGCTTTAAATAATTCCAGTCAAGAAGCTCCTCGTGATTAGCTAAAGGAATCAGCCTGGAGGTTAATCGGTAAAAATGAATATCGGAAGCTGCATTATGTTTTAACAGCCTTAGTGTATTATGCAGATTTGACTGCGCTATACGCTCCAATTTCCGTATAGCAGCATCCCGGTCGGTTATTTTTTGAAATTGGGTAAAGGTCATCGTTTTAGATGGCGAAGCGTTTTTAAGTTCCATACTCATGGCCACATAACCAAGGCGTACAATCGTCATTAATTCCACCTCATCTAATTAAGAAATCTCCTTTATTTAAGGCAATTACCATTCAACAGATGAACTCGATATTCGCTTTACTCCCCGGATAGACGCTATGTCCTCTATAAGCTTGTGCATGGCAAGGTTCTTCTGTTTGGCTTCTATCATAATGTCAAAATCTTGATTGAACGTTTTTGCCATTTTTAAAAAAGGGAGAATGAAATCAATCGAAACATAATCGGCGTGGGAACGAAAGGCTTTATCTGATTTCGGTGAGGAAATATGGACCTTTGGCACAATGTTGCGTGTCTTCCAAGTGTTAAATATTCTTTGCAAGTAAAGAGAGAGATCAAGTTCACCCGTATTTGCCATATAGTGATGATAATCAAGGATCATGGGGATGTTTTCCTTCTCACAAGCAATAAGTGTTTCTTCCACGTTATACGTTTTATCATCATTTTCAAGCGTCATATGCTTTTTTATTTCATCGGGCAAACTTTTTAGATTTTGATGGAATCGCTCTAACGTTTTAGTCTTGTCCCCATAGGCTCCGCCAATATGGATATTAATGATCCCTTTTTCCAGAGCGTTCATGGCCTGAAGCATTCTATAATGATAGTCCATATCCTTAACTGAATTCATTGTTATTTCCTCTTTTGGACTTGTAAAAAGGGTAAATTGATTTGGGTGAAAGCTTACCCTAAGCTTGAACTTCTGTACTAATTGTCCAAGTTCTTCCCATTCGTTTTTGAATGGGGTGATGAAATCCCACATGACTTCCGGATGTGTGGCCAAGGGGACTAGGGAACTTGATAACCGATATAACTCTATCTCATGGGCGATATTGTAATACAAGATTCTTTTCGTATGGTGCAGGTTTTGCGCGGTAATAGATTTTAGTTTTTCCAATCGCTCATATTTGGGGAGAGCGGAATACCGTGTAAAAGTCAAAGTCTTTGAAGGGCTTGCATCCCATAAGCCTAATGCGTTTGCTACATAGCCAAACCGAATCTTCATTTTTTTATCCCCTTGATATAGTACATAGTATATAAGCAACATCAAATATTTTTATGTTTTACATCAACCGTTTTGATTATGCATGTATGGAAATCCGCCACAATTTTTAACATTAAATGTCACTGTATGTTGATAGACACTGCAAGATACCTTATATATATTTAGTTTATAGGAGTTGAAAAATATGATTGGTATGAATATTCGTATATTGCGAAAAAAGAATAAATTAAGCCAGGAAACCTTGGCGGAGAAGGTAAATGTCTCGAGGCAGACGATTGCAAAGTGGGAAAATGAGGAGGCGCTGCCAGATATTCATAAATGTAAGATGCTGGCAAGTATTTTCCAGGTGAGCCTAGATCAATTATCGGGTGATATGAATGAAGAGGAAGTTAACCAGCTAGGCCCAAAGGGAAAACACTTTTTTGGAGTTGTTAAGGTGGGGGAGCGAGGGCAGATTGTCATCCCAAAGCAAGCAAGAGAATTATTTGATATACATTCAGGTGATAAGCTTGTTGTTTTGGGGGAAGATGCCACAAGAGGGATAGCCATTTTAAAAAGTGAGAGTTTTCTAGAATTTGCCGATATAATCCGCAAAGCTGAAACATCGGCAGAGGAGAAGTTAAATGAGTAAAATTGTTTTCTTTTCCATCCCCGCCCATGGTCATACAAACCCGACCATTCCCGTAGTTTCTGAGTTAGTGAGCAGGGGTCATGAAGTATGGTATTACTCCTTTAATGAATTTAAAGAAAAAATAGAAGGGGCAGGCGCTAAATATATTTCTTGTGATGAATTTTTGCCGCCAATAACTGAACAGGAATTGAACCGAAAAGCTGGAAAAGATTTTGCTGCACTAATTGAAATGGCAGCAGATACAACAATTGCCTTGGAAGATAAGGTATGTTCAGAATTAAGGGAAATTCAGCCAGACAGTATAGTTTCCGATTCTATATGCTTTTGGGGGAAACTGTTTGCAAAAAAATTGGCCATTCCTTATATTTGTTCGACAACAACTTTCGCATTTAACCAGTATACGGCAAAGCTGATGAAGCGCGGGATAGGTGAAATGATAAAAATGGTCATGGCAATGCCCAGAATTAACAAAAAAATGCAGCTGCTGGCATCACATGGATACGAAGCAGATTTTGTATCTATTATTCAAAATGATAACGAAACTGACACTATTGTCTATACATCGAAGGAATTTCAGCCTATGTCTGAAACATTCTCAGATAACTACTCCTTTGTCGGGCCCTCAATCAGGAGGGAGCAAGAGGCAGAGGAAAAAGGAAAAAGTAAAAAAGTCATCTATATTTCATTAGGAACAGTCCTCAATCAAAATAAGGATTTTTATCGAAATTGTATCAAAGCTTTTGCTGATAGCGAATATGAAGTAATGATGTCAGTTGGAAATAAAACTGATATTGCTGCTCTTGGTACTATACCGGATAACATTAAAGTAAGAAATTATGCAGACCAAATTGCCATCTTGAAGAATGCAGATGTTTTTATTACTCATTGCGGAATGAATAGTGTTAACGAAAGTTTGTATTTTGGGGTTCCGATGATTTTGTTTCCTCAGCACAGTGAGCAAAGGGCTGTAGCTGAAAGAGTGGCTGAGCTTGGAGCGGGAGTCAAGTTAAAAAGGACTAAGCCTGCACTTTTAGCAAAAGCAGTGGAAGCTGTGATGACGGATCAAAGGTATCGTAACAGTGCGTGCAGGCTGTCAGAAAGCTTTAAGAACACTGGCGGGGCAGCAGAAGCAGCTCAGGTGATCTTAGAGAAAAGTAAGAAATAAATTTTCATGAAAAAACACTCATAAATATTGTTTTTTCAACATTTATGAGTGTTTTGCGCGCTATCTAATTATTTTATTGGCCCTTTATTTATTAACGTTAAGGGCTCATTCGCCTTAAAAATTTTCCCGCGGATATCTTTAATTCCGAAACTTGTTAACCGTTCAGTGTGCATCGCTAAATATTTTTCAGCCGCTTCATGTGTTTCAAATAGATAAATTCCTCCAGCTTCATTGGCGTCCGAATTCTCTGTCCAAATTTTCCAGATAAATCCCGTCTCTTCATTAATGCTTTTCGCCAGATCAGCGAATGCATTAGACATTTCCTCGCCAAACGGCCCCTCCATTTTAAAATCTACTTGCAAGAGATAGCTCATCTGATTTCCTCCATAAGGTTATTTTTTTATTAGGTATGTTTCGCCAAGCAGCTCTTTTTTATCATAAGTATCTAGGCTTAACTGCTCTTCAATAAAAGCAGCAAGCTCAGAAGGAGCTACATCATACATGACTTCAATTTCTTTTGCAAAAAGCAGCTTTTCCCTTTCAAGTAAGACTGATAGAGCTGGAAGCTGCTGTGGTTCTGGGTCTTCCCCGGATAGAATTTGAGATAATCCGGAAACATAGCTTTCCAATGAGCGGCTGCCAACAATTTTAACCCCTTTGTTATCCTCATTTATCATGATAATGGTTGGAAAACCACGGGCACCAAGATTTCTTGTAAGGGTGAAATCTTCTGCTAGTAATTGATGTCCGATTGGTTCCTCTGCTTCTTTTACAATGGCTTCCCCATTAAGGCCAAGACTAGTTACCAAATCAGTCATGATTGTTTTTTCGGCTATATTTTGATTAAACGCAAAAAGGGATTCTCTGGTCCGCCGTAAATATTCATTTGCTTTTGCTTCCCCGTGATTTTTTTGAATCACTTTATATACGCGGGATGGCGGGAAAGAGGATTGGACCGGATTGTCAATCATGAGTGATCCGTCGATAGGCATGCGTGAATAATTCCCGACTTCTCTCCAATGTCCGGCAACGTCGGCTGGTCCGAAAATTCCGTTTGCAGGATCGACTGGTCCTCCATCCCACTTTTCAAGCAAGCCGCCCATTACTGTGTGGAAATTGAAATAGTGACCATATTGTTCAATAAAACGACGGAATACGGGTTCGAGAGCCCAGCAATGGGAACAGATTGGATCTGTCACATAATATAAATTTATTGTTTTGTTTGTAAGGTTGAAATCAATGATCCCCGTTTCTTCCTCTTTGCCGGGAATTCCGCATACCCCTGTCTCTAAATCACAAATGAGATTATTTTTGCTTGTCATATCATTCACTCTCTTTCTTTATAATTAGTTATATTGAGCATCGCATTTGCTGTACGGTTCAAATTTAATACATAATGAAAATAAACCATACCAATAGTTCATCGTTTTTGTCGGATATCCAACACTTTTGATAAATTGTTGAAAAAGAGAGGAGGGACATTCGATTATGACACAGGCAAAAACTGATCCAAGAATCCTGCGTACTCGTAAATTAATTATGAATGCTTTTATTGAGCTCTCTGGCAAAAAGGAGTTCAAGGATATAACTGTGAAAGATATTACAGCCGAAGCTATGATTAACCGTGCTACTTTTTATTATCATTTTGAAGATATTTATGATTTGCTTGAGAAGGTGTTATCAGAAGAGCTGCTCATTAATTTAGATCACGAGCTATATCAGAATAGCGAGCTAAATGAGGAAGGACTTATTAACATTTTTCATTCTATAACCAATTTTCAAAAGTCCTTATCCAATCGCTGCCATCGAGGGTATGAAGATACGATAGCCCGAATTATCCGGGAACAGCTTGAAGTGATTTTTTTCCATATGCTTGCAAAAAGGCATTCAGGCGAGGATGAGGAGGCTCTAAAAGTTACAGCAGTTATATTAAGCTGGGGAATTTATGGTGCCTCTGTGGAATGGAGAAGAAAGAGTGATGTCATTTCTTCAGAAGAGTTTATTAAAGCAGCTATCCCGTTTATTAAAAATGGCATCGATTTGCGTTCTGTTAACGATAGAATCTAATAAAAAAAGAGAAGTCGTTTTTTAATTAAACGGCTTCTCTGATATATTCATTATCTTTCACACGCATAATTATCTTTGTCTCTGTCCATTTTAGCCTGGTAGGCCGGGTGATCAGCTGGTACGCCATTTGGATAAACCTTTCTCAGCTCTGTACAGTTTTTATAGTACTCAGGCTGAGAAGAGCTAGGAGCAGTATTACTGTCTGTTTGCTGATTTGTGTTACTGCTGCCTGATGAATTGGCTGCTGTGCCGGAATTTTTCTCTTGAGTAACATTGCTGCCGGAACTAGTTGTATCTGCTGGTTTTTGGGCTGGTGCTTTTTTATCTAAATCGCCTTTTGTCGTTCCATTTTCTCCATAAGCCCATAAGCCGGTATTATTCTTTCTCGCTTCTTGGGCAAATTTTACAAAGTAATCGCTATATTTTACATCAGGCGGATAGGTAGATGGTTCGGCATAGCCATTAAGAACAAGCTGAGCATTGAACATTTTTTTTCTAATTTCCTCTTCGTTCATATCATCGGTCGGAACGTCAAGCCATACTATTCTTAATAGACGGCCGTATCGGTCTGTTTCAGAAACATCCTTTTGGATCCATACGGTTTTTCCGGTTAATTGCCCTTTAGTATAATCACTTGCTTCTTTTCCGTATTCCTCATGTCTGGTTGTTGATTCAGGCGTATTGACGCCGATTAGTCTGACTTTCCTGCCATCAGCTATTTCAACAGTATCCCCGTCAACAACTCTCGTTACCTTAACAGATTCTAAACCTAGTGACTCTGCAAGTCCTTCCTTTGAATCTGTCTTCTGCTGTGCTTGTTCGGCAGTGTTTTCTGCATTGTCGACATCAGCTGTATCTTTATCTTTCAGGTTTTTATTTTCCTGATCGGCTGTTTCTGATTCTTTTTGGGTTTCTTCTATATTTGTTTGCGCTTGGTCATCCGAGGATTCAGCATTTTCAGATGCTGTCCCGGAACATCCTGATATCATGAACATTAACCCCAAAATAGCAGGAAGTATTAAAAATCTTTTCATATTCCCTCTCCTTTCTATAAAACTGGGATTATGAGTCTCTTAAGTTACAACTTTATTACAATGACAACAGGGATTATTATAACGAATAATAGTACAGAACTCAATTTAACATGGAAATAATATTCCAGAGATGAAGATTTTAGAGTTATAATAATCTTAAAAGTTTTCGAAAGAGAAACTCATTACACACTTGACTTAAGGAGTTAGACGCTATGGAAAGTAAAAATTTGCAGCTTGCGATTAGCCTGAGGCATGAATTGCATAAACATCCCGAGCTATCAAATCAGGAATTTTGGACGAAGCAGTATTTGATGGATTTTCTGCAGTCCCATACAACTCTCGAAATCGTTGATAAGGGTGCATGGTTCTATGCGGTTTACCGCGCAGGGATAGGGAAGAAGAATATTGCTTTTCGTGCGGATTTTGATGCGCTCCCGATCGACGAAACGATTGATCTTCCATACGGTTCTGAATATCCAGGTGTTTCCCATAAATGCGGCCATGACGGGCATTCGGCCAGTCTTGCTGCATTTGCATTGGAAATTGATCAGAAGGGTGCTGAAAAAAATATCTTTTTCCTTTTTCAGCATGCTGAAGAGACAGGTGATGGGGCGATCCAGTGTGCTTCATTTATTCGCGAGAATCATATCGAAGAAATATATGCCTACCATAATATGAGCGGGATGCCGTATAAATCAATCAATGTGATTGATGGAACAGCGCAATATGCCTCAAAAGGGATGACCATTCATATGGAAGGTACACCTGCACACGCAAGCCAGCCGGAAACAGGCATTAATCCAGCTTTTGCTATCGCAAAGATAATTGACAGGATTTCTGAATTTACCTCCTCTTCAAACAACAAGGGGCCTGTTCTTTGTACAGTTGTTCAGGTGAATATTGGCGAGAGGGCATTTGGTATTGCGGCAAGCAAAGGTGATCTGCTGCTTACCATTCGGGCACTATATGAGACCGAATTGGATCTTTTGCAGAAGAATCTTGAAGCCTTGGCACTTGAACAGGCTATCCAATATGGTTTAAAGGTAAATATCTCTTATAATGACGTTTTTCCGGAAACGGTTAATCATAAGGAAAGCACGGATAAAGTTCGTAAAGTATGCAAGGAAAAGATCTCCGCTTAGTTGAAATGACAGAAGCATTTCGGGCATCAGAAGACTTTGGTCATTATACGAAACTTACAAAGGGTTCCATGATTTATATAGGAAATGGGGAAACCTATCCGCATATTCACACTCAAGAATATGATTTTCGGGATGAGCTAATTGAAACAGCTGTAGAACTTTTTAAAGGACTTGCGGAAGGTGAATAGGATCTGCACTTTTGGATACTTTAATAACGATATACTAAAAGGATAAGGTGAAATCGTTATGATCTCCAAAAGGCATAAGCTATTTAATATTGCAATAATTGTTATTCCGTGGCTATCGGTCTTGTTTTTGGGGAAACGCAGTTTAAAGCGTTACTCTATTGCAGGTTTTGTCATTGTCATCTTTGAAATTATTAATCACATAATTGGATATAAGCGGAACTGGTGGCACTTTTATGGCAAGCCAAAATCATTTTTAACAAATGAACTTCCGTTTACTCTTGGACCATATATGCCTCTTTCTTTGTGGCTGCTAAAATTTTCGTATGGGAACTTTAAAAAGTTTCTTATGCTTAATTTGCTATCGGATGGAACTTTTGCTTTTATTATCATGGCAATCTTGAAAAAATGGAGAATTATAGCTCTAAACAGATTAAACTATTTCCAATTTTTTCTATACATATTCTATAAAGCCTTTATCCTATACGGGGTTCAATACTGGCTTGAAAACAAAACCAGCTTCAAAAAATACATTAAAAAAAATAAGCTTTAACGCATTAACGCATCGGGGGTCAGGCCCCCGATGCGTTAATGCGTTAAAGAGGTTATTGATCTTTATCAGGCTGATTTTGAATTGGAGGATTCAAACACTTCCGGATATCCGTAACTTCCGTGTTCGCTCATATCCAAGCCGATTAATTCTTCTTCTTCGGTTACTCGCAAGCTTCCCATTAATCGCTTCATCACGAACAATATGACAAAAGAAACGATGAAAGCATATAGCCCCGACGTAAAGATCCCCAGCATTTGAACACCAAGCTGTGTAAAGCCACCCCCGTAAAATAAGCCAGCTTGCCCAACGGTTGCCAATTCTGGGGTGGCAAAAAATCCTGTAGATAAAGTTCCCCATATACCTGCTGCACCGTGAACGGATAATGCATAAATCGGATCATCAATTTTTAATCGATCAAAGAATCTGACACTGTAGAAAACAAGAATTCCAGCAACTAGGCCAATAATAATGGATGCCCATGTTTCCACGAAAGCACACGAGGCAGTAATTGCAACAAGCCCTGCTAAGGCGCCATTTAGCATGGTTGGAACATCAGCTTTGCCAAGAACAGCCCACGAGATAAAAAGGGCACTGATAGCTCCGGCTGCTGCTGCTAGATTTGTGTTTAAGGCAACGAAACTGAAAAATCCATCTTCAACCCCCAATGTACTGCCTGCATTAAACCCGAACCAGCCGATCCATAAAATCAATACGCCCAAAGCTGTATATACTTGATTGTGGCCAGCTAAATTATTTGAGGAACCATTGGGATGATATTTTCCTATTCTCGGTTTTAATAAAATGGTTGCAGCAAAGGCGGCCATTGCACCTGTTAAATGAACAACCGTTGATCCGGCAAAATCTTGCTTTCCATGCTCTGCCAGCCATCCGCCGCCCCAAATCCAATGAGCCACAACGGGATAAACAGCGATTGAGAAAAGGATTGAAAAAATAACGTAAACTGAAAGTTTTGCTCGTTCTGCAAACCCTCCGAAGGCGATGGTTAAGGAAATGCCGGCAAATGCCAGCTGGAAAATAAAGAAGGCAGTGGAAGAGTAGGTGGATCCTTCTATTTCATAACTGGAGTAAAAAAAATCTGACAATCCTATGAAAAAGTTTGCGTTATCCCCGAAGATAAACCCATACCCTAATGCCCAGAAAATAATCGATGAGATACTAAAGGTGAAAATCGTCTTGCCAGCAATATGACCGGCATTCTTCATTCTTGTTGAACCCGCTTCAAGTAAAATAAACCCGCCTTGCATAAAAATAACAAGTATCGTGCTTAACATAATCCAAACACTGTTCAATAAATATAAATCTTCCATCTAAAATTCCTCCTTTAGGAAATATTTTCTTCTTGGAGTTAATTTTAGATTATATTGATTAATCTTAACAATATGTATTTTTCATAAAACTAATCTAATTTTGAGATTGTTTTTGTGTAATGGGTTTTGGAAACCAGTCTTTTTTATAAAATTGATCTGTTTTATGCTTGGGTCTAAAAATAAAAGCAACACTTGTCGGTAGCGTATATTCGACAGTTCAGGCATTCCTTTGCTATATTTTTATTGAATAGCAAATAATACCAGTAGAAAGGGGCGGACATTTATGCAATCACTAAAAGGCAAAAAAGTACTTATCACTGGAGGAAGCAGAGGAATTGGACGGGCAACAGCATTGGAACTTGCTAAAGAAGGAGCTGAGCTTGGTTTAATTGCCCGTTCGGAGCAAAGTTTTGAAGCAATACGCAAGGAATTAACTGACTTTGGAGTAAAATTTGTTACCGCAGCAGCGGATGTTTCAAACGAAGAAGAAGTGAATCTGGCGGTTAAAGAAATAGAGGAAAAACTGGGTTCGATCGATATTCTTATCAATAACGCAGGAATCGGGGCCCGCGCACCATTTCTCGAGCTAACAACTGAAACATGGAAAAATGTCCTTGATACCAATGTGATGGGGCTTGTGTATGTAACCAAAGCTGTGCTTCCAGGAATGATTGAGCGGAACAGAGGAGATATTGTCAACATTTCCTCTATGTCTGGATTAAAAGGGACAGAAGGATCAAGTGCTTACAGTGCTTCCAAATTTGCGGTAATCGGATTAAGTGAGGCTTTGATGCAAGAAGTTCGCCGTCATAACATTCGTGTCATGGTCCTTACTCCAAGTCTAGTCGAAACTGACTTCACTCGCTTAAGGTCTTCGCATGAAAGGAATCCGGAAAAATTTACTCAGGCTGAAGACCTGGCAGAATACATTGCGAGTATGCTGAAGCTCGAACATCGTTCGTTTATAAAAACATCGGCTATATGGGCGACCAATCCGTTTTAAACTTTCCAGACAACAGGGGAGACCCTGTTGTTTTTATTTTTCTTTATTGTTCATATTCCATTCATAATGCCTTATTAAGATAGAGGCACTAAAGTATTTAAGGAGTGAACAAAATGAAGCTGATACAAACCCTCGTTAAGTTCTCCAGCAGTAAATTTGGTGCTAAGGCCGTGCTGATTATTTGGATCGCTGCTGTCATTTTATTAAGCGTATTAGCGCCTTCTTCAAAAGAGTATTCAGTGAGCAGCAAGGAAGGCAGTGTCAACGAAGACACAGCTTCAGCAATTGCGAGTCAGTATTTGCAAGAACAGTTTCCTTCTAAAGACGGGTTAACAGGGTTACTTGTGTTCCATCATGAAAATAAAATAACCGAAAAGGATCGGGAAAAGATAACTGAATTTAGTGAGTGGATGAATTCTAATGATAGGCCTGAGAATTTGGCCGCTGCATTGCCATTTCATCAGTTTCCAAAACAAGTACAAGATCAAATGTTTTCAAAAGATGGAACGACATTACTCTTCAATTTTTCTTTAATTGAGGGAGCGGATTCAAAGGCATCTAACAAAGTAATTAAAGAAATAAATAAAAAATTGAAAGATCTAACCTTAGGGGAGATGCAGACAGAGATAACAGGCCCCGCTGGCATTGCCTCTGATACTTTAACAATCTTCCAAAATGCAGATATAGTGTTAATGCTTGCAACAATTGTTCTGATATTTATTTTATTGTTATTCATCTACCGTTCACCTTTATTGGCAATCATTCCATTGATTGTAGCGGCAATCGTTTATCAGGCGGTTGACCGGGTGTTAGGCCTAGCCGGAAAAAACGATTGGTTTGTGCTTGATAGCTCAGCGATTTCTATCATGCTTGTATTATTGTTTGCTGTTATAACAGATTATAGTTTATTTATTTTCTCACGCTATCGTGAAGAACTGAAAAAATTCACATCGAAATTTGATGCGATGGGTGAAGCAATCCGCCATGTATCTGAACCAATTCTATTCAGCGGCGGCACCGTCTTGCTTTCCGTTCTAGCTTTATTTACCGCTGTGTTTATGCCGTACCGTCATTTTGCACCCGTATTTTCGGTTGCCATGGTCTTTATCCTTATAGCAGGGCTTACATTAATACCGAGTATTTTTGCCCTCATTGGAAGAAAAGCGTTTTGGCCGTTTATTCCAAAGACCGAAGAAAAAGAAAAAACGAGAACAGGTCTATGGACGAAGGTTAGCAGCTTGGTAATGAAACATCCTGCTGTTATGGCTGGCGTCCTGTTCGTTACTTTGATAGGCGGAGCCATGAATATTCTATCCATTCACTATTCCTTCAATATTATGAAGTCCTTTCCGGATGAACTGTCGTCACGTAAAGGGTATGAGTTATTGGAAAAGTACTATTCAGCTGGGGAACTGGCTCCATTAACCGTCATTTTAAAAGGAGACAACGCTCTACAGGAGGAGGATTTGGCGAAAATTCAAACATTGCAGGAAAAAATTGCAGATTTAAATGGGATTGATTCAATTAGCCAGCCAATATCTGATGAAATGATAGAAAATCTTGACACACTGCCCCGCGGATTTTTGAACGATCGTAAAAACACAGTGAAATTTAAGGTTGTTTTAAAAGATAATCCATATGAGGCAGGGGCACTTAAGACGGTGCAGAACCTCCGTGACCAGGCGAATCAAATGCTAAAGAACAGCGGATTATCTTCAAGTTCCTATGAATTGCATTTTTCTGGACAAACAGCAGAGCAATTAGATATTCGTTCCATGAACAAACGTGACATGATCATCTTGTTTTCACTTGTTACTATCCTAATTACTATTATGCTAGGACTCCAGACACGCTCAGTTGTTATGCCAATATTGATGATGGCAACCATTTTATTGTCTTATGCAGCTGCCCTTGGGTTCAGCTGGACAATTTTTCACTATATCCTTGGTTTTGAATCTATCAGTTACCGGCTACCAGTCTATACATTTGTCTTTATGGTCGCCCTTGGGGTTGACTATAATATCATGCTTGTTTCACGGATTAAGGAAGAAGCGGCAAAGGTTTCGTGGGAACAGGCTGTCGGAAACGGTATTGCCTTAACTGGCGGTGTTATTTCATCTGCGGGAGTCATTTTAGCAGCTACCTTTGCTGTCTTAATCACACAGCCGCTGCAGGAATTATTTTTATTTGGCGTGACGATGGCATTAGGGGTGCTGATGGATACCTTTTTAGTACGGGGCATACTCCTTCCTTCTATTTTAATTCTTGTTAAAAAGAAAGTACCAGGATCTTCTGCAGAGAAGCCTTATCGGGCAAGTTAAAAGATTAAATGAACCACAAATGCTGTAAAACCAGCGTTTGTGGTTTTTTATTTCTGAAAGATGAGGGGAAAGAGGATAGTGATGGGGAAATGCAGAAATAAATCAGGTATTTAGGAGAGTTTATATTAGCGCTAACGGACAGAGACTCTGTGAAAAAGATCGGAGATGTCCATGAGGGGGCATCTTATGGACAAGATCCCTGTGAAAAAGAGCCGAAGTGTCCATGAGAAGGCGTCTAATGGACATATACTCATGTGAAAAAGGCCAATATGTCCATGAGTGGGCATCTAATGGACATAGACCCTATGAAAAACGGCCAAGATGTCCATGAAAGCCCGCCTGCTGAGCATAAAAAACGCTTCTAAAAGTAACTCAAGAAAGATAATCCTACAGGGAGGACAATAGCATGTATAAATTATATTGCCGGCTTTACCAGCAATCTCTTAAAATCGCAACCAATTTTTTACCATGGCGTCAACCGGAATTACTCAATAGTTTAGGAAGATTGCCAGATTTAATTAAAACGCAGCATATTCATCATGTTTTAATTGTCACTGACAAGGGTATTCTGTCGATAGGTTTATTGGATCCTTTGACAAAAGGCCTTGAGGAAAAAGAAATAAAATATACCATTTACAGCGATACCGTGCCCAATCCAACCATTGAAAATATTGAGGAGGCCCTAAAACTTTATCATTCAGGGCAATGCCAGGGAATTATAGCATTTGGCGGGGGCTCACCAATGGATTGCGCAAAAGGTGTCGGAGCTCGGGTGGCGAGGCCGAACAAGAGTATCCCTCAGATGAGAGGGGTTTTAAAGGTTTTAAAAAAACTGCCTCCGCTGTTTGCTATTCCTACAACGGCTGGCACCGGAAGTGAAGGGACGCTTGCTGCAGTAGTTACAAATAGCAAAACACATGAAAAATATGCTTTAATGGATACAGCCCTAATCCCGCATTATGCGGTACTGGATCCTCAGCTGACAGTAAAACTTCCGCCTGCTATTACCGCAGCAACAGGAATGGACGCGATGACGCATGCTGTCGAAGCATATATCGGGAGAAGCAGTACTAGAGAAACGAAACAGTATAGTATCGAGGCAATTAAAATAATTTTTCAAAACCTATATGAAGCTTATAGCAACGGATCTAATATTACAGCGAGGGAACAAATGCAAAAAGCTGCCTATTTAGCCGGGTTGGCGTTTACCCGTGCTTATGTAGGAAATATACATGCGATTGCGCATACCCTTGGAGGTTTTTACTCCACTCCCCATGGTTTAGCAAACGCAGTTATTTTACCTTATGTACTTGATTATTATGGTGAAACTATCTATAGACCGCTTGCTGAACTTGCAGATGCAGCAGGTTTAAGCAGTGGGTCTCAAACCGATGAACAAAAGGCAAAGAAGTTTATTGAGGCCATTAAAAAACTCAATCGGGACATGGCCATTCCAGAAAAGCTTGATGGCATCAGAGAAAGTGATATTCCATTAATGGCTGAAAGAGCTCTTAAGGAAGCCAATCCGCTATATCCCGTACCAGTGATTTTCAACAAACAAGACATGTTCCAGCTTTATCATATGATTAAAGGCTAGCATTAAGGAGCTGAAATTATGGACAGCCAATCGTTACGTCAACAGCAGGAGCTGTTTTTCCGTTCCGGCAAGACAAAAGATATTGATTTTCGCCTGGAAGCCCTGCAAAAGTTAAGAAATAGCATCAAAGAGAATGAGACGAAAATCATGGAGGCATTAAAAGCAGATTTAAATAAATCAGATTTCGAGTCTTACACCACAGAGATCGGCATTGTTCTTGAAGAAATCCGCTTTGTGATGAAAAATTTGCGTTCATGGGCACAGCCGCAGAAAGTGAAAACGCCGGTTACCCATATTGGTTCATCTAGCTATTTATACCCTGAACCATACGGTGTTGCGCTGATCATCGCACCATGGAATTACCCATTCCAGTTGGCAATAGCGCCTTTGATTGGAGCGCTTGCTGCAGGAAATTGCGCCGTTATTAAGCCTTCAGAACTCACGCCAATGACTTCTGAAATACTAGAAAAGCTTATTACAGAACAGTTCCCTAGCGAATATATTTCAGTTATGCAGGGTGGGGTTGAGACGAGCCAGGCATTATTAGCGGAAAAATTTGATTATATATTTTTTACAGGAAGTGTCCAAGTCGGAAAAATTGTCATGGAGGCAGCTGCCAAACATCTTACCCCGGTCACTCTGGAACTGGGAGGAAAAAGTCCATGCATTGTCCATGAGGATGCTAATATTAAGCTTGCAGCAAAACGGATTGCCTGGGGGAAGTTTTTGAACGCTGGACAAACCTGTGTTGCCCCAGATTATCTCTATGTCCACAAACAAGTCAAAGCAGAATTCTTAGCATATCTCGAGGCAGCGGTAAATGAGTTATATGGTGAAACACCGCTAAACAATCCAAACTTCACACGGATTGTCAGCGAAAGACACTTTCAGCGATTAGAACGTTATTTGAAAAATGGCGATGTACGAGCAGGCGGACAAATCAACAAGAAAGAATTGAAAATAGCACCGACCGTTTTAACTAATATCACATGGGATGATCCTGTTATGCAGGAGGAAATTTTCGGGCCAGTCCTGCCGGTACTTGAGTATGATCAGCTGACAGAGGTGATCGAGGGGATACAAAACCATCCTAATCCGCTTGCGTTATATCTTTTTACTGAAAATGTTCAAGTCCAAAATCAAATCTTAGGACATATTTCTTTTGGCGGTGGATGTATAAACGATACCGTATACCATCTGTCATCTCCATATTTGCCTTTTGGAGGAGTGGGCAGCAGCGGAACAGGAGCTTATCATGGAAAGGGAAGTTTTGACACTTTTTCGCATTACAAAAGCATCCTCAAACAAACCACCAAATTTGACATTCCGTTTCGCTATCCAAATATAAAAAATGGGCTGAAGAAGATAAAGTATTTTCTAAAATAGAGCAGCTCCGACCCATGGAAAAAGGTCGGAGCTGGTTAAATTATTTTACAAAAGTAATCTCAGTCTTGCCTAAATCCGAATAATTTACGGTATATTTGCCTTCTTTTGCAAAGAGCGGTGAAATAAAGGTTCCTGATGAGATAACAATATCTTTCTTCAAAATTCTATTTTTCTTTGCTAGTTTTTCAGATAACCAGGCCACAGATGAAACTGGATTGCCTAGAACAGCGGAAGAAACTCCTTCGCTTATTTTCTCCCCATTATGGAATAATTCCATTTTTATATTAGCTAATTCATCGAATGATAAAGGATCGATTAGATCGGATACAACAATCAGGCCAGTTGCTGTGTTGTCGCAAAGTAAATCTGGTAAAGAGAAGTTAGGAAACCAATCAATATAGCGGGCGTCTGGAACTTCAATCCCAGCTGCTATTTTACATTTGTTTAAGATTTCCTCTTCATTAGCTCCTGGTGATAAATCTTCAGTTAAAATAAACATGATCTCTGTTTCGATTAATGGTGTAAACAAAGATGATAGAGAAATAGTTGCCCCGCTTTTTATGACATTTGAAGTCAGCAAGGTTCCATATGCTGGTTCATGTGTTCCGGCAATCGCTTGGGTCTCGGCACTTGTCATGCTGATTTTATATCCTGCAGCGCTCACATTTTCAAGTTTGGTTATTTTGCTAATTAATTCATCCTGTACTTTATAGGAGGTTTCCTCATCCAAAGAATATTGATGGCGAATAAATTCAATGGGCTGTTTGGTCTGATATGCGTGGAATATTTTGTTTGCGACTTCTTCCACTAATGTCGTAGTTGCAGTATTTGTTGTCATAAAATTCGCCCCTTTTCAATTTATAATATTAATATACTATATTTAGATACTTTTGTAATAAATAAATGTTCTATTAATTTTGGTTATTGAAAAAGGGAACGATTTACTGCCGCAAACTTTCACTATTCTTGCCATCCTATATACCAATGTACACCAAAGGATTTACAGCACACTGCCAATATATTTACTAATGAATAGAAGTTCGACAGGATAAAAAAAGCCAAAATATGCATATAATTAATAAAATAATTGCATACTTTGGCTTCATTAAGGTCTTCTAAAATGCTCTAAACAAGGTTTTAAATTATTCCTTTTCCCTTGGGAGTGCCATTATAGCTTACGATTTGTAAAATTTATTTCTATCAACTGGTTGTGGGGGGCTTTCCATCCAACCGCGTTCAACTAAAGTTTTAAGACCTTCTCCACCGTACTTCATTATATCTACGATGAATAGAGACCACACAGTTGCCAGATCTTTTCTCATCGTAAGGGATAAAGCATATCCAAGTGAAGAAATACCAACCTGGTTTGAAGAGCTAATAAAAAACAGAATTAGTTTTTCAGAAAATGGCGAAATGGTTGAATTAGTTACCTCCAGAGTCATAGGAGTACCAATGAGATTGTCATTCTCTCTCAAAAATTTATCAAATGTTTCTATCTGTCTTTCCGCAAGTTTTTTTCCTTTTAATAAGTAATCTTTTATTTCTTTGTCTTTCATTACCTGAATAAAACCCAATAAAAGAATTAAACCAATTGTGTTTCTTTCAATAGCTGTAAAAAGTTCTCCTATTTCTAAAGTATTTAGGGGTCTTTTATCACCAAACCAAGTATTTATTAACGAAGGATTGTGTTGAAGAAACTCTACTGTTGTTGGATATTCCATTTTTGGCGGTCTATCATTTAAGCCCTTTACATTCATAAGTTGCAAAGCTTTTCTATGTAGTTCTGTTTCTTTGTATAAAAATTCGGAAAAAATCTGATAAATATCGATGCAAGATACTTTAGTAAGTACATTAGCATAATATGGCATAATTACTTGTCCGCCACGATACAAAAAACTCAATGCGAATAAATCTGAGTACAAAGCAGGAGCCTTTAAATCAACATCATTATCTGAAAAACCTTGGGGCATAGCAATATTTTCTTCTTCAAAAATTGATTTAATCTTTTCGATATTGTTTTCAACTAAGTTTAAAGTTTCTTCAATAATCGCTTTTATTTCAACATCCTGAAGATGCTGAAGAAAATGTTTATAAAAGCACCTTATTGCTGTATTTTCTATATATGTCGACCAAAGAACACCAATTTCAGCTGTTGTTAGCTTTATATACTCATGATTACTTTCCATAAGCAATCCTCCTGTTTATCAATACATCAAAGAATAATATGTCCGTAATCTGGAAATTTATTAATAAATAACTAAAATATATCGAGTAAAAAGAGCCTCAGCTTGTATTAGCTGGGCCCTTTTTATTTATTTTCATCAGGGACAAAATTGCGTTTATCCCTATCTTATTATTTGAGAAAATGCATATAAACCCATGGAGTGATGCAAAAAGAAAAAATTGCGGCGATTACCATGCAGATGCTTGAGACAGCCCCCGCTGTGCTGCTTAATTCCAATGCTTTAGAAGTTCCTGCTCCGTGTGAACTGGTTCCCAGCAGCACACCTTTAGCAATATTACTTTTGATGTGAAACATTTGAATAATCAATGGTCCAAGTACCATCCCGACAATTCCGGTAATAATGACAAAAACGGCTGTGATGGTAGGGATGCCGCTTATTTTATCAGAAACTCTCATAGCAAAAGGGGTGGTAATAGAGTAGGGGACGATGCTGGTTATTAATTTGGGATTTAAATGCAGCATCCCGGCAATAAAAAAGGATGACAGGATTGAAATTAACGCTCCCAGGCATACACTTAGCAGAATTTCATACATATATTTTTTTAATATAGGATAATAGCGATAGAGCGGAATGGCTAACGCGACCGTTGCTGGCTGTAATATATCTGTAAGCCATTTGGCTCCATAATTATAAGATTCATAGCTTAATTGGCAAAATACCAATACCCCGATGATTAAAATCGGGGCAACAAGCAAAGGGGAAAGATAAACTTTTTTCGTCTTTGTGTAGCACCATTTTGCTCCCCAATACGCACTAATGGTAAGAATGAATCCCATCATTGCTTGCATGATTAACCTTCGCCTCCTTTTGCCGTGCCATTTTTTCAGCTAACATACCGGAACCTATCATTACAGCGGATGAGCTAAGGATGATGACCGCTATTACCTTCCAGCCATTATCCAGCATCAAATCCCCATAACGAATGACGCCAACAGCAGAGGGAATAAAAAATAGAAGCATTTCAGCTACCAGCCAGCTTCCACCTAGATCAATCCACTTTAATTTAACAACATTTGTTTTTAATAAAATAAATAATACGATTAACCCGATCATGCTTCCAGGTATGGGGAGGTGAAGCAGGGCTGAGATCTTTTCCATTAGGAAGGTAAAAAGAGTTAAAATTAACACTTGAAGAAACCCTATCAGTATTTTTTTCATGTTACCCGTCCTTTAGCTTTTTCTCCAATAAGTGTACAGCGGTCTGCATCATAGGTAAAATGAATAATCAGAATGACAGCCATTCCAAACTTTCATGAAAGCGGGTTATGAATTGGACATCCAGCATTTAAAATATTTTGTGGCTGCCGCTTCAGAAGGGAATTTTACAAGGGCAGCCGAAAAACTTTATGTTTCTCAGTCAGCTATAAGCAAAATGGTGAAAAGTTTAGAAGAAGAGTTAGGTGTCACACTTTTTGACCGATCAAGCAAGCATATTAAACTGACTGATGCAGGGGAAATCCTTTTTAGCCGGGCACAGGCTATGATCAAGTCCTTCGAAAGCTTAATTGCCGAATTGGACGATTTAATGGAACTAAAAAAAGGAAACCTTCACATCGGATTGCCACCTATGGCTGGTGCGCAATTTTTCCCAAAGGTAATTCAAGAATTTCATCAAAAATATCCTAATATCCAAATCCAGCTTGTCGAGGATGGAGCAGTTAAGATAGAAAATGATGTAAAAACTGGGGCACTTGATTTAGGAGTGGTTGTTTTGCCGGTTAAAGACACCCTTTTTCATTCCTTTTCCTTTGTCTGTGAGCCGCTTATGCTCGTTGCCCATCCAAGCCATCGGTTAAGTGGAAGGCAATCCGTAAGACTTGCAGAATTAGAAAATGAATCCTTTATTCTCTTTCGCAAAGATTTTGCTCTTCATGATCGGATCATATCAGAATGCCTGCAGGCAGGGTTTCAGCCGAAAGTTATTAATGAAAGCTCGCAGTGGGATTTTATCAGCGAAATGGTGACCGCAAATCTTGGCATTGCACTGCTTCCTGAAACGATTTGCAGACAAATTAATCAGAAGAAGATCTCGATTATACCTCTAATTGAGCCCATCATACCTTGGCATTTGGGCATTATTTGGAGAAAAGATCGCTATTTATCATTTGCGGCAAGAGAATGGATACGATTAACTCAATTATTAATAAAGCAGGATCATAAATGCTTTTAAATTTTTAGGCAAACTGTGGCAGATGAACCCGTTCCTCAAAGAAACAGGCTCATCATATGGATCCGGTGAATTAAAGGATGGTAATCCATAAACAAGCTGCAAACAGTAAGCCAAATGCCCAATGATGCTGGGCTGCAAGCTTCATTCCCTTGATTTCATCTTCCCGTTTAGATCCTGGACGAAGAGACCAGGCTAATCGATAAGCAAGTGGTGAAGCGAGTAATACTCCTGCAGCTATCCATGGAATGGCACCAATTATCATAAGGACAAACATCCAAATGTACACGAATAGCAAAAGCCCGAAAAGTAACCTTGAAGCTTTGATCCTGCCGATTCTAATGGCAATCGTTCGCCGGAATGGCAGATCCTTTGCCATATCCCTAATATTGTTTGTCAAAATTAACGAAGAGATTAGTAAGGCAAAGGTTAAGGCAACGATGAAAATATGGCTGTCAAAAGGATGTCCTTGGATGACATAAGGCAATGAAGTTGATACAAAACCAAGAAAGACAGCTGCAACAAGCTCGCCAAGCCCAAGTGAAGATAGAGGATAGGGGCCAGCAGAATAAAAATAACCAAAAATAATCCCAAGAGCTCCAACAAGAATAATCCAGTAACTGCTTTGAGCTGCAAGCCAAACTCCGATCAACGCTGCCATTAAAATCATTGCGGCCGCTGCAAATGGAATCGAGTGATAATGCGGCCCATTTCCATATCCAGGCTCATCCAGGCTGATCCATTTTTCCTGATCCTGACCATGTTTGAAATCAAAATAGTCGTTCAGCATATTGGTTGTCGCCTGAATTAATAGAACTGCCATCAGGTAGGCGAAAAAAAGATCCAGACGAATATGCCCGTTTTGTGCTGCCAATGCTGTCCCAACAAGAGCTGGTGTGATGGTTCCTGTCAAGGTCATTGGACGAAAAAGGTGAAGCCATGTAAACCGATAAGAGTAATGTTCAGGGTCTATTTCCGATGTCTTCGCTTCATTAGCGTACATAGTTTAATCCCCCTTATTGATTAAAGTAATATCATACAGCAGAGTAAAATCATAAAGCCTAATACCTCAACGGATTCTAGCACTGTAACAGCTCGCATCGCTTTATTTAAAGGCTCGGCTTCGCCTGTTTCGGCAAGCTGCCAGAGATGATCATTAGTAAGAACTCTCATTGTTTTTTTGTATCCAACAAAAATTCCCCAAAATAGCGTAATTAGTGAGATCATAAGAGCAGTGAACCAGATATTTCCGTATGTGGTATGCCAAATGGCATTCCAGTTGTTAATTGGGCCTAAAACTGTCCCCAGTAAAATTCCTGTCAAAATCACACCAGCACCGATGAGGGAAAATAAGAGGTGTGTATGTTTCATGAGAGCAAACAGGAATTTTCGCCGAACGGAAATTTCCAGCTTTTTTGCTGCTGGATAGACGCCCCAGCCAACAAACAGGATTCCGCCAACCCAGGCGATACCTAAAAGAATGTGCATAAATTTAAGTATCTGGTGAATTTCCCAAGCCACATCCAACACCTTCTTAATGAATATTTGGGATCTAAACTGTTTTTGTAATCAGCTTTCTTATAGGTTAATTGTAGAAAAGAAAAAATTCTGAGGCATTGATTTAAATCAAGGTTTAGGGTGTTTTAAATCACAAATGTTATTTTTTTAAAAAAAGCAATAGAGGAATTTCGACAAATTCACACAAATATCTTGACATTTTTGTGAAAAGGGGAGTATTATAAAGATGTTAATTTAAATGAGGAATTTAATGACAGGGAAACCTGTTTTTATTTTTTAATACTGTAGTATATTGCATACATATAATTCTATAAAATGCGGGTGTAGTTTAGTGGTAAAACTACAGCCACGAGCGATGCATCGTGAATCTGCTGCGAGTTGCCTCGACGCATAAGCTTCTCCGAATAAGCAAGCAGAGGAAGAGGCATGACCTTAGCGTAAGCTAAATAGATTTATAATTGCATATAAAATGCGGGTGTAGTTTAGTGGTAAAACTACAGCCTTCCAAGCTGTTGTCGTGGGTTCGATTCCCATCACCCGCTCCATACATATCACAACGCAGTGTTTCGGTTCGAAAGAGAACGAGGCGCTGCGTTTTTTCATGAAAAAACACAGCGCCCCTTGTCCTTTTAGCAGCCTAATATGTCAAATGTACCCGTGCCCCCATGAATTTGAATAAACATATTCATCAGGGATTCAACCATTTTCTTTGCATCCTCAAGATCGAGCGAAGGGCGCAAATAAATAAGCTGAAGGGCATTAGATGTTTCCTCTGTCACAGAGGTTCTTACAGAATCAACAAATGGACTGCCGAACTGTCCAATTTCATCAGTGGAGCTGATTAATTTTTCAGCCGAATTGATTCGTCCATTGAGACCTTCAAATTCTTCGCCTGCACTGCCTAGCCGAATGTCAGCATCTCCCTGAATCTTATCTGCATCATATACGCCGATAGGAATCTGATACTGCAGTGAAAAGAAATTATTGATGTCTATCGCGCTGTTTACTGGGGTTAGATAGTTTTGCTTTTTTACCCTGCGAAATAAGGCTTCAGCTGAATGCCGATAACGGTTCGGGTCTTTCCCGGCCGTTTTAAAGATCTGTCTCCATTCCTTAATACCTTCTAAATCAGTCACATTTTTTTCTTCTAAATCAAAGAAAATAGATTCTTGGAATAATTGCAGCCGGCCCTTCACCATTTGCGGGGAATCTCCTACCTCTATTTGCTGATAATGTATAACTCCGACTTTGAAACCCGGAAAAAGTGTACAGAGTTCTTGAGACAGATGAATTTCCAAGCATTCCACCTCCAAATTTGCTTAAAAATAGTTTATCATAATAATGATTTATACCTAAAACAATTACCTTTTTATAAACCGCTTAGTTGATTGGAGAGGAAGGCGCGTAGACTCCTGGGGGAGATCAGCATTGAAGCGAGACGTGCGTTAGGAACGTATGTGACGAGGAGGCTCGCAAAATGCCCCCCGGAAAGCGAAGCGCCTGGAGCGGAAATCAACGGCCCAACTTGAGAGAGTCAATAATAAAATATGAAAGGAGGGAACTGCATGGACTATGCTCAGTTTAAACAGGAGGTTATCGAGTACAGCAAGACAATCGGCATTGATAAAATTGGTTTTACCACTGCAAATACTTTCGATGATCTAAAAAATCGTCTTATTCGGCAGCAGGAGCTGCAGTACCAATCCGGTTTCGAGGAACCTGATATTGAAAAACGAGTCAATCCTTCCTTATTAATGAATCAGCCCCGTTCAATTATAGCGGTCGCCTTGGCATACCCTTCAAAAATGGAAAATAGGCCTGTCAGCAAAAATGGTGAACGCAGGGGGATCTTTTGCCGTGCTTCTTGGGGATTAGACTATCATCTCATTTTACGGGATCGTCTGCAGAAGCTTGAGGAATTTATATATTCAAAAATGCCGGATGCCAAATGCAAATCGATGGTGGACACAGGCGAATTATCAGACCGGGCTGTGGCCGAACGTGCGGGTATTGGCTGGAGCGGGAAAAACTGCGCAATTATTACACCAGAATTCGGATCCTATGTGTATTTAGGAGAAATGATTACAACGATTCCATTTGAACCCGATCAGCCAATCGAGGATCGCTGCGGTTCATGCACGAAATGCCTCGAAGCTTGTCCTACAGGTGCCTTAGTTCAAGGAGGACAGATTAACGCTCAGCGCTGTATTAGTTTTTTAACGCAAACAAAAGAGTCTCTTCCGGAAGAGTTTCGTGAAAAGATCGGCAATCGGATTTATGGTTGTGATTCCTGCCAGACGGCCTGTCCTGAAAATAAGGGGCGGAACTTCCATTTCCATGAAGAAATGGAGCCAGATCCCGAAATGGTCAAACCTTTATTAAAGCCGCTTTTGCAGATAAGCAATCGCCAATTTAAGGAAAAGTTTGGATCCCTTGCCGGTTCCTGGAGAGGAAAAAAGCCCATTCAGCGCAATGCAATTGTAGCATTAGCTCATTTTAAAGACGAAACAGCGGTTAATGATCTTATCGAAGTAATGACAAAAGACTCCCGTCCTGTGATTCGTGGTACGGCTGCATGGGCATTAGGGAAAATTGGCGGTGAACAGGCGCGTGAGGCGTTGGAAGCAGCACAAAGCCTTGAAAAAGAGGAAGAAGTTTTAGAGGAAATCTCCCGGGGACTGGAATTTTTTATTTAGAAAAAAATGGCACCTACACTGCTCTTTTTAATGAAGTGAAATCCATTTTCCTTTCATATATATACAATGGAAAGGAGTGGAGAACATGAGAGAACAGCTGCAGGAACATTTAGCTAAAAGAGTCGAGCAGTGTATTTCTTCTCCGAGAAATTCAGTTCACTATTGCCCAAAAATTGAGCAAAAAAAAGAGGGGCTATCCAGGCGTTCCGGTGAAATTGTGAAGGCCCGCGCATCCGGAAAAATCATAGACATTGGTCAAAAGGATCAAGAAACACAGACGGTCCATTACAATGTTCATTTTAAATATTTAATTAAACACAAAGAGTTAATATTTATGGAAGAAGAAATTGAAAAGCGAATAGCTGAGTTCTATAAGGGTGTATTAGTAGAAGATAAAGAAACCAACCCATTTGAACAGGTTTCGAAAAAGGATTTTCCCATTGAGAAGGCAGAGGAGGATCTTAGAATAAGCTACCAATATGACCGCTTAAAAGCCGTTCAGTATGCAGAAAAATGGTGGAACAGCTATAATCCAGCTTATAAAACATTTGAAGTAGATTGTACAAATTATATTTCCCAATGCCTGCATGTGGGAGAAGCACCGATGAGAGGCTATCCAAACCGCGGCAAAGGCTGGTGGATGCAAAGTAATAATTGGAGCTATAGCTGGTCAGTGGCTCATGCTTTTCGACTGCATTTGCCTCAATCGTCGATAGGCCTGCGTGCAAAAGAGGTATCAAGCCCAGAAGAGCTGCTTTTGGGCGATGTCATTTGCTATGATTTTCAGGGAGATGGCCGATTTGACCATACGACCATTGTAACCGCCAAAGACGCTGATAATATGCCTCTGGTTAACGCACATACCTACAATAGCCGGATGAGGTATTGGGATTATACAAATTCGACAGCCTATACCCCTAATATTAAATATAAATTCCTGACCATTGTCGACGACAGGTAATCGGCAATTATCGTTACTATTAAAACGATGATAACATAATTTTCGAGGTGAAAGTCATGGCACTGCATGTAGTATTATATCAGCCAGAGCTCCCTGCTAATACAGGAAATATTGCGCGGACTTGTGCGGCAACAGGTACCGAACTGCATTTAATTCGGCCGCTTGGATTTTCAACAGAGGATAAAATGCTTAAGCGGGCAGGATTAGATTATTGGCCGTATGTAAAAATTGTCTATTATGATTCTCTTGATGAATTTTTCGAGAAGAATTCAGGCGGAGAATTTTTCTATTTGACAAAGTTTGGAACAAAGTCTCATTCTGACTTTGATTATCATGATCGAAACAAAGATTATTATTTTATATTTGGAAAAGAGACAACCGGATTGCCAAGAGAAATGATTGAAGCCAATAAGGACCGTGCTGTAAGAATACCGATGAATGAAAAGGTCCGTTCATTAAATCTTTCAAATACGGCTGCAATCCTAATATATGAAGGCCTTCGACAGCAGGATTATATCGATCTTAAATAGAAAAGCTGCTAAAGGGACGCCCTTTAGCAGCTTTTTTGCAAACCGGAGACTTCCCCAATTTACGATTATTTTGATTCAGGTTTATCTTCGTAGCCAGAAGTGAAAATAGCTGCTAAGAAGGCAACCATAACGCCTAGAATTAGAATTGTTCCCATTTATGTACATCCTCCTTCACTTTCAATCCAAGCCTATACAAATTTATTATAGCCTATTACATAAAAACTGTGAACGGTAACTGTGGAGAATTTTTTACAGTTTTATCACTGAATGCTTAAAAAGAAAAATGATTTCTATACCTTATTATTTCTCTTAAAAACCCTTTTTTATTAAGCCATTTTATAGAACTCCTTTATTTTACCAGCAAATCGGACGGGCAAAAACTAAGACCCAATTAGCATGTTCATTTGAACAAGTGCATACAGTATATTAATCGTCTCTGATTAAGCGACAGGGGGAGGTCCATATGGATATACTAAAAAAAATTGAGATGTATCGACACGAAGAAGAGAAGCTTAAGTGGGAAGGGACTTTTGCTGAGTATTTGGAAATTATTAAAGAGAAGCCTTGGGTTGCCCAATCGGCACATTCACGTGTATACAATATGATTAAAGATGCTGGAATCGAAGAGGTCAATGGTCATAAAAGATACAGCTTTTTCAGCAATGAGCTCTTTGGTCTTGAGGAAGCACTTGAAAGACTTGTTGAAGAATACTTCCATCCATCGGCTAAAAGATTAGATGTCCGCAAAAGAATTCTATTGTTAATGGGCCCAGTCAGCGGAGGAAAATCAACATTAGTGACGATGTTAAAAAGAGGCTTAGAAGCCTATTCCCATCAAGACAGGGGCGCCGTCTATGCGATTAAGGGCTGTCCAATGCATGAGGACCCGCTGCATCTTATTCCACATCATCTCCGTCAGGATTTCCACGATGAATATGGCATAAGAATTGAAGGGAATTTATCCCCGTTAAATATGATGCGCCTTGAACAGGAGTATGGCGGCAGAATTGAAGATGTTATAGTAGAAAGAATTATTTTCTCTGAAGATAGAAGAGTAGGGATTGGTACCTTTAGTCCATCAGATCCGAAATCTCAGGATATAGCCGATTTAACAGGAAGCATTGATTTTTCAACCATTGCTGAATTTGGATCAGAATCTGATCCAAGAGCCTATCGGTTTGACGGTGAATTAAATAAGGCCAACCGCGGAATGATGGAGTTCCAGGAGATGTTAAAGTGTGACGAGAAATTCTTGTGGCACCTGTTATCCTTAACACAAGAAGGGAATTTTAAGGCAGGAAGATTTGCTTTAATTTCCGCTGATGAATTGATTGTTGCCCATACAAATGAAACAGAATACCGTTCGTTTATTTCTAATAAGAAAAATGAAGCCCTTCATTCGCGCATCATTGTTATGCCGGTTCCGTATAACTTAAAGGTATCGGAAGAGGAAAAAATCTACCAAAAAATGATTCGCGATAGTGATGTGTACGATGTTCATATTGCACCGCACACATTGAAGGTTGCTGCCATGTTTACTATTTTAACGCGCTTAAAAGAGCCGAAGAAAGGCGATATCGACTTAATTAAGAAAATGCGCCTATATGACGGCGAAAGTGTAGAAGGATATAATCGTGCCGATGTAGATGAATTGAAAAAAGAGTATGCAGATGAAGGAATGAGCGGAATTGACCCGCGCTATGTTATTAACCGAATTTCTTCAACCATTATTCGGAAAGAAATTACATCGATTAATGCATTAGATGTCCTTCGCTCATTAAAAGAAGGATTAGATCAGCATCCATCCATTACACCAGAGCTTAAAGAGCGCTATTTAAACTATATTGCTCTTGCCCGCAGGGAATACGATGAAATTGCGAAGAAAGAAGTTCAGAAGGCGTTTGTTTATTCTTATGAGGAGTCTGCGAAAACGTTAATGGATAACTATCTTGATAATGTGGAAGCTTACTGCAATAAATCAAAGCTTCGCGATCCATTAACAGGCGAAGAAATCAGCCCGGATGAAAAGCTGATGCGTTCTATTGAAGAACAAATAGGCATTTCGGAAAATGCGAAGAAAGCGTTCCGCGAAGAAATTTTGATCCGTATTTCCGCCTATGCCCGCAAAGGGAAGCGCTTTGATTACCGATCCCATGATCGTCTGCGTGAAGCGATTCAGAAGAAGCTATTTGCTGACCTTAAAGACGTTGTTAAAATTACAACATCTACCAAAACACCTGATGAACAGCAGCTGAAGAAAGTCAATGAGGTTGTTGCCCGATTAATTGATGAACATGGATATAATTCTACATCAGCAAACGAGTTGCTGCGTTATGTAGGAAGCCTGCTGAATCGATAATCAGAATACAACAAAAGAGGGACTGACATCTTTTTGTCAGTCCTTTTTTATAACCATTCATGGGAACTCTATCAGAATCAGAATACCAAAAAGAAAATGGAGTATTGTCCCAATTTTGACTAAAATGGACCTATTGTTGAAATTTTTTGTAAATTATTTGCTCATTTTGCATAGGATAAAGTAATAAACATTTCATGACCTTCATTGCCAAAAATGACAAACAGGTATAAAGGATTTAAGGTTTTTAACGAAGGCTGAAGATAAACTGGATTTCATGGGTGCCTAACCTAATCCAGTTTTACACTCTCGATATAGTATGCGAATAAGTGAAAAGTGTGCAAAAAAAACTTAATTAAAGGAGGGCTTATTTTGTCAAATAATGATAACCATCAGTTTGTGATTTCTCAAGAAGATTGGTCCCTCCATCGCAAAGGCCATGATGATCAGCAGCGGCATCAGGAAAAAGTACAGGATGCGATAAGAAATAACCTGCCAGATTTAATAACAGAAGAAAGCATCGTGATGTCGAATGGTCGAGAAGTAGTAAAGATCCCCATTCGTTCTTTGGACGAATATAAAATTCGTTATAATTATGATAAAAACAAACATGTGGGCCAGGGTGATGGTGACAGCCAAATTGGTGATGTCGTGGCACGTGATGGATCAGCAAGCCAAAAAGGGCCTGGAAAGGGTCAAGGCGCAGGGGATCAGCCAGGAGAGGATTATTTTGAAGCAGAAGTTTCTTTAATGGAAATAGAAGCTGCGCTATTTAAGCAATTGGAACTGCCGAATTTGAAGAGAAAAGAACAAGATGAAATTATGATTGAGAATATTGAGTTTAATGATATTCGCAAAACCGGTCTAATGGGGAACATTGATAAAAAACGGACAATGATGACTGCTTTTAAGCGAAATGCAATGACAGGCAAACCAAGCTTCCATCCAATTTATAAAGAGGATTTGAAGTTCAAGACCTGGAATGAAGTCATCAAGCCAGAATCAAAAGCTGTTGTCCTAGCGATGATGGATACGAGCGGATCGATGGGTATCTGGGAAAAATATATGGCAAGAAGCTTCTTTTTCTGGATGACCAGATTCCTGCGGACCAAATATGAAACCGTTGAAATCGAATTTATCGCCCATCATACGGAAGCAAAGGTTGTTTCTGAAGAAGACTTTTTCTCCAAGGGTGAAAGCGGCGGAACCATTTGTTCATCGGCATACCGCAAAGCACTTGAGCTTATTGATCTCAAATACAATCCACAACGATTTAACATTTACCCGTTCCATTTCTCTGACGGCGATAATCTCACTTCAGATAACGCCCGTTGCGTTAAACTCGTCGAAGATCTCATGAAGGTCTCCAATATGTTTGGCTATGGCGAAGTCAACCAGTACAACAGGCATTCAACCTTAATGTCCGCCTATAAAAATATCAAAAACGAACACTTCCGCTATTACATTCTCAAACAAAAGGCAGACGTCTTCCACGCCATGAAGAGCTTCTTTAAAAAAGAAGAGGATAAAATGTACGCATAATAGTCAAGGGATTCGGATCAGTAATCCGAATCCCTATTTTTAGGTGAGATGGGTTTGTTAATAGTGTGGATTTTGTCGATGAGTACGGCTCTCATGGACAAAGCTCGACGAAAAAAGCGCAGAGATGTCCATGAGCGCGTCTCTCATGGACAAGGCACGCCGAAAAAAGCGCAGAAATGTCCATGAGCGCGTCTCTCATGGACAAGCCCCGCCGAAAAAAGCATTGAGATGTCTATGAGACTGGCTCTAACGGACAAGCCCCGCCGAAAAAAGCGCAGAGATGTCCATGAGCCCGCCTCTCACAGACAAGTCATATCAAAAAATCCAAAAATTGTACCAAAACTACTCATAATACCGCCAGCGCTTATCCCCAACAGCTTTAAAGTTTTTAATAAGAATTCTATTAATTCTCTTTTGGCTGTTAATCACATGGCACCATTCCTGCACCAGATTAGTTGTAATTTTTTCATCAGGAAAAAGTAATTTAAGCTCATAGATGCTGCGCAAGACAGCAGGCTCCACGCTTTCTGTAGCACTGCAGCGGCTGCAAGAAAGATTTTCTTCAGAGATAGACGTCAGTAAAGCTCCACATGCCTTGCACATAATCCCCTTTTTTAATTGCCCAAACTCATATTTGGGCAACTCGGCATAGGGATCTTCACTGCTATGCAGTGAGACTAGCAGTTCTGCCAATTTAAACGCTCTGCCATTTGGCTTTCCCGAAAAGGTATTTAGTTTATTCATAAATTGGTCAATCTGGCTTGGAAAAAGGATTGGTTTGTCTTTAGGTGCCTGGTAGAGAGTAAAGTGCGGGTTCACAAATACAACCCATGGTTGGATGGGGATATTGTAGCCATTTTTTAAAAGGAGTTGGCTCAGCAGGGATTCACAGCGGTTAAGCTGGTGAAGCGGGTTTTGAATTTTAACGCCAGTCATGGTATAAAAATTGTCTGCCTGATAATAATAGTCACCTCCAAAGTGTTTGATTTCAAAAAGGTAAAAGGTTTCTTGGATGAGAGATGAATCGATCTGAAAGGAGGAGTTGTTTGAACGCAGCTGTAAATCATTTAATATGAGCGATTCGCACTCGAGTTTTTCGGTTAATGAGTCGAAGATTACTTCTCCTTCATAGCCTTTTTGCAGGTTATAAAAATACTGTTTGTGATGATCACACAAATTCATTCTTGCATGTAAAGACCGATAGATTTTTAATTTATCAGATTCAGTGCGAGGCTTAACTAACATGATCCACTTCCTTTTCTAGATTTTGTGGACAAGATTGGCAAATTCATTATACTCCGAAATCAAAATTTTCAAAATACAAAACAGCCTCAGAATGGATTTATCAGGTAAATGATTGCTATAATATACATACTAATAGGCTAAAAAAGGCGGTTGAGTTGGAAATGCCATTGACTACAGATTTAGGTTTCGAAATAACGCTAATTGATGCACACGATTTGGGTAAGGAGCAGCGGACCGGGTCTTATGTTCTTCACGGGGATGATTTAACGATCATTGAAACAAGTGCAAGCCCGTCAGTTCCCTATATTCTAGAAGGGCTGAAGGAACTTGGGATTGATCCTGCAGAGATTAAAAATATTATTGTGACTCATATTCATCTTGATCATGCGGGCGGAGCGGGGCTGCTGCTAAGAAGCTGTCCAAACGCAAAAGTGTATGTTCATCCTAGAGGTCAAAGACATCTTGCGGATCCATCCAAACTAATCTTGAGTGCAAGAACTGTTTACGGGGATGAGTTTGATCAGCTGTTTGATCCAATACTGCCTATTCCAGAGGACAGGCTTGTGGTTATGAATGACGGGGAAACGCTAAAAATTAGCGAAAATCGAGTGCTGACTTTTTATGATTCACCCGGACATGCCAAGCATCATTTTTCTATTCATGATTCACTAAGCAATGGGATGTTTACTGGAGACACAATCGGTGTTGCCTACCCGCAATTATTAGAACAAGGTTTTGAGCTGTATTTGCCGTCGACCTCTCCAAACCAATTTGATCCTGACGCTATGCTGAACTCACTTAAAAAAATAGAAGGTTTGCAGGTAGACCGTATTTATTTTGGTCATTATGGAGTGAGCGAAAACCCCAGCAGCGTATATGAGCAAATTCGCTCCTTGCTGCCAAAGTATGTAGAAGCAGGGGAGAAGGTTTGGAGCCGGTTTGAAAGTGACTCTTTTGAGAAAAAGCATGAAGAATTGACAAAGGCTTTAGGAAAAGAAATACAGGATTTCCTAGCAGGGGAAAATATCCATCCTGAAGGCGAGATTGCTGAAATTTTACAATTAGATGTTAGTGTTTGTTCAATGGGAATTATTGATTACTTAGCGAAGAAAAAATAAAACCTGCATTAAGCAAACTTGGCTCCAAATTGTCCAGACATGGATTTGTCTGGGCATTTTACTATAAAAAGCAAGTCTAAAAAACAGACTCACGAAGGGAGGAGAGAAAAATAGAAGCTAAAAAGATATTAGCAAGGCTTCAAAACCGAACGCCGTCCATTTTAGGCAGTGAAGAATATGCGAAATTTGCCGTGTTATTGCCCTTGGTTATCGTAAATGATGAAATCCATGTGCTGTTCGAGGTCAGATCAAAAAAATTAAGAAGGCAGCCGGGGGAGATTTGTTTTCCAGGAGGCAGAATTGAACAAAGTGACAAGGATGAGCGGCAAACTGCCATCAGGGAAACCACGGAGGAGCTTGGCATAAGTGAAAAAAGCATTACAGACGTGGTACCCCTTGATTATATGATTTCATTTGGAAGAATCGTATATCCTTTTGCCGGGTTTATTAATAACCTAGAGGAAATAAAGCCGAATACAGATGAGGTTGAAGAGATTTTTACTGTGCCGCTTTCTTACTTGCGCGAAAAAGGGCCCGAGATTCATCATGTGGAATTCAAAATCGAGCCGGGAAAGGATTTTCCATATAGCCAAATTGCCGGCGGAGAGAATTATAAGTGGCGTATCAGGAAACTTGAGGAAAACTTTTATTACTTTGAGGATAAGGCGATCTGGGGGCTTACAGCGAAAATCCTAAAACATTTTATGTCTATTACTAAATAAAATAGGTCCGCACAGCAGAAGGAATCGCCGGGGCGATTCCTTCTAATTTTTTAATAAAGAACGATTTAGATTTGCGCTTAAATCTTTAATCGGAACTGGGATAATCTTAGCACCGATTTGTACGTGAACCATATTGTCAAAAATGGCCGTTACAAGTCCATTTAAGGAAACGTTCATGCCAATATTAACATCTTTTTTTGTACTCTTTTGATCTTTGCCAACAGCCATCATCCCACCATCCAATCGTCGTTTTATTACTATACATTATAAGACATATTTCCTTTTAGTTGTAAAATAAACTATTTTTTTTAAGAAAAATATAAATATTTTTCATCGACATATTTCTTTATAATTGATGGATGGTTTTAAGAAAGAAAGGTAAAAAAAACAAACAGGGAAGTATCCCTGTTTGCTTTTAATGAGGCAGATATGCGAGCTGATAAAAGAATAGTACGGCAAAAAGGTAGACAAGCGGGTGAACTTCACGCCATTTCCCTTTGACGACTTTCATTAAAGGGTACGAGATGAACCCAAGTGCGATCCCTGTTGCAATGCTGGATGTCAGCGGCATGCTTAGGATAATCAGGAAAGCAGGAAAGGCTTCATCAAGTTCTCCCCAATTGATGTGGGAAATGCTCCCAATCATTAGACTTCCGACGATGATTAGTGCTGGTGCTGTAATCGCGGAAAGTCCAGACACAGCGCTGACTAATGGTCCAAAGAATGCAGAAAGGATAAATAAGCCTGAAACTGTTAAAGTAGTTAGTCCTGTTCTTCCCCCTGCAGCAACACCTGAGGAGGATTCAATAAACGCAGAGGTAGGACTCGTCCCAAATGCAGCGCCGATCGTAGTGGCGATTGAATCTGAAAGAAGAGCTTCTCTAGCTCTAGGAAGGGTATTCCCTTTCATTAATCCTGCTTGTTCAGCCACACCAATCATCGTTCCTGTCGTGTCAAAAATCGTAACAAGCAAAAAGGAAAAAACAACCGCATATAGGCTGTGCTGAATCACATCAGTAAATGCTGCTATTGGGTTGGAAATAATGAGTCCGTCCGGCAATGACGGCAAGGAAACAAATCCCTGATCAAACGAAAGCTGACCTGTAAAAAGGGCGATTAACGCTGTGAAAATCATTCCGATAAATAAAGCTCCATTAATATTCAGAACCAATAAAATTAAAGTAATAGCCAGTCCAATCAGTGCTAGCAAAGCAGAGGGCTCATGGAGATTACCTAGAGCCACAAGGTTTGTCGGATGACTAGTAATAATACCAGTTAGCCTCAATCCAATAAAGGCGATGAATAGACCAATCCCTGCGGTGATTCCATGCTTTAAATTTTCTGGGATGGCTTCAATTAATTTTTGGCGAAAAGGTGTTAATGATAAGATGATAAAAATGATACCTGCAACAAATACGGCAGCAAACGCTGTCCGATAATCAATATTTCCATGTGTGCCAACAACGGAATAGGCAAAATAAGCGTTAAGCCCCATACCGGGTGCAATAGCAATTGGGTAATTAGCGAAAAGGGCCATCCATAATGTACCGACTACAGAAGCAATAATAGTCGCCATAAATACCTGTTCAAAAGGCACACCCGCATCAGAAAGAATAATGGGGTTGACAACAATGATATATGCCATTGTTAAAAAGGTAGTTACTCCTGCAAGTACCTCTGTTTTAGCATTCGTGTTGTTTTCTTTTAATTTAAACATGAAAGGTCCTCCAGATAGGAAAGCTAATATTCTTAGTATTTATATAACGATTTTTTTCATTCTTATTTGAAAAAAACCATCAAAAAAGAAGGCAAAAGCAGGCCTTCTTTTAGAAAAAAAGATTAAGTATAAAATAAGCAAGTGCGGCAACTCCTGCTGAAATCGGCAGAGTGATAACCCATGTAATGAGCATCCTTTGTGCTGTACCCCATTTTACCCCTTTTAGCCTATGGGAAGTACCAACCCCCAAAATGGAAGAGGAAATGACATGCGTGGTACTTACTGGCAAATGAATATAGGTAGCTCCAAAGATAATCAGTGCTCCTGTAATATCTGCTGCGACCCCATTAACAGGACGAATCTTCATGATCTTACCGCCGACCGTTTTAATGATCTTCCAGCCCCCAACAGAGGTTCCTAGTCCCATGGCGGTGGCACAGGCCAATTGGACCCAAAACGGGATGTCAGTTGTTGTGACATAATTATTGGCAATAAGTGCCATGGTGATAATCCCCATTGCCTTTTGCGCATCGTTTGTTCCATGTGAATAGGACTGAAGTGCAGCGGTAAAGATTTGGATTAAACGGAAGTTCCGATTGGTTTTCGTTAAATTATTATTTTTAAAGACCACCTTAAAAATACTATAAACGATAAAACCAAGTACAAAGGCAATAAGAGGCGAGAAAATAAGTGCTTCTAAGATTTTTAAAAAGCCATTATAATGGATAACCGCAAACCCAGAAGAAGCGATGGCAGCACCGGCAATAGATCCGATAATTGCATGAGACGAACTGCTGGGAATGCCGTAATACCATGTGACAAGATTCCAGGTAATAGCGGCAATAAGTGCAGCTAGAATGACGATAGATCCGTTTTCCAGCGTGAAAGGATCGACAATGTCTTTTGTAATTGTTTTTGCGACGCCTGTAAAGGTCATCGCACCCAAAAAGTTCATGATAGCTGCCATAAGAATGGCATGCCGTGGTTTGAGTGCCTTAGTGGAAACCGATGTAGCGATTGCATTTGCTGTATCATGGAAACCATTTATAAAATCAAATGCTAAGGCAAAAACCACAATTAAGGCTGTTGTTATAAATATTCCATCCATTTAATTACGGCTCCCCTTATGCATTTTTCATAATGATTGTTTCCAAATTGTTCGCGACGCTTTGGCAGCTGTCTGCAATATCCTCCAAGTTTTCGTAAATCTCCTTATATTGAATGATTCTGATTGGATCCTTCTCTACAGTAAATAGGTTTTTAATGGATTGTCGAAGAACGGTATCACATTTTGATTCGTAATCTTTGATTTTGATGGCATGTTCGCGAATTTGCAAAAGTTTTTTCGTTGATAGGAGTTCAACACATTTTTCAATTTCAAATGCGCAATTTTTAATCGCGTCAACAAAACTCAGCATGAAATCATCGGCCTGTGTGATGGAATACATTTCAAATAAAGCAGCGCAATGTTCAATTCCATCAATGACATCATCCATGCTCATAGTAAGAAGAAGGATGTCCTCTCGTTCAATTGGTGTAATAAAGGCATGATTTAAATCTTTAATCACTTCATGGACATAGGAATCGCCTTTTGATTCTAATTCCTTCATTTTTTCAGAAAAAGGTTTTAAATCACTAACATTATTTAATTTATAATCAGCAAAAAAAATAGCCCCTTCTTTAAGGTTTAAAGCAATATTCGTTAAAAGTATATGGAACTTGTCCTTCTTTTTGAAAACCATTTTTTTACCCCCAATGGAAAAAATATCATCAAACGAAAATAATTTTATACGAAAATGCGCGAATAAGATAGATTTATGCTGAAAAAAGTTGAAAATAATTCATTTTTTAAAGGGATATTGATTTTTAGTATGTGACCAAACGGGCAGATTATGTTCACTTTAAGAAATGGAGGATCTGTTTTTCCTTCATATGAAATTAGGCGGATTCCGGCAGTTTAGGACAGATTTCTGCCGGGTAGAACAAGAATACCAATGCAAATCCCGGCTATATGCCGTTTATATAAATTTGGCGATTGCTCCTTGTGGCAATCGCTTTAGTTATTCAATCATTGGATTTGCTGTAAAATATCAACTATATTACATATAGAAGGATTTGGAAATGGAGGGATATTCATGAGAACAATACATGATATGGTTACATTACATAACGGCGTAAAAATGCCTCAATTTGGATTGGGGGTCTACAAAGTCGAGGAGGGACAGCAGGTCGAGCGGACCGTTCAAGATGCCATTGAAGCTGGCTACAGGCTAATCGATACAGCTGCATTTTATGAGAATGAAAGCGGAGTAGGAAAAGCGTTCAGGGAGAGCGGTGTTCCGAGGGAAGAGTTGTTTATAACCACCAAGGTTTGGAACTCAGATCAGGGGTATCATGAAACGCTGAGCGCCTTTGAAAAAAGCTTGGAGAAGCTTGGATTGGATTATCTGGATTTATATCTCATCCATTGGCCTGTTAAAGAAAAATATATTGATACATGGAGAGCTCTTGAAAAGCTGTATAAGGAAGGCAGAGTAAGAGCTATTGGTGTCAGCAACTTTAAAATACATCATTTAGAGGATATTTTTGCACATTCTGAGATTAAACCGATGGTTAACCAGGTTGAGCTTCATCCACGGCTTTCACAGGAGGATTTGCGTTCATTCTGCCAGGATCACAATATTAAGGTAGAAGCGTGGTCTCCAATCGCCAGAGCCCGTTATTTGGATGATCCTGTCATTAATAAAATTGGCGGAAAATATCATAAATCTGCCTCGCAGGTTATGCTGCGATGGCATTTGCAGAATGATGTTATTATTATTCCGAAATCAATCAACCGAAATCGGATTGAGGAAAATGCAAACATCTTCGATTTTGAGCTGTCTGCTCAAGACATGGCTGAAATCAATGCATTAAACGTTAACCAGCGTTTTGGTGCAGATCCTGATAATTTTGATTTTTAATTAATGATAAATGTGTTAGTAAAGCTGTCCCAATAGGAAATCAAGACTAAAAAAATAAAAACATAGAAAAAACTTGGGCTCTTACGTCATGTATATATACACAATGTAAGAGCCCCTTTTATTTATTCCAAACGTTTGTTTTGAAATTTTAATACAACAT